>Ga0209253_10006487_pt1 | contig 10132 bp, 9 predicted proteins | sample FrelakmetBRP12BR_FD_187145 | JGI IMG/M metagenome (GOLD analysis project Ga0209253, IMG submission 187145) | Freshwater lake sediment microbial communities from the University of Notre Dame, USA, for methane emissions studies - BRP12 BR (SPAdes)... | ecosystem: Environmental > Aquatic >...
ATTTCCGGAAGCTTGCCGGCGCCAAAGATGATCAAAACAATTACAAGGATTATAATTAACTCAGGCATACCTATTCCAAACATGTTTCCATGACCTCTTTAAGTATTAGGGAATGTTTAACCTTAAAAATTTCCTCTCCCATGCAAATTAATATTTTTATTTATAAAATCGGAGAATTTTAAACTTCCTTTATTTTTCATTTTCACTACATTAGAACATCAAGGCATCTTTGTCAAACTTATATTCTATGGTAGCTTTAAGTGGACAACTTCTCCCTGTTTCCCCAGGTTTCCCAGGGATTTCCCTTGAAACTCAATGTCAATGCCGCCTGCATTACCAATGTCAATCATGAATTGTGACCCTGATTTCTCAATCTTTTCGCCTGGTTTAAGCAATATTTCATATGGTTGATTTTGATCTGCCCTGATTCTTAACCAGGTCAGTTCCCTCGCTTCCATGGTCAAGGGGTATTTTTCTGTGATTTCCTTTTGCGTGCTAATGATTTTCTGAGATATGGCAACATCCTTTTGCTGAATATCAGATTTATTTGCGGCTTCATGTGTGGATTGTTGAACCGGTGTATCAGTGGTTGATTGGGCAGTGTTTTCTTCGGTTTTTTTGGCTGAATCTGCAGGATCGGGGGTAATCCTTTTTATATCTGTTGGGGTATCATGAGCAGTAGTTGTACTTGGTGTTGTAAGGGCAGATTTGACAGGTTTATCTTTCAGAATATCGATTTGCGATATGTGCCAAGAGAGAAAAAAAATAGCAGAGACGGCGACAACAAGAATTAATGATCCCCATAAAAGCCTCCGATGATGTACCCGGGTGCGTGGAGGGGGTTTTTTTATTTCCCCGTCCTTGTATGCAGTGTTCAGTGTTTCTAAGTATTCTTTGTAGCGAGCGAGCGTTGACGCGCTTTCAACACCTAAGATTTTCGCATATATTTTTATGAAGGATTTAGTAAAAACCGGTGGTGGAAGCAGATGAAAATCACTGTTTTCGATAGCTGCAAGACTGGTTACACTAATTCGCGTGATTTTGAATATATCCTTTAAAGTGAGTCCCTTGGATTCCCTTACGGATTTAAAATTAGATGCTGGTGGATTTAAATCTTTAGAGTTGCTTTCCGAAAGCTTTGGATCTTTTATAGTATCAGCCCTCCTGTATGTCTCAATTTTGTGAAAAATTACGAATGCTCATATGTTCGGAGCACAGCTTTTTCTCATAAAATATTTTTGGAATAATTACCACTAATTTCATAGTCAAGCAACAGAAAGATGTAACTTCCCAAAAATGGAAATACTTGATATACATCCCTGGCTTTATGGAATGGGAAATGTGACGCTGTCATCTTGAATATTATAAGGAGTGCGTAACGTATGAGTGATTTTAGGGAATTTATAATATCTACAGCAAGGGAAGCAGGACTATTTCTTAAAGAGAGGCTCAATGATAATCATGTAGTAGCATACAAGGGTGAGATTAACATTGTCACTGATGCGGATCATATGTCGGAAGAGATAATTACGTCTAAGATTTATAAAAAATACCCCAGCCATGATATTCTCGCAGAGGAATCGGCAGGAACGAACAAAGGTTCGGATTTCAAATGGATAATTGATCCTCTCGATGGAACAACAAATTACGCTCATGGGTATCCCGTTTTCTGCGTATCCATTGCTCTGGAAAAAGAAGGGGAAGTGTGCCTCGGAGCTGTGTATAACCCGATTTTGGATGAAATGTTCGTGGCAGAAAGAGGGAAAGGAGCTTTTCTGAATGATAAAAGAATATCTATATCAAACACCAGTGATCTTTCCCGAAGTCTCCTCGCGACCGGGTTCCCTTATGATATCAGGAGTGATGAGAATAATAATATTAATTATTTTAATGGGATGGCAAGAAGTGTCCAGGCTATTCGCCGGGCAGGTTCTGCTGCTCTTGACATGGCATACGTGGCAACAGGCCGTTTCGATGGCTTCTGGGAGCTCAAACTCATGCCTTGGGATACGGCGGCCGGGTGGCTTTTAATCGTCGAAGCGGGGGGAGTAGTGAGCGATCTTTTCGGTAATGCATTTAACCTCCAATCGCCCCATGTTCTTGCCTCCAATGGCAAAATACATGACAAGATGATTACTATTTTCACAAAAATTAACCGGGGTGACCGTCCATAAAGAGAATCTTCATATTCTCCTTACCATAGGATCCAACTCCCTTATCAAAAGAAAAGCGGATAAACGCAAAGTGTCGGCTTGTGGATGAATACGTTCCCTTTCGTTTCCTCCCTCCTGATCAATTTCCGAATGAGACATGGCAAAAGTGACTTCTTGACATACCGTCGCATATTGTTTATATGTTTAGTGTCTTATTATAAACAGGTGGATTTTCTCAATACAATGATTGCGTGATTCTCATGAGTAATACGTCGTTAAATATTGACGAAACGGACCTGAAGCGGATCTATCTGTTAAAGGGTGTAGAACCGGAATCTATCATAGGTTTGTTGGATCTCTGTACAGTACAAAAATTGGAGCCGCAAGAGATCCTGATTGTTCCCGACCAGCCCAATCGTACGGTCTATTTTCTTCTCGATGGTCATTTGCGGGTTCACCTGGACTCCATTGAAACCAAGCCGGTCGTCATTCTCCAGCCGGGCGAAAGCGTAGGGGAAATGTCTGTTATCGACCATCAGCCTGCCTCCGCTTTTGTGGTAGCAGACGATGCGTGCACATTACTGGCGATGGATGAGGAAATCCTCTGGTCTCTCGTTCAGTCATCGCATAAAGCAGCGTGTAATTTGCTGTATATTCTTGTGCAGAGATTGCGCCATGCCGATTCTCTCATCTCCGGTGATGCAGAACCGGAGCAACAGTACCAGCCTTATGGTAGCATAGACGCCCTCACGGGATTGCATAACCGTTACTGGTTGGAGAATATGCTAAGAGGACAATGTTTGCGTTCGTCGATGAGCGCGAAGCCCCTTTCCCTTATCATGATCGACATAGATTATTTCAAAGAATTTAACGACCGCTATGGTCACCGGTATGGAGATCATGTTCTGTATTCAATTGCGCATATAATCAGTGATCTTCTGCGTCCCACGGATGTAATTACGCGTTATGGGGTCGATGAATTTATTGTTGTCCTCCCTGATCTTGATATTTCAATAGCCAGGCAAGTTGCTGAGCGTCTGCACAGAGGAGTCATCGACAGTATTCCCAATATGCCTGATGGGGAAAGTATACCCCATCCTACTATTTCTCTTGGGATCGCAGAGCTGGAAGCAGGACAAGAACCGGAAATGCTCATTAGCGCGGTATATAGTGCACTATGCCGGGCAAAAGAGGGAGGCCGGAATTGTATTGCTGAGTAATTCAGCAGAGAGCAATCAAAAAAGGTCTCGCAGTTCCATTATACAATGCTTCTTATCCATCCACCGGTTGTCAAGCCCTGTGAACCCCCCTCGGGATTGGCGAAACTTGCAGGTGTCATGAATTACCACAATATTCCCTGCAAGGGTATTGATGCCAATGTGGAAGGCATTGTGAATCTTCTCAGGCAGAGCAGGGGGATGAGCGGCCTCACCAGAGGCCTCAAGGAAAATCACACAGGGAAAAGCATTAATACTTTGGTAGACACCTGGACGAGACGCGCCTTTCGTGATTTAGAAATCAACATTTCTGCGTTAACCTCCCCCAGGGCCTATACTAATATTGATCGGTATCGGCGGGCAGTAATGGACGTCAACCGGGTGCTGGAGGTGTCAGCCTCTTATAGTAATGTACGCCTGAATTTGTCTAATTACCTTGATCAGAACCTCTCACCGATCAGAAGCGCGGATTTGATAAAGGCTTCGGAAACACCTGAACGTAATCCCTTCTATCCATATTTCAGAGAAAGACTTGCAGCCGTTTTAGAGCAGGAGGAGCCTGATGTTATCGGCTTTTCATTAAACTATTTGAGTCAGGCATTATGTACATTTGCCATGATCGGTTTTCTGAGACAGGCATGCCCCGGCGTCAGGGTAGTTTTAGGCGGTGGTTTGGTGACATCGTGGGTGCGGCAACCAGGATGGTCAAACCCATTCAAGGGACTCGTCGATGACCTGATTGCCGGCCCGGGGGAGGGGCACCTCCTTTCCATGTATGGCATGACGTATAAGGAAGAACATACTACACCTGATTATACTGTATTCCCCATGAAAGAATATCTGTCTCCTGGTCCCATACTGTCTTACAGTGCATCGAGTGGATGTTACTGGGGCCAATGCGCATTTTGTCCGGAAAGAGCGGAAGGGAATCCCTATAAACCGGTACCCTCCGACAGGGTAATTTCAGATCTACGTACACTAACTGAAAAAACAGAACCTGTCCTTCTACATATGCTGGATAATGCCCTTAGTCCGGTGCTTCTAAAGGGCATTGCGGAAACATCTTTCGGTGTGCCCTGGTATGGCTTTGCGAGAATATCCTCGCATCTGGCGGACATGGATTTTTGCCTGGCCCTGAGACGATCAGGGTGTGTCATGTTGCAGCTCGGTGTTGAATCAGGTGATCAAAAGGTCCTTGATAGTATGCGAAAAGGATTTGATCTGGAAATGTCTTCTGCCGTTCTCAAAACTTTGAAGAAGGCGGGTATTGCGACGTATGTCTACCTGCTTTTTGGAACACCGTCGGAAACAATTCTCGAAGCACGCAAGACCATGAATTTCACAATCACGCACAGCGATCAGATAGATTTTCTGAATCTTGCGATCTTCAACCTTCCGGCGCATGGTCCCGAGGCCAAAGAACTTGAAACCTGTGATTTTTATGAAGGAGACCTGTCGCTTTACAGGAGCTTTTTACATCCAGAAGGATGGAACAGGAATGCCGTGAGGCAATTTCTGAATAAGGAATTCAAGAGGCATCCAGCGGTTGCTGCGATATTGAGGAAAAGCCCGCTGCTATTCACTTCCAATCATGCCCCCTTTTTTGTTGCTCATTAAGAGGGAGAGTGTGCCGTGGAATAACTTCCCTCTTTAATGTTCTCACTTTTGCATTGATTTATCTTAAGCCGTTTATTAAAGTGAAGTGAAGTCAATTATGAGAGGCTTTTTTTAGAGATCTTGGGGAAGGTTATGGAAAAAATTTCCATTATTAAAAGAAGAAAGAAAGTTGCCGCAGAAGCTAACATAGGCAGAACTCCTGATGTTGGTGTACAGGGTGAGGAGCAGGAATTAAACGACGCGGAATTTTATATTGACGAAATGGATTTAAAGAATATCTATCTCATGAACGGCATAGAGCCGGAATCGGTTATAGGTGTGTTGGATGTCTGCACAATTCGGGAACTGGAACCACAAGAAATTCTTATTACCCCCGATCAACCAAATCGAACGGTCTTTTTTATTCTGACCGGCAGATTACGTATACATCTTGGTTCTCTTGATACGAAACCAATTGCCGTTCTTGATCCCGGCGAAAGTGTCGGGGAAATGTCTGTTGTCGATCACAAGCCGGCTCCAGCTTATGTTGTTGCAGATACTTCATGCACTGTACTTGCTATGGAAGAAGATACCCTCTGGTCTCTGGTGAAGTCATCCCACGCGGTTGCCAGGAATATACTCTTCGCTCTGGTCAATAGATTGCGTCACGCTGATGCCGTATTTCCGGCAGTATAATGTGACAAGCGAAAAGTTATCACAACCAACACAGCCTCTTTCGTATGATGCCCTCGCGCCCAGGCTGGGCTCTATCATAACCCTCCTGTGCAATAAGACCCTAACTTTTGTATTGATTTATCGTAGACCGTCTATTAAGATTGCAAGTAATTAATTGAAAATATGGAGTTCGGGATTTCAGAGAGGTGTGCCTGAAGAGAGGTCGTGTATAAAGACCTTAAGGAATCAATATGGAAAAGATTTCAATTGTGAAGAGGCGAAAAAAGGAATTCTGGGAACCCGAGAGAGAGCAATCTCCGGGAATTGATATGGAGGTGGAAGAACATGAATTAACGGAAATACCCACCAGGGAGTTGCAACTAAGTTCTAGTAATGCAGACAAAGGAATGCCCACTCCTGACGCGCCTGAAAAAAATAGTGATGAGACAATATCTATTAATCTGACTCCCGAGCAATATGATCTTGTGAAATCAAGTCAGTATGTGAAATATTTTTTAAAGGGAGAAGCGAGCGGCGTTTCCTTAGATGTGCAAAAGCATGGGAATGGGCAAATTATCTTTAATTTCCAATTCCGGAAAGTAAATACGGTAAAAATGCTGAAGTCAGAACATGTGTGCCATATGTTGCAGATCAGCAAGAGTACACTTATCAAGCTTGTAAAATTAAAAAAAATGAAAAGCTATAAGATCGGCAGGTTGAGGCGTTTTTTATTGCAGGATATACTTGATTATCTCTCCAGAAGTGAAGAGGTTTTCAAAAGTTCTGGAATATAGTATTTTTGAAGGTTAATGGATCGTGTTGCGTCGTTGAGGAGGTAAAAAAATATGTATTATGATTACTGGGGCCTCAAGAAACCGCCTTTTGATAATGTTCCTGATCCCACGATGTATGCCGAATGTCATATCTCAATGGAGAATGCCATAGCGGAGACCTTGTTTGCAATAGAGGAAGGGAACGAATGCGTTGCGGTTATTGTAGGTGATGTCGGTCTCGGCAAAACCTTGTCACTACGCATAATAATTGATTCTCTGGAGCATGATAAATACAAAATCGCCATGGTTACTAATCCCGATATGTCTTTTATTGAGCTTTTAAGAGAAATTGTCGGTCAGCTTACCGGGAAGCAGTGTGAAGAACGAAGAAAAATTAATCTGCTGGAAATATTTAATAAAATATTGTTTGAGACGATAGATTCGGGGAAAAAGGTATTAATCTTTGTTGATGAAGCGAACGCAATGTCTCCTGCTAATTTAGAAAGTTTAAGATTACTTACTAATATGCAAGACGATCAGAGAAATCTATTTACGATCGTACTCGCGGGTCAGCTTGAATTGGCCAGGAGGTTGGAGCATCCCAAGCGTGCAAACCTGCTGCAAAGGATCGGAACATTCAGCAGGATTGATAAAATAGAAACTGAGGATTTGATCAGAACTTATGTAGAAACCCGGCTTAGTTTCGCGGGGGGAGCGAAAACTATTTTTACCGGCGATGCATATGGCTTTCTATGGGAGTACTCTGAAAACGGAGTACCACGTCTGATTAATAAAATCTGTAAGTTGTCATTGAAAGCAGGCGAAACAAATCAGTTTTCTCTCATTTCCGGGGAAGTTGTTCGTCAGATCGGTGAGCGTTTTCGACATCTTGCCGGACCCGCCATCCAGAAGCGGAAGCCGAGAAAAAGGGCTGAGAGTAAGGCCTCGGAGGAACTGATTGAAGAGGGAATAAGAGCAGAATCCGTCGATTCTTCAGGCCTCTCGGTAGAACCCTTTATGGATCGACGACGTCCCTCGGAGATCTATGAGGCGGAGAAGATGGAGCCGGAAGTTGATGCAGAAGCGGTGCAACAAGTTTCTGAAGTTGTGGAAGCGCTGGAGCAGGTTGCGGAGGATGTCTTAGTTAAAGAAACGCCAAAACCGGTTGTGGAAGCTGCCGTGGTTGTGGAAACACGAAAACCCCCTGCAGAAACGGTGGTGCCTCAGGAAATGCCCAAAGCCTCTGAAGAACCTGCAGGTAAAAAAGAAATTGTAGAGGAATTGGAAATACTGGATGTAAAGGTTATAATAAATATTCCTTATCATATGGTTGAACAAGGACGGTCGTCGACTCATGAGCATCGGCTCAAGATGGCCGGAGCCCTTGCAGCGCAGATCATGAAGAAATACCCCGAACTGGTGTCTGCCTCCTCGGATGATCCCATTTCTGTATGGAGTGATATACGGGAATTCGTAGTAGATAAGCTGAGTAGTAGATAATCTGAGCGCCTTAACGCAACAGTTATTACGTGATAGCTCCTAAGAGCTTTCTTTTGTAAGTTCCTCCAGCAGGTTTTTCGCCCTAGTCTTTTGCGGATTTATGGAAAGGACAAAGTGAAGTCTAAGTATAATCTCCTCCCTTTTTTCACTATCCAGGTTTGCACGATACTGCTTATACTGGATGTGAGCAAGATTCACGTTCGCTTCTTCTTGAAATAAATTTGACGCCAAAGATTTCTGGTAGGCTATAATCGCTTCTTCATCCTGCCCAGTGATTTCATAAATGGAACCAATGTTGTTCCATGCTTCTGCATTATCAGGATCGGATGCAATTACACGTTCGAAGAATTCTGTGGCCTTCTTGTAGTCGCCCAACTGGGCGTACAGGTTTCCCAGGTTAAAGAGGGCTTTTACATGGGATGGATTTTTTTCCAGGACACCTTGATATTCCTGTATTGCTTCGTCAAACATGTCGTGACAATCGTAGAGATGGGCCAATAAGAAGCGGGGTGATGCAGCATGAGGGTCTGCTTTGATGGCTCTTTTGTACTGTTTCAGGGCGCCGTGGTAATCTCCTTCCAATTCGGAGATATGTCCGATATTATATATTGCTTCAACATTTCCTGAATTAATTGCTAAAGCCCTTTCGTACATTTGCCGCGCGCTTCCTAGTCTCCCCATTCTTTCATAGACATAGCCGAGGTTGTTATATGCCTCCGGATTTTTCGGCTCCAAGTCGGTCGCCCTTTGTAAACAAATCAGGGCCCATTCATAGTCTTCTCTCTGGAGATAAATGAAGCCCAGGTTCACATATGCGGCGGTAAATGTTGGGTCGAGAACAATGCTTTTTTTGTATGCTTCTATAGCTTCATCAGATTCTGGATTAAGAAGGTCATCCCGGCATCCTTTCATAAACCAGTCTTTGGCGCTCGCTTTTTGATCCATTGAATAGGCCTGTGATAAAATGAATTTTGCACAATATCTGAGACTAACTATCAACTATTATCACTTTTTGTCAAGTGAAAAGGTCCTTAAGTAACTCATATCATATTCACTTTTTCAACCTGGCAATTTCCTCTTTCGCCCGCCTGAGTTCCTCGTGTGCTTCCTTGAGACGGTTCGATACAATTTCTTTCATAACCTGTTCCTGTACAAGTTCTTCACTTGTTTCTCTTAACCGGCGCGCCATAACCTCAGCGACAATCTGGTAAAATATCGCGCAGAAGGCAATTTGATCGTCTGCAACAAGATCGTCAATAAAAGAAACATCTGTGGCCAGACAGACAACATCATCGGTAGCGCATACCGAGGCGGATCGCGGCCCACCATCTATGACGCACATCTCGCCAAAGATATCGCCTGTTCGCTGAAATGCGTCAATTACTTCGCCGTGCTTCATAACTTTTACATTTCCGGATATAAGGAAGTAAACCCATTTGTCGAGGGTGCCTTCCTCTATAATCATTTCCCCCGGCTTGTATTTTTTCAGCTTACTGAAACGGAGAATCTTTTTCAGGTCTTCCTTGCCGAAGAATTGAAGCACCGGCAGACTCTTCAGATGCTGGACTAATTCGATATTGTCTTTCAACGTTTCCTTGTCCATTATTCTCCCTCCTGTCTTCACTGAGCAATTTCCTCTTCCGTCAAATAACACGCCGGGTCAGGGGCCCAAATATCCCCCGTCACCGCTTCTGCTCTGGCGCGGAAATTTCCACCACACATAGCGAGCCAGCGGCAGGTGGAACATCTTCCTTTCACATACTGCTTCTTGTCTTTCAACCTGACCATCAGTTCATTGGATGTATCCACCCAGATCTCGCTGAAAGGACGTTTTCTCACATTGCCGAAAGATGTGCCTCTCCAGAACTGGTCGGCGTGAACCTCACCATCCCAGCTGACACAGCCGATGCCGTTACCGGAACTGTTACCCTCATTCAGCAGAAGGAGTGACATTATCTCCTTTGCCTTCACAGGGTCTTCCCTCTGCATGCGCATATATACATAAGGTCCATCGGCATGGTTATCTACGGTAAGGATTTCTTTCGGTTTCCCCCGATCGAAAAGATCGCGAGTTCTATCCATGATAATATCGATTACTCTTCGCGATTCTTCATGAGAAAGGTCTTCATCAATCAGCTTAGAACCGCGCCCGGAGTAAACCAGATGATAAAAACATGCGCGAGGAATATTTTCCTTTTCAATAAAATTAAAAATAGCA
>Ga0209253_10006488_pt1 | contig 10131 bp, 7 predicted proteins | sample FrelakmetBRP12BR_FD_187145 | JGI IMG/M metagenome (GOLD analysis project Ga0209253, IMG submission 187145) | Freshwater lake sediment microbial communities from the University of Notre Dame, USA, for methane emissions studies - BRP12 BR (SPAdes)... | ecosystem: Environmental > Aquatic >...
CCGCGGGCCCGGCTGAGTGACTCAGCCGGGCCCGCGGTGCATACTTCCCTCATGTCCGGCCCTGCCAGCCCCCGCCTGTTTCTGGTTGACGGTTACGCGCTCATCTATCGGGCGTTCTTTGCGCTCGGCGGCCAGCCCCTGCTGAGCAGCAGGGGCGAAAACACCTCAATCGCTCTCGGCGCGCACGACTTCCTGAAGAAGTTGATCGACAAACACCGGCCGGAATACCTCGGCTGGGTGCACGATGCCGGACTCTCGTTTCGGCACGAACGCTATCCCGGGTACAAGGCGACCCGCGAACGCCTCGAGCCGGCGTTGCAGGCGGACTTCGACACCGGTGTCGAGCGAATCACGCAGATTCTCGAGGCCTATCGCATTCCGGTGTTGTCGCTGGAGGGCTATGAAGCCGATGACGTGATAGGCACTCTCGCGCGTCAGGCCGTCCGCCAAAACGTGAATACGGTGATCGTATCCGGGGACAAGGATTTTGTGCAACTCGTCGACCAGGGGATCTGGATTCTCAACCCGTGGCACGGACGTCCAGGATTCACGACGGAGAAGTGGTACGACGCCCACAATGCCGTCGAACGACTCGGTGTTCCACCGGAGCGTGTGACCGACTATCTCGCGCTGCTGGGTGACACGAGCGACAACATCCCTGGGGTGAAGGGGATCGGTGAGAAGACCGCACTGCAGTTGATCGAAAAGTGGGGACCGCTTGAGGAGATACTTGCGCACATCGAGGCGGTGGAACCCACGCGTGCCCGAAACGCACTCCGGCAGTTCGGGGACAGTGGGGTGCTGTCCAAGGAACTGGTGACGATCAAGGATGACCTGCCGATGATGCTAGACCTTGAAGCACTGGTGCTTCGGCAGCCGGACTGGAATCGACTGCGCGACCTCTTCGTCGAGCTGCAGTTCCGAACCAACGCCCAGGAAGCCGCCGCACAGGCAGACACGCAGGCCGACGACTCGTCGCTGACGGACGGTGCCAAATCCGCCGCGGGCGCGGGACCCGCCGCGCAGAAATGCTATCGTACGATCGACACCGTCGAGGGCGTGCAGCATCTGATCACGGCAGCGCGACGCGCGGCATTCGTCGCGGTGGACACCGAAACGGTGCTCGACGCCGGAGCGCCCCCGATCGTGACACCGATGCGCGCGAATCTCGTGGGCATATCGATCGCGATTGCACCGGGAGAGGCGTTCTATCTCCCGTTTGCGCATCGGGAATTTAGGGCACAACAAGGCGACCTGTCGCTCGGGGGCGCCGCGGTGGTCAGAGAGGACGCCGGCGTCGCCGGTGGGAGCATAGCCGGTCGCGATCTCGCCGAAGGACTGCGTCCGGTCAAGAACCTGCCGCCCTTGCTCTCCGATGAGATGGCGCCCCTATGCGCACTCCTTGTTGATGCGGCGGTCAGGAAGACCGCGCACAACGCCAAGTACGACATGCTCGTGCTGCGCCGTGCGGGCGTCGAACTCGGCGGTCTCGACTTCGACTCCATGCTCGCCAGCTATGTTCTCGATCCCGGCCGTCGGTCGCACGGGATCGATGCCCTGGCGATCGAGTTCTTGCAGACGGCGATGACGAGCTACGCCGAGGTCACCGGCAAGGGAAAGCAGCAGATCCCGTTCGACGAAGTGCCAGTCTCGATCGCGAGCGACTATTCGTGCGCGGACGCCGACATCGCGCTGCGCCTGCGAATCCTTCTCGAGCCCAAGATCGAGCAAGTCGCGGCGGCCTCGCTGCTGCACGAAATGGAACTTCCGCTCGTCTCGGTGCTCGCCGAGATGGAGTGGCACGGGATGGCCATCGACATTGAGTGGTTTCATTCGCTCAAGTCACGATTCGCGAAGGAACGCGAGCGCATTGAACGCCTGACCTACGAGGCGGCGGGCGAGGAATTCAACATCAATTCGAACAAGCAGCTTGCGGCCATCCTGTTCGGAAGGCTCGGGTTGCCCGTACGGAAGAAGACCGCCACTGGCCCCAGCACGGACGCTTCGGTGCTGCTGGAACTGGCAGACGAAGGACACCGCCTGCCTGCGCTGATCCTTGAGTATCGCGAGGTGGCAAAGCTCGAGAACACGTATTTGGACACGCTTCCGGCACTCGTGAATCCGCGCACCGGGCGCTTGCACACCTCGTTCCAGCAGACCGTGGCCAGCACCGGCCGACTCGCCTCAAGCGACCCGAACCTGCAGAACATCCCAATCCGCAAGCCGCTTGGAAAGGAAATTAGGAAAGGCTTCATCGCCCAGCGCGGATGGCAGATGCTGGCCGCGGACTATTCGCAGATCGAGCTGCGACTGCTTGCGCACCTGTCGCATGATCCGGCCTTCGTTGACGCCTTCAATGCCGGCGGCGACATACATCGACAGACTGCCGCCATCATCTTTGGCGTACCCCCGGAAGACGTGACCAGCGACATGCGCGCACGGGCGAAGACCATCAATTTCGCGACGATCTATGGGCAGGGCGCGCACTCACTGTCTCGCCAACTGAAGATCGAGCACGCGGAAGCGAAGGCATTCATCGACATGTATTTCGAGCGATTCTCCGGAGTGCGCGCGTTTCTGGATGGGGTGGTCGAACAGGCCAGGGAACGTGGCTACGTAGAGACCATATTCCGCCGTCGTCGGTATATTCCCGAATTGAAGGACCGGAACTTCAACATCCGCGCATTTGGCGAGCGCACGGCACAGAACTCCCCAATCCAAGGATCGGCCGCGGATCTGATCAAGATTGCCATGATCCAAATCGACCGCGCACTGCGGGGTGCAGGAATGGAAAGCCGCATGCTGCTACAGGTGCACGACGAGCTGGTCTTCGAGTGCCCGCAAAACGAACTGAGTGCCCTGAAGAAGCTGGTCGAACGCGAGATGACGACCGCGGTCAAGCTGGACGTACCGCTGGTCGTCGAAATCGGGGTGGGAACGAACTGGCTCGAGACGAAACTGTAACTCGCGCGGTTGCCGCGTGTTGCAGAGTGCGAGAATCCTCGCGAAAAGAACCCAACGGTCTCGGGCGACGGCGCCCCCCTTGCCAGACAACCCTTTGTCCTTTATACGTTTACACGACAGGGTCCGTCACGGCCTTCCGATTGCCATTGAATCTGCTCAGACCTTGAACGCCAGATCATTGTCATTCGGCGGCCTGTGATACATGTCACAACGCTGTCCACGCCATAACCAGCATCCCGGACGAGTCATGGCTGCCCTGAAAAAGACAAGTCGCGGCTTCACCCTCATCGAGTTGCTGATCGTTGTAGTAATCATCGGCATTCTTGCTGCCATTGCCATTCCGAAGTTCGCAAACACGAAGGGGAAGGCAAACGCCGCCTCGTTGAAGTCGGATCTTCGGAATCTCGCCACAGCGCAGGAGGCTTACTTCTACGACAACTCGGTCTATACGACCACAATCACCGATCTGGCGTTCCGGTCTTCGCCCGGTGTCGTCCTCACGGTCCCGGTTGCGACAGGCTCCGGGTGGCAGGCAGTGGCTACTCACCCGGCCTCGTTTCCTCTGACATGCGCGATCTACTTCGGCAATGTTCCCGCACTCGCGCCGGCGACGGTCGAGGGTCTGATCGGCTGCCAGTAGCGTCTGCGGAGCCTGCCGTCTCGTGGGAATGGCGAGAATTTGTGAACAGACGCGACGGCATGATTCACGCCATGTCTGGCGGGCTTTGGCTTCACCGGCATTCATGGATGGGAAGGGCGATGGCCCACCTCGTCTCGGTGGACCGACAAGTACTTGTCGCCTACGGCCGCTCCGTCGGCCTTAATCCGGATCGTCTTCAGCACAAACCACTGCGCGACCCGCGCGACGGCATTCGTCGCGAAGCCTGGCACTGGGATTTGGTGGGTCCATGGCTTCCGCCGCGCGAGTGATGCGCGAACAGTGGATCGTCCTGGTTCTGGCCATGGTTACTGGAGCCTGTGAGAGGAAGCCCCCGCCTCCGGCTTTCGGCGGCGGTTCCCCTGCGGTCACTTCGCCGGTTCGGCCCAGACCGCCCGGTGGAAGGCTGTGGGATGACTCACTTGGCCCGGCGATTGCGACGGTGTCCGCCGAGAGTGGGTTGCCTGTCGTCTTCATGCGCGATTCTCTGCGGGTCGGCACGGTAGACGCCGAGCTGTTCAGTCATGATACTCTGACGGTTCGTGTTGCGTTCGACGTCCAGCCGCGCACGACCGGCTGCGCATGGCACCGAATGGCACAACTGAAGCCTCTGCCCGACGGGGCAAGGCTGACACCTTGGTCGCTCGCGCTGTCGCCCGGAATTGGACGGCCAATCGCGGTTGAAGCGATCGGGGAACTTGCGCCACGGGACTCGTCCAGTTTTGCGATCCAGATGAGCCGCCTCGCGAGCGCCCTTCCGGATGATTCCATCTCTGCGCCCTTCCGGGGACTCCCGGTCGTTGTTCGCGAGGCGTGGCGCCTCCAGCTCGGCGACGGAACGCTGGTGGCCGTGGCGGTAGCGATACGGTCGAAGAACGTCGAATCCGACCCGCGGGCCGAAATACTGACCCTGATTGGTGAGCGGGACCGCAACTCAGGCAGCGAAGACTGGCGTGTCGCGTGGGCTCGACGGGACGCAGGACCGGAGGATCGCATCGAGGGAGCGGACCTGCTCGCTGCACTCCAGCTTCGCAACGGACACGCGGTGGTGGTGTTCGTTCGGGAAGGAGAGCGCGGACTGCAGGTCGAATTCGTAGAGCGCCTCGCTACCGGGTCGTGGCGCACGCGATGGAGCAGCGCGGTACTGTCCTGTGAGAACCCACCTTCATAAGATGCGTCACGTCTCCCCAAGTGCAGCCGGCGCGGCAGAGCGAGCGCCCGCACCAGCGAGGGCGACGAGGGTCAGGAGATAGGGCAGCACGAGGGACGCCTGGTATGGCACGTCCCAACCCATCGCCTGCGACAGGTACTGAAGGGCACTTGCGGCACCGAACAGGAGTGCCGATCCGGCCACTCCGAGCGGGGTCCAACGCCCGAGGACTACGATCGCTATCGCGATGAATCCGCGGCCCGCGCTCATTCCCTCCGCGAACGTTCCGACCTGCGACAGCACCAGGGTTCCCCCGCTCGCCCCTCCCATTGCGCCACCGAAGAGGATCGCCCAGGTCCTCACGCGTGCCGGGGAGATTCCGGCCGCCGCAGCGGCGGAGGGACTCTCGCCAACGGCACGCAGCGCGAGCCCCGCAGTCGTGCGGAACATCCACCATGCGAGTGCCGGCACGATGACGTAAAGCGCGTAGGTGCTCGCGGGCTGGGCAAACAGGGCCTTCCCGACGACCGGGATCTGGCTGAGCGCGGGCACGATCAGCGGGCCGGCCGTCGGCGTGTGCAGAGTGGCACTGCCGCTGCTGTAGACGAGGCGGTAGAGCGTGCCCGTCAAGCCAAGCCCAAGCATGCTGACCGCAGTGCCTGTGATGATCTGATCTACCCTCATGACCACCACGAAGAAACTGAACGACGCGGCGAGGATGACGCCGGCGAGGATCGCGCCGGCGAATCCTGCACCAACTCCTCCTGACGCCGACGCAACCAGTGCGCCGAACGCGCCGGCGATAATGACGCCCTCAAGCCCGATGTTGATCACGCCCGCGCGCTCGACCACCACCTCGCCCAGCGCCGCGTAGGCGAGCGGCGTGGCGGTGCGTACGCTTGCCTCGAGAAATGCGGAGAACGCGTCGATGGTCATTCGATGCCTGTGGACGCCACCGCCGAGGCTCTGCGAGAGAAGCCCATCGCCAGCACGCCCAGCACCACCAGCGCCTCGAGAATCGCGACGAACACCGAAGGTACGCCCGCATCGCGTTGCATCGCCGCCGCGCCGGCCTCAAGGGCACCGAAGAAGATCCCCGTGCCGATGACTGCGAGGGGGTCGAGGCGTGCCAGCAGAGCCACGGCAATCGCCGTGTAGCCAAGCCCGGAAGACACGTCTTCGAACAGCGCGTAGGTCTGCCCAGTGGTGACGGTGGCGCCACCCAGTCCGGCCATCGCACCGCTCGCCAAGAAAACACGGAACACAACGCGCTTCACCTTGACCTGTCCGCCCATGACAGCCGCCGAAGGGCTTGCCCCGACTAAGCGCACTCGAAACCCGGCGGCGGTTGCGCCTGACACCCACCGCAGCACCAGCGCCAAGGCCAGGGCAACCAGTAACCCGAGATGGACACGATGCCCCGGTATGAGCATCGGCAGGCGAGCGACAGGTGCGAGCGCGGACGTCTGCGGATACACGTGCGTGGGTTCCTGCAGCGGCCCGCGAACGAGATACGAGACTCCCTGCACGGCGATGAAGTTCAGCATCAGCGTGCTGATTACCTCGAGCACGCCGAAGCTCCGTTTGAGAAACGCGGCAACACCTGCCCAGGCGGCGCCTGCCGCGATACCGGCCAAAAGTTCGGCCGGCAAGAGAATCGCCCCCGGCCATGTCGGGCCGGCCAACCCAACGGCCACTGCAGCGGTCGCTCCGGCCAGCAGTTGCCCCTCTGCACCGATGTTGAGAACGCCGGCACGAAAGGCACTCGCCACCGCCAATCCCACGAGGATGAGCGGCGTGGCGCGAACGAGGGTCGCGGAGAGGAGGGCATAGGGGCTTCCAACCGAGCCGCGCCAGAACGCGGAAAGCGCGGCACCAAGGTCGAATCCGCCTCCGACAACGACCAGCACCAGCGTGGCGAACACACCCACGGCAATCGCCGCAGGTGGAACCAGGCGTCCCGTGGCTCGCATCGTCACAATGCGCCCACGAGCGCACGCGCCACCGACTGTGGATCGGCAGCCACAGCTATGACGCGGCCGCCGAAGCACACGACGATCCGGTCCGCAACTACGAGCAACTCGTCGAGATCGGCAGAGTGCATGACGATTGCAACTCCGGCGGCCCGCGCCAGGCGAAGGCTCTCGAGTACTTGTGCCGCGGCGCGAATATCGAGACCGCGAACCGGGTTCTCTGCCACGAGCAATTCTGGCGCCCCCTCAAGCTCGCGCCCCAGCACGAATTTCTGTTGATTGCCGCCCGAGAGGGTGTCAACGGCCGTTTCGGGACCCAACGCGTTGATCTCGCCGTTCCGCAGGACGGCGGTGGTGCGCGACCGAAGTTCGGCCCACGGCATGCGGCCACGGCGCGTGCCCGCCTCTTTGAGCGCCAGGTTCTCCGTCAGCGTCATTGAGGTGATGAGCGCATCGCGCAAGCGATCCTCCGGAACGAATCCGACGCGCGCCGGAAGGGCGACCGAACCCGACACGGGCCGTTGTCGTCCGGCGAGAACGCGGATCAACTGATGCTGTCCGGCCCCCTCGACACCGGCTACGCCGAGTATCTCACCGGCCCGCACTTCGAGCGTGACGTCGCGCAGTCTCGTGACTCCAGCGGCGTCCGCGGCCGACACCCGGCTAAGGCTGGCGACAACCGCGCCCCGGTTCCGCCGCCGGGTGTCAGCCGGCTCTACAGGACGCGGTTCATCCAGGGCCGTACCCCCAAGCAACGCACCAACAACCTGGTGCTCGTTCAGGTCTCTCGCAGTGTTCGAGAGCACGGTTTTCCCTCGCCGCAAGACGGTAATGTCATCGGCCACCGCGAGCGCCTCGCGCAGCTTGTGCGTAATGAGCACCACGGTGTGGCTGCGATCGACAAACCGCCGCAACCAGGAGTAGAGCTCGTGCGCTTCCAACGGAGACAGCACTGCCGTCGGTTCGTCGAGGATGAGAAGCCGGGCATCGCGAGCGAGTGCCTTGACGATCTCCAGACGCTGTTGTGCGCCAACCGACAGGTCCGCGACCCGAGCGTCGGGATCGAGTACGAGTCCGGTCTCCGAGCCGAGTCGCGTGACTCGGTCAGCGGCGGCACGACGGTCGAACGCGGAAAGGAACCCACGGGTGCCGAGCGCGACATTCTCGGCGACGGTCATCGCGGGTATGAGCATGAAATGCTGGTGAACCATCCCGACGCCGGCTGCGATTGCATCGGCGCTTGAGCGCCAGTGCCGGAGTACGCCCCCGACACGCAGCTCCCCGGCGTCCGAGCGGATCATTCCGAAGGCGAGCCGCATAAGCGTCGTCTTTCCCGCACCGTTCTCGCCCAGCAGTGCGTGGAAGGTGCCCTGACGCACCTCCAGGGTGGCGGAGTCCAGCGCGACCGTGCGTCCGAACCGCTTGGTGATCCCGCGGGCCGACAGCGCGGGAGGTGAATCGATCACAGCCCCGTCGGCGACTCGATGAACAGCCAAGGCAATCCGAACTGTGCGCCCCCCGTTTCGGCGAGCGCGCACACGCCCAGCGTCTCGGTTGCGTAGTGCCCGGCGTAAATGATGACCAATCCCCTCTCTTCGGCCTCGACGGAACTCCAGTGTGGTCCCTCGCCCACAACAAGCGTGTCCACGCCCGTCTCGACCGCCTCGCGAATCGTGTCGGCGTTCGCACCAGCACCAGAGCAAATCGCCCAGCGTCGAGTACGCCGGCCCGTCGCCATCGACGAAGCGACCGCGTCGCCGCCGTGGCGACGGGAAAACACACGAACGCGAGCAAGCAGCTCGGCGGTATCAAGGTCTTCGGCGCCCCGGACTCCGCAGAAGATCGTCTCGTGCTGAGCGAACCCGGCCGTCGGCGACAAGCCAAGGTAGCGGGCGAGAAGCCTGGAGTTCCCAAGCGTTTCGTGCGCGTCGAGCGGCAAATGCGCCGAATAGAGCGCGACGTCGTGCTCCAGCAACAACCGCACCCGCGCGTAGAAATGCCCAGTCAGCGGCTGAAGGCCGCCCCAGAAGAGGCCGTGATGCACGACCAGGAGGTTTGCGTTGGCTTCGACTGCTCCGCGAATCGTGCGGTGGGAACAGTCGACGGCTGCGGCAATCTTCGTGACGGGGCCCCGATGTTCGACTTGCAGGCCATTCAGCGCTGGGCCGTAGTCAGGCGTGCCGGCCACCCTGAGCAGGGCGTCAAAATGCCCCACGATCTCGCCGAGACTTGTCGTGGTCACTTGGCCCCTGGAACGTGATCGGGAAACGTAAAGTGTCGCGCCACCATGAGCGCTTGAACCGAGTCCACCTTCTGCCGCACGGAGAGAGGGACCGCCGAAGCGAGCGCGGGATTCGGAGTCCAGCGAACGACTTCGCTCTTGGTATCCAGCCGGATCAGGCGAGGTTCGAATGTTCCATTCTTCACCTCGCGCGCGATGGTGACGAAGGCGTGCGGGAGGTCGATAACCACACTGCCCAGCGTGACTGTGGGCATGATGTCGTTCTGGTTGCCATTGGAGCCAATAATCCACCGATCTGGTGTTTCTTTCACTGCCTGAAAGATCCCAAGCCCAGCCGCGTCCGCGTTCTGGAAGATCACATCCACGCCTCGGCCCATTTGAGCCAGTGCTTGCTCCTTTCCGGCACTCGCGTCATCCCAGTTGCCGAGGTATGAAACGAGAATTCTGGTGCGGGGACTCACCATCCGCACGCCGGCGGCGAAGGCGGCAAAGCTCGACCTTACCGGAGGAAGTTCGGTGCCCCCAATGCACCCCACTGTCCCGGTTTTTGAGACGGCCGCAGCGATCATTCCGGCGAGGAAAGACGGCTCGTCGAACGAAAACGCCATCGCAGCCACGTTCGCGCTTGTGCGATCGCCACCGGTGGTGACGAAAATGGTTCTCGGGTACTCCAGCCCCACACGCTGTGCGGCGTCCTGGAATTCAAATCCGTGGCCGAAGACGAGCGAGTAACCACTAGCGCCATATTGCCGGAAGTTCTCCTCGAACTCGGCCGGGGTCTTGGTCTGAACGTGGCTGACTCGAGCCCCAAGACTGTCCCTAATGCGCATTAGTCCTTCATAGGCCCCGCCATTCCACGACTGGTCGGATACCGGACCTGGCGTGAGCAGCGCCACCGTAAAAGCCCCCCTCTCGGGGACGTCGGAAAACGCACCATCGTTTGCCGTCGAGCACGCCAGCCCTGCGATTCCCACGGCCATGTGGAAAAGTGTTGAAGCGACGCAAGCCAAGGATTCTCGCATTCGGTTCAATACACTGTTAATCAATGCGTTACTGTATAATTGCACACAAACGTTTCCGGTTGTACTGACTGTTCGTTGCTCCCGGAAGGAGGAGAACTTCACGGCAATTCCGCAGGCCCGTG
>Ga0209253_10006489_pt1 | contig 10130 bp, 4 predicted proteins | sample FrelakmetBRP12BR_FD_187145 | JGI IMG/M metagenome (GOLD analysis project Ga0209253, IMG submission 187145) | Freshwater lake sediment microbial communities from the University of Notre Dame, USA, for methane emissions studies - BRP12 BR (SPAdes)... | ecosystem: Environmental > Aquatic >...
TATTTCGGCTGATAATAGTCTGATATTGAAGAACTGCAGAACTTGCCATTATAATCGGGTCTTTTGCGAGTTCCGGAAAAGCACCATGCCCGCCTATTCCAAAAAATATAACATCTAATACGTTAGCACCTGACAATCGTTCTCCAAAGCCGTTTTGTATTGTCCCAACAGGAAATGGAAATGTGTGCAATCCCAACAGGTAATCAGGAACTGGAACACTTTTTTCATACATTGTATCATCTATCATTGCCTTCGCCCCTTGTCCTAATTCTTCAGCAGGTTGTGCCACAAAAACCAGTGTTCCTTTCCATTCACTTTTTAGTGCCACCATTATTTTTGCAACACCCAGCATCCAAGTAACATGTGCATCGTGACCGCAGGCATGCATAACAGGTACTTCAGTGCCATCTTCTTTTCTCACGGTACTATTGCTTGCATAAGAAAGTCCCGTAACTTCTTTAACAGGAATACAATCCATATCGGCACGGTACATAACAACTGGGCCTTCTCCATTTTTCAAAATTCCCACTACACCAGTTTTTCCAATTCCCGTAATCACTTCATAACCCAATGATTTTAACTCCTTTGCTACAATGCCTGAAGTACGTACTTCCATAAATCCCAATTCCGGATTTTGATGGATGTCTTTAAAAATTTCAACAAGTCGTAACGAGTCGGCATAAGCCATTTGTTTTACCTGCATCGCAGTTTGTGCCTGTATTTCATTTGTACAGTAAAACAGAAATACAGCAACCATTGTGGTTAAGTAAAATGCTTTCATTTGATTTTGGTTAATAAATAGAACTATAATGTCTGTCAGTCAATTATATGATAAAAGTTATGCCAATAAAAAACCAATTTGTTCCGGCGAAGGGCGGTCAGAGCCACCGGCTTTTCCGCTGTAAGCTAAAGTCAATTATACTTAGCAAAGAATCCCGATTCTAATCAAGGCTATTTCACTAAATTGTCCTGATTTCCGAATGTAGTTTAATTATTCTTTTGATTGGCAACAGCCTTTTTTGCTGCCTCGAGATGGAGAAATGCCACATGGTCGTAAATGGCTTGCTCTCTTCTTAAATCCCAGCTTTTCTGAAGTGTTTCCAATGCTTCCTGATAACTACCCTGCTTATATAGTCCCCAACCCTTTGTGTGTAAACAATCATAATTTTCAGGACTTAATTCCAGAGCCTTATCAGCAAGTTCCAACCCTTCGTTAATATTTCGATCTTTATCTATCAGAAAATAGGCAAGGAAATTCATAATGTCAGGAACTTCAGGTTCTAATGCAAGGGTTTCACGAAAAAATATCTCAGCCTGATCTATGATATCTGCATCTGAATAAACTTTAGCCAGAATCCATGATATTGCTGCCTCATCTGTCGAATAATTGCCTTTAAATATAGTTTTCAATTTCTCAGTATATCGATTTGCCGAAATAGTATCTCCTTCAGCTAATGACAGGACAGCTTGTCGGTAAATTAAATCAAAATCATCAGGGAAATGCTGTTCAGCTTGTTTATACAATTTCTTCTCTTCCTTATACTGACCTGTTTCGTGAAGTACAAATCCAAGATTTGTATAGTTATTAATCCACGCAGGCTTAACACCCCATTTTTTATATATTTCAAGTGCCTTTTTAAATTCAGGGATCGCTTTATCAAATTGATTAACTACAGCGTTTTCCACACCTAAACTATAATAAACATTGGGACTCTGATCATCAATTTCCTTGAGTTGGCCAAGGTATTTAATTGATTCATATGGAGTTTCAAAACAATCGGCATATGAATAGTTTAGATTAATCTTTTGTTTCAAGGTCATCTTATCCCTCTTTGCATAAAGTTTGAGACACCATTCTTTTGCCTGTTTGTATAAGCCCTGATTTCCAAAAGCAAAAGAAATTTTTATTTGTGCATCAATATAATTTGAGTCTATTTCTAATGCTTGTAATAATAGTTTTATTGCTTCAGTAAAATCCTTTTTCCAAAATGCATTAGTACCCATTAAGTAAAACCGATATGCATCTGGAGAATTAGTGGACACAGGATTTTGAAAGCCCAGGGTAGCCTGCTCTCTCAATTTAGATATAATTAGAAAATTCTTCACCATTATTGAAAGTGAATCAGTAATATGAAGGATATTATCAGCGATGCCATCTATTTGGAAGGATTTATAGGTTTCTCCTGACTTATTATCTATTAATTGAGCATTTAGACGAATAGTGGTTCCAACCTGTTTTATACTGCCATAGATAAAGATATTTGTTTTCAGTTTCTGCGAGATGTCGCTGGCAATTGAAGGTGTTATTGAAGCATAATTGTTTAGCCCTTTGCTTTGAATCAGGTCAGAGATTGATTCTATTTGTCTGACTACTAATTCCTCGGAGTTTGTCAGATTATTGATTAATATATCCTGAATGCCATCCTGCCATATATTCCAGGTTGTATCATTAGTCATATTCTGAAATGGCATTACAACAATTGAAATTCTTTCCCCGGATGATCGTAATATTTCCAGTGTGTCACGTTTGAATATTCTGGGATATGCAAGAATGATTACAGCAATTATTAAAACTGCATTTAAAACATAACTTGCTCTCAGCTTTCTTTTTACAGGTTTTGCAACAATTTCCTTAATCTTTGATTCTTCAAATGACTCAGTTTTCTCAATCCCTTTAGGAGTAAAATCAAAAATCCAGGCAAGAATGACAACAATCGGTAATCCTATTATAAGAAGCAATACAACTATTTGTCCTATCCAATTTGGTAGATTTAGAGATGTGATAAGATTATTGGTAACCTCAATTATGATATATGCTGTCGCTGCATAGGTGGTCACCACTCCAATGACTTTGCGTCTCTTCAGCTCCTGCCAGAATCTGATCAGCTTGTTTGGACTTTCCGACATCTGAAAATGTATTTCCTAATGCTTCATACTTGAAAGTTCTCCCATTCGTATTTTACCCTTTCCATCAGCTTTTTGAACCGCTCCTCGCTGCGGATGTTTTTAAGAAGCGGATCATATTCATTTAGAAATGGGTAATTTATGCCTCCAAGATTTATTGAAAGGTTCAACCATTCAATTGCTTTCTCGATTTCTTTAGTGATAGAATAACATTCTGCTATGGCTAATGAATAACTTGAGTCTTTTTTTGCCCACCTTTCAAGATTTGAGTCAAGTGAACCTAAATGTGATTCCTCCCCAAGCAAGGCAGATTTCAAGACGTTAAATAATTTAAATAGATAATTCTGTGGAATTTCCTTTCCAAGTTTATCAATGGCAGAAATGGCTTTTTTATAATTTGATAAATATGTATTAACATACACATATACCCAGTGAATGCCTAAAAACTCCGGATTGGATTCATACAGGTCACATATTGTCTCTTCAGCAGCCTCATATTTCCCTTCATATAATTTGAACCATGAGGGTAAGAAATGTATCAAAATACTGATGGGATCAATTCTCGTCAGCCTGTTATAATGAGGAATGGCTGATGGAGCTTTCCCAAGAAAAGCCAACCAGGCACTCAACCAGAACAGAACTTCAGCATAATTAGGATCAAAACTCAGTACCCGATTATAATCATAAATTGATTTTTGAACGTTTTCGCCAGCTAATTCTAATGTGCCTCTTAGAAAAAATCCATGGATAGAATCTGCCTCTAAGGCAAAAATTTTATTTACATATTCAGATGCTTTTGTTAAACATTTTTCATCAATTATGTAACCCAAATTCCAGTACTGATAGTTTATATACCCTAATTGTGAATATAATAGTGTGTTTTCGCCCTCGATTGCAAGAGCTTTTTGAAGGAGTTGTTCGGCTTGATTAAGTTCGGGTTCAGTCCATGCACCCATTGCTTGTCTTGCTCTGAAATAATATTCATATGCTTTTACATTATCAATTGGAAGATGTGCTATTCTTTTCTTCTCCTCCGGATTTAATCTTATTTTTAATGCATCTGCTATGGATTGGGATACCCTCTCCTGAATATCAAATACATCATCCAGTTTACCGTTGTATTTATCAGCCCAAAGATGAGTATCAGTCATTCCATCAATAAGTTGAGCTGTGATCCGGAGATTATTCCCGGCTTTACGGACACTTCCTTCAAGAACGTATCGAACATTTACTGATTTTACTATTTCGGGAATAGTCTTTTTCGTTCCCTTAAAGGTCATTGCCGAGCTTCTTGAAATCACCAGAAGATTATTGATATGAGAAAGGTCAGTGATGATTTCTTCTGTCAATCCATCGCTAAAGTACTCCTGATCAGGATCGGGACTTATATTCTCAAACGGTAGTACAATAATTGATTTTTCTAATGTGGAAACTGCTGCATGTTTGCTTTCATACTTTTCTTCTTCTGATTTTTGCTTACCAACAATTTGGAAATTCTTGTATTTCAGATACCACTTAATAATGATATCAAGATTAACAAGAACTGGTTTTACTTGTTCAGGATCAAAATCTTTGGGATGAGCACCATAGGTTGAAAGTTCATTCAGCCCATGCATGGAAGTTATTATGTGTGAAGGAACTTTTTCCTCTCTATGCAGTTTGTCTATGATCCCTTTCAGAGGTTCGGTCTTACGAGGTCTATTTAATTCACATTCACAAAGATCAGTTATTATCACTTCAAGGCATCTTCTTGAATACAGGAGAATCATGTTCTCATCATCAGCTTTAATCAGCCGTTCCAGTTCTTTCTCCAGATCGGGTAGCTTAGCTTTGAGAGACTCATATAGTTTCTCAAGCTCTTTTATTTCGGCTGACCAGATTGCCATTGGCTTAACAAAAGGTTATCATTATATATACGTAAAGTTAAACTTTACATATACCAAAGTCAAGCTATCATCAATTTTCGGATAATTCAATGATATCAATGATGGGAAAGACATTAAAAACTAGGTTACTCCACATGCATGGTATAGGGTTAGAGCTATATTATTATTTGGAGGTATCTATTTACACAAAATCACATTCGATTTAAAAAATGACAGGCAACTTATAACTATCAGTATATTTTACAGATAACTCAACCACCATTTGTCCTTATTGCTGGCTTTGTAAATCATATATTTTTTTGATAAAGGATATAATAATAATACAATGCCAATCCAAATAAGGTAGACTACCCAGAGAGAATAACCATAACTGGCAAGTTTACCATCCGCCAAAAGGCTTTCACTTAACACTATAGCTTTCCAGTCTAAAATCATAAGCTTCCAGTCACCGCCGGTGATTACCAATATCATAAGCGCAAAAAAGTGAATAATCAGTATATGTAATACGTAATAGAAGAAAGGCACTCTTCCGAAAACCAGAAAGAAGTCGGTGAATCTATTTTTTATTGTTTCGGTGGCATATAAAAACAGGAGGGCCGGGCCTAAAGTTACTAACAAGAATGAAAGAGAAGGAGGGTATTTGGTTACATTAAAAAATGACATAATGGTATAGATAGTGTTCTTTTGTGTTGTCCATGGCACTAAATCCCCGTAAATATTGATGCCCCTTAAAATAAAGAACAGTGCAGTTGAACCAAGTCCGAGGTAAAGCAGCCATTTTTTTCTCATGTTTACATTAAAGTCCTTTGTATAAAGTCCCCCGAAACAATATCCCAGTGCCATTACACCTATCCATGGTAAAAGAGGATAATCGAATATCATTACAAAATTTTCAGAGAATTTAATAAAAGAGTGTTGATGAAGTATATACCAGATAATGGAAGAAAAACTTTTACCTTCCATTGTAATCCCGTCAAGCAGATTATGTCCGGCAATCAGAAGTAAAGCTAAAACAAGTATTGCTTTCTGAGGAAGATAAATCAATATCCCTAAAACTATCATTGAAATACCAATTGCGAATATTACCTGTAGTAAGATAGTGCTATATCTTATGTCAAAGAACCAGATAAAATTCATGATAACGATTTCAACAAATATCAGCCAGAGTCCCCTTGTAAATAAGAATTTAGATAATGCTGGTTTTGTCTTTCTGCTTCCGTATAAAAAAGCTGATGTCCCTGCAAGAAAAACAAATACCGGAGCACAGAAATGAGTTATGAACCTGGTGAAAAATATTACGGGGGTTGTTGTTGAAAGGGCAGTCGGGTCATTAACCAATGCCCCTAAATGAAAATAATCACGTGCATGATCCAGTGCCATTAATACCATTACAACTCCCCGCAATAGGTCTATGGATTCTATTCTGTATTTTATTGGTGAATTCACATGAACAAATTTACATTAACAGAACCCCAAAGTCAATTTTTAAACAAATAGATATAAATAGATAATATTATTAATCATCATAATTACGGTTTCTTAGCGAAAAATTGACTTTTATTTAAACAGGGTGTAAATTTGGTATCAGTAAGAATTCTATCAGAATTAGAAAAGCTCATTACTCTATAGTAAGATTAAACAATATTACAACTGGAAATAAGAAGGCATATGAAAAGATTACTTTTTATCTCATTCCTGATTCTTGCTGTTCTTCAGGCTTGCCAGCAAAAAAAATCCGGAAAGGAATCTGAAGAGACATCCAAAAATCTTAATGAACTCTTTGACAACTATTATGATGGTTATATGCAGCTTAATCCGGTTTGGGCTACAGAATTTGGCGATTATCGTTTTAATGATCTGTTCCCGAACTTTTTAACTCAATCCTATATTGAGAAACTAAGGGATTTTTATACATCCTGCAAAGAAAAACTGGCTGAATATGACCAAGTTAAACTATCAGAATCTGATAGATTGAATCTGGACATTTTAAAATGGGAATGTGATATCGGCCTGGAGGGTTTGAATTTTAAACAGGAGTTATTACCAGTAAATCAATTTGCATCTATTGACCTGTACATCGCCACTATGGCGGGTGGGACATACGTTCAGCCTTTCCGAAATACAAAGGACTACGACAACTGGCTTAAAAGAATTGATGGTTTTGTAATCTGGTGCGATACAGCCATCGCAAATATGCGAAGAGGAATGAAATCCGGTTACACACTGCCTAAGGCGTTAGTAAATAAAATGTTACCACAGATGGATAGTTTCGCTCACGGACCAGCTGAGGAACATGTTTTTTATGGCCCAGTAAAAGCAATTCCCGGGGAAATATCGTTGGAGGTTAAAAAGAGGCTTGAAAGCGAATATAATTCAATGATTGAAGAGAAAATAATTCCCACATATAAAAAGTTCCATGATTTTCTGAAAAATGAATATTTGCCTAACTGTCGTGAAACTTCAGGCATAAATGATATACCTGGTGGCAGGGAGTATTATGAATATTTAATAAAGTATTATACTACCACAGATCTGTCAGCGGATGAGATATTTGAAATCGGGCAAAAAGAGGTGGACAAAATTACTCAGGAGATGGAAAAAATAAAAAATCAGATAGGTTTTAAGGGAGATCTTAGGGCATTTTTCAATTATATTAGGAGGAATAAAGATCTGATGCCATTTTCTGGACCTGATCAGGTGATTGCTCACTTCAATGATATTCATAATATAATTAAATCCAATCTGTCAAAACTATTTGATCAGGTACCTAAAACACCTCTGGAAATAAGGCGAACTGAAGCATTCCGTGAGGCATCAGCCAGCGCTGAATTTGAAATCGGATTGCCTGACGGCTCAAGACCAGGTATTTTTTATGTACCGGTACCAGATGCAAGTGCTTATAACATTTTTGAGGATGAGAGCTTATTCCTGCATGAAGCTGTCCCTGGCCATTATTACCAGTTATCGCTTCAAATGGAAAATGATAGCCTGCCGGGGTTTAGAAAAATTTTGATATATGGTTCCTATGTTGAAGGTTGGGCAATGTATGCTGAAACCCTTGGCAAAGAACTTGGATTGTATAATGATCCATACCAATATCTGGGTAAATTAAACCAAGAAATACACAGAGCCATCAGGCTTGTTGTAGATGTAGGGCTACATGCAAAAGGATGGACTAGAGAACAAGCAATTCAATATTCTCTGGACCATGAACCTGAATCCGAAAGCAGCATAATTTCCGAAATTGAACGTTATATGGCAATTCCAGGGCAGGCATTACCTTATAAAATCGGGCAACTCAAGTTTCTTGAATTACGTGCAAAAGCAGAAACAGCTCTTGGAGACAAATTCAATATCATTGATTTTCACAATAAAGTCCTTGAATCAGGATGTATCCCACTGGAACTGTTTGAAGACAGAATTAATGCCTGGATTGCTTCAAAATGACCGCATAATAAAATTGACTTCATTTTACAAATGGCGTAACTTTGATATAGCATTTATCCTGGCTTAACTGGATTTAATAGTTATCATCCTTTGGCAATTCTTTATCCTGTAGCGATTTACGATCATGAAAACAATCAAGCTTTCTATCCTCTTTGTTTTGGTTATTTCCGGTCTCACTGAAGCTCAAAACTCCCGGTTATTTGAAATCCGCGAATTTCAAAAAGCTGTAATTAACCAGACCAGGTCCCGAAACGGAGAACCCGGAGCAGGATACTGGCAAAATTCATCTGATTATAAGCTTGAAGCTTCAGTCGATGCTTCAAAAAACATTCTGTATGGTAAAGGCTCAATATTATATCATAACAATAGTCCTGCTGCAATGAAGGAAATTCACCTGCGACTTTATCAGAATCTTTATAAGTCAGGCACAGCACGCACATTACCGGTTCCACAGGAAGATCTTAACGATGGCACATATATAGAAAGTTTAAAAATAAACGGGATCCAATACTTAATTGATAACAAGCCGGTTAACAATAGTCCGGTAACAGTGTTTTGTACTGATTTATGTATCCACCTGGCAGATTCAATCCCATCGGGGGAATCTGGTTTGATAGAATTAGAATGGAATTTTGCAATTCCTTCATCATCCTCAGCTTTGAAACGTATGGGGCGTTATGAAGATAATTTTTTCTTTGGCCTTTGGTACCCGCAGGTTGCAGTATACGATGATATAAGAGGATGGGATGATACACCTCATCTTGGATTAAAGGAGTTTTACAACGACTTCAGCAATTATGATGTTACTGTACATGTTCCTTATGGTTATATTGTCTGGGCAACAGGTGAGTGCGACAATCTGAACAGCATTCTTGATGAGAAAATAATTGCGAAACTCAATTTTGCCCGAAGCCATGATTCTATTGTGTCCATAATTGCTCCTGAAGATCATATGAGGAGCATCATCAGAGGCAATGTATGGCATTTCAGAGAAGATAATGTACCGGACTTTGCCTTTGCAGTGGCCAAAAACTATCTGTGGAAAGGCACTTCTATAATTGCAGATAAACAATCGAAGAGAAGAGTTCTGATTGATGTAGTTTATCCGGCCGATAATGTGCAGTACTCAAAATCAATAGAGGTTGCCAGGGATGCTTTGTTATGGACTTCGGTTGAGTTTCCCGGCATACCATTTCCATACACCCATGCAACTTCTTTTTTCAACGGAACGCCCGAAGGTGTAAGTATGGAATTTCCCATGATAGCCAACGACGGAATTCACTCTGATCATGATTTACATAATGCTATTGTTGCCCATGAGCTGTTCCATAACTACACGCCGTTTTACATGGGTTTTAATGAAACTCAGTTCGGCTGGATGGATGAAGGATGGGCTGAATTCCTTGAGAACAAATTCAGAGGAGATGATTTCTCATTATACGAACAGATTGACTTGCCAGGATATACGGACAAAGCAGGAACCCTGTCCGATTATCCGGTGATCACTGCAGAGGCAGGGATGAGTTTTTCAAGCTTTAAATTTCTTTATCTCGAGAAACCTTGCATTGCGCTGATGCTGCTGGAAGAACTGATGGGAGATGAAACTTTCGCACAGGCGACAAGGGAGTTTATGAAGTTATGGAATGGGAAACATCCTTCGCCATATGATTTCTTTAATACATTCAGCAGGTTCGCTCCAGAGGATATCAACTGGTTCTGGAAAGCATGTTATTTTGACTATGGTTATGCTGATCTGGGGATTAAATCGGTTGACAAGAAAAGGATCATAATTGAAAGAAAAGGGAGTATTCCTGTATCGATAAGGCTTGAGATCACCTATGATGATAATACTCAGGAAAAGATATACAGAAACCTTAATGTCTGGAAAGCAGG
>Ga0209253_10006490_pt1 | contig 10129 bp, 10 predicted proteins | sample FrelakmetBRP12BR_FD_187145 | JGI IMG/M metagenome (GOLD analysis project Ga0209253, IMG submission 187145) | Freshwater lake sediment microbial communities from the University of Notre Dame, USA, for methane emissions studies - BRP12 BR (SPAdes)... | ecosystem: Environmental > Aquatic >...
GTATTATCAGGAAGACAGGCAGTTTCCAGAGTCTTCTACAAAGGGGAATGCAATGGGGTCTGGCACTGCACAATTCGCAAGGCACCTGCCGTTCTACAGGTGCGTAAGTATTATTGTGTTGTGGCTCAGAAAAATATCCCCGTGTCACTCGTAAAGAGTCTGTAAAATTTCAAATATGTTTGGCTAGCATTTTTTCAACATGTAGGGTGTGATCACCTACACACCAACGTTTCTTCCATCATGCTACGCTGTCCTCTCTTACTATTTTTTATTCTCGCCCTACCGCTCCTAATCCTTCTCAAGGTTCCATTGTGCGCGATCCGTGCTCTAAAAAATTACGATAGGGTTGCTTCTTAAAAACCCGAGACATTCATTCCAGATTCTTGCGATAGTAGGATAACTATCAACGAACTATCTGAAAGGAAAGAGGGGTGTCGTTAAAGGTGTTACCAAAGCGGGAAATTACTGAGTGGTGATAAAGGTTTCAACGGTGGCACGTGCCTTTTCTATCTCTTTGATGAGGGGTTGAGTTACTATCCTTTGCAGATCCGAATTCAATCCGAACAATTCAAAGTACTCCTTCCTTATAGGAAGTAGTTCACCGCCACGGCTGGTGTATCCCCGCAGGTTGCAGATAAGGTCAGCAAGGCATACAATAAAAGTTGGCTTAAGGAAAGGTTCGGGAATACTTTCTGGTGGGTAAAACAGGGGGTAGTGGTGTAGTGCAATTGCGTTGAAAAAAATATCAGAGAGTTGCCATTGCTTGACTAACAAACTCCCGATGAGCGCATGATTGATCCCGTACTGTTTTTCTTCTTGGATAATGGTGGGCAGGTCCCCGGTAGGTTCTCCTGCACGTTCAAGTAGCGGGAAAAAATACTTGCCAATATCATGGAGGACTCCTATGGTTGCCACATCGTGTTCATGACTGCGAATAACATTCATGCTCAGGTAGTGTGCGCAGGTGGAAACCACTGTTGAGTGGACCCACAGTTCAGAGGAGCCAACCTGTCCCCCCTGTTCATCACTGGTGAGGGTACTGCGCAGTGTGTCTTGAAACACGAGCGCCCGCACATTATTATACCCTAAGAGCATAATAGCTCTTCCCACAGAGGTAATTTCCGCTGAGAGGTTATAAAAGGCAGAATTTATTACCCGAAGAATTCGTGCGGAGAGGAAGGGGTTTGTTTTAATGATAGCCGTCACCTCTTTAGTGCTGGAGTGAGGTGACCTCAAGAGATTGTAGAGTTTGAGAGATGCAATGGGCAGTGGCTTGAGACCAGCTATTTTTTTATCAAGCGTCTTTCGTATGGTGGGATCAACATTTTCTATGGTGGTAGGATAGATGCCTTCTTTAAGGGGAGCGTAGACAATCTGAGGGATGACTGGATAAAAATCCTCAGGGATACGGAAGCGGGTTGCTTCACTGGGTTGTGGAGGTGATGATGCCCGTTCGGCGTCGAGGGGAGGTGGCGTGGACCGTTTTATCGTTGAATAGGGAGTGGTGGGAACGCTCGTCTTTTTCCTTGAAGTAAGGAGCACAAAGATAACCACTGCTAAGATAATAATTAAAAACAGAGAGATGAGATAATCCATAGCATTGCTCTGCTGATTCCTGCAAAAAAGAAATGTAGTAGTGAAAGAGAAAAGAATATAAGATAAATTCCCTATTGTGTCAAAATAAAAAGCGTTGCCATACACACCATAGAGGTTGTGTGATAGCGATAGGCCACTATAGAAAACTACGTGACATGCCTTTTAAAAGTACAATTCAAATATGCTTTTCATTTGGGGGGAATTGGACTATACTTGCATTATCCATTAAGGATAATCTCAAGAAAATATAAGGTAAAACTAATGGGCACTACCCTCTTTGAGAAAATCGTTTCTTCTCACCTTGTTTCCGGAAGCATGGAAGAAGGACAAGAGATAGGTGTGAGGATTGATCAAACTCTCCTTCAGGATGCGACTGGTCCGCTGGTGTGTCTCCAGTTAGAATCGTTAGGGATTGAACGGATGAAGACAGAGCTTTTAGTAGCCTATGTAGATCATACTATGCATCAGTTCTTTCCGGAGAATGCAGATGACCACCGCTATCTCCATTCCTGTGCAGTGCGATACGGTGGCTATTTTTCTAGAGCGGGCAACGGCATCTGTCACCAGGTGCATCTGGAGCGATTTGCTCACCCTGGCAAAACGCTTTTGGGCGCTGATTCTCATACCCCTACTTCTGGTGCCCTGGGGATGCTGGCAATGGGTGCAGGAGGCCTGGATGTGGCAATGGCAATTGCGGGACATCCCTATTTTATAAAATTTCCAAGAATCGTGGGAATCAGGCTCACCGGGAGGCTCACACCCTGGGTATCAGCTATGGATGTGGTCTTGCGCCTGCTCGGCATGCTTACTGCCAGAGGGAACACTCAGAAAGTGCTGGAGTACAGTGGTGATGGGCTAAAGTTTCTTACGGTAGCAGAGAGGGCAACACTGGCAAATTTAGGGGCTGAGATGGGGGTCATGACCTCTCTTTTCCCTTCTGATGATACTACCAGACAGTTCATGAGAAGGCATCAACGTGAGGCGGAATGGGAGGAACTGCTCAATGATCCCCATGCTTTATATGCGGAGGTAGTAACTATCGCTCTGGATGAGGTCATACCTCTGGTGGCACGACCTCATAGCCCTGATCATGTGTGCCCAGTTAAGGAAGTGGAGGGCCTCAAAGTGGAGCAAATATGTATTGGGAGTTGTGCACATTCATCTTACCGGGAGCTAGCGGTGGTTGCCTCTGTGCTCAAGGGGAAAAAGGTTTCACCACAGGTGAGTCTGTGTATTACGCCGGGGTCTCGACGTATTCTCTCCGCCATTACCATGAGCGGGGTGCTTGCTGATTTGGTGAATGCCGGTGCCCGGATTATGGAACCTGCCTGCGGCTTTTGCATTGGTCAGGGACAGGTACCACCCTCGGGGAGTATAAGCCTCCGCACTAGTAATAGGAACTATCGTGGGAGGTGTGGCACTCCTGATGCGGAGGTCTATCTGGTAAGCCCTGAGACGGCTGCGGTTTCCGCATTAACTGGCTCACTTACCGATCCGCGTTCCCTGGGTGACCAGTGCTCACCTCTGAGAGAAGAGCCTGAGGTATATCAGATGGAGGATGAGCTTCTCATCGCACCGGGTGAGAACGTTTCTGAGCCAAAGGTAATCAAAGGTCCCTTCATCAAGGAACTCCCCTATTTTTATCAATTAGATGATACACTCACCGGTGAGGTGGTGCTCAAGGTGGGTGATAATATTACTACTGACCATATTATCCCAGGGGGGCCGTATCTTCGGTTTCGCAGTGATATTGCGCGCTATGCCCAGTTTACCTTTCAACAGCTTGACAGTGAATTTTATAAGAAGGCATTACACATTAAGGAAGAAGGGAAAGAGGGTGTGATTGTTGCAGGGGAAGGGTATGGGCAAGGTTCCAGCCGCGAGCATGCCGCCTTATGTCCACGCTTGCTCGGGGTGAGAGTGGTAATTGCCTTACGCATTGAGAGGATTCACCAAGCGAACCTGGTTAACTATGGGATTCTCCCTCTTTTATTTAAGAGGGAGGAAGATTATGAACAGATTGAAACGGGGGATCGATTGAAACTGGAGAGGATAAGAGATTCACTCAAGGGTTATCACCCTCTGGTGGTGCATAATCTGAGTAAGCAGAGTTATATTCCTTTGCTCCATACCCTCAATCAAAGGGAGGTAGCAATTGTCGTCTCAGGAGGTCTCATTCCCTATCGGAGGGAACATGGTGCATAACATTACCTTGATACCTGGAGATGAAAGTGGTCCTGAAATTATGGCAGAAGCCAAGAGATGCCTTGATGCCACAGGCGTGAAGATCGCGTGGGAGGTGGTGGATGCAGGGCTGGGTGCTTTGGATGAGAAAGGGACTCCCCTGCCCAAAGAAGTTTTGGATTCGATTGAGAGAAATCGTGTTGCCTTAAAGGGTCCCCTCACCACCCCCTCTGGCGGCGGCTATCGCAGCGTCAATGTACAACTCCGCCGCCATTTCAACCTTTACGCCAATGTGAGGCCCTGTAAAACTATTGAGGGTATAAAGGGCATTGCGCAGGGAGTTGATATAGTGGTGATTCGTGAGAATACCGAAGACCTCTACGCAGGTATAGAATTTAAGGAAGGAGAGGAATCTACCCGCAAACTGATAGCGCTCGTAAGGGACTACTTGGGAAAAGAAATTGCTCCTGATGCGGGGATTACCCTGAAACCTCTTTCCCGGGGGGCATCCAGGAGAATAGCCCACTTCGCCTTTAATTATGCGGAGGATAATAAGCGAAAAAAAATCACCGTAGTGACCAAAGCCACTATTATGAAGTTTACCGATGGCCTGTTTTATGAAGAGACAAAGAAGGTTGCGCAGGTATATCCCTCTCTTGAGCTTGAACATCTGCTGGTTGACAGCGCGTGTTTTAAGCTTGTTTCTTCACCGCAGCAGTTTGATCTGGTGCTTACCCCTAACCTCTATGGTGATATCATCTCAGACCTGTGTGCAGCCCTGGTGGGGGGATTGGGAATGGCCCCCGCGGTTAATCTCGGTGATGGGTATGCCATCTTTGAGGCAGTGCATGGGTCTGCCCCGCAATTTAAAGGGAAACAGGAGCTCAATCCTTGCGCACTGATCCTTTCTGGCGCCATGATGCTTGACTATCTGGGTGAGAGAGAAGCGGCCTGCCGTCTGCAGGGCGCGGTGGAGGCAGTGGTCAAGGAAGGGCGATATGTGACCAGAGACCTTAACCCTCGCACCTATGTCCGTAGCCAAGAGATGGCAGATCGCGTCATTTATTTCCTTGAGAAGGGAGGATACCATGAGAAGCGGTAAGATCTATATCCTGGATGTTACCAATCGGGACGGTGTACAAACCTCTCGTCTGGGGCTCGCTAAGCTGGAAAAAACCATTTTGAATACTATGCTTAACCAGATAGGCGTGTTTCAGGCAGAAATTGGCTTTCCCAATACCCGCCACGAGCTCAATTACCTCAATGCAAATCTTGAGCTGGTGGAAATGGGGGTCTTAAGCCCCATGAGGATATCGGGGTGGACACGCGCAACGGTATCAGATGTGAGTGAAGCGAAGGCACTGGTTCCACAACTAAAGCACATCAATATTTCCACCTCAACTTCAGATCAAATGATCATGGGGAAGTATGGCGGTAAAAAAAGCAGGTCGGATATTATTACCGTAATGCTGGAAGCGCTTAATGCGGCAAAAGAACTACGTTTTGAAACGATTGGTGTGAACGCAGAGGATGCCTCCCGCACCGAACTCTCTTTTCTGATTGAGTTTTGTCAAAAGGCGCAGGAGCAGGGTGCGGACCGCATTCGGTATTGTGATACCCTGGGATATGATGATCCCCTCACCATTTATGCGCGGATTAACCGACTGGCGAGAGAAACGCAGATGCCCATTGAGCTCCACTGCCACAATGATTTAGGAATGGCAGTGGGGTGTTCTGTCGCAGGGGCGAAGGGTTGTATTGATGCAGGTCAGGATGCATACATTAACACTACCGTGAATGGAGTAGGGGAGAGGGCAGGCAATGCGGACATGCTCTCGGTGATTTTAGCGCTCTCAAAGTCAAGCGGGTTTGATAGAGAACACGCCGGTTGCCTCCAAGAGATTGATTTGACCAAATCATATAAGCTCGCCAAGTATGCTGCGTACTCGTTCGATATTTCCCTTCCCGTATTCCAGGTGGGGGTGGGGGATAATGCCTTTGCCCATGAGTCAGGTATCCATGCCGATGGTGCGCTCAAAGACAGAAGAAACTATGAGCTCTATGATTGTGAGGAGCTGGGCAGGGGGCAGCTGGAATTTGTAGAGACGGGAAGACAGATTACCACAGGTGAGTACGGTGGGATTAAGGGGTTTCAGCATGTCTTCGGGAAGCTGGATGTGGCGTTTAAGGATGAGAAAGAAGCACGGGAAATCCTAGATCTGGTGCGCTTTGCCAATGTACATACCCAAAAACCCTTGACGCAGGAGGAGTTGATCTTTATCGCGCGCTATCCCATGATTGCCAGAAAGATTATGACGGTGAGCCCGTGAGATCTCTGTTATGAGTGTCTCTTTGGTGAATCTTTTTTATTTTTTATCAGGCTGTTTTAAACCGATCTCTCAATTCCATTCCTTCCTGAACTAACCGTAGGACGTGATGTATCTCAAAGGGCTTTTGAATAACCAGATCTACATATTTGTCTTTCATCTCGGATGCTTCCACCTTTACATTCCACCCCGTAATAAGAGCCACCGGTACTCTCCTGTTGATACCCTTAATCTTCTCTGCTACCTGCCAGCCTGACATCACCGGCATTCCTAGATCGGTAAATACCAGATCAAACTCCTTTTCCGTAAATAGTTCAACCCCCTGAATACCATCAGCAGCAACCTCAACCTCATGACCACCTGTGGTGAGGATGTCAGAAAGCACATTCCTCACCTCTTCCTCATCCTCTATCACCAAAATTCTTGCCTTCCTTTGTTCACCTGAAATGGGTTTTACCTTTTCTTCTTTAATTATCTTCTCAGAGATAGGAAGGGTGATGGTAAAGGTAGTTCCCTGACCTTCTGTACTATCAGCCGAAATAGTCCCTCGATGTCGATGGATGATCCCATAAGAAACACTTAACCCCAGTCCAGTTGATTGTGGACCCTTGGTAGTGAAAAAGGGGTCAAAGATACTTTCTCGTAGAGCCTCAGGAATACCAATTCCTGTGTCCTTCACAATAACACAGATTTGATTGTTTTTATTAAAGGCCCTAATGGTCATGTGACCACCTTGAGGCATGGCATCCAGGGCATTATTGATAAGATTTATGAATACTTCTCTTAGCTCTGCTTCACTTCCTGCCGTGGGAGGAAGGGGAGACAACTCTTGTGTAACGATAAATTTTATTCCTTTTGATTCAGCTTCATCCTTCCATCTCACCCTGGTAAATTCCAGAGCGCTCTCTATCAACTTATTAATATCCACTTGGGTGAAATTTTTATCATCAGCTCTTCTCCTTGAGAACTCCTGTATTCTTCTTACTGTCTCGGCACCATCCATGGCAGCCTTTTCGATGACCTCTAATCCTTTTTTAAGATCGAGCATTGATTTTCTTTTCTCTTGTTTCCCTGGCGGTGGTTCAAGTTGCATTCTCAATAGCTGAACTCTTCCGAGAATAGCAGCAAGTACATTATTAAAGTCATGGGCTACGCCTCCTGACAGCTCTCCCAGAGACTTAAGCTTTTCAGACTGAAGAAGCTGTTGTTCCATCTGCTTTTTCTCAGTAGTATCTCGTACAATAGCAATAATAATATTTTCATCTGGCTGGGTGAGAGCAAAAGAAATATCTAGAGGGAAGAGAGATCCATCTTTTCTTATCCCTTCCTCTTCGAAAACCATTGTACCCATTTTCCCAAAAGTCAAAAACTCATTCAATATCTCTCTATGCTTCTTTCTATACTTCTCTGGAGTTAAGATGCCTGGTGATTTTCCGATGAGTTCTTCTCTAGAATAACCATATATCTCCCCAGCTCTACTATTCACATAGGTTATTTTATCATGCTCAGCAGCTTTTCATTTTTTTTGTTCAGCAGACTCTAAACTCTAGCTGGTGGTATTTAAAATTAGCAAAATAGTTTAAACTTCTTGCAACTGCAGGAACTAGTTTTCAGGTAGATATCTATCACATGTTTGGTTTCGTAGTACCAAACTTTTAGATCTTCTAATTCTAGTTATTGATGGTATGTTAAAGTACTTAAGGATAAATTATGGGTCCTGCCGAGAGAGGAATAGATCAATCAAAATTAAGCTTGACTAGTTCACCTAATAGGTGTACTATTAAAATATGATTAATGAAGTTGTAATAAGTAAAAAAGCAAAGAACAGCCTTAAAAAAGTTCCTTTCTATATCTTGGTTAAACTACAGGCTTGGGTTAATGACGTAGAGGTTCAAGGTCTTGAAGAAGTAAGAAAAGTTCCAGGATGGCACGATGAACCTCTGCATGGTAAAAGAAAGGGACAGCGTTCTATTCGATTAGGTAAAAGTTATCGAGCAATATATGTCATTAAAAAGGAGCAAGTTGAATTTGCAAGTATTGAGGAGGTACATAAGCATGGTTATTAAAAGAAAAAGTGCTTCTATGAAATTTTTAGAAGACCTCACAGGAGGTCCCTTATCACTTGGGAAATTCCTTCAGTCAATTCGTTTGGGTGAAGAAATGAATCAAGTGGAATTTGCAGAGCAACTTGGGATATCAAAGTCTCATCTTTGCGACATTGAAAAAGGACGTAAGCTGATAAGTCCAGAACGTGCAGCTCATTATGCTAAAATACTGGGGTATTCTCCAGAACAATTTGTTCGTCTTGCTTTACAAGATCAGATAGAAAAAGCTGGATTAAAATTTAAGGTTGAAATTGATGCGGCTTAAGCAAAACATTCACTACTAACCTTTAAATCTCCCTTCAACAAAATTATTCATAAATTTCACTGCTTCCTGAGCATTAACACTTTTTAGAGGGAGATGAGCACTAGATGTTGTGTAGCCTGCAATGAGAAAAGAGAGGGATTTTTCTTTACACTAGCTTGCAAATCTAACCACTAGATTTTTAGGTTAATTTAGTGTGAATTACACAATGTAGTATTGATAATTTCAGCCGGTTGTTAGCATGCCATCACTTCTCTTTCTTCATCTCAGCCTCAGCAAGCTTATTAAGTTCAGCAAACCCCACGAGCTTGTTTGTGGCAAGTCCATTTTGGATTATCAGATCCAAATCCATAGAAATTGATTGCAAGCATGCCGTGACGGTTATTTTATGGCATTTGTCGAAGATGTTACAGTCTAGACATTTGTATGGTGGTTCCCCATGAAGCATATCTTCTGCTTGCTGTCCAAAACATTCTTTGGAATCCCATTCATTTTTCATTATAATATCCAAGATTGCTAACGTTGGCCTTAACGGGCTGCCGTGGGAGTGCCAGCGTACACGGCAACCCGATGAAAGACAAGGTTTATCTCTTATTTCAGTTTTTCCCTTATCCATGCTGGATTACGCCTACAATCAAGAACTGCATGGACAAACACCGTATCTTTTTCAATGTGATAGTAAATAGCAAAGGGGAATCTTTTTGAAAGTAAGCGTTGGTATTTCTCAAAGTGTATTGTGTGAATTCCAGCGTAAATTTTCAATGAGTCAATATCAGAAAAAAGTGAATCCAAAAAATATCCGCCAAGACCTTCTGCCTGCTTTTCATAAAAGTAATAGCCATCAACCAGGTCTTGGTTTGCAGATTTTAGGATTTTTATTTTCATGACACTGAATCCCGAATATTCTTTTTTGCAGTTTCCCAATCCACAAATTCATCATTACCATCTTTTATCATCCTTTCTCTTTCCTGCAGGATACCCTTATGCCATGAAGGTGATTTTAAACTATCCGCATTTTTACACAAATCATCCCAGAGAGTTTCCATAGTCTGGATTTTTTCCTCATTTGACATATCTTTTAAAGGTAATGTGACATGCATTCTACACCTCCATAATTTTGTTTTTTCAAAGATAACCTTAATTATTGAACTGTTACCCTTATTTTATTAAGAGTCTACTACTCAGTAGTTAGAGTGTCAACAGAAATACTCAACAATGCGTATTCATTGAATTTGAAAGGAGAGTCTATGAGAAAATTACAATCAGACTTGACATAGATCGAACACTTTTATAAAAGTCCAACTGCAGCAGGATTGCAAGTAAATTTGCAGTTCGGTTAAAATCGGATTAGGTGTTCGGAGTTATGGAATTATACAAATGAGATTTAGGTGGCTTCTTTTGGTCAATTGGGTAAGCCTCAGATACAATATATTGTAGTGCTAAAGTGGAAGGATTTTACATACACTTCTTGCAAGCCGCTTTAGTAGTTTTCTGGCAGGTGTTTATCGGAAGATACATCTTCTAACGTCAAAGATTTTGGCCTTCCTCTATTCTCTGACGATGGTAGTATGTGTCAACTTTTACTTATTGTTAGCATACACCATATATTGATGTGTGCGGAGAAGAAAAGACAGAGCAGGAACCCTGCCTTTTAA
>Ga0209253_10006491_pt1 | contig 10129 bp, 9 predicted proteins | sample FrelakmetBRP12BR_FD_187145 | JGI IMG/M metagenome (GOLD analysis project Ga0209253, IMG submission 187145) | Freshwater lake sediment microbial communities from the University of Notre Dame, USA, for methane emissions studies - BRP12 BR (SPAdes)... | ecosystem: Environmental > Aquatic >...
CCGCCACAAGGAACAGGAGGGCCAGCAAAGGGATCCATACAGAGAATAATCGTCTGAATCTCTTCATTTTTCTCCTCCTTTTTCAGTTGGTCATTTGAGGCATCCAAGCCGCTGGATAGAATTCAAAGGGGTCTGTACTGCCTTTTCTTGATCGAATCACCTCCTTTCAAGTATACGGGAATAGACAAGTTCCTCTACAAACTTTCTCCTGAACACTGGGAGAGCGACGAGACCAATCCAGGATTTGAAAATGCGTAAGAGCGTGATGTGGAAGCTATGCGCCAAAATTTGGAAGAAGGTTACCACTCAACTTAATGATTTGCATATAAAAGTTATGCTGGCACAGATACGCCAAGAATGTCAAGGAAAATCGCGGCCTGCGGCGAGGTGGCTCAGCGCGGCGGACTTGAGGGTCCGTAGAAATAACTCCCCCCCTCTACCCTGGGAACGAACAAGGCAGGAAAAGGCACGGAGTGTGTTTCGTGATGAGAAAGCTAAACTCCGACCCGACCCGTAGGGATGTTTACCTATGGTCACCGGCTCCGGACTCGGTGCCTCCAGGCTACCACAAAATCTGGGGATGGGTCAAAAGGAATGCCCCGAGCGCAACGTCTTGGGGCCGGGGCAAGACCGACGGAATCGAAGAAAAGACCATAGGTAAACTTTCCTACGAGTTCCGTAGGAGTTTACCTCTTAACGATGACACGCAACGTTGCCGGGTGAGGCGCGAGTCTACGAGTCGCCTCCACCGGGCTTGTTCGATGGCTTCATTGCAAGGCCCGGTAGCCTATGTAGGACTTGCAGAAGGTTCCTTTGTCCTTACGAAGGAATTCCGAACTGTCCCATTCGGCCTCGTCCAGATAGTCCATGAATTCGGGTCGCGCGACATAGGTTGCCGCCGAAACAACGGCCCCATTGTCGAGCTCAACACAAACGACCTCACGTGAATACATTTCGCCCTCAAATCGGTCCAGTCTGGCCCAGGCCGACGGTGGCACATTCCAGTACACAACCCCATCAACACGGCTCTCTGCATCCGAGACGAGGGCGGGATAGACTTCACCTTTGACACGCCGGCGGCGATACCCCCGCAAAGTGGCGGATGCGGAAGACAGATGCGCTCCCGAAACCTCTGCCATGATGTCATCGCACACCAGTGTGCCGTATGCGAAGAGGTTTCTCATCCCTCTCCATCTCATCGAACGATGTAAGAGTTTTTGCGGCGCGAAGCCGACGCTGAAACCCGGTTGAACTGCTGCGCTTCAATACCAGTTACTTCAAGCACTCTACGATCACCGTCCACTTCCGCGCTTCTTCAGCCAGATCGGCGGTGCTCTTTTCACTGACAAAGAAACTTGAACCCGTCTTGTAGGGCACCTTGTGGGCATCCAAGAATGACCTCAGTGTTTGCGCATTGACAGCGAAATTCACGTTCTGCGGGAGTGACCCTGTAGCGATCGCGGTCTTCAGCTCCAGCAGTTTCATCGAAACCATGCCTACCACATGGCCCTTCTTGTCGATCACTGGGCTCCCGCTGGAGCCTGGCTGTATCGGCGCGGTGATCTGTATCCGGTTCGTGTTGTTCCCGAGTCCTGGCATGGCGCTGACCACCCCAGGGCTGAGGTTGCCGCCAGAGGAGCGTACCGCGTTAAGTGGATAACCGTGGACAACGATGTCCTCGCCTTGTCTCAGCTTGGATGGATCCGGTATCAGTCGAGCAAAATCCTTTGTTTCGCCAGGGATCTGGAGTAGGGCAAGATCGTTCACCCTATCGGTGACCAACAGTTTTGCCACGCCCTTGCGGCCGGATATTCGTAGCTTCGTGCAGCCGGCAACTACGCGAAGGCTAGTAAGAATGTGGCCAGATCCGCTCACGACGAACCCGGTGCCAGTCCCACCTTGCATGGGGGCACCTGCTGTCCCCTTTCCGGCCTTGGATCGGCCACCAATAGCAGGGAGGCTTTCCCGAGCGAGGATCGTGCCGGGCTTCCAGTTGGAGGCCAGCCGCTGTCCTTCAGCGCGCTCGGCGAGGGTGAGTCCGTGCTCAAAGATATCGCGGATGAGCTTTGATGGCTCAGACCCCCGTGCTGCCGAGAGGTTCGCCCAAGCGTAGCCGAGCACTTTGTCCTTTGCAACGCCTTCCCCTAAGAGGTACATCATTGAGAGCCTTCCTTGCCCCCCGCGATGTCCTTGGGCCGCAGCTTTCTGGCACCATTCAAAAGCCTTGGCAGGGTCTTTGGGCACGCCTTCACCGACGGCATACGCCTGAGCGAGATTATACTGTGCTGCGGCATCTCCCTGGGTTGCGCCTCTCTGGTACCATTCGGCGGCCTTGACAGGGTCCTTTGGCACGCCGTGACCGTCCGCGTACATGGTGCCCAGGTTGTTTTGTGCTGCCGGATGTCCCTGCGCTGCCGCCTTCTGGTAATACTCGACGGCCTTGGCGGAGTCCTTGGGCACGCCTTCGCCCCTCTGAAATATCCTGCCAAGATTAACTTGAGCTTCAGCTAGCCCCTGAGTTGCGGCTTTCTCATACCACTCGCGGGCCTTGGCGGCGTCTTTGGGTACGCCTTCGCCTAGTTCATACATGGCGCCAAATGCATTCTGCCCTTGCGCATTTCCCTGGGCTACAGCTTTCTGATTCCACTCGAGGGCCTTGGCGGAGTCCTTGGGTACACCTTCGCCTCGCAAGTACATCCAACCTACGACCGTTTGCGCATTCCCATCTCCTTGTGCCGCAGCCTTTTCATACCACTCGAACGCCTTGGTGGCGTCCTTCGGTACGCCTTCGCCTCGCCAGTACATGCGACCTAGGGCGGCCTGCGCTTCCGCATTCCCGAGTTCCGCATCCTTCAATAATTTCGCAAGTTTCTCTTGGGGGGTCTGTTCGCCACAGCCGCCCAGCACCATCAGCAAGGTGATAAGCATCAGAATAAATGACGTTTTCATAGGCGCCCATAGCCAGACTTTCACACCCCGCCCCAAGAGTGCAGCACCATCGCTACTCAGGTCATGTACGTTTATAGGCGATGCCGCTGGTCGTGCTTTGATTGTCATTTTCCTTGGCTCCTGGAGGAGAGCCCACAGATATTCGCTCGTGCCTGGTTGAAGAAGAAATCGACAGTTTGTTAAGTGATGAGAAACCTAAACTCCGAGTCGACCAGTAGGAATGTTCACCTATCATCCGACCGCTGGCGGTCGATGCGTTCAGAATGGCACGAGATGTGGTGTCCTGTCAAACTTTCTGGAGCCTGGGCAGGGGACCCCGGCACGCGGGGCAGACCTTCACGCTCGGCTTGATGAGTAGGCTCGGCTTGCAGGTGAGGCACTTAACCTTCACGAGTTTGATTCTCTTATCGTTGCCTATGGGAGGTAGATCCGTTTCGTGGCATCACCCTGGTATCAGCGTACAGAACTTTGCGAAAGGCGTCAAAAGAGTTGCCCCACCCCGGCGATCGGTCTTGAGGTGGGGCGGCGGGCAGGGCAAGGAGAAAGGAGGAGTGTGCGGCCTGTGCCCGGCACAGGATAAACAAGCAGCACGGTGCCAGGGTGAGCCCCAAGGCTCGGGGATTCGGAACTGAAGAGTGTTGACTCTGACGGGCTGGTCGGGGGGTTTGCCAACCATCAGAATAAGGGCGAGAGGAGACGAACAATACCTAATGTAATTTGTTAAGTAATTTAAAGATAACTAATTCTTATTGGATACTTAATGGCAATATATTCAGTCAAAGACTCATGCGTGTGGTGGGACAACCAAACAAGGGAGGAAGTGACGGGGTTGGAAATAGGGTTGGAAAGGACCTTCCAACTAAAGCAAAGGGGGTTAAGTCATCCGACGTAACCCCCTGTTTTTTCTTGGTAGCGGGGGCAGGATTTGAACCTGCGACCTTCGGGTTATGAGCCCGACGAGCTACCGGACTGCTCCACCCCGCGTCCGTTCAGGCTGTTATTTCTAACTCGGAGTCAGCCCCCTTGTCAAGGGTTCTTCACTTTTTTAGAGAACCCCTTTTGTCGAGGGAATTACGTCAACGCCTGGCTCCAGTCCACAAGCATCCCGCATCGCCCGTCCCCAGGCCTTGAAGATCGCCTCCACCACGTGATGGGTGTTGTCCCCATACAGCACGTTGATGTGGAGGGTTGCTCCGGCATTCTGGGCGAAGGCCCGGAAGAATTCGGGGAAGAGCTGGACCTCGAACTCCCCGACCTTCTCTCCCAGCTTCGGAACCTGATAGACCAGGTAGGCCCGGTTGGAAAGATCGACCACCACCGAGGCCAGCGCCTCATCCATGGGAACCGTCTGCTGGCCGTACCGTCGAATGCCCTTCCGCTCCCCCAAAGCTCGGCTGAAGGCCTGGCCCAGGCAGATGCCGATGTCCTCCACCGTGTGGTGCTGATCAACCCGGAGGTCCCCTTTGGCTTGGAGCTCGAGGTCGAATCGCCCGTGAGCGGCAAGGAGGGTGAGCATGTGATCCAGGAAACCCATGGATGTGCTCACCCGGCACTGCCCCGTGCCCTCCAGGTCAAGCTTGAGGGTTATCTTGGTCTCCGTGGTCGTTCGGGTGACACTCGCCGTTCGCTTCTCCATGGAAAGACCTCGCTCCAACTCTCTCCGGATGCCCCTTGCCGCTGCCTCGGCACTATAGGGAATGTCCCACACCCTGTCAATCCCGCCCTCGCCAACAGGCCCGAGCCCCCCAAAGAGAGGTGAGAGCCACGGGGAGGCACCCCCTGTCCGAAAAAAACCGCGGCCTTGGCCGCGGTCAGTCTTCTTCGAGCCCTGGTGGAGACGATGGGATTCGAACCCACGACCTCAGCGTTGCGAACGCCGCGCTCTCCCAGCTGAGCTACGTCCCCAGCCTCGTTCGGCTCCCTTATAAACCCACGTTGCCGACCCTGTCAAGGAAATCATCCAGAGCTTGCTTAGCCCGGATGTTCCATGAGTCTCTTGCTCCGACCGCGGATCTGACCGTCCTTTCGGGCGTCCTCGGGTGTCGGCCCCCCTGCGACGTACCGTTCAGGTACGCCTCGGGACCAACACCCTGCGATTGCCCGGTGGCACGCCCATCTTCGCAGTCTCGCAACATCGATTCATCAACCATCCGGGCTAGTGGAGGAGACCGGTGTGGATGTTCTTGAGCTTACCCTGAAGGTAGAGGGTTCTAAATTCGGAGAGCAGCTTGTTGGTTGCAGTTTCAATCCTCTCCAGCTCTCGTTCATCAAGCTGGGATACGTCCGCCCGCGCCAGTGCCACCCCCAGGCGACGGAACGGGACCGCGAGGTCCGGCCAAAGCTCCTCGGTACGCAAAGCCTTCTCTACGTCGGCTATGGTTCTCCGGCAGTGATCAATTCGAAGCTGAAGCTCCCGGACCTCTCGCTTCTTCTGCCAGCGTTTAAGAAACTTCATCATCTTCCTTGACTCCCGTGCGCTTCGGAGCGGCACGTGACGCGAGCCTCACGTTAGGCCGCACGGATGCTGCTAAATCACACCCGTCGCCTGGAGCATATCGATAAACACCTTGTAGAAACGTCGATGCTCGGCGAGCGCCCGCTCCATGATCATCTTCACCTTCGGCACGTCGTTCACATTGATGATCGCGTTGACGCTCTTCGCGAAGCCCACCAGATTATCAAGGGTCCGATGTTTCTTGCTGATCAAGGTCAGAAAGATGTTTCTCCGCGTCGACATCGGCATCGGCTGAAGGTACCGCAGGATCGTGTTGTTCTCCGCCGTCTCCCCGCAGAAATCCTCGTCCAACATCACCAGGTCATAATGGTTGTACCGGAGCTTGCTGAGCGCTTCTTTTACTGAACTTGCCAAGCTGCCGTGAAAATTCAGTTCCGTGAGTGCCGTTTTCACCGCTTTCACGCGCTCGGGTTCGTCCACGCAGATCAAGGCGCTCATGGCCCCTGCCTGAAGGAACTCCAGGGGCGAATCGTACACCGGATCCGTGCCCAGATCGACGGCGACGGCCGTGGGAGCTTCAGCCACCTCCGCGACGGTGATGTCGAGTCCCATGGCCGCACCCGCGTCTTGAGGTTGGGCCGCCTGCTTATTCCTCTTCGGCCCCACGGTTATGGGATTCTTGCACTTGCTGCACGTCGCTCGAAGGGGATGGTCAGCCGGGACCTTCTCGTCAGGAACCATGAGAACCGTCTGGCATTGCTTACACTGTACCTTCACCGAGCCTCCTCCCCTATCCCGGATATTCCATGAGTCGCTTGCTCCGACCGCAGATCTGGCCGTCCTTCCGGGCCTCCTCGGGTGTCTGCCCCTGCGACGTACTGTTCAGTTACGCCTCGGGACCAAACCCCCCGCGATTGCCCGGTGGCACGCCCATCTTCGCAGTCTCGCGACATCGATTCATGAAACATCCGGGCTAGCACCCGACTCAGCGTCAGTCGCTCCCTCGCTGGCGGGCGGAACGCAAGTAGTCCCTATCCATTTCCAGACCTTCGATATCGGTAATCTTCTCGCCCCGAGCCGCCTTGATGCGATCAATTCCCCGGCGGACAACAGCTCTCTTCGAGGCATAAGCCACGGCAGTGTCCTGGGTAATGAGGCCGTCCTGGTAGAGACCGAGGATGGAATCATCGAAGGTGCACCAGCCGAAGGCCCGGTTGCCCTCGATGATCTCGTAGAACGTCTTCCCCTCACTTTCACCCTGGAGGATGACCTCTTTGAGCCGGAGGTCGTTCCCCATGATCTCGAAGGCAGCCACCCGGCCGCCGTCGATCTTGGGAAGGAGACGCTGACAGACGACGAAGCGCATCGAGTCGGCCAGGCGGATGCGCACCTGCTTTTCCTCCTCCGTATCGAACATGCCGAGGAGGCGGTTAATGGTCTGACCGGTATCGGTGGTGTGAAGAGTAGTGAGGACCAGGTGACCGGTTTCCGCCGCGCTGAGACCGATCTCCACCGTCTCCCGGTCGCGCATCTCGCCCACGAGAATGATCTTGGGGGCCTGCCGGAGAGCGGCTCGCAGCCCATTGACATAGGCATCGAAGTCGCTCCCCAGCTCTCGCTGGTTGAAGGTGGCCTTCCGGTGGTGATGAACGAACTCCACCGGGTCCTCAAGGGTGACAATGTGAACGGGCCGGTGATCGTTGACCTCATTGAGCATCGCCGCAAGTGAGGTGGTCTTCCCGCTTCCGGTGGCTCCCGTAACAAACACGATGCCGTTCCTCTCCTGGGCAATCTTCTTGAATATCTGGGGCAGGGTGAGATCATCGATGCTGGGAACCTGGGTCTGCAGTCGCCGCATCACCACCGAATAGTAACCTCGCTGGGAGAAGACGTTCACACGGAAGCGAGCCTTTCCTGCCAGATGGTAAGAAAGGTCGCATGACCCGGTGCGAAGGAGCTGCTCGACATTGCGGCGATCGCCTCCCAGGAGGTTCAAGGCGAACATCTCGGTTTGAAACGCGGTGAGGCTGTCAATGGTAACGTCCATGGGGACTGATTTCAGCACCCCGTCGTGTTCCACCTGAAACGGCCGGTCGACGGTGACGATCAAGTCGGACACGTTGTCGTGCATGTCAAGCATCTTACGAAGGAAATGGTCAATTTCTCTTTTTCGCATACCCACTCTCCTGGAGCAAGAGGGTGTCTCCCGCTACTGGGCCGGCGCTCAGCATGCCCGAAACCGGCTTCAGCTCCGGTGATGCTTCCGGGAGACCTACTTGATCTTATGAATAATCGTGCCTCCCTTTCCCTGCCATTCGGACTGGGATCAGACCTCGGTGAAATCTGCAGGAGGCGTCCGCAGGAAGGGCCGGAATTTCTCCTTGTCTTCACACTTCATGTACGCCTCCTCCGGGCCGATCCGATGGGCCTTCAGATGACCCATAATGGCGTCGTCGAGACTCTGCATGCCGTACTTCTTGCCGGTCTGAATTGCTGTGGGGATCTGATAGGTCTTGTTCTCGCGGATGAGCGCTCGTACCGCATGGGTGGCGATGAGAATCTCAGGGCAGCAGATACGTCCGGGAATGTCGATCCGCTTGAACAGACCTTGGGCGATCACCGCACGGATACCGTCCGCCAACATTGACCGAATCTGGAGTTGCTGGTTTTCCGGAAAGACCTCGATGATGCGATCCACGGTCTTGGGCGCGCTCGTGGTATGGAGCGTGGAAAATACCAGGTGTCCCGTGGCCGCAGCCTCGATGGCGAGGGAGATGGTCTCCAGATCACGCATCTCTCCCACGAGAATGATATCAGGGTCCTCCCGCAGGGCACCCCGGAGGGCGGCGGCGAAGGATCTCGTGTGGGTGAACACCTCTCGGTGGTTGATGACACAGTTCTTGCTCTCGTGGACAAACTCGATAGGGTCTTCGACGGTGATGATATGGTCCTTCCGCTTTCGGTTGGCCTCATCGATGATCGCCGCCAGCGTGGTGGACTTACCGCTACCCGTGGGCCCGGTCACCAGCACGAGACCCCTGGGGAGCATGGCGAGGCGCCCCACCACCTGCGGCAGTCCCAATTGGTCGACGGTCAGGATCTCGCTGGGGATCTCCCGGAACGCCGCCCCGATCCCGTCCTTGTGCTGGTAGAAATTCGCTCGGTAGCGGGCCAGGCCAGGAATCTCATAGGCGAAATCCACATCTCCTGTCTCCTCGAAGACTTTTATCTTATCTTCCGAGGTGATCTCGTAAAGCATCCCCTTGAGCTCGTCGTTCTCCAAGACCTTGTACTTGACCCGCTCCAGGTCGCCCCGTACCCGAAGCACGGGCTGCTGCCCCGCAACCAGGTGAAGATCGGATGCCTTCTGTTCATGCACCAGTTTAAAAAACGCGTCGATTCGCGCCATGGTCAGCTCTCCCACCCCGACGAGAATGTCTTCTTCGCTTTACCGGTTTTTCTTCTATCTCCAGGGACATCCTGATCCTCCCCGTCGACTGCGATAGCGATTGTGCGCTTTCAGCCCGTCTTCAAGTACTCCTTGAGGCTCTGCACAGCCAGAAGGGCCTCTATGCCGGAGATAGTCTCCATGGGTCGAAATTCGCGGCCCCGGATGTCAACGGGGTTCATGATTCCGAGACTCGTGCAAACCATGACCGCCTCAAAGTAAGGGAGGTTATTCCCCACATCATTAAAAGGTGAAGAGATCCCGGTGAACCGGGAAACCCGTCTCTCGTCTCCCTTCGCCTTGGCGAGAAAATCCTCCATCATCACGGCAAAGGCTGCCCGGGTGACCAACTCATCCGGACGAAAGGTCTGATCCGGATAGAGTTCAAGTCCCCGAACTCCAAGACGCAGTGCGGTCTCCACATCTTGCCGCAAGGGGTGATTCCCCATATCCATTGCGGCTGGTGGCTTCGCCATTGGTTCTGTCTCTTGCCCGGATGCGGCCGATGTTCGTGACGGGCCGGAATTCCGACTGTCAACCCTGGCACATACTTCGTCCAGCTTGAGTTCTTGCACAAACAGTGCCGCGGCCTCCCCTCGAGTCAAGGTCTCCGCTAGGGCGATCTGCTTTCCTATCGTGGTGCCGGGGGCGGCTCGTTGTATCCTCTCCATCAGTTCCCAGGACCGACCAGCCTGGTTTCTGTAGTCGCTGTCGAGATCAAGCACATCTCGGTACATGCGGGCGGCGTCACCGAATCGGTAGGCCTTCTTGTATGCTTCCCCCATGAAGAAGTACGGGGCAGCCGCCCGCCGATCCACGGCGATGGCATATCTGAAGTTCTCCTCGCCATCCTCAAGCCAACCCGTTTGGCTGATCATCGTATGGACCCGGATGAAGGCCACGTAACCATCGACCTTCTCGTCATCGCCGATCGCGTATTTCTTAGCCTTCCGCAAGCTATCGAAGGCCTGTCTGGTGAGCCTCCCCTTCTCTCCGGCGTCCTGGCTCCTGGTTGCCTTGGTTCCGAAGACAAGCCCCTTCCCCGCATAGGCGAGTCCGCACTGAGCGTCCAACGCGAGAGCCCGATCGAACTCGGCTTGCGCACCATCCAAGTCCCCGCTGTCGAAGAGACTCATGCCGTTGCCCACATGGCGCTCCGGGGTGTCGGCGACGCTCGCCGGGGGCCGTCGTTCAGCGCATCCCCCAAGGACGACCAGCGAGAGCAGGACAAGACAGCCCAGAAACCACTGTTTCCACCCCCCAGGACTTCCCATCGG
>Ga0209253_10006492_pt1 | contig 10127 bp, 8 predicted proteins | sample FrelakmetBRP12BR_FD_187145 | JGI IMG/M metagenome (GOLD analysis project Ga0209253, IMG submission 187145) | Freshwater lake sediment microbial communities from the University of Notre Dame, USA, for methane emissions studies - BRP12 BR (SPAdes)... | ecosystem: Environmental > Aquatic >...
GCCTGCGCGCCCGGACCGGGCAGGTTCACCTCCAGCACGCTGGTCTTCGAGAACACCGCCGTGAAGATCAGGAAGAACGAGAGGATGACCATCACGTCCAGCATCGGCACGATGTTCAGGTCGTTGCGACCGCGGTAGCGCGCGTGGTTGCGCAGCTGCCGGCGGGCGAGCGGCGAGCTCTTCATGCGCGCGCTGCCCCGAGGATCTGTTCGCTGGTCCGGGCCGCGGCCACGGCGGTCGCCGGCTGCGCCGCCGCCGGGCGGCGCTCGGTGATGCTGTTCAGGAACTTGATCGACGCCACCTCGAGGCTGTCCACCAGCTCCGTGGTCTTGGTCTCGAGATACATGTGGCAGAGCAGCAGCGTGATCGCGAGCCCGAGGCCGAGCGCGGTGTTGTTCATCGCCACCGAGATGCTCGCCGACAGCATGGCGGCCTTCTCCGCCGGATTGACGGCGGCGACAGCGGCAAACGCGTTGATCAGGCCGATCACCGTGCCGAGCAATCCCATCAGCATGCCGATGTTGGCCAGGGTGGCGAGGTAGTGCGTGCGCTTCTCGAGGCGCGGGATCACCTCGATCAGGCTTTCTTCCATTGCCTTTTCGATGTCCTCGCGGCGGTGGGCGGTCGAGATGCGCGACATGCCGTAGCGCATGATCGTCGACAGCGCCGAGTCGTTCTTTTCCGCAATCTCCATCGCCTTGCGGAAGTTGCCGCCCTGGATGAGTGGGGCCAGCTCCGCCCACAGGCGACGATTGCCGTGCGAAACACGGGTCAGGTAGATGAAGCGCTCGACCGCGAAGCCGAGGCCGACCGCGAATACCGCGGCGATCGGGTAGAGGAAGGCCCCACCCTGCTTGAAGAAGTTCACGATCATGTCGATGGCATTCATGGCTCTTTGGCTCCGGGAGGCGAACGGTCCGAACTTTGCGACGTCAGGTCGCGGAAATATGTGATCTCGCGCCGGAATTCGTCACGATCTACCGGCGCAAGGACTTCGTCGATGAGGCTGCCCATGGGGCGGTCGGGACCGTCCGGCGGTTCGGCCGCCTTCCACGGCACGATGCTCATGACCTTGGGCAACTCGCGGTTGCCGGTGACGGCCGTGGCGTCGAGTTGCAGGCGGTCGACGGCTTGCTCGGACGCAGTGCCTTTTGGCGCCGGATCCGCAGCCTGGATCACGGCAACCGGCTGGCCCGCGAGCAGCAGGAGTGCGAGAGCGGAGTGGAAAGCGGTCTTCACGGTGTGGCCTCTGCCGTGCGTGTCACGGCCGCGATGCGTGCCTTGAGTTCGGCAACCCACGCGGTCACCTGGGTGTCGGCGCCCTGCGTCAGCAGCTGGTAGCGCTCGTAGTGCGGCAGCGCGGCCGTCGCATTGTCGTAATACAGGTCGTGCAGGATCGCGAGGTTGCGCTCGGCATCCGCGTAGTTCGGGTCAAGCGTGAGTGCGCGTTCATACGCTGCTTGCGCATCCGCGAACTGGCCTGCCTGGCGTTTCTGCACGCCGAGCTGGTTCTGGACGGCCGGGTCAGCCTCCGGCGGCAGAGCCGGCCCTGCCACCGGCGCCACCGGCGCATCGGCAACTTCCGCCCGCGCATACCGGCCGGGCTTCAGCTGCGCGAGTTCGGCGTAGCTCTTCTGCACCCACTCGTCGTAGACGCCCTGCGCGGCGAGCCGCGCGTTGCGTTCGTGGATGCCGATCGCCTTTTCCTCGAACGGGAACGCCTGCTCCTCGAGCAGGACGTCGTATTGCTCGAGTTCCTCGGCGTCAAGATCCTTTGGCCGGTCCGATTCCAGCAGCGATTTGCCCAGGTCGCGGTAGAGATCGGCCATGGCGAACGCCGAGGCGGTCGTGACCTGCGCCACGCCGTATTCCTCGGCCCGACCGTAAGCACCGAGCGCCGCTTCGAGGGCCTTGCGCTTGGTCGGGAACGACTTCTCGAGTGGCAGGGCCAGCCGGATCGCACGGGCCGTTGCGTCGAGTGGCCGCGCCAGTTCAAGGGACGCAGTCGCCGCGAGGAACTTCGTACGGTCCGTGCGCTCCGCACCGGCTGCCCGGTCGGCAACGATGATTTCCTCGAGCCAGCGCTGGCGCCCTGCTGCGTCGTTGGCGTCACGCGCCAGGTCGGCAAGCGTCTGGCGTGCATCCAGCGCCGGACCGGCAGGCACCGGGTAGCGCCTGACGTACTCCGCGTAGACGCGGCTCGCGGCTGCGCGGTCGCCGGCTGCGACCTGCAGTTCGGCCGCCTGCCACAGCGCCGTGCGGCGCACTTCGGGATCTTCCGTCGTGCGTGCCGCCACGCGCTCGAACTCGGCGGCGGCCCTGGCCTGTTGTCCGGACTCGACGTACGCGACCGCCAGCTTGCGGTCCACTTCGGCGGCCAGCTCGTGTTGCGGATAGGTGGCGCGGAAGCCTTCGAGCACCTCGGCCGCGGCGGTCCATTGCTTGTCCTGCAGCAGCAACGTCGCCGCGTCGAACTCGGCCTTGGCGCGGATCGGCGACGCCGGCGCGACGGCCGCCACGCGCAGGAAGTCCTGCACCGCGCCGGCATGGTCGCCCGCGGCCTGGCGGCTCTCGGCCTGCCGATACACGGCCGCCGCCTGGCGTTCGAGGGCTTCCGCGTGCTGCGCGTCGCTGGGGGGCGTTCGCGCCACGACCTCGCCGTAGGCACGCTCGGCTTCGGGGTAGCGCGAGGAGTCGAAGTAGGTGTGCGCCAGCACGGTCCAGGCGACGAGTTGCTGGCCGGCGTCGGCCCGCGAGCCGAGCGCCAGCACGCTCTGCGCGACCGCTTCGGCGCGCTGCCGATCGCCGAGGTCGAACAGCTGCTTGGTCGTGCGGGTCAGCACGCCCGGCGTTTCGACGTGATCGGGGAACGTGCTCGAAAACAGCAATGCCGACTCGATGGCGCGCTGCCGCAGGGCCGGTCGCTCGGCCTCGGGCAGCGTCGGTTCAGCCTTGTCGAGCGCGACCAGCGCGGCGTAACCGGCACGACCCGCCTCGGGCGCGTTCTGGTAGCGGTAGGCCGCCTTCTCGTACTCGTCGGCCGCCTCGACGAAGCGCGAGCCCTCGAGCAGCAGGTCGGCCAGCAGCAGCCGGGTTGCCGGCGCCTCGGGTGTGGCGTCGAAGCCGTCAAGGTACTCGCGGTACCAGCGCACGGCGGCGTTGCGATCGGCCTCCCCGCCCTGCTTCTGCGCCAGCGCATGATGATGCCGCGCCAGGTCGAGCAGGTTGGCCTGCACGGCTGCGCTCACGCGCGGATCGATGTCCGCCCCGCGCTGCGCCCAATAGGCGCTGCGCGGTCCGTAGAGTTCGACCAGTTCCTGCTTCGACTCGAGCACGAGTGCGTTGAAGCCCGCCTTGCCATAGGCGTCGGTCGCCTTGCCGAGCAGCAGCGGCGCCTCGGGATCGAGCGGCTGGCGTCGCGCGAACGAGCGGTAGACCTCGGCGCCGTCCTGGTAGCGTTCCTTTTCCACGTAGAGGTCGCCAAGCGCGCTGTACAGGCGAGCTTCGTACGGCGCCGGGCCGCGCCGCGACAGCGCGGCCTGCAGCGAGGTCGCTCCCTCGTCCGCCGCGAACATGACGCTCAGTGCACGCAGGGCGTCGTCAGACAGCTCCTGCTGGGGCCGGGTCAGCTGCGACGTTTCGCGCAACTGACCGTCCTGCACCAGCACGGTGTCGAGCAACGCGAGAAAATCACGGCTGCTCGCGGCGTTGTCGCCGAGCTTGAACTGCGCCCAGCCGCGCTTGTAGAGCGCCTGCTCGTGGAACGAGCTGGCGGGGCCCATGGCGAGCACCGCCGCGTACGCCTGCTCGGCCTCGGCGTAGCGCTTCGCGCTGAAGAACACCTCGCCGCGGCGGAACTGCGCCTCGTCGGCATGTGCACCCTGCGGATGCCGCTGCACCAGTTCGTCGAGCGCGGCCATGGCCGCACTGGCATCGCCCGCAACCTCGGACGCGCGCGCCAGTTGGTAAAGCACGGCATCGCGCGCGGCGTAGTCGGGGTAGTCGCGCAGCAGTTCCTGGTACGCAGCGACGGCTTCACGAGCCTTGGTCTGCGCGGTGACGTCCGGCGCGTCTTCTGTACCGCTGAGCATGGCCGCCTGCTCGAGCCGCAGATCGCCCAGCCGGCGCAGCGCCTGGGCCTTCAGCGCAGGGTCCGCGCCATCGATCTTCAGGAACGCTTCATAGCTGTTCGCAGCGTCGTCCGGCGCTGCCTGCACCGGCAGCGAGCGATCCACCGGCGCGCTGCGGCCTGCCAGCGACCCGAGCGTCGGCTCCGCCTTCCTGCGCGCGCTCTCGGCCGTACCCGTCCAGCCAGTGGCAAGCACGGTGGCGGCGGCGGCGAGCCAGAGATAACGGGAGGTGCTCATCGGCCGCCTCCAGCCGTCGCGCCGTCGTACAGCGAGGCCAGCGCGAACTGTGCCTGCGTCGAGTAACTGCGAAGGCGCTTCTGCTGCGCCTGCAGCTCCGTGACCGCCAGGTCCGCGAGCGCGCGCTCCTGCGCGAGGGCCGTGGCGTCGATCAGGGGAGCGATGCGTGCCACCCGCTCCGATAGCTCGTCGACGCGGCCCGCGAAACCCTGTGTGTTCCGCGGCACGAGATCGCCCGCCTCGCCGATCGCGGCGAGCCGCGTGCCGGCCTCGGCCAGCGCCGCTCGTGTCTGCCGCAGGTCGCGACCGGTCTGCGTGGCGCGCACTTTGTACGCACGATCGAGTTCCCACGAGAGCGCGCCGCGCAGCAGGCGCGCACGCTCAGCGAACTCGTCACGCTGGGGTCCGGCCGGCATCGCGGCCAGCGCGGCGTCGATGCGCGCAAGCGCCTCCCACTGCGCCCGCTCCTGCGGCGATGCAAGCGCTGCGACTTCACGCTTCGCTTCCACCTGGGCAAAACGGTCGGCCAGTTCCTGCTGGCGCTGTGCCAGCGCAGCGAGATCCGTGCCCGAGAGCATTTCCTGCCGCCGCGGTTCGCGCTGTGTCGCGGCGATCTCACGTGCCTCGATCATGGCGCCGAACGCCTCGAGCGAATCGGTCCAGCGCGAGAGGTTGGCCTGCATCAGGCGCAGGTCGCGGTAGTTCTTCAGGCCTTCCTGGAATTCGTGCGATGCCAGCAGGTGATAGAGGTATCGCGTGTGCGGTGCATCGGGCAGCTGCTCGAGCTGCCAGAACCAGCCCGGACGGTCGCCCTGCGGCACCGTTGCCAGGATCGAGTCGAGAAAGCCGCCCTGACGGATGGCAGCAATCGACTCGTCGATGCGTCGCGACTCGCGCGCATAGGCGTCGACCGCCGATCGATAGTGCTCGGACGCCTGGCCGTTCGAGGCCAGCTTGACATAGGCATAGGGAACCGCGACCAGCGACTCCTGCACCGACGCGTCGAGCAGCCGCCGCTGCTGCAGTTCGAGCCAGGGCACGAGCGCGCGGTCCGGGCGATTGGCGTTCGCTTCCGCCCAGCCCAGCGCCAACAGCGCCTTGTTGGAGAACGGACCATCGAGACGCACGCGGCTCAGCACCGCCGCCGGATCCTCGCTACCCTGCTGCTGCAGCAGCGCGAATCCGATGGCGAGATTCGCCCGGTCACGCAGCGAGGCCTGCTCTTCGTTGGCCGCCTGCAGCGTGCCAACCTGCTCGAGAAACTGGCGGCCTCGTGCCGTGTCACCTGCACGCACCAGCGCGACGCCGAGATTGAAGCGTGCGTAGTTGGACCATCCGCCGGTCTCGCTCCAGCTCTCCAGGCGTTTCGCCGCCTCGCCGAAACGGCCGAGACCCATCAGGACGTTCGCCTCCAGCAGGCGCCTCTCGGGCTCGAGCTTGCCGGGCAACGGCTGCTCGACCAGCCCGAGATTGCGCAGCGCCGCTTCGTAGTAGCCACGCTGGTACCCGATTCGAGCAAGGTAGAAGCGCGCACGATCGCGGACTGCGGGGGCCACCGGGCCGGCCAGCAGGCGATCGAAGATGCGCTCCGCCTCCGTGTGCAGGCCGAGCGAAAGGTACAAACCGCCCGCGAGCAGCTCCGCCTCGACAGCGTGATGCTGCAGCCGGTCAAAATCGCGATTGGCCTCGAGCCGGACGATCGACTCGAAGTAGTCGTCCTGGAAGAAGTGGAACAGCACGTCGCCGTAATCGAGATCGCGAACCTGCGTCGGCGCAGGCGCATCGCGCGACGGCTCGTCCGCCTGCACGGTCCAGGCCACGGCCGCGCCCAGCACCAGGAAGATGCAGAGCGCGTAGAGCCGGGCGGTGGAGAGTCGCTGATGCATGGTGCGAACTGCGGACAGCCAGAAGCCCGTCCTACTCCCACTGCCGCACGACGAACTCGGGCTGCAGCGAAGCCTCGCGGTCGCTGATGCGCAGTTCGACGTACTTGGCGCCTACGGTCTTGTCGACCTTGAGCGTCGTGCCGCGGCGATAGTCGCGCTCGTGCGGACCCTTGCCGGTGAAGAAAGCGACGATCTCGTGGCTCCCGGCTTTCAGGTTGCCGAGGTAGAGCTTCTGCACGCCACCGCGGTGCAGGGCCTGCACCTCGCGGTCCGTGTACAGGTAGTTGGCGACCTCCTTGTCGTCGACCTTGAGCGTCACCGAGTCGAGCGCGAAGAACGTGCCCACGTCCACCGAGAGGAACACGGCGACCTGGGTGCTGGCCGGATAGAGCAGTTCCTCTTCCAGCTTGAACAGGTCGCGATTGAGTTCGATCAGCTGCTTCTTCAGCGCCTGCACGTCCTGGTCGACGGTCTTGAGGTTGGCCGTGTCGCCCTCGGACGGCACCGCCGCGAGCGGGACCGCCAGCAGGGCAAACGCCGTGAACAGTCGTGCAGCGAACAGCATCGGATGTGATTTCGGTTTCATGCGGGCGGAGCTCCGTCAGTCCTGGCGCAGGCGTTCGAGTTGTGGCTTGAGTTCGGCAAAGTCGGCTGGGACGCCGGACCAGGACGCGCGAACGTGTCCCTCGGCATCGAGCAGCAGCGTGAGCGGCAGCTTCGCAACGTCGTACGCGCGCGCAACGGACTGCTGCGCGTCGACCAGCGTCGGCATCTTGAGGTGCAGCGAATCGGCGACCGCGGCAGAGCGGTCGGTGCCGTCGAGGTTGACTCCCAGCACGGGCGTGCCGGAGCTCAGCCCAAGCGCATCGAGCGCGGCGACGGACTCGCGGCAAGGCCCGCACCAGCTGGCCCAGAAGTGCAGGACGACGGGTTCGCCGCGGAACTCCGACAGGCGCACGTTGTGGCCGTCGACGGCCTTCAGGGCGAAGTCAGGCGCGATGGAATTGAGCGCGGGAGGCGCGGCAAACGCGGGCACGCCGGCAGCCACGGCGATCGCCGCAACCATCCATGTCCGCAATACCCCTGTCGGGGCGAATGAATCGAATGTCCTGCGTTGCACCTGGCAACCCCGCTGTCATGGGAACTTCCCGAAGACCGGTGGCTTTGCGTCCCCGCCTTTCGGCGGGTTTGCCTTTTTCAGTCGACCGCATGGTTGTCTGCGGCTCCCCGGACTGTCAAATCAGGGGGGCAATGAATGCCAGACACTTGCGCTGCGTCACATTTCGCCCCCGCCTGTCGCACCCAGTGCCTATTGCGGGGGTTCGAGCCCGGCCGAATAGAAGATCTGGCCGTCGCGGTCGACGATGACCGCCTCGACGTCGCCGAGCTTGCGGACGAATTCCATGCCGCGCTCGACGCCGAGTATGAAAACCGTCTTGGTCAAGCCATCGGTGCGCGTCGCATTGGCACCGATGACCGTGACGCTGCGCACGGCATCCGGCGACTTGCCGGTGCCCGGCACGAGGATGTGGTGATAGCGCTTGCCGTCTTCCTCGAAATAGCGCTCGTAGTCGCCGGACGTCGAAATCGCCTCATCCTGCAGCGGGATGCGCGCCACCACCGCACCCTGCTTGCGCGGGTCGCGGATGCCGACCACCCAGGGCTTGCCGAGCCGATCACCGAGCAGCGCGGTGTCGCCGCCGGCGTTGACCATCGCGTGCTCGATCCCCATGCGCCGCAGGATCTCGACGCCGCGGTCGACCGACCAGCCCTTGGCGATGCCGCCGAGGTCGATGCGCATGCCCGGCTGCAGGAACCGGATCGTATTCGCGGCGGGGTCGACCTTGAGCTGGCGGTAATCGACACCCGGCAATGCAGCCGCGATCTGCGCGTCGGTCGGATGCTGGTGCGCACGGTAGTCGTAGAGGTAACCGACGCTGGCATACGTGATGTCGAACGCGCCGTTGCTGAGGCGCGAGTATTCGAGCGCCTTCGTCACGACGTCGATGATGTCGGCGTCCACCTGCACCGGGCGCTCGAAAGCGTGCGCGTTGACCTGCGAAAGCTGGCTCTCCGGCTTGTATGTGCTCATGAGGTCGTCGGTGCGGCGCATGTCGGCCATGACCGCGTCGATGGCATTCACGGCCAGGACGGGGTCCTCGCTCCAGAGTTGCACCGCGATGCGCGTGCCCATGATGGCTTCTTCACGCTCGTACCACGCGGCATGCGCAGCCGGGAAACCGGCCAGCAGATTCAGGACCAGCAGCAGTACGATCCGGCGCATTGCCAAGCCTCAGGGACCCTGTCGCAGCTGGGCCTCGTCGTGCAGGCGCAGCAGGTAGTCCCGCACGATGCCAGTCGCCTCGGCCGAGGGCAACAGTCGTTCGTCGACGAGTTTCGCGGCGATGTCGCTCATCGAACGCCGGCCGTCGACCAGCGCAGCCACGTAGCCGCGCACCCGGAGTGCGAGCGCGTGGTCGGCCACCTCGGGCAACAGCGGAACCGGATGTCGCGGATCCGCGAGCCACGGCGGCAACGGGCGCAGCGGCAGCTCCGCCTCGCGCTGCTTGCGGACTGCGAACGTGACGACCTCCTCGATCCGCGCGTGCCGGCTCGCCGGCGACGCCAGGTACGGCTGGCGCGACGCCTGCAACTGCGGCGACTCGAAGCCCGCACCCGCGACGATTTCCTGCACTTCCTCGCTCGAGTAGGCCTGCGCGGGGTCCGCCTGCTGAAAAAACAGCGTGCCGGTGCTGACCCAGCTCCCGCCCGGTGCAAGCAACGTATTCACGGTTGCCGCCAGGCTTTCGAGGTCGGTGTCGACGACGTCGACGAGCCACGGAGTCACCACGGTATCGAAGCTGCCCGGCGCAAACGGCGGCTGCTTCGCGTCGCCGAACACGAGTTGCAGTCCCGGCTGCGCCCGCGCCGGCGCAGTCAGCGTGCGCAGCAAGGCGTGGCTCGCGAGGTCGCGCGGCGCGACGGGAAACTCGTAGAGGTCGATGCGCTCGGCGGCGTACATCCGCCGCGCGACGGCCAGCAGCAGCGGATTGATGTCGGCCGCGACGGTCAGGGTCGGACGCAGGATCGCATGCAGATCGTAGGGGAGCCGCCCTGCGCCGCTGCCGAGCACGAGCAGTCGCTGCGGACGCACGCTGCCCAGCGCAAGACGGACGGCTGCAACCGCCGCCTGATTCTCTGCCTCACCCCAGACCCAGTCGCGGTGCACGTTGGGGTAATAGCTCGCAAGCCCCTGGGCCGAGGCAACGACCGGAGCGAGCGCGGCATACGTGGCAGCCGCTGCCGGCTCTGCCTCGGTCTCGAGCGATGCCAGGAGCGCCTGCAGGCGTCGCGCATGATCCGAGCACGCCATCGCCAGCAACTTGAGCCGGTTGCGCGTGGTGGGTCGCGTGACGTCCGGACGCAGTGCCGCGCGGTACTGCGCAGCCTGCCGCTTGAGGTGGGTCGTCATCGCGTGCAGCCGCCCGCGCCATTCGGCGAGCGCGAGATCGGGTGCCGGCAACAGCCACGGCATGCCGTCGACCATGGGATAGCGCACGCCGCACGCGGAGCAACTCAGCGCGACATCGCCCTCGAGCACACCCGCGCAACGCGGGCACCGCAGTAACGGCAGGACTGCACTCGAGATCGCTGGCTCGTTCAAGGTTCTCCGGCTAGCCGATGCGGCCGCTCACGATCGGATTGAAGGCGATCAGGCTGTCCTGCAGCGCCGCATTGCCAAGCCCGTTGCGCGGAAAGCGCGTCGCGAACTGTCCTTGCTCGCCGTGCAGGGCCATGTAATTCAGCACCACCGTCTCCACCAGCAGGTTGACGTTGCCCGCCGCCGGGCTCGACGCGGTTTCGACCGACGCAT
>Ga0209253_10006493_pt1 | contig 10127 bp, 9 predicted proteins | sample FrelakmetBRP12BR_FD_187145 | JGI IMG/M metagenome (GOLD analysis project Ga0209253, IMG submission 187145) | Freshwater lake sediment microbial communities from the University of Notre Dame, USA, for methane emissions studies - BRP12 BR (SPAdes)... | ecosystem: Environmental > Aquatic >...
GGATCCGGTCGCGGGCGGGGCCCCATGGCAGGATGTGCAGCCTGTAAAGCCCCCGGCGTGGGGATCGGTGTGGCACGTCTCGCAATCGCACGGGATGGTGCCGGTGGTCGCCGGCGGAACCTTCAGGACCGAGACCATCAGAAGGAGAAAAAACACCAGTAGAACCGGGACCGATCCCCGGATGACCCCGAAAGTCCGGTTCCCGCCCAACCCGTCGTGATCGCCTTGCCTTCCAACCGGTCGTGACATGATGGCCTCCCCTTATATCGTGGCTCCTGGCCGGGATTCCGCGCCATGCTATCCGCGTAGCGGGAGTGGTTGTTTCCTATGAATAATGTATTAATAAACCCATTCTTCGGAACGAATGCAAGGGAAAAATGGTACCGTCGTTTCCAATATGAATACGGTTCAGGTCATGCTTTCCTGTCGGGACCTGACCTGCCCCTCGACACCCCCCAAGGCGTGTTATATGATTCCAGCGGGAAATCCGGCGGTGGGGGAAACCTTATGAGAAAATGGCTGGCGTTCGTTCTTCTCGTTCCGGTTCTGGCGAGTTTCGCATTCGCCCAAACCGGCACCAAGAAGCGGCGCCCATTGCCGCACGAGTTCGGAGAAGTGGTCATCCGGAATTTCTCTCCGGGCGCCGGCCTCTCCCCCGTCCAGTTCGACCACTGGCTCCACCGCGCCTATTACACCTGCCGCCTGTGCCACGTGGACCTGGGTTTCGCGATGAAGGCCAACGCCACGGGGATCAAGGCGGCGGACAACATAAAGGGGTACTACTGCGGGACCTGTCACAACGGAAAGATGATGCACGGGGACCGGAAAATCTTCCCGTCGTGCGCGTCGAAAAACGCCCGGGAGGACCAGAAGGGGTGCAACCGGTGCCACTCCAAAGGAGAGGCCGTTCCGCGGAGCACCAATTTCGCGACGTTCGTGGAGAAGCTCCCCAAGGAGCGGTTCGGAAACGGGGTCGACTGGGAGAAGGCGGAAGAGAAAGGGTTGATCCAGCCGATCGACTCCATCGAGGGGGTTTCGATCAAGCGGCCTCCCCTCGCGGCCCAGAAGGATTTCGCCATCGGGGCGAAGGTCGAGACGATGCCGGAGATCATTTTCTCCCACAGGAAGCACACCGTGTGGAACGGCTGCGAGCTTTGCCACCCGGAAATATTCCCCACGACCCGCAAGGGGAATACGAATTACTCGATGGTCGAGATCTTCGAAGGAAAATATTGCGGGGCGTGCCACGTGACCGTCGCATTCCCAACGACCGACTGCCAGCGGTGCCACAGCAAGCCAGTCCGTTAACCGTGCGACGGATCGCCGGGGCTGCGGTCGCCCTTCTCCTTCTTTGCCCTGCCGGCGCCTGGGGGAACTTTCCCTTGCCCCCCGAACCACCTCCCGAGCTGTACGGGAATATCCTGATCAACCGGACGTCGAGGGAAAGCGGCGTGATTCCCGCAACCTTCTCCCACTGGAGCCACCGGCGGAAATACACCTGCCGGGTTTGCCACTCGGAACTCGAGTTCGCCTTCCGGGTGAACGCCACCGAGATCACGGAAGCCGAAAACCGTCAGGGGAAATATTGCGGAGCCTGCCACAACGGGAGGATCGCCTTCGGTCACGAGGAAGCCCATTGCAACAAGTGCCATAACGGCGATCTGGAATACGGAAAGGAGAAGTTTTCCGAAATCTCCGGTCTTCCGGCATCCAGAACCGGGAACCATGTCGATTGGACAAAGGCACTGGAGGAGAAGCGGATCGCCCCCGCCTCTTTCCTCGCCGTCAAGCCGTCCTCCGACATCTCCTACGACCAGACGCTGACGCTCAAGGCCGAATGGGCCTTCGTCGCCCCGGCGATCTTTCCCCACAAGAGACACACCGACTGGCTGGAGTGCGGCAATTGCCACCCCGAGATCTTCAACATCCGGAAAAAGACCACGAAGCATTTCGAGATGAGGCGGATCCTCAAGGGAGAGTTTTGCGGGGTCTGCCACATGAACGTGGCCTTCCCGATCCGCGAATGCAAGCGCTGCCACCCTTCCAGCAAGAGGTCCCAATGAATCGACGGAACGTCGCAAGGTTCCTGCTGCTCCTCGGGTTCGTCCCGCTCCCCGGATTCATTTTCCCGGGGACGGAGATGCCGCAGGCGGAGATCGGCGTGCGCCGTGCCTTTGCCCAGGAAGGGTGGAAAGAAGAGTTCGATGCCGTCTGCGCGAAAACGGACGTCGCGATGACGCTTTCAGAAGAGGAATTGTCGGAACGGATCGGCCGATGCGACCGATTGAAAGCAAGGATCGAGGCGGAGGGGGAGTCCACACGGAAGGTGTATCTGCGCCGGCTCCAGATGTGCCAGGACCTGTACCGTTACGTGCTGCAGAGCAAACGGCAGCAGCGGTAGCCGCCCCGGAGATCTCCCGTTACACCTTCGGGAGAAGATTTTTGTTGGTTCGGATCTTTTCCGGATCGGGGAAAAACCCACTTTCAAGGTTTTATGACCGGAAAATTAACGGAAAACCCTCTCGTTATTATCAATACCTTTCTAATTACTTATATTTACGATCTTTTTGGTTACCCCCATTACCGAAGCGAATGGGCATAAAATTTGCGTTCAATTCGCTTGTATGCACCCGGAAAAACTGCTTATCGTCGACGACGACGCCCTGATCCGCTGGGCGCTGCAGCGGGAGTTGGAGTCCTTGAACATCTTTTCCCGCGCGGTCGAGACGGTCGAAGAATCCCTGAAGGAACTGCGCAACGATTCCTACGCTCTCGTCTTTCTCGACATCCACCTCCCGGACGGGAACGGAATCGAGCTTATCGAGGAGATCCGCAGGATCTCCCCCGACTCGAAGGTCGTCATCATGAGCTCGGACTCGAGCTATATTAACCTGCAACACGCCCTGGCCAGGGGGGCCTTCCAGTTCCTCGAGAAGCCGTTCGATCGTTCCGAAATCCTCAGCGTGCTGAAAAGCGCCTTCGGGGAATACCCCCAGAAGAGAATGCACCAACGATACTTCTGCCGCATGCCGGTGCGCATCTCCGTCCTGGTGCCCGTGCCGGAAGAGGCCCATTGCGACCTCGACAACCTCAACGGGACCCTGGCGGACATCGGGCTTGGAGGGTTCAGGCTCCGCACGGAATATCCACTGAAAGTGGGGCAGAGCATCCGCGCCCAAATCGCAGCCGGGAATACCCCGATCCCCAATCTTTTCCCCCCCCAGATTCAGGCCAAGGTGGTCTGGGTCGCCCCCGCCCAAGCCTGCGTCACGGCAGGCCTGAAACTCCTGAACTGACCCGATTCCCCGACACCGACGGACCCCCCGATCCGGCAGTCGTTCCGCGTGGGCTCCCGGCCTACGGATACGACCGGTTGTTATGCACCACCCCGTGACAAGTCAGGGTGCAGCTCCCCGAGAAAATACCGCCATCGTTGTACCTCGGTTTGTCCGTCGGATTCGTGGTTACGGGGAACACGATATCCGTGTTGAAATTGATGAGCTTGGTGTGGCTTCCCGAAATGGGATCTGGCGCAACACCATGAGGGTCATGACAGGCCGAACACGGGGCGCGGGCCGTGATGAGATGACCGCTGTGCCCGCCTCTACCCGAAGTTTTCTTAAAACTGTCGTCGTTCAGTATGCTCGTCCGGTTGTGGCAACGGTAGCAGAGTTTATAGTTATCGTAACTCTCGGGGATGTTGTCGTCCGTTATGTATTGATACCTCAATATCGGGGGATATGAAGAGCCGTGAGGGCCTCTGGAGACCCTTAAGGGGTCCTCTCCGTCGTCGCTGTGACAGGAGGTGCAATAGATGACATCGCCCACTTTGAGGGTAGGCTCGTCCGGCGACGGGATGCTCGGGACGTTGGAGTTCATCCCGCTCCCGATGACCGGATGATACGATGGGTTCGAGGTGGAGAATTCGAGGCGGGTGTTCACGCTGTTGACAACCCTCCACTTGAAGGGATCCCGCATCTGGAGGTCGGCGTGGCACTTGAAGCATATCTCGTACTCATAGACCGCCGGAACGCTATCCGTCCATAATCTGGTTACGCCGCTCACCTTTCCGAGCTTTCCGGAGACGTAGGGGGGGGTGGCGGTGTTCCCGTTCGCCATGTGGGGGTTGTGGCAATCGGCACACTCCACGTGTCGGCTCGTCGCGATGTCCCGAGGGGGTTCCAGCGGGTCGTGGGTGCCGGTCGTCGCCTCCACGGGATGGATCGACCGTTTCAGGAACTGCCCCCGGATGTTTTTCAGGGTGGCGGTTCCGTCATGACACAGGTAACAGTTTCTCTCCTCTTCCCGAAAATGCAGAAGCCTCTGCTGTCCTCCGGCGGAATGGGACGTATGACACCCTTCACATCCCCATTCGGCGACCGTTTTCCACGTCGGCCATTTCTTCGGCGGCACCGGAAGCACGCTCGCCACGGACGAGGGGTATATCGCCCTTTGATGAGCGGAATCGTACCACCCCTCGATCATGCCGTGACATTTCACACAGAGCGCCGAGTTCCGATTCTCCGCTACCAGGAACTTGCCGGTCTGCCTTCCATCCTTGTCAACCGATTTGTAGGCGTCCTCGTGGGCGTCGTGACAGGTGGTGCAGTGGATGACGTCTTTGTTGTAAAATTCGAGGTCCGGCGGCGGGGTTGGGGAGAGTCCCGCAAGGGGGTTCCCGACCGAACCGGAATAGGGAAAGGAAAACGGGTGGTCCCCGGAAAGAACGACGCCGAGGTAGGTAGTTCTGCCGGGGGCGATCTGTCCCGTCGTGGCGATGCCACCCACCGGCATCAACAACGCTCCAAGGGCCAGGGTGCCGTCATGGCAACTGAGACAGAGCCTGGAAGGACCATCCGGTTGGGAATACTGGGAAGGTTTCCAAGCCATCGTGGTGCTCGTATAGGGCACGTAACTGACGGGTTTTATTGATTTATTCCAGAGCGGGGTGCGCGGAGACGCATTGTGCGGCGTGTGGCAGAATATGCAGATGCGGTCCAGGGGATCGGCGCCCGGGAGAGCCTTGATCGTACCGGGTCCCGTGAGGGACAGGTTATGCAACGTATTGACGATCCCCTCCTTCGCGCCGGCAGGCGACGGGAAGGACAGGAACACGACGCCGAGGATGCACAATATTCCCCTTTTCATCTTCCGCCCTTCATGATCTCGAAGATTTGGATTCTCTGATTGTACGTGTCGCACACGTAAAGCCGGTCCCCGCCGTCGATGAAGATCCCGGAGGGGAGCCAGAACTCGCCCTGGCCGTCCCCGCGTCCCCCGAGGGTCAGAAGGAATTCCCCTTTTTCATTGAAGAGCTGGACGGTATCGAAGAGGGCGTCGACGACATAGACGGTGCCCTCGCTGTCCGAAGCGACGCCTTTTGGCATCGAGAAATCGCCCGAACCGTCCCCGTGCCGCCCGAAAGCGGTTACGAATCCGCCCGAGGAGTCGAATATCTGGATCCGGAAGTTCATCGCATCGGTCACATAGATCCGCCCGTCCGTCGCCCGGAAGATGTGGGTCGGAAAATTGAACTGGCCGTTGCCGCGGCCCTTTTCCCCGAACGAGACGACGGTTTCTCCATTCGTCGTGAACGCGTGGATCCTGTTCGAGACGGTGTCGACGACAAAGAGCGCTTTCCTGCCACGATCGTACGCGAGTCCCGTCGGTCTTTTCAAAATGCCGTCCCGGGTCCTGTCGATCGAGGAGAGGTACTCCCCCCTGCGGTCGAAGACGGAGATCTTCCCGTGGACCGAATCGGAGACATAGAGCCTGAGGTCGTCGTCGAAGGCGACGCCCACCGGGGACACCATCTCCCCGGAGCCGAAGCGGGTGATCCCGATGTACCGTTCCTCCCCGGGGATATACAGATGGACGCTTTTCGTGCCGGTGTCCGCCACCGCGAATCTGCCGTCCGAACCCGTCGCCACCGCAACAGGGTTTATGAGCCGATCCTCGCCCTTCCCGAAGATCAACATTTTCAGGGAGACGCCCCGCTCCTTGAATCCCTTGATCGTCGTGACGTGACGGATCCTCGGTGGTTCTGGCGCCTGCGGCCACGCCAGCCGGGTCTCCGAAGGCTGGGCGTCCATGGCCCACTTCGCGGTGCAACCCGCGGTCAGGAAGGCGGCGAGGCAAAACCATGGACAGAGGTACCGGATCATCATTCCATGATCTCGATCGTTGCGCCCCGTTTCAATTCCGATTCCCATTCCTGCATCCTCTTTCGCAGGGCATCTTTCTTCAATTCCGTTTCGAGGGAACCTTTCACCTGGTCGAAGGAATCATTCCGCTCCGGCGAAATGTTCACCAGCCGGAGGATGTGGAGGCTGTCGGGCGTCGTGATCACGCCGGAAAGTTCGCCGACCTTGAGTTTCTTCGCCTCGTCATAGAGCATTCTCTCCTTTTCCTTCGGGACCTCGAACTCCCTCACGATGAACGTCCCGTCGGGCACAAGGCGAAGGGGGTTGTTCTCCAGCTCTCCCGTGATCCTTCCGCGGACCTCTTCGGCCTTCTTCATGGAATCCTTTTCGCCGGTTTCAAGAAAAAAGACGACATCGATGACCTCGACCTTTTCCGGCGTGTTGTATCGGGCCTTTTCCCTTTCGTACGCCTTCCTGACGTCCTCCTCCGAAACCGTCGCCCGGCTGAAGACTTCCCGTTCGACCGTCCGGTCCAGCACGATGCCTTTTTCGACCATCACGATCATTTCACTCTCGGTCAACCCTTCCTGTTCGAGGAATTTCCTGTATCCCTCTTCCCCCCCCGCATTCGCTTTCAGGGAGGCGATCTTCCCGTCGACCAGTTCCCGTTCCACCTTCCGGTCCGATTTCTGCCAGGAGAGTTCCTGAAGGATCAGCAGGTCCAACGCCCGCTTTCTCAACTCGCCGGCGACCTTCGGCGAGGAATGCGCACGTCCCATTCTTGCGCTCATCCGATTCGTCGTCAACGTGACGGACTTCACGGTGATTTCCGCACCGTTCACCCGGGCGGCAACGGGATTCCGCACTCCTCCCCGTCCCGTCTCCCCGCCCCCCCCATCGTCTGCAGCGCTCGGACCCGTCGGCCCTCCGATCAGCGACAATATCAGCGGGATACCGACCAGGACCCTTCTGATGCCTGTTTTCCCCTTGATGGCATCCCCCTCCCCTGCATGGCGTCTCATCCATCCTCCTTGCCCACGGCATGGCCCGGGTTTCTCACCGCCCGAACAACTTCCGTTTCATCGTGAAGTAGTACAGATTGTGATTCACTTCCTGTTTCCCAAGGAGAAGTTCCGTTTCGTTTTTGCCGATTTCCGCACCCAGGGTGAGATCCATCAGGCCTATCTTCCAGGCAAGCTGGCCTATCACCTGGCCACTCCTGGTCAGATACATCCCATCCGTTTGCCAGTAGTTGACGGCGAGGGAGGCGGTGAGATTCTGGCGGGGATATTTCTTTTCGCCCCGCACTCTCCCGCCCAAGGTACGCTCGGTGTACCCCGGGGTACCGAACTCCGGCACCGCTTCGTAGACCCTGTTCATATAGTACGCATTGGCCGTGAGGGTCGTCGTTTCGTTGAAGGTATCCCAGACAGTCCCATCTGCCCGGAAGGTCTTTGAGGGATTCAGCGTGGAATTGTAATCCTGATATTCGGCGATGAGGGTGTAGAAAGGCCTTTCGCTGGATACGCCGACCGTGTTGATGGTGACCTTTTCATCCCCTCCGGGGAAGTACCCGGACAGTACCTCCCGGTCCGAGCGGGAATAATTGTAATACGGATTGAAGTAGCGATCGAAGAGATCCAGTCTCAGGGAATACGCGACATTCGTCGTTTTGATCTCGAAGTCGGTGGCGAGGTTGGAGTAACTGACCCGGAACTCGTATGTGTAATAAAGATTCGGGCTCAAGGCCCCCGCCGGGACCGACAGGATCCGGATCGTGAAGTTGTTGCCGTACCGGATCACCTGGTAGTCGAAGTCCACCAGAAGGGGCCAATAATCCGCGCTGACCGCGGACTTGACCTGGACAGCGCCGGGCATTCGCAGCGAGGCCTCATCGATATTGATGCCCGAAAGGGAAAACTCACCGGCAGGAGGCGGTGCGACACCCCATATCTGGGAGTTGTGGGTTTCGTTGAGAATGCTCGGCGCCCCATGCCCGTCCGTGATGGACCGGCCCAGGGAGAACCCGGCGTTGAGATAGCCGGGGGATATCTTTTTCCGGTATGTGCTGGTCAATATCTGGGAATTCGTCGTCGAATCCCCGCCGGAGGACGTGGTCTCGTAATAGTTGTAGCTGTACGAGGTCACCAGGCTTTGATAGAGCCTCTGGGTGACCTGGAAGATCGCGTTGTTGTTCTTGTTCCAGAGCGTCACTTCCGACGGCTTGCTTTTCGGTCGGGTCGTCTGTTCATCGTCCTCGTACCGGTAACTCAGGCTCACGTCGAAGTTCCATGGAAGGTACATGTTCAACTGCTCTTTCCACGTGCGGCGATCGTCGTCGACGGATGACAGGTAGGTGTCCTGCGAGAATTTGTTCTCGGTCAGGGTCGATACCAGCAGGACATTTTTCTTCCAGAAGTTCAGCTGGTTGCCGAGACCATAGGAGTCCTGCGTGTACGTTATGGGGTAGACCCCCCCCTGGGTGTCGGAGTCGGTGTGGGTGTAACCGCCCCAGAAGGACCCCCACTCCTTGGTATATCCCGCGCTGGCCACGAACGTGTCGTAATCCGTGGTGAATGTCCTCGACTCGATATTGGAGTGGTCATAACTGAGGGTAAGGCTGTACGGCCTCTCCTTGTATTTGAAAATGGCCCCGCTGCTGGTGATCACCGACTTGAACAGCCCGGCAGACAGTCCGCGGACCATCGGTTCCTTGCGGAGGGTGTAGGCCTCGAGACTGTACGGGTGCTCGGGCAATGCGATCGCCCGGAGTTCGTATTCCCCTTTGAAAACGTTTTGCCACGATTCATCCACCGAAGGCGAAGAGTTCGTCTGGGTATATTTTTCCTGGTTGAAGCCGACTGCGAATTGCCCAAAAAACTGCACGAACCTCGGATGGTAGACGTATCCGGTCGTGGTGAGGACAAACCGCTCCGAGATATAGGCGTCCGTCGTTTCCGACACCCTGCCGGCCGCGCTGCTCCGGTAGCCGTCGTAGAGCCCCCCGATCTGCAGCTCCCCTTCGTTGTTGTAAATTCTCGGGGTGAAGTCGCTTAAGCCCCCGAACGTTGTGGAGGGAATCGCAAGAAAGGCGATTCCAAAGACGAGCAGGATACGCCCGACGGTTTCCAACCGGTTCCGGCATCCGATCTTCATGATCCCGGACCGTTCCTGATCAGCAGATACTCATGGTCGGAACTGTGGGCGTCGTGGCACGCCGTGCACTGCGCCTTCGTCCCTTCGTGGACATCCCTCTTCGCCATCGTATTCGCGTCGTGGCAATGGAGGCAGAACTCTTTCGGGTCGGAAACCAGAAGGAAGGGGTATCTCGAACCGTGAGGTTCGTGGCATACCTTGCAGCCCCCGCCCGATGCGATGGGCCCGTGAATGTACTTTTTCCGGATGTCGAGGCTATGGCACCGGAAACAGAGCTCGTCGATGGGCAGAACGAGCTTGTTCGTCGCCTTGATATGACACGCCTCGCACTGCTTTGCGGCATAGGGGCCGTGTTCCGCGTATCTGGGCTTTGCCGGAGCCGTCCCCGCCGCCCCCCCCAGCCCCTTGCCGGCCTCGCCCCGGGCCTCCCCGGGGGGCGGCACTCCATCGAAGAAAAACCTCAGGACCTCATACCGGCTCTTCCCCGCGCAGCCGCTGATCAGCGCGAGGCCCAGGAGCGGAAGCATTATGAATCGAAGCGCCTTCATAACCTTGACGTCATCCGCCTCTCCGGCAGCCTACGTCTCGATCTATCGTGGTTCCTCACGCTTCTGCAGCTGGACATCCGTATTCTTCAGCCTCTCTGCGAGGCTTTTCGCGAGTTCCTCGTCCGTCGGGTATTTCCTGTCCTTCGCCTTCCCGTATGCGAAGACGGTCACCAGGTGGTCGCCGAACTGGCTCGTGACGAAAACGAGGTACTCGATCTCGAACTGCGGGGCGGCGAAGCCGCGGAAAAAATCGATGTTCTCGTAATCGACCGCCACCTTT
>Ga0209253_10006494_pt1 | contig 10127 bp, 6 predicted proteins | sample FrelakmetBRP12BR_FD_187145 | JGI IMG/M metagenome (GOLD analysis project Ga0209253, IMG submission 187145) | Freshwater lake sediment microbial communities from the University of Notre Dame, USA, for methane emissions studies - BRP12 BR (SPAdes)... | ecosystem: Environmental > Aquatic >...
CATAGAGAAGGATAAAGGGCACGGTGACAAGCCAGGCGACCGTCACCACTGGCCACAGGGCGAGCCAGACCAACCAGTCGAGTTGATAGTCCCTATTAGCGCCCTTTTACCCACGAACGAGCGAATATCACAGCTGCTCCAGCTGAGTCAATTTCTAATAGACGGAACTGTCAAGTTCTGAGTTTCGAATACGGCAATGCCGTTCTTGCCCGGGCAACTGTCCTAAGAACGCTCTCTTTGGCTGCACCATCAGTCAGGCGCGTATGTTCCAGCAAGAACCCGGACACGCGCAGCAAGGTGCCCTGCCTGCCGTACCGACAGCACGCCTCGTGCCGTGACTGCACCAGCAAGCCCTGCGAGCGTCGGCCCGATTCGCTCCTCCCGCTGATCGCAACGAGGCCGTTTGGACGGGAGAACGCGGACCCTCCGCATGCCGAGCACACGATCACAACCTGGCCCGGGAGGTCTGTAATCTGGCGCAGGATGAGGCTTTCGGTAATGAGTTAAACCGCCCCAAGATGCCACAGCGAGTGTGGCAAGATTCCTCTCTTGTGGAGCCCGAAGGCCGCCAAGCCTCGCCGTTTTCGCCCTGTGAGGGAGCTTTTCCGGTTGGCACTTGAGTTGCTTGCAGTCATGGACGGTGTGGGGCCCGGAAGTGATGGCGCAACGTAAGTGACGAGCAACGGAATCGCCAGCTCTGAGCTGGCCGTGTGGCTAGGATAGATGAAAGAAGCATTAACCAAAGAAGGAACCAATAGCCGTAAGCCAGCTGTCACGGTCACCGATACGATCAGCGACATGCTCGGCGGTGTGCAGTGCCCTTCTAACGGCATTAGCTTTCACGGGGAAATCGCGTGCAGATATCTGCGCCGAATCCCCCTAGGTGGCTCGGCACTCGGCGGGCAAGGGATTCAGTTCCATGTTCTTTCATTCGAAGGGCCAGACGACTATTCCCGCGCGGGTGGTATCGCGAGCCGGATAACCGGGTTGACGCAGGCACTGGCCGAGGCCGGCCTAGACACGAATTTGTGGTTCGTGGGCGACCCCAATCTCCCAGGCCACGAGGCTAGGGATCGGCTGAGACTCCATCGCTGGTGTCAGTGGATCAGTCAGTACCACGCAGGCGGCGTCTATGACGGTGAAGAAGGAAAGCGAGCCGACTACGTGTCATCCTTGCCCCCGTTTCTTGTCCAGGAGTCTTTGCTGCCTTACCTGCACGGCAGCCGCGGGCAGGCGGTCATCCTGGCGGAGGAGTGGCAGACCGTCGACGCCGTTCTCCACCTGGACTGGCTGCTGCGGAAAGCAGGGCTTCGCGGGCGGGTCTCTATCTTCTGGAATGCCAACAATACGTTCGGTTTCGACCGCATCCCCTGGGGCCAGCTCGCGCAGGCCTCAGTGATCACGACGGTGAGCCGCTACATGCGTCACGTGATGTGGGGGATGGGAGTGGACGCGCTGGTGGTGCCAAATGGGCTTCAGGCTGAAGCGCTCCGGGCGCCGGAGCGCGGGGCGGTGAGGGAGTTCCGCCAGCGCGTCCGCGGTCGCCTCGTCATCACCAAGGTAGCCCGTTGGGACCCGGACAAGCGCTGGCTGTTAGCCATTGATACGGTGGGAGAACTCAAACGCGACGGATGGCGGCCCCTCCTCGTTGCCCGAGGCGGCGTCGAGGAACATGGCATGGAGGTGCTGGCGAGAGCAGGTGCGGTTGGCCTGCGGGTTGTCGAGCGCTCAGTGCCGCAGCGTGGGGTGCGGGGCCTGCTCGAAAGCCTGGACGGGCTCGGCGATGCCGATGTGCTCAACCTCGGCTCGCCGCTCTGCCCCGAGGCCTGCCGGGTTCTCTTCCGAGGGGCTGGGGCCGTTCTGGCAAACAGCGGCCATGAGCCGTTCGGCCTAGTCGGACTCGAAGCCATGGCAGCCGGGGGGCTGGCGTGCACGGGCAGTACCGGTGAAGACTACGCGATACCGGGCTGGAATTCTCTTGTGCTGCAGACCGACGACCCACGGGAGTTCCTCCGCCAGTTACATAGACTGCGGGCGAACCCGACCGAGGAGCGCGCGGTTCGCCGTCGGGGAGCACTGACTGCCAAGCGATACGCCTGGCCCGAGGTCATCCGGCGAAACTTCCTCCCGCACCTCCGTCTCGCGGACGGTGAAGCAGCGGCGATGCTTACGGCGCTCACGGCGGCACCCAGAGTGAGTAACGGGCGACGGGCCCAGGCCGCCAGTTTGTACTTTGACAGGCCTGCATTGGCCGCAGTGGGAAGCAACAATGCACCGGCCAGCACGTGTGCGCTACGGCAGTGTGATGGTGAGGTACGAAGTCGAGACGCCGGTGTCTCCTGCAGATAACGCGGACACGGACAAAGTGAGCGCATGAGGAGTACATGAGGAGGAGATGAGCATGAAGATGAATTTCGGCGAAAAAAGAGAGTCGAAGACGAGCGCCAAGGTGAGAGCGCTCATGAGTCAAGACGTTCGCACGTGCCGCCCGTCGGATTCGTTACACTTCGCGGCGCGTCTCATGTGGGACCACGACTGCGGTTGCGTGCCGGTCGTCGATCAGAACCTCGTGATCGGCATGCTAACGGACCGAGACATTTGTATGGCGGCCTACATGCAAGGACGCTCTCTCCCGGAACTCACGGTGGGCGGCGCGATGTCCAAGCACGTTTATTCCTGCGACCCTGATGACTTATTGTCGGCGGCAGAGCGGATGATGGCAGCGCATCGGGTGCGCCGCCTTCCGGTCATCGAGAAAGGCGGCCGACTCGTCGGCATCCTCTCGCTGAGCGACCTGGCTCGGGAGGTCACGCATGCGTCCGGGCAAAACGGGAGAGATGTCACGAGAGCGGAGATTGGTAAGACGCTCATCGCTATCTGCAGCCCCGCCTCGCAAGGGGAGGCGCCCCCGGCGGCATGAAGAGGACCAAAGGTCCTCGGTACCGCAGTCCACAAACACCTCCGTTTCCGTCGGCGCTGGCAACAGATTCCGTGAGTCGGAGCACTGCGCTGAGCCTCCGCACCCGGCTGCCTCCCATTGACACGGGCCAAAAGATCGGCCCACATACTATCGCATGGGGCACCGCGTAGTTCTCATTGCCGGTGACGGGATCGGACCAGAGGTCACTGCCGCGGTTCAGCGGGTCCTCGCCGCAGCGGATGCTCCAGTTACCTTCGAAGAACACTACGCAGGCGAGACAGCACTCCAGCACGGTTACGGCGAGGTTCTGCCTGAAGAGACTATCAAGGCTGTCCGCGAGTACGGTATCGCGCTCAAGGGCCCGTGCACGACGCCCATCGGCCGCGGATTTAGCTCGGTTAACGTGGCCTTGCGCAAGACGCTCGAGCTTTACGCAGCCGTTCGTCCAGTGCGCAGCATGCCAGGAGTTCGGACGAATTTCGGGGGGAACATCGACCTGCGGATCGTCCGCGAGAACACAGAGGGGCTTTACAGCGGCGTAGAGAACACCATTACCAAGGACGTCGTAGCCTCGATGAAGGTCGCAACGCGTCCCGCCTGCCATCGCATTGCCCTGTGGGCCTTTCGCTATGCGACCCACCGTAACCGGCAGCGCGTGACCGTCTTCCATAAGGCCAACATAATGAAGATGACCGACGGGATGTTCTTGGAAGAGGCGCGGAAGGTCCATAGGAACGATTACCCAAACATTCAATACGAAGAGCTGATCATCGATGCAGCGTTGATGCGCCTCGTACAGGACCCTAGTCGATTCGACATCATTCTCTGCGAGAACCTTTACGGAGACCTGGTCTCGGACCTGTGCGCAGGCTTGGTGGGCGGTCTGGGCGTAGCACCCGGTGCCAGCATAGGTGATGAGCATGCCGTATTCGAGGCCGTGCACGGCTCCGCCCCCGACATCGCCGGCAAGAACCTTGCCAACCCGCTCGCCCTGCTGATGAGCGCCGACATGATGCTCAATCATCTCGCCGATACGCGCGACGACGCCAGCTGTCGTGCGACGGCCGAGCGTGTCAAGGCAGCCTACGATCGGGCACTCAAGGAAGGGCAAACGACCCAGGACCTTGGAGGCAATCTGGGCACGAATGAATTCACCGAGGCGATCATCGCTCGATTGCCCCGGTGAAGAACTGCTTGTTGTTCTTATCTACGCCATACTCGGCTTCCGCTTCGTGTAGGGCGTTCGGTCCGTGACGCCATTTGCCCTCGGGATGAGCTCTCGAATGTGCTCGGAGGGAGCTGGAACATTCCCGAGCGGAGCCGCGCTGCACGCAGCTCAGACTTTCACGAGCGTGAACAGATAGAAAACGCTCAAGATCGCCAGGATCGCGCTGGTTATCCAGCTGACGCAGTTGTATACCCGCCGGTTGGTGTAGTCTCCCATCACCTTCCTGTTGTTGATCAGGAGCAGCATAACGACCAGGATGACCGGCAGGACCAGCCCGTTGATCACCTGGGAAATGTACATGACGGGAAACAGTGGGATTCCCGGGAAGAGCACCACCGCAGCGCCGAGGAAAACGATGAGCGTGTACAGCCCATAGAACTGCGGCGCTTCCGAGAACTTCTTGTTGACTCCGACCTCCCACCCCATGCCTTCGCACACGACGAATGCGGTGGAGAGAGGCAGGATGGACGCCGAGAAGAGCGAGGCGTTCAGCAAACCGAAGGCAAACAGCGCCGCGCAGTAATCACCGGCAAGCGGCTCCAAAGCCAAGGCCGCATCGGCCGCCGTTTCGACCTCGACGCCTGCTGGATAGAGAGTCGCAGCGCATGTGAGAACGATGAAGGCCGCCACCACGGTGACCACAATGCTCCCCACCATAACGTCCAGACGCGAATGTTTGTAGTCCCGGACGGCAATGTTCTTCTCCACCACGGCGGCCTGCAGGTAAAACTGCATCCAGGGCGCTATGGTTGTGCCCACCAGACCGACAATCATGCCCAGCCGGCCGGAGGAAAAATCGAGCGAGGGAGTCAGCAGGCTGCGGCCGATAACTCCCCAGTCCGGATGCGCCAGGAAGCCGGAGACGATATACGTGACATAGAAGAGGCAGGCTAACAGGAAGACCTTCTCAACGGACCGGTAAGTCCCTTTGACCACCAGGAGCCAGACCAATATGGCGGCCATTGGCACCGAGAGGTACTTGCTGACCTTGAAAATCTCCAGGCTGGAGGCGACTCCGGCGAACTCGGCAATCACGTTGCCGAAGTTGGTCAGGACCACGCCCAGGAGCAGATAAACCGTGATCTTGACCCCGAACCTTTCCCGGATCAGATCGGAAAGCCCTTTTCCGGTGACCACCCCCATCCGCGCACTCATCTCTTGGATGATCACCAGCGCAACCATGATCGGGAGCAAGGACCAGAGCAGGCCGTAACCGTAATGGGAACCGGCCATGGAGTATGTCGCGATACCGCCGGCATCGTTGTCCACGTTCGAGGTAATGATGCCGGGACCGGCGACGGTCAGGAAAATCAGAATACCCTTCCAACGTGCCCTCATTCCGGTGATCGCCTTGGAAAACAATCCGGCTCCTGTTTGAACCCGCCTGCCCTTCTGCCGGCATCAGCGTTTGAATTCCACCACGTCTTTGAGGGTGATGACCCCTTCGAGGTGATCACTCTCGTCCACTACAGGAAGCACCATGAACTTGTATTTTACGAAAATGTCCGCCACATCATCCACGTCGTCCTGAGGCCTGACTTTGACCAGATGGGTATTCATGAGTTTGGAAAGTTGCGCGGCGTGATCGCAGATGATGAGATGCCTCAAGGTCAAAACGCCCTCCAGGCGTTTCTCCTTGTCGGTCACGTAGATATACGAGATGGAGTCGAGCGGATGCCGGACTTTCCTGAACTCTTCGATCGCATCCCCGATAGTCCGGTCGTCTTCGAGGCAGATGAAGTCCTTGGTCATGACGCTGCCCGCCGTTCCCTCTCCAAACTGCAGCAACTCTTCGAGCGTTTCCCGGTGCGGCTGTTCCATCGTCTCGATGAGTCGCTGCTTGTGGTCGTCCGAGAGATCCGCCAGTAGGTCGGTGGCTTCATCGGGCGCCATCTCCTCGAGGATGTCCGAGGCCCTTGCGGCGGGGGCGGATTCGATCAGAGAAACCTGCAGCCTGGGATCGAGCTCTTCCAGGGTCTCAGCGGCAGTCTGCAGATCAAGGGCCTTGAACACCCGGTTCCTGTTCTCCTGATCGAGCTCCTCCAATATGTCGGCCAGATCGGAAGGGTGTATCTCGTGGAGCCTTTTGAGATCCACATTGAGCTTCAGATTCCCCTTGCGCATATCGACTGCGAGAGGCTGCACGAATTTCCAGGACACCATGTCGTCCTTGATCTGGTAAGCAAAAAGCCAATTGATCGCGGCATCCATAGCATTGATCCAGCCCAGCCGGCGGAGGATGCCCCGTATGCCGATATCCACGTGCACGATGTGCAGGTCCGTGTTCAGGACCAGCAGGTGGATGTCGTTGACCCGCTCGATCTTCGCGCCGTAGGTATCCACTACCTGCTTGTCCAGAAGCTCATCGCCGAGCAGTATCTCCTCGTGATTCACCTCGGCAGGCCGCAGCTTCTTGTCCGCCCCTGGTTTCAGGCGGACCGTGTCTCCGTTCAGAGATTGGACCTCCGTCCAGTCCAGGCTCAGCGGCTTCTTCTCGCGAGGCCGCCGGACAAGCAGCGCTATAACCTTCGGAAAGAGCTCACCAAGCCTGACCTTGAGATCACCAAGTTTGCCGAGATGAGTCCCCTTCTCGTCGACCAGCGGGCGGCCGCGGAGCTGCGAGAAGAAAACAAACATCTCGGACCCGTTCTCAAAGGTCTCTTTGATCATGATCGGCAGCTACTCCCAGGATAGTCTTTATATCTCTTTATATCACAGTAGGAAGTGCGGGTTAAAGCAATCTTGTGTACTTGAAGCCACAATCGGAACGGCGAGTCCGATGCGGGTGTGAAAGAGGGCAACTCAACGAACGAAGGCTTTGCCTCCGGCCGGCCTTTTTTGTGCCGGCCCAGAGTGTCGAGTCGCTCCTTCAGTACGTAGTTATCGAGACGGAGCAACCGGGCGATCCTGGCCACACCATGCTGCCGAGCAAGCTCGGTCGCCGATCGCCACAGGACTTCGGGGATCGGCATGCGATGCTTTCGGCTACTGCGCCACTCTTCCAAGCGGCGGAGAACACCTCTCACTCGAACGGGAACACGAGGCGGGGTCGCTGGCTTTCTTGATTCCATGGGCTGTTCTCCTGGCGCCTCTCGCGCCGACAGCCGGACGGTATCAGAAGCCCTCAGGCCGAGTCATTCACGCTTGCGAAAGGACACGGAGCACGTCGCTGCGCGCGAGAGCCGACCGCGGAATCAATCCCGCCGTTCCTTGCAGGCTCCGCGGACGTCAGCCTTCTAGCGCGGTCAGGATCCGCCGGGCGATGGCTTCGTAGTCGCCGCCGAAGTGGTGAGCACCCGGGTGCGCGTCCAGCATCGCGCGACCCGACTGCAGCTTTGGACACAGGCTCGGATGTCGATGCCGACAGCCAGCGCACCGGCGGCGGCGACCGCCCTCGCCATACCGACGACGCCGAGGTTCCAGCCCCCGTCTCCCGAGATGAACAGCACCACCTGGCTTGGATGCTCGCGGCCCCGGTAGAGAACCACAGTGCCGAAGCGGCCGAACCGCAGCATCTCGGCTTCCGCGGCCCGCGGCGCCGGCGTGCTCCGCGACGATCTCAGGGCGACAGCGACCAACAGGGTCGTCCAGAACCGTCGTAATCGCCGGCTCTCGCTCTCGTATCGCCTCATGCGTCCTTCGATCCGGCGCGGGGCGGCCAACGGCGTTCGTTCCCGATCTTCGCCGGCCGACCTTGCGACCTCTGGCATCCTTGGTAATACCCGCGAAAACAGCTAGCCTGGATTTCCACGGAGCGCAATTCACCTGACACGGGGTCGTGGCGCGACCTGGTGCGCTATGCGGTAAACGTGAGCCTTGCGCCGCCCCACCAGGGCACGGCGACGGGCTTCGCGAAGATGCCCGAGTCGAGGAGGATGGGCAGGTGGGCGCGTCGATGGAAGTGCACGCGCACCTCCCCGGGCGTGACGGCGACTTCAGCGGGCATCTGGACGAGGTCGCGGAAGATCTGTCGCGCCTGCGCCTCGGCGTAGCCGCGCATGCGCTTCGCGAAGAGCCGGTAGAGCCCGCTCGCAAGGACCAGCAGTGCCATGTCGAAGTCGACCTTCATCCCCACTGCCGACGAGAGCGCGTTCATGTGGAAGAAGCGCACCGAGTCCGAGAGCGCGTTCTCGATCAGCATTCGCTGCGCGTATCGCGTGATGAGTCGCGGGAGCGTGGCCTTGCGCTGGTTGGTCAAGAGGATTGTGGGTTCGTCGTGGCCGAGGTCCTGGATGTAGAGCTGGCGAAGAGGGCACCCGCTCAGCGTCACCGTCTTGTCGTACACGCGCGGCGTGCGGAACTTGCGCGTGACCCCTTCGAGCTCGACCGTCCGCCACGCCGAGCGCGGAAGCGTGGCGATCTCGGCGAGCAGCTTGTGGGAGCGCCGTCGTAGCGTGATGAACTCGATGCCCATCGCGTCGAGGCGGGCAAGGCTCGCGTACGTCGTGAGCTTGGAATCGAACACGAGGTGGCGCGGCAACTGCCCGTGGTGCTCCTTCCAGAAATCAACGAAGCGGAAGACCTCCTCAGCCTCCTCGCCCTTGCGCAGGTCCGCGTTCGAGTAGCAGAACGCGCGGCTCGCGGCGTCCTGCGCGAGAAACGCGAGGATGCTCGGCTGCCGGCGTGAGCGCATCGAGACGTAGTGCCTCTCGACCGTCGGATGCTCCCCGAAGTACGGCACGGAGTGGAAATCGAGGTTGAACGACTCGCCCGTGAAGAGCTTGTCGCCCGCGAGCGCGTCGTGCCAGCCGGCCAGCACGCGCGTGGTGCCCCCGTGATCGATCCGGTGGGAGTACTCGGACAGGTAGCTCTTCTTGGGAATCGCGTTGAGTCCGGCGAAGAGTGCGAGGCCGGGGTCGGCCACGAGCGACATCACGTGGCTCTTGCGCTCGATCGACCAGAGCTTGAGCGCCAGCGCGGAACGTAGCGCGTGCGGCGCGGGGATCATCTTGGAGCCCGGCAGCCGTGCCGCTTCGACGAGCCCATCGATCCCGAGACGCACCAGGTCCGGGATGAAGAGAAAGAGTCCCCCACACGCCGCCGTGAACCCGCGCTCCGCCATGGAGAACATGCGCACGTCGGCCACCGGCTCCACCGTCGGGCGCGGCTGCTGCGGGCGCTCGTCTTCGCGGCGCCGCGGCAACGGGGCGAAGCCCTCCTGCCGGAGGATCTCGCGCACGGCCGTGGGGCTCAGCACGATCTTGTGGTCCTCCTTCAGGAGGTCGCTGATTTCGTAGACGGAGTGATTCTTCTTGCGTAGCGCGACCACCTGCGCACGTGCGGTGAGCTTGCGGGAAATGGTGCGCGGGCCGGCACGTGGCATGACGAAGAACTGCGGGTTGGGATCGCGGCGGAAGCTGTGGCAGAGCATGCGGAAGGAGCCGTCGCGGTAACCGAAGCGCGCGGCCACCTTGGCGGAGGGCAGTGCGTCGATGAAGTAGGCGCGGAGGGCCTCGTACTGGCGCTGGCGGGGGTTGGCCGGATCGAGGAAGAACCGCCGGACTGCTGTCAGGTCACGTACTGCGCTGATAGCCATACATCAACAGTGGTATATTGTGGCAGCGGAGTCAAGAGCCCCCGGGGACTGCGATGCGGAGTCCTGCTCAGAATAGCGTCCCGACCAGTTCTAACAAGCAGATTCGACGCGCCGCGCGCCAGAGCGCGCGCGAGCGCGAGGGAAGAGGCCGTCGGAAGACCAGTCAGATGTCACTACGCATCGATGGTCGTGGGCGCAGAATATAAGTGACGGCGTGTCGCGGGAACGTGCAGTGCGGAACCGAAAACGCGGGCGGGCTACGAGGCGGTGGCGTCAGGGCAACTGGGCTCCGTGGAAATCCAGGCTATCGCGCCAGGAAAAGTCTGGGAAAGGGGGAACCGAAGATGAGCGGGTGAAACCTTTCAGCGAAATCCAGCTGGTGAAAGTCCAGCCTGGCCAAAGCCGTAGCGGGCAGGCCAGAAGCGAGTCTTGCCTCTCACCGG
>Ga0209253_10006495_pt1 | contig 10127 bp, 10 predicted proteins | sample FrelakmetBRP12BR_FD_187145 | JGI IMG/M metagenome (GOLD analysis project Ga0209253, IMG submission 187145) | Freshwater lake sediment microbial communities from the University of Notre Dame, USA, for methane emissions studies - BRP12 BR (SPAdes)... | ecosystem: Environmental > Aquatic >...
GCTGGGCGGCGATGCGTCCATGGCGGCGCCGTTCGAGGGCGGCCACTTCGCGACGCTGTACCTGAGCCCGCGCGACTACCACCGCATCCACATGCCGTGCGGCGGGCGGCTGCGCCGCATGATCCACGTGCCCGGCGCGCTGTTCTCGGTCAACCCGCTCACCGCGCGCGGCGTGCCCGGCCTGTTCGCGCGCAACGAGCGCGTGGTCTGCCTGTTCGACGGCGCCGGTGGCCCGTTCGCGATGGTGCTGGTGGGCGCGACGATCGTCGGCAGCATGGCCACCGTCTGGCACGGCGTCGTGAACCCGCCGCGGCTCGGCGAGATCCGCGAGTGGCGCTACGACGCGGCCCCCGTCGCGCTGGGCCGGGGCGAGGAGATGGGCCGGTTCCTGCTGGGTTCGACGGTCGTGGTGCTGATGCCGCCCGGGCCGCTGCGTTTCAACCCCGACTGGGCCCCGGCACGCCCGATCCGGCTCGGCGAGGCGATGGCGGAACTCGCACCCGGCTGACCCGCGGGGGAACTGGGGCCGACGCGCCGCCGCGCGGGTTCACGACTGCGCGCCTGCGCGCGGCGCTCAGCTGCCCAGCTCGCTGAAATACTCGTGAGCGGCCGTGTTCACGTGCGACACGCGCCACTCGATCGGCTCGTCGTGGTAGCTGAGCGCAACGCGCCGGATCAGCAGCACCGGCGCGCCGCGCGGCAGCCCAAGCAGCGCCGCCACGTCGTCGGGCGCCGTGACCGCGCGCAGCCGTTCGGAGGTGCGAACGATCGTCAGCCCGAAGTCGTGCTGGTACAGGTGGTACAGCGTGCTGGGCCGCCCGAGCACGCGGGCCCGCGTCAGCCGCGGAAAGCGTGCGGCCGCCAGCGTGATGTCGTCGACGATCACCGGCACGCCCTGCAGCGACTGGACGTTGCGGATCCGCCAGACCGGCGACTGCTCGGCGATGCCGAGCCGCGCCGCGGCGTCGGCATCGGCCCGGGCCCGCTCGAATCCCTGCAGCGCAACGGCAGGCTGGCCCTTGCCGCCGTTGTGCGCAACGATGTGGAAGAAGTAGTACAGCAGCCGTTCTCGGTCGTGGTTCGCCACGAACGTGCCGCGGCCCTGCTGGCGGATCAGCACGCCGTCGGCGACCAGTTCGTCGACCGCCCGGCGCAGCGTGCCGATGCTGATCCCCAGCGATGCGGCCAGCTCCTTCTCGGCCGGCAGGGCCTGGCCCGGCTGGTAGTCGCCCCGCGCGAGTCCCTGCAGCAGCCGCGCGCGCGCCGCCTGGTACAGCGGCCGCTGCGACCTGACGCCGAGCCTGCCGACCGCGGTGCTCATCATCGGGTCAGTGCGGGCGCAGCACGATCTTGGCCGACGCGCTGCGCCCGTGGTGCAGGTCCTGGAATGCCGCCGCCCCGTCGGCCAGCGGCCGCTCCTCGATCCAGGACAGGTCGCCGAAGCGGCCCCGGTGCAGCGCGTCGACCGCGGCCCGCAGGTCGGCCGTCGAATAGGTGTAGGTGCCGATCAGCGTGATCTCGGCCAGCGTCAGCCGGCGCATGTCGATCTCGCTGGCCCAGTCCTGCAGCCCGACGTGCACGACGACGCCGCCCGGCTTGACCGCGGACAGCATCAGCGTGCGGGTCGGCGCGGCCCCGACCGCGTCGATCACCAGTTCGTACGCCGATTCGCCCAGCCCCGGGCCTTCGCGCGGATCGAAGGTGCTGGCCCCGGCGTGGCGCGCGACCGAATCGCGTCGCAGCGGATTGGTCTCGGCGGTCCACACACCGCGGGCGCCGTACGCGCGCAGCAGCAGCGACGCCAGCATGCCGATGGCCCCGCCGCCGATGACCAGCACGCGGGCCTCGGGCAGCGGGCGGGCCAGCGCACGCGCGCCGACGGCGATCGCGTGCAGCGCGGTGGCCGCGGGCTCCGTCAGCGCCGCGTGGCTGGCCGGCATTCCGTCCGGCAGGCCGATCAGCGAGGCGGTCGGAATCGACATGAACTCGGCGAACGCGCCGGGCCGCGTCATGCCGACCATGGTGCGGTCGGCGCACAGGTTGTTGCGGCCCTGCACGCAGTACTCGCAGACGCCGCAGGTGATCAGCGGGTTGCCCGTCACCCGCTGGCCGCGGGCGGGGCCCTCGACGACGGTGCCGGCGAACTCGTGCCCCAGCACGAGCCCCGGCTGCCGGCGCGGATCGTGCCCGTGGTACGCGTGCATGTCCGACCCGCAGATGCCGACCGCGTCGATCCTGAGCACGGCCTCGCCGGGCACCAGGGCCGGGGCGGCCCGCTCGAGCAGCTGGACCTCGTTGGGCCGGGTGTAGACAAGCGCCTTCATCGGATGACTGCCTCCATCACTTCGCGGTGAACCCGCCGTCGAGCATGATCGTCTGGCCGGTCAGGTAGGCCGACGCGTCGCTGGCCAGGAACACGGTCAGCCCGTACAGGTCGGTGAGCGCGCCGTTGCGCCCGATCGCCGTCTGCTCGGCATTGCGCTGCGCCCGCACCGGATCGGCGAAGACCGGCGCGGTCAGCGCCGTCGGGAAGAAACCGGGCCCGATCGCATTGCAGGTGATGCCGTGCGGCGACCAGGCCTGCGCGATCGCCCGCGTCAGCTGCACGACGCCGCCCTTGGCCGCGCCGTACGGCGCGCTGTCGGCGAACGCGCGGAACGACTGCAGCGACGCGAGGTTGATGATCCGCCCCCAGCCGCGCGCGCGCATCGCCGGCGCCAGCGTCTGCGTCAGCATGAACGGCGCGGTCAGGTGGATCGCCAGGTGCCGCTGCCAGGCGGCCTCGATCACCTCCTGGAACGGCTGGCGCAGGTTGACGCCGGCGGCATTGACCAGGATGTCGACGTCGCCGCCGCGCAGGGCTGCAAGCGCGGCGGCCTTCAGCGCAGCGACGTCGGACAGGTCGCAGCCGAGCCAGTCGGCCTCGATCGCGTCGGCGCGCAGCCGCTCGCCGGCGGCCGCCAGCTCGGCCTCGCGGCGCGCGAGCAGCGTCACGCGCGCGCCCGCCAGGCCCAGCGCGCGCGCCATCGCCTCGCCGATGCCCGAGTTGCCGCCGGTGACCAGCGCGCGGCGCCCGTGCAGCGCGAACAGCGATGCCAGCCGGCTCACGTCTCGACCTGCGTGCCCTTGTCGAAGGGCTCGCCCGGGAAGTACTTGGCGAGCCGGTCGTCGGCGGTGCGCGCGTGCGCCTCCATGCCTTCGAGCCGGGAGATCCGCGCGGTGACCTGTCCGATCTGCCGGTTGGCCGCACGCGTGGCGCGCTGCCAGGTCAGCGTCTTCATGAACTTGTGCACCGACAGCCCGCCCGAGTACTTCGCGGCGCCCTTGGTCGGCAGGATGTGGTTCGGCCCCGACGCCTTGTCGCCGTAAGCCACCGTGGTCTCCTCGCCGAGGAACAGCGACCCGTAGCAGGTCAGCCGCGCAAGCCACCAGTCCAGGTCGCGCGCGTGGACCTCGAGGTGCTCGGACGCGTACTGGTCGGAGACCGCCGCGCACGCCTCGCGCGAATCGGCCAGCACGACCTCGCCGTAGTCGCGCCAGGCGCTGCCCGCCGCGTCGCGCGCAGTCGGCGGCAACCTGGCGATCAGCTCGGGCACGACGCGCATCACCGCCTCGGCCAGCGGCCGGTGGGTCGTGAACAGCCACGCGGGCGACTCGTGGCCGTGCTCGGCCTGCCCGACCAGGTCCGACGCGACGATCAGCGGGTCGGCCGAGTCGTCGGCGATCACCGCCACCTCGCTGGGGCCCGCGAACACGTCGATGCCCACCTTGCCGAACAGCATCCGCTTGGCCTCGGCGACGAACTTGTTGCCCGGCCCCACGATGATGTCGGCCGGCCTGCCGCTGAACAGGCCGTAGGCCATCGACGCGATCGCCTGGACGCCGCCCAGCGTCATCATGACGTCGGCGCCCGCGACCTTCATCGCATACAGCACCTCCGGGTGGATGCCTTCACCGCGAAACGGCGTCGAGCACGCGATGACGGTCCCGACCCCGGCGGCCTTCGCGGTGGCCACGCTCATGTACGCCGAGGCGATGTGCGCGTAGCGCCCGGTCGGCACGTAACAGCCGGCGACGTTGCACGGCACGAGCCGCTGGCCGGCGACGAGGCCCGGCGACACCTCGAACTCGAACTCCCGGATCGACTCGCGCTGCGCAACCGCGAAACGGCGCACCTGCTCGGTCGCGAACTCGATGTCGCGGCGCGTCGTCTGCGGAATCGAGCGGGTGCGCGCGGCGACCTCGTCGGCCGTCACGACGACCGGGCCCGACCACTGGTCGAGCTTCAGCGCGTACTCGCGCACCGCTTCCTCGCCGCGTTCCCGGATCTGCCCGAGCATCTCGGCGACCACCTGCTGCGCGGTGCCGGTCTCGGTCTCGGGGGTCTTCGCCGCCCGCTTCAGGTAGGTGATGGCCATGGGTCACTTCACCGCAAAAAGGGACAACGAAGGCACGTAACCGATCAGCGCCGAGACCAGGATCATCGCGAGGACGAACGGCACCGCCTGGCGCGCGATCGCCACGATCGGCGTGCGGGTCAGCCCGCTCATCACGAACAGGTTCAGCCCGAACGGCGGCGTGATGAAACCCAGCCCCAGCGTCGTGATCATGAACACGCAGAAGTGGATCGGGTCCATGCCGATGCGCTGGGCCAGCGGCAGCATCAGCGGACCCAGCACGACGATGTTCGGACCCGTCTCCATGAACATGCCGGCAACCACCCAGATCAGCAGCATCAGCAGCACGACCACGCGCGGCTCGCTCGAGATGCCCAGCACCAGCTCGACGAAGCGCTGCGGGACGTCCAGCACCGTCAACGCCTGCGCGAACAGCAGCGCGACCGCGATGATCGGCAGCACCACACCGCACACCCGCGCCGAGGTGCCCAGCATGTCTGGGAAGTCCTTCAACGTCAGCGTGCGCTGGGCCAGGCCGATGAGCAGCGCGGCGGCGACCGCCACCGCCGCCGACTCGGTCGGCGTGAACACGCCCGAGTAGATGCCGCCCAGGATCACGACCGGCACCAGCAGCGCCCACTTGGCGTCGTAGAGCGTGCGCCACCAGCGCGCCCACGAAAACCGGTCGGTCGAGCGCTCGTAGCCGCGGATCCGGTTCACGAGCGCATTCGTCAGGATCACCGAGACCAGCACCATCACGCCGGGCACGAAAGCCGCCTGGAACAGCGTCGTCGAGGAGATGCCCAGCACCAGCCCGATGATGATGTAGGCGATCGACGGCGGAATCAGGATGCCGGTGCACGCCCCCGAGGCCACCAGTGCGCACGCGTACGGCTTGGGGTAGCCGACCTTGACCAGCCGGTCCATCGTGATGCGGCCCACCGCCGCGGCGTCGGCGGCGTCCGAGCCCGAGATGCAGGCGAACAGCCCGCAGCCCATGACGGTCGAGGTGCCGAAGCCCGAGCGCAGGCTGCCGAAGGTGGCCTCGGCGAAGTCCAGCAGCCGGTACGCGAGACCCGAGCGCACCATCACGTCGCCGGTCAGGATGAACAGCGGAATGGCGATCAGCGCGAACGAGTCGACGCCCTCGAACAGCGCCTCGCCCAGCAGCGTCAGCGGCAGGGCCTGCGTGCTGACCAGCATCGCGACGGTGCCCAGGCCCATCGCGATCCAGAACGGCACGGCCAGGGCAAGCAGGCCCACGGCGAGCAGGATCGACAGCGCAACGGCCACGGTTCGCTCCCGGTGCCCTATTCGTCGAACATCGCCTTGCCGGCGAACGCGTCGCGGCCGGCCCGCCAGTCGGCGACGTCGGACACCAGGCGCTGCAGCGAGCGCAGCACGATCAGCGCGCAGCCGATCGGCACGGCCGCCTCGAACCAGGCCTTCTGCACGCGCAGCACCGGTGTGGTGGCCCCGAACTCGACCAGCGTGCCGATCGCGTGCATCGACCAGCGCAGCGCGATCAGCGCGAAGACGATCGTGCAGGCCTCGGTGAACGCGAACAGCAGCGGCCGCAGCCGGGCCGGGATCCGGTTGACCAGGATGTCGAAGCGGATGTGGGCCCGCTCCTTCACCGCGTACGCCGCCCCGACCCAGCCCAAGTAGATGAACGCGTAGCGTGCGCCCTCCTCGCCCCACGCCGACGAGTAGGACAGCACGAAGCGGCGGAACACCTCGCTGACGATGACGAAGACGATGAAGCAGTAGCAGACCAGCATGAAGGTCCGCTCCGCGTGCTCGTCGAGGTACTTCAGCAGCTTCACGGCGCGTGACCGGCCGGCCTCAGCCCTTGTAGTCGCCGACGGTGATCGGGCCCTTGGTGTTGGCCGCTTCCTTGAACCGGTTGAAGTTGTCGATCGAGCCGGCCAGCTTGATCTTGTGCTCGTCCCACTCCTTTCTCGCCTCGCCGCAGGTGTCGACCCACTGCCTGAACTCGTCCGGGGTGGGGTTGTAGAACTTGACGCCGGCTGCGGACAGGATCCTCATCGACTCGGCCCGTGACTTCTCGATCTGCGCGAAGGTCTCGATCTGCGTCTTCTCGCTGGCCGTGTCGAACGCGCTCTTCACGGCGTCCGGCAGCGCCTGGTACCAGTTGAAGTTGGCCGCGAACATCTGCGCGTCCGGCACCGAGCGGATCGTCGAGATCGTCTCCAGGATGTCGGCGAAGCCGAACGTGGCCAGCGCGGCGACCGCCGGATCCAGCCCGTCGGCGACGCCCTGCTTCATCGCCGTCGGCGTCTCGCCCCAGGCCACGACGGTCGGGTTGGCACCGGCCAGCCGGTAGAACGTCTGCAGCAGCTGCGACGGCGGCACGCGCATCTTCATGCCGCGCATGTCGGCCGGCGCCTTGACCACCTTGCCGAAGCCGCGGCGCGTGGCGATCGTGCGCGGGTCGACCGTGTAGTAGAACATCGGCTTGAAGCCGCGTGCCATCACCTTGGGCAGCAGCTCCTTCTCCCACGCGCGCGAGGTCACCAGGTTCGCGTACTTCTGGTTCTCGCCGCACCAGTACGGGATGTTGATCATGTCCACGACCGGCGAGAACGGCGAGAAGTTGGACAGGCTGACGGCGCCCCCCTGCACGGTGCCGGCCTGGATCTTCTGCGCCAGCGCGCCGCCGATGCCCAGCTGGCCGGCCGGGAACAGCTTCACGTAGATGAAGCCCTTGGTCGCCTGCTCGACGTTGTCCTTGAACCTCGCCTGCATGACCGGGTACTTGACCCAGTCCTCGATCTTGTACTCGGTCGCGAAGATCATCGTCTGCTTGGCGGCCTTCTGGCGGGCCTCGTCGTCCTTGGCGACCTGCGCGACCGCCTGCTCGCAGAACAGCAGTCCCCCGGCGTGCGCTGCGGCGGCCACGGTCAGCCCGTGGCGGCCGGCCACCTCGATGAAGCGCCGGCGCTCGGCACGGAATGGTTCCAGGACCGGATCGTGGGTCATGCTCGTCTCCTCGTTGTGGGGGGCTCAGGTCTTGCGCGCCGGACGATAGAAGCCCGCCACGAAGAACGTGACGGCGGCCAGCACGCACAGGAACTCACCGATCTCGCCCATGAACCAGCCGCCGCCGGCGCTGACCGACCCGCTGAGCTTGCCGCCGAGCAGGTTCACGGCGTAGATCGCAAGAAGCAGCGCCGCGGCGGCGTAGCAGGTCGAGCTCTTCACGGCGCGGCGCGGGCGGATTCGGCCAGGCGGGGTCAGGCCGACTCGTAGAGCCGGGTCAGCACGAACTCGCGATGGCCGAGCAGCTCCGCGGCGGTCCACTCGCCGTTGGCGGTGCGCAGCATGCACTCGAGCAGCATGTCGCCGGCCTGGTCCATGTTGAGCTCGCGGCGCAGCAGGCCGGACGTGTCGACGTCGATGTGCTCGGACATCGTGCGCACGGTGCGCGGGTTCGCGCAGATCTTGATGACCGGCAGGATCGGGTTGCCGATCACGTTGCCCTGCCCGGTCGGGAAGAAGTGCACGGCGTACCCGGCGGCCGCGCACAGCGTGACCATCTCGGCCGCGGCCGAGGACGAGTCCATGAACCACAGCCCCTTGCCGGTCGGCGCCTCGGCCTTGTCGAGCACACCGTCGACCTTGCACTTGCGGCCGATCTTCTGGATGTTGCCCAGCGCCTTCTCCTCGATGGTCGTCAGCCCGCCGATGATGTTGCCCTTGGTCGGCTGCGACTCGGAGAGGTCGCTGGTCTTGTGCCGGTTGATGACCTCCTGGTAGCGATCGAACATCGCCATGAACTGCCGGCGGACCTCGGGCGTGCGGCAGCGCGCCGCCACCAGGTGCTCGCCCCCGGTCAGCTCGGTGGTCTCGCCGAATACCAGCGTGGAGCCCGCGGCGTAGAGCTTGTCGAACGCGTCGCCCACGGTGGGGTTGGCGCCGCAGCCGGAGGTGGTGTCCGACTCGCCGCACTTGGTCGACACCCACAGGTCCCGGATCGGGTGCTCGGTGCGCCTGAGCGTCGTGGCGTGCTTCATGAACCGGTAGGCCGCGCGCGAGGCGGCGGCGACCGTCGAGATGTCCCCGTTGAGCTCGATCGAGAAGCCCTCGACCGGCTTGCCGCTGGCCGCGATGCCGTCGACCACGCGCTTGGTCCAGCCGGGCTCGATGCCGATGACCACGACCGCGGCGACGTTGGGATTGGTGCCGGTGCCGATCAGCGTGCGGAAATGCAGGTCGAGGTCGGCCCCGAACTGCAGTCGGCCGTACGGGTGCGGGATCGCCATCGTGCCCTTGATGTGGGCGGCGACCGCTTCGGCCGCGGCGTTGGACAGGTCGTCCACCGGCAGCACGATCACGTGGTTGCGCACGCCGACGCGGCCGTTCTCGCGCTGGTAGCCCCAGAACTTGGCTTTCTTGATGTTCATGTGACCCTACCAGCGCTTGGTCTTGACGTTGTGCACGTGCAGGTGCTCGCCCTTGGCGATCGGGGCCACGACCCTGCCGATGTCGACGCCGTACTTGATCACGGTGTCGCCCTTGCCGAAGTCCTGCAGCGCCAGCTTGTGCCCGATCGGGATGTCGCTGCGCGCCTTGAACTTGACCTCCTTGTCCTGCTCCATGATCCAGCCGGTCAGCATCTGGCCCGCCTTCACGCCCTCGACGACGACGACGCCGACGCCGTCGCCCTCCTCATGCACGACAAAATGGATCATTGCGCTCGCCGCTCGGATGGGTTGCGGGGACGTGCCCGGTGAAATTCAAGTAGATCATATAGATGACTGCGCGTCAATCGAGCGGCCGGGCCGCATCGAACGGCCGCGCGCGCGCCGCGGTCAGCGCGTTGAAGCGCGACAGCCACTGTGCGGCCTGGGTCGCCAGACCGGTGCGCGCGGCCGCCAGGTCGGGAAACGCCGCCAGCGCCTGCGCCCAGATCGCGCGCCCGGCCAGGAAGCCGCCGGCGCCGGCCTCGAGCGCGTAACCCAGCACCCGCTCGAACTGCTCGGGCGACGCGCCGGCGCTGAGCATCACCCAGGGCCGGCCGGCGGCCGCGTGCAGCGCGGCGAACGCGGCGCGGACGTGGGCGGCACCGGCGTGATCGGGAGGCGGCAGGCTGGCAGCCGCGATCGGGCTCTCGAGCTTGAACACGTCGACGCCGAAGCGCGGGTCGGCGAAGTCGGCGACCGACTCGAGCACGAGCGCGGCCTGCTTGCCGGGCGACTCCACATAGCCGTGCGCGTCGTCGCCGAGCGGGTACAGCAGCAGCTCGAACAGGAAGACGATGTCGTGGCGGCGGCACTCGTCGCCGATCGCCGCAACCCAGTCCTGCTGCGCACGCCGCACCTCGGGGGCCGCACCCGGGTGGTACCAGGCCAGCGCCTTGACGGCGTCGGCGCCGATCCGCCGGATGCGCCCGGGGCTCCAGCCTTCGATGCGTCGCGACAGGCGCCCGCCGGCCACGGTCTCGAAGCGGTGGTCCTCGAGCGTCACGATCAGGCCCTGGCGGGGCGACACGTGGCGGATCGACTCCCCGTATGCCCACAGCGGGTCGAGCAGCATCGCCGAGGCCAGCGGCGCCAGCGTCTCGGTCAGCAGCGCCTTGATCGAGCGCACGTCGTCGTCGCGCGCCTGCACCTCGCCACGGGCGCGGCGCGCGAGCTCCATGATCGGTGGCCGCTGGTCGACCGCGACCATCCTGAAGCGGCCGCCGTCGTCGGCCAGCCGTCGCAG
>Ga0209253_10006497_pt1 | contig 10126 bp, 7 predicted proteins | sample FrelakmetBRP12BR_FD_187145 | JGI IMG/M metagenome (GOLD analysis project Ga0209253, IMG submission 187145) | Freshwater lake sediment microbial communities from the University of Notre Dame, USA, for methane emissions studies - BRP12 BR (SPAdes)... | ecosystem: Environmental > Aquatic >...
GTGACGTTGGTCTCCGGATCCCGGGCGCCGTGCTCGAGCTCCACCTCAAGGCCGCGACGGAACTGCTCGAGATCGACCTCGGCCCAGTCAATCCCCAGCGTGGTGCCCACCTTGCGCGCCTCCTCCGCACCGATCTGACGCTTGTCGACCACGACTTGCCTCCCTCCAGTAGGCTCGCAGGATACCGTGTGCTCAAAGCGCGGATACGGGGGCGGCAGCCACACGCCCTGCGGTTCAGCGCCGGCCCATGTGCCTCACTCTACCTCACCGCCAGCTGCCACGAGCAGGATTCGCTACATCAACGCGAGGCCTGCAACCCGTCTGCAACCAGACGCAGCGGCACTAGCCGGTTCTCAGTACCTCCGGCTGGCAGTCGATGCCGGTCTTGCCACGCTCAGGACAGCACTCAGGAGCACTCCCTGGACCTATTAGCAGACTAACGACCGCCCTCTCACGGCGGTAACGCCGGTTCGAATCCGGTGTGCGCTACCACGCTCTCCGAGAGTGACTGTAGGCATGTGCGCACCCGGGTCCGGAGCGCAGTACCCGCCGATACTCCTGCGCGGCCAGTTCGTTCTAGTCTGGCCGTCGGGACGAGTCGTGTGGCTTCGCTGAGGTAGTCCCCTCCGTCGAGGACGACGTGGTTGCCTTGCTTTGCCTGGTGAACGCCGACATCGTGCCCTCCCCGCTCCTGCCCTCTCTTCTTGATCCAGTCGATGCCACGGGGCCGGGCGGCCCTGCGGCCGCCCGGCCCCGTGAGCGGGCGGGTTTGACTACTGCTCCATGCCTGGACGCGGAGCCCGTCGCATGACGACGTCGTGTGCAGGCCGCAGAGCCGGCGTGGGAGCCATTCCCGGGCGGCGCGCCGGCTCGGCGACGGGCACGTGCTCGGGAGCCTCCGCCGGCGGGACCGTCGCGTCGGGCTCGTAGCCATGACCCTCGACGCTCACGTCGGGCAGCCACTCGAGCCAGCGCGGCAGGTACCAGTTGCGCTCGCCGAGGAGCTCCATCGCGCTGGGCACCACGATGGTGCGCACGATGGTCGCGTCGATGAGGATCGCCACGGCAAGGCCGAAGCCCATCTGCTGGAACACGACCAGCTCGCCGGTCGCCATGCCGCCGAAGACGCAGACCATGATGGCGGCCGCGCCGGTGATGATGCCGGCGGTGCGGCCGACGCCGTAGCCGACGGCCTCGCGCGTGTCACCGCTGTGGTCGAAGCGCTCCTTGATGCGGCTCAGCAGGAAGACCTGGTAGTCCATGGAGAGGCCGAAGAGCAGGGCGAAGAGCATGACGGGCACCCAGGCCTCGATGCTCTCCACCTGCGTGAGGCCGAGCAGGCCGGCCCCGACGCCCTTCTGGAAGACCAGCACCAGGAGGCCGTAGGCCGCGCCGACCGACAGCAGGTTCATGGCGATCGCCTGCGCCGGGATGACGATCGAGCGGAAGGCCACCAACAGGAGCACGAAGCTCAAGCAGAGGACCACCAGCAGCACGATCGGCAGCCAGGTGTCGAAGTAGCCGAGGTAGTCGACCACTCCCGCCGTGGTGCCGGTGACGTACACCTGGGCGGGACTGCCGGCGAACGCCTCGGGGATCATGTCGTTACGCAGGTGCTGCACGAGAGCCTGCGTGGAGTCGGCCACGGGGTCGCCGGCCAGTGCGGTGGTCAGCAGCGTCAGGTCGCCGGCCTTGTTGACGGTAGCGTGGACGGGTGCGAAGCGGCCGTCCTCCTTCATCGCCTTCTTGAGCTGCGCGATGCTCTGCTCGACCGCGGTCGAGGTCGCGGGACCGTCGACCACGATCTGCAACGGGTTGGCCTCGCCGAGGGAGAAGTCGGAATCGAGCACGTCCCAGCCTTGCTTGGCGTAGTGGCCGTCGGGCAGGTGGGCGGCGCTCTGGGTGGGGCTGCCCGTGTTCATCACCAAGACCGGAGCGGCGATCGCCAGCAGAGCCACGACGGCGACGGTCAGCCAGACGAGCGGGCGGCGCATGATGCTGTGCGCGAGCCGCTCCCAGATCCCCACGTGGCCGTTGATGTGCTTGCTCGCGTAACGGCCGATCAAGGGCACGCGCAGGGCGTTGATGCGGTCGCCGAGCAGGCTCATCAGCGCCGGGAGGGCGATGAGGGCGGTGAGCAGGGTCGTGAAGACCACGAGCATGACGCCGATGCCCATGCCGATCATGATGTCGAGCGGCACGATGACCATGCCGATCATGGCGAGCACGACGGTCATGCCGCTGAAGAAGATGGCGCGGTTGGCGGTGGCGCCCGTGGCGGCGATGGCGTCGATCTTCTCGAGACCCCGGGCGCGCTCCTCGCGGTAGCGGCTGATGACGAACAAGGAGTAGTCGATGCCCACCGCCAGGCCCATCATGGTGAGGATGTTGAGCACGAAGATGTTCGTCGGGTAGAGCTGGCCGATGAGGGCGGTGAGGGCCAGGGCGAGGACGATGCTGATCACGCTGAGCACGAGGGGCATGGTCGCCGCGAGCACAGCACCGAAGACGATAACGAGCACGATCAGAGCCGCCGGGACACCGAAGATCTCGCCGCGCTGCAGGTCGGACTCGGCCAGCTCGGTGAACATCTGGTTGAGGCTGGCCTCGCCGGCCTGGGCGATGCTGAAGCCGTCGCTCTGGGCGGCCAGCGCCGTCTCGTGCAGCTTGTCGACGTTCTTGAGCGCCTCGTCCATGTCGCCCGCCATGACCACGGCGATGAGCGTGGCGCGCTTGTCCTTGGAGAGAAGGCCGGGATCGTTGGTGGCGTAGTAGGTGGAGGTGGCCTCGACAACGTCGTTGCCGAGGGCGTCGATCTTGCCCGCGACGCCCAGCACGTAGGACTTGAAGGCGGGGTCGTCAATGGTGAGCTCCGCCGACCTGACGATGACGAAGTCGGTGACCTTGTGCGGCCCGCTGAGGCGCTCCTCGATGAGGCGGTCGGCGGTGACGCTGCCGGGCTCGCCGGCGCGGAACTTGTTCTCCGAGGTGAGACCGCTCCCCAGGAGGGAACCGGTCGCAACGACGGCCAGAACGACCAGGACGGCCCAGAGGCCGATCGTGCGCCACGGGTGCAGCGCGCTCGTGCGGGCCAGGCGCTCGGTGAAGCCGGCGCCTCGCTTGCTCTTCTCGTCTGACTGCCTGCGCTGCGATCTAGGCTGCGACATGGAACTCCCCCTTGGCTGACCTTGACTGGGTCCTGAGGTAGCGGGCGATGGCCCAGCGCATGGCGTGGTCCTCGTCCGCCGGCGTTGGCTTCCTCTGCCATGTCAGAGTAACGGCGGGAGTTGCCTCGGCACGCCCGTCGGTCGGGGGGGATTAGGAGCTGGCGAGTGGAACGGTCTTTCGCCTGGTCAGTCGACTAGGTGGCGCTGCACGCGTCTGCGCCGATCGCTCCTACACCAGGTCCCCCGCGCACTGGGCTCCTGGAGGCGACGCGCGCGGGGGACTGGCGGGCAGTTGCTCCTAGCGTGTTTGCACGCAACCAGCAACGCGGCCACGCGCCTCGCGCCGAGGATTCCGTCGCGTGGCCGCGTTGTCTGTCTTCAGGCGCGGGTCAGGCGCGTCCGACCTCAGCGACGGCGGCGGCGAAGCGAAGCGACGTCGCCCACCGTTCGATGGCGTCCCAGTCGCGGTAGTCTTGCGCACCGAGTCCGTGCATCGGGCTCGCCGGCGGCTTCGTGATCAGCTTGTCGAGCCCGCGCAGAACAGCTGGGTCGTACTTGCCACCGAACATCTCGGTGGCCACCGGCTTGAGCCAGCCGAGCTTCGCGAGCGTCTTGTCGAGCTGCCCGCGCACCTCATCGAGATTGTCGCCAGGGGTGACGGGTCCGAGCGCGAAGAGCGCCACCGGCATCGCCTCCAGAGCGCCGCGCTGCCGCTCCAGGAACCGGGTGGCCTCCTTGAGCATCTTGCCGAGGAAGTACGGCGCGCCCAGGACCACGGCGGTGTAGGGCGAGAGGTCGCTGACGCTCTCGACGGACCGCACATCGACGGACAACCCGCGATCGCGCAGCGTGGCGCCCACCCGTTCGGCCACCTCGCGCGTGGAGCCGTAACGCGTGGCGTAGGCGACAAGGACAGAATCGGTTGCGTTCTTCACTGCGGCCTCCTCTACTTGACCACGCCTGCCACGAGGCGGCGCACCGCAGCGAGCGCGGTCTCCTCGGGGCGGCTTGACGGATCGTCGCGCATCATGCGGACGGCCTCGATGCCGATGGCCACCACGAAGGCGGCCGTCATCTCGGAATCCTCCACCTGCAGCTCACCGGTCTCGTTGCCCTGCACGATGAGATCGCGCACCATCGGGCCGAAGACCTGTGCATTGACCTCGGCCACGATCTCGGGCGGCTCCGTGGTACCTACGCGGGGGTTCGCCGCCAGGCCGCGTCGGGCGTCGGCGAAGGCGATCGCCGTCGCCTCGGCGATGCGACCCAAGGCGCTCTTCTCCGTGAGCAGCGACTCCACGCGCGCCCTCTGCTCCCGCGCCCAGAGCTCTACCGAGTAGCGGTAGAGGTCCTTCTTGCTGCGGAAGTGTTCGTAGATCGTCTGCTTGGAGATGTGCAAGGTGCGCGCCACGTCGTCTACCGATGCGCGGCGGAAGTCGTAGCGGAGCACCAACTCGCCGAAGGCGGCGGCTATCTCGTCTTTGGTGGCCGGCATGGGCATCTCCAGGGGTCTGTACCTGTGTACGCGTATCGTACACACGTACAGAGTAGCGCCCCACTGGCTTCGGTGTCAAGGGCATGTCGCGGCGCGTGGCGGTGTGTCCAGCCCGCTTCGCCAGTACGTTGACACGGCAGGCAGCCGACCAAAGGCGTATCCTAGGGTGGCTTCGAGGTGGTTTCAGGGGGAGTGTTGGTGCAGTGAGTGGTAGCAGCGAGGGAACTGCCGGCGACGGTCCCATACGCGTCATGATCGTCGACGACCATGCCGTGGTCAGGAGCGGTCTGTCTGCCTTTCTGTTCGCGTTCGACGACCTCGAGTACGTGGGAGAGGCCACGGGAGGTGCGGACGCGGTCGGCAAGTGCGTCTCGCTCAGGCCGGACGTCATCCTCATGGACCTCGTCATGCCCGACGTGGACGGCGCCGAAGCGACGCGCCGCATCAAGGAGACGTGCCCTGAGGTCCAGGTGATCGCCCTCACCAGCTACAAAGAGGACGAGCTGGTGCAGGGCGCGCTCAAGGCCGGCGCCCTCAGCTACCTTCTGAAGAACGTCTCGGCCGACGAGCTCGCCAACGCCATCCGGGCTGCGCACGCGGGTCGCCCGACGCTCGCACCCGAGGCGGCCCAGGTGCTGATCAGGGCGACCACCGACCCGCCGGGGCAGGAGGAGGGGCTCACGAAGAGGGAGCTCGACATCCTCAGGTTGATGGTCGCCGGCGAGAGCAACCCCGACATCGCCGCCAAGCTCTTCGTGAGCCGCTCCACCGTCAAGTTCCACGTCAGCAACATCCTGATGAAGCTGGGGGCGACCAGCCGCACGGAGGCCGTCGCCATGGCGCTGCACAGGAAGCTGGTGGAATGAGGCGCGTCACGCTCCGCGGTCGGACCCGATCACGGGCCGGTTCCCGCGGGTCGGCCCTCGCCCTGCTCCTCCCTCTTGCCTGCGCTTTTCTGGCAGCCGCCTTGGCGGCAGGCTGCGGTGGTGGAGTGCCGGAGCCGTCCCCCAGCAAGGGAACAGTCCAGCTCGTGTACCAGGATTGGCGCACGGAGTGGTTTCCCCCCATGGCACAAGAGGAGCTCGCCAAATTCCAGGCCGAGCACCCGAACCTGACCGTCTTCTTCACTCCCGACCCGGAGAACCTCCTCGACGAGATGCCGCTTGACATGCAGTCCGGCAACGCGGCCGACGTCTTCCAGGGATGCTGCGGCTTCTTCCCTGCCTGGGCGCAGAAGGGCTACGTGCTCGATCTGCGCGAGTACGTCGAGACGGATCTCGACAAGTCGGTCGTGGGCGACTGGGATCCGGCTCAGTACAGGGCGTTCTTCGACGCCGGCGGACGCCAGTTCGGCGTGCCCAAGTATCAGGGCACGCTCGTCCTCTACTACAACAAGGACATCTTCGACAGGTACGAGGTCGCCTACCCCGACGCCTCCTGGACTCATGACGACTACCTTGCCGCCATGAAGAAGCTCACGCGGGACACCGACGGCGACGGCACGACCAACGTCTGGGGTGGCATGATCGACGTGGGCTGGGACCGGCTGCAGGTGCACATCAACGCCTGGGGCGGCCACATCGTGGACCCCGATGACGCAACGAAGTGCGACATCGACGACCCCGAAGCCCTGGCGGCCCTCGAGTGGGTGCGGGCCCGGATGTGGGACGACAAGGTGATGGCCAAGGCCACGGACGTCAACAACGTGGGGACCCGGGCGGCGTTCTCCGAGGGCAAGCTCGCCATGGTCGAGGATGGCTCCTGGGCTCTCAAGGACATCCTCGAGGGCTCGGACTTCCGCATCGGGGTGGCGCCGATCCCAGCAGGGCCGGCCGGACGAGTCGCCCTCAGCACAACCGACGGATTCGGCATCTACTCGCGAACCCGGCATCCACGCGAGGCGTGGGAGCTCGTGAAGTTCCTCGTGAGCAAGGAGTACGGACTGGCGATGGCTGAAGCGAACCTGCTGCAGCCAGCCCGGCTGTCGCTCATGGCGGACTGGGAGCGATTCGTGAAGCAGCAGTACCCGGAGAAAGCCAAGGCGATGGATCTCGACGTCTTCGCTGCCCCGCACCGCGAGGGCTACTCGGTCGTCCAGGAGGTGTTCCCCAAGAACATGGATGAAGCGACTCGCCTCCTCGACGACGCCTTCGCCAAGATCTTCACCCTCGGCCAGGCACAGGTCGACATCCTGCGTACCGTGAGCCGACAGATCGAGGCGGCTCAGAAGAACGTCGCCGGCTAGAGGCCCAGGTTCAGGTCGCGGCGATGCGAGCGGTCTTCACGCATGTTCGTCTGAGGACGCGGATCCTCGCTTGGTCGTTTGTCCCCACGGCCGTCATCCTCTTTGCCGTGGCGGTCGTCGCCGTCTACTCCTACGGACGCGTGACGCAGCAGGAGGCCGTCCAAAGGGACCAGGAACTCGCTCGCCTCTCCGCCGCCAGCCTGGCTGCCGAGATCAACCAATTCGCCCTGGATCTCAGCAGTCTCACCCGGCAAGCCGACATCGCCGGTGGCCAGTCTGGTCGACAGGCAGCGGCTCTTGCCGCTGCCTCCAACAGGCTTTCCGTCTTCGACGCCGGAACGGTGATCCTCGACGCGCGCGGAACCCTCGCCGCTGCCTGGCCCGAGCGTCCTGCGGACATCGGCGAGGACTGGTCGTCGCGTTCGTACTTCATCCAGCTCCTTCGCTCTTCGCGACCGGTCTACTCGGACATCGCGCCGGACGGCGTCGACGGCACCCCTGTGGTAGCCGTCGCGGTGCCGATCATAGGGCCGCAGGGGGAGTTCCAAGGTGTCCTTGCCGGCATGTTCCATGTGGGCGCGACGTCGGTCAGCGCCCTCTACGGCGATATCGCCAAGCTCCGGGTGGGGGTGAGCGGCGACGTGTACGTCGTCGATGGGAGCGGTCGCGTCATCGCGCACCCCGACGCGAAGCTCGTGGGGATGGACTTGACGTCTGAGAGGGTTGTCCGCCGTGTCGTGTCAGGCCTGACCGGTGCCGAGCGCACCCAGGACCTCAAGCGCAGGGACGTCGTAGCCGGCTATGCTCCGGTGCCGGGGACGCGGTGGGGGTTGATCGCAGTGGAGAACTGGTCGACGCTCATGCGGCCCTTTCAAGGTTTCCGTACCTTCCTCCTGGTGCTCCTCGTCCTGGGTCTTCTCGTCCCTTCGCTTGTGGTGGTACTCGGCGTGCGCCACCTGACGCGGCCCGTGCTCGCCCTCACGCAAGCAGCTCGACGGGTGGCCGATGGTGACTTTGAGCATTCGGTCACCATCAAGACGCATGACGAACTTCAGGAGCTCGCGGAGCAGTTCAACCAGATGTCCGCGCAACTCCGTGATTCGTATGCCGAGCTGGACGAGCGGGTGGCCTCTCGCACGCGGGAACTCGCTACTCTCAACGCAGTGGCGGCCGTGGTAAGCCAGTCGCTCAATCTGGAGCGAATCCTCGACGATGCGTTGGGAGAGATCATCACAGAGCTGGGCTTCGAGGCGGGGGTCGCCTTCATCCTCCCGGAGGGTGACAGGGCAGACGCCGGATTGAGCCAGGTGACCTCGAGAAACCTCTCCCCGGACGCGCTGCGCCTTCTCAGAAGCGAAGCTTCCGCGGACCTTGGACAGCGCCTTCGAGCACTCGGGGGGCAGGCCCAGGCACTGCCGCTCGACAGACTGTTCTCGCGCGATCTCGCCGCCTCGCTCGGCTCGCATGATTGGCAGTCTGTCGTGTTGATCCCGCTTACCGCCAAGGCAACGGTGTTCGGCGCCCTGGTGCTCTTCCGCGCCCAGACACCTGACGCTACCCCCGAGCAGCTGAGCTCCCTGTCGGGCCTGGGGAACCAGATAGGGATGGCAGTGGACAACGCCCGCCTCTACGCACAGGCGGAGGAGTCCGCGGCCGCGACGGAGAGGAACCGGTTGGCGCGCGATCTTCACGACGCGGTGAGCCAGACCCTGTTCTCCGCCTCGGTCATCGCCGAGGTGCTTCCCAGGATCTACGAGCGTGACCCGGAACAGGGCGAGCAGAGGCTGGAGGAGCTGCAGCAACTGACTCGCGGGGCGCTGGCGGAGATGCGCACGCTGCTTCTCGAGCTCCGTCCCGCCGCCCTGGCCGAGGCGAACCTTCCCGACCTGCTCCGACAACTGGCCGAAGCCGTCGGGGGGCGTTCGCGCATCCCTATCGACGTGCACGTAGACATCGCTCCGGACATCCCGGCGGACGTCAGCGTGGCGCTGTACAGGATCGCGCAGGAGGCGCTCAACAACGTGGCCAAGCACTCGGGGGCCGAGCACGGGCAGGTGAGGTTGCACGAGTGCGGCGACGACGAGCGCCCGGCGCTCGAGCTCGTCGTCGTCGACGACGGCAGCGGCTTCGACCCTGCCGTCGTCCGGTCCGGCAGCCTCGGCCTCGGCATCATGACCGAGAGGGCCGAGGCGATAGGCGCTCGACTCCAGGTGGAGTCGAGACCCGGGGAAGGCACGTGTGTCCGCGTCGTCTGGTATCCGGAGTGCGTGCCCAGTGCCTCCCGCGTCGCCAGCACTCTGCCGGCAGTCACCTAGCCACCTGACCAGGCCGACAACCCGCCAGGTGCCGATGGCGCCGGTCCTCTGACTGCCGCAGACTGATGAAGGAGGGCGCGTCGACCCTCGCAGCAGGCAAGAGACGACCACCGGAGGCGACGAGTGCGCATCGTGCTGGCAGACGACGAGCGGAAGGTCCGTTCTGCGTTGCGTCTCTTGCTCGAGGAGCTGACAAAGGACGGAGCAGAGGCGCTGTGTGAGACTCCCTGCCTCGTCGAGGCCGCCGGTGCCGACGCCGTCGTTCGTGAACTGAGGGAAGAACGCGTCGATCTGTTGCTGCTGGACTGGGAGCTCCCGGGGATGGCTGCCGGCGACCTGGTCGACAAGGTTCGAGAGCTTTCGCCCGACTGCGTGGTCATCGCCATGAGCGGCCACCCCGAGGCAGCACGGGATGCGGTCGATCATGGAGCCGATGCTTTCGTCAGCAAGAATGAGCCCCCCGACAGACTGGTGAGCGCATTGCTGCACCGAGTGCCGATCTGACTCGGCAGCAGAAGCTGGATGAGCTGGGGCACGTCCGCAGGACGTGCCCTTCTTCGGTTCGTAGGCCGCTCCATGAGGACTGTGGGCGGTGTCCCGGGGCCCGATGCCGGAGCGAAACGACGCGGCGCGGTCGCAGCGCCGCCTGGCCGACCGACCAGGATAAAGACTGTTCCTCTCGCCAGCTCCGAGTCTCCCCGCTCGGCGGGCGCGTTGAGGTGTGGCTCGCTGCTACCTTGACATGGCAGAGGTAGTCCACGAAGCACGAGAGACCCTAGCCAAGGGGGCGTGTCATGAAGCAGCAGGCGACAGTCTCCAGGATCCACGAGAAGCGCCAACGCGCGGGGGAGCACTGCGCTCAGGGCACGCATCGGCAGGACGACCTCAACCGACGTCTCGATGC
>Ga0209253_10006498_pt1 | contig 10124 bp, 8 predicted proteins | sample FrelakmetBRP12BR_FD_187145 | JGI IMG/M metagenome (GOLD analysis project Ga0209253, IMG submission 187145) | Freshwater lake sediment microbial communities from the University of Notre Dame, USA, for methane emissions studies - BRP12 BR (SPAdes)... | ecosystem: Environmental > Aquatic >...
TGCTGGTCAACTGGTTCACGCTCGCGAGGACGCCGAGCTCGCCCTGGTAGGTGCTCAGCAGCAGTTCCTCGAGCAACGGGTCACCCGGCTGCCGGGCCAGCGCCGAGTTGATCCTCTCGGCCGCCCACCGCATTTCGGCCAGGTCGTCCTCGAGCTTCTGCCGGGCCGACGGGGGCATGGCGGCGAGCCGCTGCCCGAGGTCCGCCGCGAGCTGACGGCGTGCCGCCTCGTAGCCCGCGTCGAGTCCCCTCGCCTGCCCGAATGCCGCAGGGACGATCGGTGCCGTCGGGGCCGGCGCCGCAATCCGCGCGGCGCTCGGGGCATCGCGGCGCACGAGGCCCGCGGTGATGAGCGAGGACGCCACGACGAGCACGACCGCAGCGGCAATCTGCCAGCTCCAGGCCGGAACGCGGCGATGCGACCGCGGCTCGAGGCGCGACTCGATGTCCGGCCACAGGTCGCGGCCCGGCTCGAGTTCGCGCGACAGCGAGGACAGCGCCGCGTCGATTTCACGCTCACGTCCAGGGTGCATCACTGTCGTCCCTCCTCCTCCGCCAGCCTCTGGCCGAGCAGCTGCCGCGCTCGGTGCAGTTGCGCCTTGCAGGTACCGACCGCCACCCCGAGCATGTCTGCCGTCTCCTCGTGCGTGTATCCATAGATCCCGGCCAGCACGAGCACGTGTCGTGCTCCCGGGGGCAGTCGGGCGATGGCCGCCTCCACATCCATGCCCGCCCCGGTGTCGCCGACCGAGCCGTCGGGCAGCGTGTCGGCGAGTTCGTCCTCGATCGAGGCGTCCTTCCCGACGCGTTCGCTGCGGCGCCGGGCCTGCCCGAGCACCGCGTTGACTGCGATCCGGTGCAGCCAGGTGCCGAAGCTCGCGCGCGCCTGGAAACGCGGCAGGTTGCGCCAGGCCTGGATGAAGGCCTCCTGGGCGCAGTCCTCAGCCATTTCGCGATGTCCGGTCATTCTCAGGCACAACCCATAGACCCTGCCCAGGTGCAGCCGGTAGAGGCTCTCGAACGCCGCCACCGAGCCCGACACGGCGGCCTCGACCAGCCGCCGCTCGTCGGCGAGGCGCTTCGCGCGCTCGAACTCGCTTTCGCCCGCCCCGTCCGACAACGCGCACCTCGCGGTGATTCCAGCCCGGCCGTCCGTCCGGCCATCCTACACAGGCCGGGGTCTGCTCTCGCCGGAAACGCCACTCTCCTGACGACTAAGATGCACGGGTCGGCGAAAAGGTTTGGAAGGAGACAGTCATGGCGGCAGAAGTGCGCATCGAGCGGGACGGGGCCATTGCCACCGTGATCCTGGATCGGCCGGAAGTCCGTAACGCCGTGGATCCCGCAACGGCCGCCGCGCTGGCGACCGCCTTCGGAGACCTGGACGCCGATGGCGCGGTGAACGCGATCGTCCTGTGGGGCTCCGGCGGCACGTTCTGCGCGGGTGCCGACCTGCGCGCCGTCGCGGCAGGATGGGATCCCTCGCGCCTGCAGCGTCCGTCCGGCAACGCGGACGACCCATTCGGGCCCATGGGGCCGACCCGCATGGAACTCGGCAAGCCCGTGATCGCTGCGGTCGCGGGTCACGCGGTGGCGGGCGGACTGGAACTCGCGCTCTGGTGCGACCTGCGGGTCGTGGAGGAGGACGCCGTATTCGGCGTCTTCTGCCGCCGCTGGGGCGTGCCGCTCATCGACGGGGGCACGGTGCGCCTGCCGCGGCTCATCGGCGAGAGCCGCGCGCTCGACCTCATCCTGACCGGTCGCCCGGTTCGTGCCGGGGAGGCGCTGGCGATCGGGCTCGCGAATCGCGTCGTGCCGCAGGGCCATTCACGCCAGGCGGCCGAGGCGCTCGCGCGCGAGCTCGCCGCCCTGCCGCAGGCCTGCCTTCGGTCGGATCGGCGCTCGGCCCGGCAGCAGTGGGGCCGGACGCAGGCGGAGGCGCTCCGCGAGGAATTCGACTCGGGCCTCGCGGTGCTGTCGAGCGGCGATTCCGCGGCGGGCGCCGGACGATTCGTCGGCGGCGCCGGCCGCGGCGGCAAGCCCGCCTAGCGCCCCGCAGAAATAGGGGACAGTCCCCTTTCTTTGAAAATAGGGGACTGTCCCCTATTTCCCCTGCAGGTAGTCCACGGTCACGCCGAGCATTGCGCGCAGCCCGAGTTCGAGCCCGCTCTCGTCGATGAAGAACTTCGGCGAGTGATTGCTGGGCGCCTTCGAGGCGTCCTGCCCCACCGGCGTGATGCCGACGAAGAAGAACAGGCTTGGCACACGCTGACCGAAGAACGAGAAGTCCTCGGCGCCCGTGACGAACGGGATCTCGAGCACGTTGCCCGGGCCGGCCGCGCGCTCGAGCGACGGCAGCATGCGCTGCGTGAGCTTCACGTCGTTGACCGTGACCGGGTAGTTGTCGGTCCCGATCTCCACCTCGGCCGAGGCGCCGCTCGCCGCCGCGATGTCCTTGGAGGTGCGCGTGATGCCGTCGATGATCTGCTGGCGGACGGCCGGGTCGAAGGTGCGGAACGTGCCGATCATCTCGACCTTGTCCGGGATGATGTTGTTCCTGATGCCGCCCTTGATTGCACCCACCGTCACCACGGCGGGGTTGCGCGTGATGTCCACCTGCCGGCTCACCAGCGTCTGCAGCCCCATGACGATCTGGGATGAGGCGACGATGGGATCGACGCCGCCCCAGGGGCGCGAGCCGTGGGTCTGCTCGCCCTGGACCACGATGCCGAACCGGTCCGCCGCCGCCATGAAGGGACCGGAGCGATAGCCGATCTTGCCGGTGTTGAGCGTCGAGAAGACGTGCAGGCCGAACGCGGCGTCGGGCTTCGGCGCGTCGAAGACGCCTTCCTCGAGCATCAGGTACGCACCGCCACGCGTGCCGTCCGGGGTCCCCTCCTCGGCCGGCTGGAACACGAACACGACGGTGCCCGCGAGCTCCTTCCGCATCGAGGCGAGCGCCGACGCCGTAGCCATCAGGATCGCCGTGTGCGAGTCGTGGCCGCAGGCGTGCATCACGCCGACCTTCTCGCCCCGGTACTCGGAAGTTGCGGTGGACTTGAACGGCAGGTCCACCTGCTCCGTGACGGGCAGCGCGTCCATGTCGGCGCGCAACGCGACCACGGGACCCGGCTTGCCGCCCTTCAGGATTCCCACGACGCCCGTGTGCGCGACGCCCGTACGCACTTCGAGGCCGAGCGACTTCAGGTGATCCGCGACCACCTTCGCGGTGCGGGTCTCGCTGTTTCCCAGCTCCGGATGCTGGTGGAAGTCGCGTCGCCAGGTGATGACCTGCGGCGCAAGCGACTTCGCCGCCTGGTCGAGCTGCGCCTCGGTGATCTCGGCTCGCACGGGACTCGCGGCGAGCAGGAGCACGGCGGCGGCGATTGCGGGAACTCGGGTCATGGCGTCCTCCCGGGACGGTTGAAGGCGCGAAGAATAGCCTGATCCGGGCCCGGGTGTGCACCGGCCCGGATGCCGATCCGGCGGCGCGCCGTATACTGGCGCGGCCGCCGCAGCGCGGACCCGGGCCCGGAGACCTGCGCCGGACGGGCAGAACTGGACACGCCAGCCAGCATGAATACGCGTCACATCTCCCTCGCATTCCTCGTCGTCGCAGCCATGCTCATGAGCCAACCCCCGTCAGCACTCGGCCAGTCGGCCTCGCCGATCGCAACGCAGTCCGTGGCGAAGACGCAGAAGCCGCCCCTCTACGGCAGCCACTGGATGGCGATCACGGGCAAGCCGCTCGCCGCCACCGCGGGCGCAATCGTGTTTCAGCGCGGCGGAAACGCCGTGGACGCGGCCTGCGCGATGATCGCCGCGACCTCGACCATGTGGGACACGCTCTCCTGGGGCGGCGAGACGCAGGCGCTCGTCTACGACCCGCGGTCGAAGAAGGTCATCGCGATCAACGGGCTCGGCGTCGCCCCGACCGGCGCGACGTCCGAGTTCTACCGCGCGAAGGGCTACGCGTACCCGCCGGAGTACGGGCCGCTCGCGGCGCTCACGCCCGGCACGCCGGGCGGCCTGATGCTGATGCTAGAGGAATTCGGAACGATGTCGCTGGCCGACGTCCTCGCGCCCGCGATCGAAATGGCGGACGGCTACGCGATCGACGCCGAGACCGCGGACAAGATCGAGCGATTCAAGGACAGGCTGAAGGAGTGGCCGTACTCGAAGCAGGTAATGCTGCCGCACCTCGGCGAGGCCCGCGAAGCGCCGCGCGGGGGCGAGATCTTCAGGCAGCCTGAGCTTGCCGCGACGCTGCGCAAGCTCGTCCAGGCCGAGCAGCAGGCGCTCAAGGCCGGAAAATCGCGGAAGGACGCGATCCAGGCGGCCTATGAGCGCTTCTACACGGGCGACATCGCGAAGGAATTCGTGCGTGGCGTGCAGGAACAGGGCGGGCTCATCACGCTCGAGGACCTCGCGAACTGGCGGCCGTTGCTCGAGGAGCCGCTGCACACGAGCTATCGCGGAGTCGAGGTCTACAAGCTCGACACCTGGACCCAGGGCCCGGCGCTGTTGCAGACGCTCAACATCCTCGAGAACTTCGACCTGCGCGCACAGGGCTACAACAGCGCGAGCTACATCCACACCCTGTACCAGGCGATGAACCTCGCCTTCGCCGACCGCGACTTCTACTACGGCGACCCGTATTTCCCGCCAGCCGAGCCGCGGCGCGGGCTGTTGTCCAAGGACTACGCGAAGGCGCGCGCCGCGAAGATCCGGCCGGACCGCAACGACACGCACGCCGGGCCGGGCGATCCGTATCCGTATCAAGGCGCGACCAATCCATACGCCGGGCAGCTCGCGCGGGAACGCACCGGAGCGCTGGCTGCGCCGGCAACGGATCTCGGCGCAGCGCCGTTCGAGCAGTTTCAGGAGAGCTTCAGGAGCGGAACGACCAGCGTCATTGCTGCCGACGCAGCGGGCTGGCTCGTGTCGGTGACGCCGAGCGGCGGCTGGATTCCCGCGACGATCGCCGGCCGAACCGGCATCGGACTCAGCCAGCGCATGCAGTCGTTCGTGCTCGACCCGGCCGAGAATCCGTTCAACGTGCTCGAGCCCGGCAAGCGCCCGCGCGTGACGCTGACGCCGAGCTTCGCCTTCAGGAACGGCCTCCCGTGGCTCGCGTTCGCGGTGCAGGGCGGCGACAGCCAGGACCAGAACCTGCTGCAGTTCTTCCTGAACGTGCTCGAGTTCGGCATGACGCCCCAGGAAGCGAGCGAGGCCGCGAACTTCAACAGCTTCCAGATGAAGTCGTCATTCGACAAGCACGCGTCGCAGCCAGGCCGGATCCTGCTCTCCGACCAGGTGCCGCAGTGGGTGCGGAAGGAACTCGTACAGCGCGGCTACAAGCTCGAATTCGAGAGCCGAACCTCGGGACCGATCAACGCCGTCATGCTGGATCACGAGCACGGCACGATCTGGGGCGGATCGAGCAACCACGGCGAGGACTACGGCGTCGCCTGGTAGGGGACATTCTCCTTTTCGGGTGGTAGGGGGTAGGGGACATTCTCCTTTTCGTGCTTCACGAAAAGGAGAATGTCCCCGGTCACCCCCGGTCACTCCCGGGCGATCCGCTCTGCGAGTTCGCGGCTGTTGCGCGCGCAGTCGTTCATCGCGATGCCCCGGTAAGCGTTGCAGTTCAGGTATAGCCCCGGGAACTGCGACACCCGCGCGAACAACGCATCCACGCCGGCCACGTGCCCGGGCGCGTAGCTCGGGATGCCTCGGTCCCAGCGCTTTACGTACGTGACGTCCGGGTCGCGGTCGAGGCCCATCGTGCCGCGGATGCCGCGGCGCGCGGTCTCGATGAGCCCGGCGTCGTCCTGGTCCACGAGCTCCGGATTACGCTGCCCGCCGATCATGGCGCGAATGCTCTTCGCGCCCGCGGGCGCGCGGTCGGGGAAGATGCTGCTGTCCCAGAGCACGCCGAGGATCGGCTGCTTCGACGAGGTGGTGGTGAGCAGCCCGAAGCCGTCGAGCGGGGCCTCGAGCGACCGGTAGCCGAAGCCGACGACCGCGATCGGGGAGTACCCGATGGCTGCGAGGCGCCTGGCGATATCTGCGTCGAGCGACGCGAGCATCTCCGCCGCGGCGAATGACGTGGAGCAGATCGCCACGCGGTCGACGTCGGTCGTACCCTTCGCAGTGTGCAGCCGATACCCGCCGCCCGACCGCTCGACTGCGCGCACCGGCTCCTCGAAGTGCCACTCGGCCCGGATGACCCCGGCGAGGTGCCGGATCAGCGTGCTGATGCCGGCCTTCGTGCTGGTGAGCACGCCGCCGGGCCCGGCCTCCTTCTTGCGTTTCGCGAGCATGCCGCGGAAGAGCCCACCGTGCTCCTGCTCGAGCGCGACGATGAGCGGGAACGCCGCTTTCACCGAGATCCGGTCCGGCGTCGAGCCGTAGATGCCCGCCGACATGGCGTCGAGGAAGACGCTGGTGAACGCCGGCCCCAGCCGGCGGTCGCCGAACTCACGCAGGCTCTCGTCGGCACCATCGCGACGCGGCGGCACGAAGAACTCGCCCAGCATCCGCAATTTCTGCGGCAGCGTCATCAGTTTCGAGCGCGCGAAGAGGCTCGCCGACTCAGGCATGCGGTGCAGGCGATCGGTGTAGATGAAACGCTTGCGAGCGAGATCAGAACTCGGCAGGAGAAGTGCGGACGCGCCGGCATCCTCGACGAGCCTGATGCAATCCGGCTTGTTGGTGAGGAAGCCGTTGCCGCCCGCCTCGAAGCGGAATCCCTGGACCTCGTCGGTGTGCAGCGCCCCGCCCGGCTGCGCCGACGCCTCGAAGATCGCGAGCTCGACGCCGGGCAGCGCCCGCTGCAGGTAGAACGCGGTCGCGAGGCCGCTGATTCCCGCTCCTACGATGCCGATGCGCATGTGCAGTCCTTGTTCATTGGAAAACCCGGTTGGGGCGGCGGCATTGTCCCGCGAGCGCGGCCCCGCGGCAGTCCGTGTTCTCCGCTAGCCGCCTGCGGCATCCGGGACGACGAGGCGATCCTACCCCACCCGTCGGCACCGGCGCGCCCGGCCCGGACCGCCGTTTTCGGCTAGGATTGGCCCGCCATGAACCAGATGCCGCCGGTGACCCGCGCCCTGCTGATCGCAAATGTCGCGATCTTCGGCCTGCAGTTCATCACCGGCAACCTGCTCATCATTCCATTCGCGCTCTGGCCGACCGCGTCGCCGCAGTTCCCGGGCGCGCCCTCGTTCGAGATCTGGCAGCTGCTCACCTATGGCTTCCTGCACGGCAGCCTGACGCACCTTTTCTTCAACATGTTCGCCCTGTACATGTTCGGCGGCGAGGTCGAGCGGCTGCTCGGGCCACGGCACTTCCTCGAGTACTACCTCGTGTGCGTGGTCGGTGCGGCGGTGGCGCAGCTCATCGTCATGGGCAACATGAACATGCAGCCCGCGCCTACCGTGGGCGCCTCAGGAGGCGTCTTCGGGCTGCTGCTCGCCTTCGGCATGGCCTGGCCGCAGCGCCGCCTGATGCTGCTGTTCCCGCCCGTCCCGATGCCGGCGTGGCTGTTCGTCACGCTCTACGGCGCGCTCGAGCTCTACCTGGGCGTGACTGGCTCGGGCGCCGGTGTGGCGCATTTCGCGCACCTGGGCGGCATGGCCGCAGGCTACGCGCTGCTCATGTACTGGCGGGGTCGGCCCCGCCGCTGAACGGGCGGCGCCGCGGGCCGCGAAACGGAAACAGGAGGGAGAAGCCGATGGCTGGCAAGCGCAACCGTGTCACGAAGACCCAGGCCGAGGACGCGGTCCGCACGCTCCTGCGCTGGGCCGGCGAGGATCCCTCGCGGGAAGGCCTGCACGACACGCCGAAACGCGTCGTCGAGGCCTACAAGGACTGGTACTCGGGCTATTCCGTCGACCCGAGCGAATACCTGCGGCGCACGTTCGAGGAGATGGCCGGCTACGACGAGATGGTCGTGCTTCGCGACATTGAGTTCGAGTCGCATTGCGAGCATCACATGGCGCCCATCATCGGACGCGCGCACGTAGGCTACCTGCCCACGACCAAGGTCGTCGGCATCTCGAAACTCGCGCGCGTCGTGGACGTCTTTGCACGGCGCTTCCAGGTGCAGGAGAAGATGACCGCCGAGATCGCCCGCTGCATCAACGACGTGCTGCAGCCACGCGGCGTGGGCGTCGTGATCGAGGCGGCGCACGAGTGCATGACCACGCGCGGCATCCACAAGCGCGGCGTGTCGATGATCACCAGCAAGATGCTCGGCTCCTTCCGCAGCGACGCACGCACGCGCTCGGAGTTCCTGACCTTCATCGACATCCGCGACAGGAAATAGCCTCGATGGCACGCAAGCGGCCGCTGCGGGACGCCGGCACCGTCGTGGTGCTGGAGCACCGATCGGAGATCCTCGCCGACAATCCGCTCGGCGACCCGAGCCTGCGCAAGCTCGCCGTGTGGCTGCCGCGCGAGTACGACACGGGAGCGAGCGGGCCCGGCCGGCGGTTCCCGGTGCTGTACGACCTCGTGGGATTCACGGGGTCGGGCCTCTCTCACCTCAACTGGCGGCCGTTCAACGAGAACGTCGCCGAGCGCGCGGCGCGCCTCACGCGCGATGGGCGCATGGGCCCGGTGATCATCGCGTTCCCGGACTGCTTCACTGCGCTCGGCGGCAACCAGTACGTCAACTCCTCCGCGATCGGCAACTACGCCGACTACCTGCTCGAGGAGATCATCCCGCTCGTGGACCGCGAGTTCCGCACGCTCGCCTCGCGCGAGCACCGCGGCTGCTTCGGCAAGTCCTCGGGCGGCTACGGCGCGATGATCCACGGCATGAAGTACGCGAACCACTGGGGCGCGATCGCCAACCATTCGGGAGATGCGTACTTTGATTTCATCTACCGCGCCGACTGGCCGAACACCCTGAACGAGCTGGCGAAGCACCGCCGGCCGCCGCGCAAGGCGGGACCGGTGGCGCCGCCGCACGACACGGCTGCGGAACGCGGCCTCAAGGCCGGCCTCGACGACGGCCGCGTGCGGCGCTTCCTCGAGAACGCGTGGAAGAAGCACAAGCTATCGGGCGCCGAGACGCACGCGATCATGAACGTGTGCATGGCGGCCACCTACGACCCGGATCCGGCGGCGCCGCTCGGCTTCCGCCTGCCCTTCCACCTCGACACCGGCGAGCTGATCGAGACCCGCTGGAAGCGCTGGCTCGAGCACGACCCGGTGCTGCTGGTGCGCCGGTACGCGCGCAACTTGCGCAAGCTGCGCGGCCTTTACATCGACTGCGGCTGGCGCGACCAGTACCACATCCACTTCGGCTCGCGGCAGCTGTCGCGGCGCCTCGCCGCCGCGGGCATCCCGCATCGCTACGAGGAGTTCGACGACGACCACTCGGACGTCGACTACCGCATGGATACGAGCCTGCCGTACCTGTATCGCGCCCTGCATCCATGACGCGGCCGCGGCTGGGCCTCGCACTCGGCTGCGGCTCGGCACGCGGATGGGCGCACATCGGCGTCATCCGCGCCCTGGAAGAGCGCGGACTCCGGCCCCAGGTCGTGGTGGGCGCGTCGGTCGGGGCGCTGGTCGCGGCGTCCCATGCGGGCGGCCGGCTCGACGCGCTCGAGAAATGGGTCCGCGCCCTGACCCAGCGCGAGGTCTGGCGGCTGGTGGATACGCGATTCCGCGGCGGCATCATGAGCGGCAACCGTCTCATGGACGCGATCGCAGCGAGCGTCGGCGATCCGGCCATCGAAGACCTCGACCTCGGCTTCGCCGCCGTGGCCACCGACGTCTACACCGGCGAAGAAGTGTGGATCCGGGAGGGCCCCATGATGGCCGCGGTCCGAGCCTCGAGCGGTGTGCCGGGACTCTTCACGCCCACGTGGTACCTCGATCGCTGGCTGATCGACGGCGGTGTCGTGAACCCGCTGCCGGTGTCGGTCTGCCGGGCACTGGGCGCCGACGTCGTCATCGCGATTGATCTCAGCCGCTCCGTCACGCCCGGCGACACCGGCGCGCTGCGTCAGAGCCAGCCGAGCATGCTCGAATCGATGTCGAACGCGGTCAACATCATGCAGGACAGGATCACCCGCAGCCGACTCATGATCGACCCGGCGGACCTCGTGC
>Ga0209253_10006499_pt1 | contig 10124 bp, 13 predicted proteins | sample FrelakmetBRP12BR_FD_187145 | JGI IMG/M metagenome (GOLD analysis project Ga0209253, IMG submission 187145) | Freshwater lake sediment microbial communities from the University of Notre Dame, USA, for methane emissions studies - BRP12 BR (SPAdes)... | ecosystem: Environmental > Aquatic >...
CAGGGTTCCAAAGAAAAGAGGTTAGTATTTCCAAAGAGCAGACTCCTAGCCGCATCTTACTAGAAAACCGCCAAAATTGCCTGAATATTATCTTTCCTAAGAGACGTCTACATTCTACTCTTTCAGCAAGTGGCTCTTTTCTGCAGAATTTCTCAAGTCCGTTCACGCTTCACAACGTTCAAACACAGCCTCAACCCGTCCATCCTCCAGATTTCGGACCCAACCTGTCACTCCATAAGTGTTTGCTACGCGTCTGGTTTTAGACCTGAAGAATACTCTTTGTACCGCGCACGCTGTCCTGCAATGTTTACGCGTGCCCTGACTTTCATGATGTTTTCAGGGTTTGCCGCATTCATTTTAACCCATCTCTCCGCAACGCGGGTTTGTTGTTTCCTCACTTGTCTTAAAAGCGGTCGGCATCCTCATTTTCTTTGTGAACCAAAATGTTCAGTAATCCTGAGGGGAAATTGCTTGTTTATGCTTCAACCTTTGCGGACTACAAGAGACGCTTGAAGTCAATTAGCTCTGCTACGGAGAAAATGGCTAGGATGCTGAACTTGAATTTCAAGATCGTTACCTTCAGAAAAAAGTTTGCGCCGATCTACATTTATTACAAGAATGGCGACGAAGAACCTGTTCCTCTGTATTGCGCACACGAAGGAGAGTCTGATATTCAAGAAGTCTGCAAAGTTCTGAAGAACATGCTGTTTGTTCTGTCTTTCCATCCGAAATACTCAGTGCTGAGAACCGCCAGAAAAGAGATTATGCAGTTCTCGTGAACCGCAGTCCTTGATTCTCAAGGTTTATATCATAAATCTGGTTAACGTCAAACCCTATTCCCAGGGTTTCGTATTCCTGCTCGGTTAGGAACAGTATTATTTTTGGAACTGCAACTTCTCCCCGTGCAGGGAACATGGAAAATTGTTGTTGCAGGGCTTGCATCACGTCCTGCACGACCTTTGCTTCTTCAGTCTGGGGCCTGAGCACAAAGCTAGGGATCTGCCTGTCTTCTATCAGTTCCACACGTTTTCCAAGATTGCCATCTAAGTCCCTAATGGATTCTATCTTGTGCACTCTTACTCTGAACATGACGTTTCCCTTATTGTAGAAGTTCATTGAGGTATTATATGTTTTGATGATTCGCGGTTCAGTCGTGCAGTATACGTCTGAAAAGCTTGGAGCCCAAGCATATTCAGGTAGGACTGTTCGGTTATTCCATTTCGATGGTTGCCGGCGGTTTCGGAGTAACATCATAATAGACTGTCGAAACGTTGGAACATTGCTCTATGATCTCTTCAGCTGCTTTGTCCAATGTTGTCCACGGTATCTCTGAGACTGTGGCTGTGAGGAAGTCTTTGGTTTGGATAGCACGCATACCTACAATGTAGGGTTTCTTCTTAGCAAGGTCTCTGACCGCGTAGAATACTCTGGCAACTCCAGGGTTCTCTGTGATTATTGCTGCTTGCAAAGAAATGATGCTTTGAATGGAGGTCTGATGCAACTTGCCGTCGAGTGTTTGGACCAAGACACCGACAACGTCACCATATCGTCTTTTTCCGCCTTCAACTCCAGTTGCTTTGTCTGTGAAGATTTTTGCGCGCACATTTCTTGAGGGAATGTTCAGATGTCGTGCTACAGTTTCTTGGATGTGCAGAGCTTTTGTTTGTTGTACTGTCTCTTCGTTGTCTACTATCACCGCGAAATATTGCCCTGGTTTGTGCTTTGAAAATTCATGCTCGACGATAGTGTTAGCCCTTTTTAGGGCATCAAGCTTGTCAGGCCGAATCTGTCCAACGTTGCGCACAGACAAACCAGGACCCGGGAAAGGCTGACGCTCTGAGAATTCGGCGGGTAGTCCGAAATGTCTGGCAACGCTCCTTACTTGTTCTTTAAAGAGTGGCAACAAAGGCTCGACCACCTTGAAGCCGAACCGTTCCATCGGGTTGATGCCAATCTGTTCCAAGACGTTATGTTGAGTCTTGACGCCTCCGACTGTTTCCATAATGTCTGCTCGGATCGTTCCTTGAACAAGAACACTGCATGCTTCATTCCTTGCTGTCTCACCTAGGACTTGATAGAAGGTCTCGCGGAACATCTTCCGTTTTTCTTCCGCGTCTCCCAAACCGTTCATGGCTTTAAGGAAACGCTCACGAACGTTCACGATTTTCATGGGAACATTGAAAGGCGGTTTGGATAATGTACTGGCAACATATTCAGGTTCACCTTGCCGCATGAAGGCATCATCCAAGATGACACAAACAAGTCGTTCACCCATAGCCTCGTGTGTCAGAACAGCACAAGTAACGCTATCAACGCCGCCGGAAACGGCTACCAATGCTTTTTCGTCACCAATACTCTTTTTCATATTCACAATCGCGGATTCCACAAACTCGTGGGCGACAAACGACTCTGGACCCAAAATGAACACCGTTCCTCTAGTCTCTTACGCTACTTCCTTTTTTATGATTTATGCAAGAACCCTGTTTTCCTCAATTCTCGTTGTCAACAATAAGAAAACATTAATCTCGATTTTCCATGTCACTTCACATTGACGACGCATGCGAGATGTTCGTCAAACACCTGAAGAACTGCGAAGCGGTGAGAAGTAGCGGACGCTCGTGAGGCATCATCACTAAATCTTATATTTGGGGCATGTGATATGCATGACATGTGGGGGAAATATAGTGAAACTTGTGACAGTATTGCTTCCTGAAGCCTGTTTAGAGGGATTGGACGAGCTAGTCAGGGCCAACATGTATCCAAGCCGCAGCTCGGCGATACGTTCTTCGGTCAGAGATCTGCTCAAGAGAGAACTGTGGGAAAGACGAGGAAGATAACAGATTTGATGAGGCCATATACACTGAACTGCATTACAGCAACTATTGGCTTGAGCATGATCAATGATAGGCCGTTGAGCGTTCTCTGAACAAGCTTCTATTCACGATACTCTTTGAGCTGATCCTTCACTTTCTTTGCAGTTTCTGCAGGATCTGTTGCCTGTGTTATTTCCCGCCCGACTATGAAGTAACGAGCCCCAGCCCTCAAAGCTTGCTGAACCGACCCGCCTTGAGCTCCTATTCCTGGGGAATAGATGGGGATGTTCTCGCCCAGAACCCTACGTATTTCTCTTATTTTTTCAGGATATGTTGCTCCTACAACTGCACCGCTCGCTTTGTATTTCACGGCTTTCTTTGCAAAAACGACGTACTGAGCTGTTTTGCCTCCTTTTTCAGGGTCAAAGACAGTCTGTCCATAGCCTTCTGGCGCGGCTTTGTGGCTCATGTAGACAAGCAGGATCACGCCTCTTGCCGACTTTTCAGCGACACGAAAAATCGGTTCTAGTCCTTCCTCCCAGCCTACAAAGGGGTTCGCAATTAACGCGTCAAAACCAGCCTCGAAGTAGTACTTGGCAATGACTTCGTTCGTTGAGCCTATATCATTAGCTTTGCAGTCCATGATTGTCTGCAACCCCGCATCATGAGCCTTCCTGACGAGCTTCTGAACACCGTCGAATATTCCCAAAGGTAGGACCAGATGGTGGTTAAACTTGACTGCGCAGATGTACGGATGCGCCAACTCCAAAACCTTTTCTGCTTTAGCGAAAAGCTTGTTACGATTCTCAGGTTTCTCGAAGGGAAAATCAAGAGCTAAAACAATATCTGATTTGTGCTCCTTTGCGGTCTGTTCAATTCTCCTACTGAAACCCATCTTTGAGCGCCAAGTCTTATTTAGAGGTCGAGCTAAAAACGTTTACTTCTAATTTTCAGCGCGCACGGGAGCGTCCGGAACAACGTGTTATTCCAGATTCAGACCTTGAATATGTTTGGGCCACTTTTTGAACTGGGGGAGTGAATTGTGGGAGAACAAGAATATTCGGCAAAGAGGGACAAGCTCGTCGAGACTGCGCTGGCTTGACGCTATCACCTGATACGTGCCCTTTTTCGCGATGATTCTGCTTAGGTTTATTTCGGGGAAATGTCTAACTAACCTTCTTCCAGAAGATGCGCAGACAATAGGTCGTCGGTCTATGATAGGGGAACTTGCGGCATTAGGTGCGGCTCTCAGCTGGACAGTGTCCGCTCTCCTTTATAGGAAGGCGTTGCAGGAAACTCAGCCTGCCTTGGCAAACGTCGTCCGTCTAACTCTTACAAGTGCGATTCTTGTTGCTTTTGTCGCGGTCATAGGCAAACTGGAAGCCTTTGCCCAGTTGCCCTACTCAGTGATAGCTTTGGCTGCAGTGAGCGGCATCCTTGGCCTAGGCGTTGGTGATACTCTGTACATGTTGAGCTTGAAGATGATAGGAGTCGCACGCGCGGTTCCGATAACTTGCACTTATCCCCTGTTCAATCTACTGTTCGCTTTCATGATGGTTGGCCAGCCACCGACCCTCTATGTCAGTCTCGGAGCAATTCTAATAGTTGCAGGCATATGGTTCGTGAGTACGGAAAAAAAGATCAGGGCAGTTTCCAAGAGAATCTTGGTCGTAGGAATCGTCACGGCAATAGCGACCGCTGTATTGTGGTCGGTCAGCATAACTATGATGAATCTCGCTGTGAAGGACGATCCTCACATGGACAGCGCTCTTGCAATCAATACCATCAGGGTTACAGTGATAGGTGCCACGTTTGCAGCCTTCACCCCTCTTCTCTACCGGAGTCATAGACTGACCAAGATGTCCAGAAAGGCAGTGCTCTTCCTCACTTCCGGTGGACTCGTAGCTTTAGGTCTAGGTTGGTTCTTCCTAAGCTACAGTCTTACCCTCACAGAAGAATTTCGTGCAGTCCCAATATCCTCAGTGACCCCTCTTTTTTCTACGCTGACCGCCGTATTGCTATTCCATGAAAAGATATCCTTGGAGAACGCTCTGGGATCAGTCATGATCGTGATAGGGATTTTCATCATTTTTCTTATCTAGAGCTCACAGTTGGGGAGTCACATATGTTTTTATAGTCCATCCTGTTCTAAGGGAAACTTGCCTAAGCATAGAGGAACACATTGAATGTCAACCTCTCCGAGCCCCCGCAATTCAGTCTTAGCAAGAAGAATTGCAGGCGAGGTCATCCTTTCAAGCAAGCCAGGAGCAACCATGCGAAAATGGCGCGAACTCTTTGCCGTCTCTCAAATGCGGCTCTCAGATAAGATGGTGGTCTCTGCCTCGGTCATCAGTGACTATGAAAGCGGGAGAAGACCAAGCCCAGGAACCAAGTTTGTGCGGAGATTCGTTTGGGCCCTCGTCAAGATTGATGAAGAACGAGGAGGCCGATTCATCCATGAATTCTCAAAGCTTACAAGTTCACCCACCAACGCGATCGTTGACCTCCGCGAATTCCCAATGCCTGTTCGTGTCGAGTATTTGTGCAGAGCAATCGAAGGGAAAAGTATCGCGTGCTTGGACAAGTATGTTGAGGAAGTCCAAGGCTACACAGTCGTGGATGCGAAAAAAGCTGTTGAGACTCTCTCAGGACTCGAGTTCTCCCAACTGTTTGGAGCTACGACCGAGCGTGCACTTGTTTTCACAAACATAGAAAACGGCATCTCGCCGATGCTTGTCGTACGAGTCAGCAGCCTCAAACCCCTTTTAGTGATCTTCCACGGCACAATGCCCGACGAGTACTCGATACGGTTGGCAGAGTATGACGCCATTCCGCTGGTATACTCAAACTTGCCCAGTGTGGAGCAACTTGTGAAATCGCTCAGAAGATTATACAGAATAACGCTTCATCGAAAGCTTGGCAGACCAGTACGGCCGCCACCACAAGTAACTACCTGACAAGCTCACTGCCCGGGACTCACCGCCCTAAGTTTTTTCCCAAAAGCCGAAAATCCTCGACAAGTTGATCCTTATACTTACCGTTGTAGAGCGCCGCGGCTGGATGTAACGTCGGGAAAATTGTTATCTGCATTCCCCAGAGCTTTGTCTCATAGAGTTTTCCTCGAGTCTTTGTGATGCTGTCAAACGGCAGCTTTGCCTTGGAGAGCACATAAGCTGTTGAATGCTTTCCAAGGGACACGATCAGCTTCGGTTTGATGAGCGCTATTTGCCTGTTCAGATATGGTGTACATGCTTCAATCTCATCGGGCAGTGGGCCCCGGTTTTCTGGAGGACGACACCGTGCTACATTGCAGACAAAAACCTCATTTCTAATCAAGCCTGATTCAGTCAGCAATGTGTCGAGAAACTTCCCAGCTTGACCCACAAAAGGTCTTCCCACAAGGTCTTCATTTCGTCCAGGCCCCTCACCGACAAACATCACTCGGCTTTGGGCACTGCCTTCACCTGGCACGGCTTTCTTCCGTGTTGCTGAAAGCCTACATCTGGGGCAGACCATTATTTCCGCGGCGACTGCTTCCAGAAGCTCTTCTACAGACAACGGAAAGACCTCGGCGTCAACTCATGCGTTTTAAGGCTTCAGAACCCTTCATTCCAGCCTCAATGCCCAAGCTTGTGGCTTTGGAGGTTACGGTTTTGACTTCCGCGTTCAAAACGTCCTCGAAGGTCTTTACGCCGCTTACCACGGCAGCTGTAACATTCAGTTTTTCTGCTGCTTCAGCATTCAGGAAACCGCACATTACAAACCCTTTTTCGCCAATTATCAGAACCAAAGGGGGGCTTTCGGGCAGGTCAATCTTCACGCCGGAGAAAACTTTTCCATCCACCTTGACAGACGAGATGTTGATCATCGCAAACACTTTCCAACGGCTAATATATTTCTATCCAGCTTAAATAGGAGTTGTCAACCGAAAAATGGGCGAAGACTATGCTGACAAAGCTCAAAGAGAAAGTGCAGCAGTTGCTTATGCTTGAAGCAGGAGCAGCTCACAAGCTAGGCCTTACGCCGAACATGATAACAGCAATCGGCCTTGTCTTGGCTTTTCTCTCAGCCTTTGCCTACGCAGAATGGAATTTTCACTACACAGTTCCTTGGCTTGCATTCATCCTGCTGTTGATTTCGGGGTTCTGTGATGTTTTAGATGGGGTGGTTGCGAGGGTTTATGGGAAAGCAACTGTCTTCGGCGGGTTCTTAGATTCGTTGCTTGATAGGTATGCTGATGCTGTAGTCTTCGTTGGCATTGCCATCGGAGGAGTCTGCGATTACCGAGCTGGGTTTCTGGCGACAATAGGTTCGCTGCTCGTAAGCTACAGCCGTGCTAGAGCAGAAGCGGCCGGGCTCAAGATGGAGTCCGTGGGCTTGGCTGAGAGGGCAGAACGCATGCTAATACTACTTCTCACAACACTAATTGCAGTCTACTGGTTTCCAGCACTGAATATTGGGGTGATTGTCATCGCTGTGCTTGCTAACGTGACGGTTGTGCAGAGAGCCGTTTACGTTTATACTAAGACAAAGAAAAAAGAATCTGTTTGAGGACTAGAACCTTCTTGGGTTCGTCCGCGTGTGTCTTTCGTTTTCAGCTCTGACCTTCACGACGCCACGGTGCACTGCGCATGAGATGCAGTAGTATTTAGTGTCAGACGACGCGGCTATATAGGTGCCCGTCTGCCTTAGCTCTTTGGCTAGGGCATAATCAACGAATGACAACCTCTTAGTAACCTTCTTGGCTTTGTCGCGAGGTACCATTCCCCCGCAGCTGGCGCATTGAACTGTGCCGCTGCTGCCTTTGCCACCTTTTGCCCTTCCGCGACTTTTACGTTTAGACGGCAATTCATTTTTCTCCTAAACCTGTGTGAACAAACAATGGGGCTTCTGCTTTATATGTCTGCCCTCAGCTTCATCTTCGCAATATTTGCTTTGGGGTCAATCTTTGGAGCAATCTGGCCTACTGAGGATACGAACAAGTGGTTGCACACTTATGGTGGCCGAAGATTACACAGCCTGTATGTACGACTATGCCCACGGAAACAGCGCCCCGCGCGCACTTCCGGCTACGCCAGACAAGACCTTTGATTGCCCCTGAGCCGAGATCGTGTACACGTTCGGGAAGATGGTGCCTACGGCTAGTCCACAACTGATAGCTTCAAGTCTGTCCGCGTTTGTTCTCAACATCAGACAGTCCCTCGTTCTAGACTATCGGCATTAGCAGGGTCGAGCTAATGGATTTTTCTCGGAGAAAGGCACTGATTTGAATACAACAAGTTTTAAATTAGGCAGCTTCCTTTTCAGTTGATTGTCTTATATCTCAGGAAAACATCGTTTGGGTGGCTAAAAAACTATGGCAGAAATTGGACTTAGATCTAAGATGCTCGTCAAGGACGTTATGAGTAGCCCGGCTACTATCATCAAGGAGAATGCTTTTGCGAATCGTGTTGCCACCCTCATGGATAAGAATGAAGTGGGCTGCATAATCGTGACGACCAAAGACGGAAAGCCGATCGGCATTATAACCGAGAGGGACCTTGTCGTACGTGTTCTTGCAAAAAATGTTAAGCCTGGTTCCTTGAAGGCTAAGGAAGTCATGACGGCTCCGTTGATTAACATTGAGCCTGACGCAACAGTGACAGACGCTGCAAGGCGGATGAGCAGGTTGAACGTGAGGCGGCTGGGCGTCATGTACAAAGAAAGACTTGTGGGCATAATCTCGAGCAAGGATATCTTGGGCGTTATGCCTGAACTGTTGGAGACCATTCAGGAAAAGACTCTGATCGAAAGTGAGAACAGAATTGAAGAGTCTGAGAAGGAATCGGGACCCTTTTCAGGTTACTGTGACCGTTGCGGCGTGTGGTCAGACAACCTGGTACAAGTTAACGGCGAGTTTCTATGTGAAGACGACAGGGCAGAGTTGGAAAGTGAAGCCGAGGAGTGAGAGGGGATTATTTGCGTGTCAAAGAAATTATGGACTCAAAGCATCCTGTCGCACATGGTGATGACCCTGCCACAAAAGCCCGTGCATTAGTGCGTGATTATGGCCTCAGGATTCTTCCAGTAGTTGATGAGAACGAGAAGCTTCAAGGAATGATCAACCGAGGCAGTCTGCTAACTATTTCTTCTTCAGTCTCGCCCATACAAGTCAAAGGAATAATGGCCACTCCAAAATATGTGGCAGCCCTCGAGGAGGACGCTTATTCTGCGGTGAAGCAAATGATCAGGCAGGATGAATGGTGCGTTCCTGTAGTCAGCTCTGCACAGGACAAGACGTACCGCGGCGTTCTGGGACTGGGCGGTTTTATCGAGGCGATTATCAGGACAAGTCCGGAGAAACTTACGAAGGAAGTTTCGGCTATCATGTCGACGAACGTGGTTTGTTGTTCGTCTGACGACGAAGTTGAGCAGGTTTGGCGGCTGATGCAGAAGCAGTCGTTTGGTGGACTGCCCGTTGTGAAGAAAGAAAAGCTGGTTGGCATGATTACCCAGAAGGATCTGCTTGAGAGTGGCAAGGTTCTTCCAGGCTTTGAGTCTAAGAAGGGTCGTTTTCGTGCTTCTCCGAAGGTTCATATGGTCATGAAGGAGAACGTCGTGGCCGTGGAGCCGTCGGTTAAAGCGATCAGGGTTGCAAAAGTCATGATTTCTAAAGACATCGGTCGAGTGCCTGTAACAGACGAGAAGGGTAAGCTCGTGGGCATGGTCGACCGTGAGGACATTGCGCGGTTGATAGTGAAGTGAGGGTATAGGGTTGAGCAGAGAAGGTTTCAGACATAGAATACGAGGGAAAGGGCCTGTTGACTTGAAATCTCATCGTGCCAAGAAACATGAGGGTGAACTACTCAGCATTGCCAAGAGTCCTTTGAAGGTTGCAGCTTCTACCACGCCGATTTATGATGCGGTTCAGATTATGGTGAAAGAGGGTTTCAGGCGGTTGCCAATAGCCAATCCTGGTACACGACACTTGGAGGGCATAATAACTGCGACTGACGTTATCGATTATCTCGGCGGTGGCGAAAAGTTCGAAATCATACGGCAGAAGTACGGCGGCAATTTTTTCAAGGCCATAAATGAGCCTGTGAAACTTATCATGACTCAGAAGGTCGTGTCAATCAGGGCAACCGCGAAGATTGACGATGCGATTGACATGATGAAGAAATCAAACCTAGGAGGTTTGCCCATAGTTGATGCGGACGACAGCGTGAAAGGCATTATCACTGAGAGGGACATCGCAGGCTTGTTCGCTGACAGGATAAGTGGTGTGCGAGTGAGCCAGCTGATGACTGAAAAAGTTGTTACGGCGTTGCC
>Ga0209253_10006501_pt1 | contig 10124 bp, 6 predicted proteins | sample FrelakmetBRP12BR_FD_187145 | JGI IMG/M metagenome (GOLD analysis project Ga0209253, IMG submission 187145) | Freshwater lake sediment microbial communities from the University of Notre Dame, USA, for methane emissions studies - BRP12 BR (SPAdes)... | ecosystem: Environmental > Aquatic >...
AGAGATATGATGAAATTTCTGATTTAATACGAAATAATTCTTCCAAGTCAGAAAAGGAGAAAAAATAGGTGAATAAATCTCAGAAAAGAATGTTGGGGATAATTTTTGGAATATGGATCTTATTCATGCTACTTTATGATTGTAACTTCTTTGTAAAAAAATTACCATGCACTCCATTTAGTTCAATAAATCATCCGATTATATGGATCACTGGAAATTCCGAATTAGACTCATTTCCTAATAAAACTGGCGGTGGAACGTTGGTAGATCCCTATATCATTAAAGACTTAACGATAGATGTTGCAGGAGGTTTGTATTCAGCAATTAAAATCATCAACACAGATCGGTATCTAATTTTGCAAAACTTGACTATAAATGGCAGTAGGGGGTATTGGAGTACTCAAGATGGAGGAATCCGACTTCTTCGGTGCAAGAATGTCAATATCACCCAGTGCTTGTTCACAAACAATAGGTTTAGCACAATGTTATCAATCGTAGAAAATTGCTATATTTACAACAATACCAGTCATGATAATTATTCGGGGCTATACACCACGGATTCCAATGAAGGTGAGGTATATTTTTTTAATAATACCTGTTATCAAAATTTCGAGGGAATCCATGCAGATGGGGGGAAATTTATCAGGATATTTAATAATTCTGTATGGGATAATGATTATGGAATTTATATTCAATTTGGAGAATATTTTGAAGTGTATAACAATAATATTTCATTTTGCGAAAAAGGTATATATCTAAAATCGAATGGCGGAAACCATAATTATAAAAATTCAATTTCCAGCTGTTCTATCGGAATTGAATTATTTGAAAGTTTTGTCAATATAATTCGAAATAATTCAATTAAATACAATGATCTGGGCGTTCTATATAATGCTAGTAGTTATAATGCACTTGTTTTAAATGATCTCGATAATTCCATCAATATTGAAGAATTCAATTCTGAGTTAAATAATCAAACTGGTCAATTTTTTCCAAAAATTTCTATTATTGGTGATTTAGAATTAGATACATTTCCGAATAAAACAGGTTCTGGCACTAATTACGATCCATACGTAATTGAAAACTTAATGATCGATTCTCAAAAAGATGGGTCTCCTATTGAAATTCATTCAACGTCTCGTTATCTGGTATTACGAAATCTAATTGTAACGGGAGCACATTATATATATGAAAATAATGATGGTGGTATTGAATTATATCAATGTACTAATGTAAATATCACACAATGTATACTAGTCCGAAACGAATTTGGAACTCACTTAAATAATGTTTCAGATTGCTACATTTTCAACAATACCGCTGCATATAACTGGCAACATGGCATTTATACAAGAGGATCTCGTCGTGTTCATATCTTTGAGAATACCCTTCACAATGGAAACAATGGTATTCATACGGATGGGGATGCATCATTTGAGATCTACAATAATCACATTTATAATAATAATGTAGGAATTAAATTACCTCATTCAAATTCGTTCATTATCTCGAGAAATAATATCACAGCAAATTCGGAAATGGGCATATTAGTTTATCGAAGTACAACCTCAACTTTTTCTGATAATAATATAACCAATAATCAAATTCACGGTATCTACTTGGATGGATGTATTTTCAATAATATAAAACAAAATACTATAAGTGGAAGCAATTCTGGAGTGTATTTTAACAATAGCAACTTCAATGCCATCAGAGATAATTTCTTTTCGGATAACTTAGTGGATATAATAGAAGAAAACTCTCAAAAAAATTCAGATACCATTTTATTGCATCCAAAAATCTATCTTGATGGAGATGCAGAATTAGATGCATTTGAGAATAAGACTGGTAGTGGAACATCAAATGATCCTTATGTTATCAGTAACTTACTTATTGATTCAAGCTGGACGGGTTCTGCGATTGAAATCCATAATATTGAGTCCTACTTGATTCTGCAAGAAAATGTCCTAATTCATTCAGGAGGAGATTGGGAAGGAGCAATTAAGATTGATCACTGTTTCAATATTGTAATAAAGAATACACAGATGTTCCAGAACGATGCTGGAGTGATAATAGATTATTCTTCAAACTGCAAAGTCCAAAATAATTACTTCTACGAAAATTGGGGCATTGGAATATCCCTTCAACAATCAAACTTTAGTATAGTAGAAAAAAACCAAATCGATACCTGCGGTACAGGAATTAATCTTGATAGTGCTAGTAGAAATGAAATCTCATTCAATACTATTTCCAATACGTACTTCTGGGAGGACCAAACGGGAATGTATTTTTGGATGAGTGAGAGTAATACCGTCTCAAATAATTATATTGAAAAAACGGAAAGGGGCATTTATTTAATTGAAAATAGCTATAACAACGAAATATCAGGAAATACCATTATCAATAATAGTCTATACGGAATATATTTAGAAAATAGTCATTTTCAATCTATTGAGTTTAATCATATAAGTGGTAGTAATTATGGGATATTTCTCAATTCTTCCAATTATAATATTTTCAAAGGTAATCGATTTAGCAATAATAACATAAATTATGAGGAATTTAATTCTCATGATAATGAATTCATTAAGGTTCGAAATTGGGTAAAAATCTTACTTTGGATAACATTTGGGGTCTTCGGTTTAAGTTCTATAATATTTTGTACTTTTTTTATTCCGATACGTAAAAAAAATGCTCCCAAACGATATCTACAGAAAAGCATTAAACTAATGCATCAGGAGAAATTGACCAGCGCATTACACTACTTGGATATTGTAATAAAAAAAGAACCGCAAAATGAAATTGCATGGAATCAGAAACTATCTGTGTTATATTCGCTGGAAAGGTATACTGAAGTCCTTATTTGTCTGGATCAAGCGTTAAAAGTCAATCCTAACTTCTTAATTTCACAGCCAATGCAGGAAAAAATCGATCAGATTCGTATTCGAGATTATATTGATGACGCTCTCAAAAGAATTGAAGAATAATATCACCTATCGGAAGAAATAATCCCTTTATTTTGTTATGCATTTGGTTTTTCTCATTTGAAATTAAATAATATGACATTTTGATCTAATAAAAAAAAGGTCGGTTTATTTCAATGTGATAATTCGAATAAAGGGGATGAGGATCATCACAAATATCGATGAAAAAATCCCTATCATTACCCAGAATATCCAGTCATAGGATCCTGTGAAAGGATATATTATGGTAACTAACATACGAACAAACCATATAATTATCAAAAGTACATAAGCGGAGACAGAGAAATGATTGGATTTATCGATTTTTCTCCTATTAAAGAAAAGATCAGCCGCAATTCCAGTTAGAAACACAGAAAAAAGGATATTAATCCAACGGATCGAGTTAATCAGACTGACATATTGTGGATCTATATACATGAACCATTTAAACATCCAAGGAATCGCAAAATGCCAGATGCCAAAACAAAAGCTAAAGAAGATTCCTATTAGAAATAAAACCTTGTAAAGAGTTTCTATTGATATATAAGACGGTTTGGACATAATTTATTACAGTTAAAATTCCTTAAAAAGATTCAATAATCCAGCTCCTATGTTGTATCGTATCAAAGTTTTGGATTTCCATATTTCAGGGAAAATAAAGCAGAATAAAAAAAAATAGAAAAGAATTAACCTAAAATAGCTACGTATTGCTATTTTTTAACCTTTCGACGGTCTTTACGGAGGTCCGCTTTCAGAACAAGTATAACTAATCGGGTTCTAAGAGTTTTCCTGTCAATCATCACATAAAAGTCATAAGTTCCAAAATCATACCCATCGTATGCCGGTTCTCCCACGAGAACAGCGCCCACTTGTTGGTACCGGGTTAATAAGCTAGGTAATTTTACACCTTTTGGTGGACTGGTAGGCTTTTTATATTCAATCACGCTATCCGGTGCACTTGCATATGAAGGATTTGGAGGTTTATTTAAATATTTTTGGCATAATACTCTCTGTTCTGAAGGTAGTCTAGGTTTAATTGGGGGTTCATTTTTTATAAGTTTCTTAGTCTTTAATGTCCATAATAACTCCTCAACTTCTTCTTTTGTAATACCCGTTTGAAGCGACCCGCATCCTAACAGATACCTTATTTTATTATCAATACAGTATTGCAAAAGACCCATCCACATACATTTAAGGTTGGTTCCGCCCCGATGTTCCTTCAAGATCACTAATCGGCCAAGTTCTGCAGATGAATCCCGGTATTTTGGATTTTTAAGAATCGGATCCAGATTAAACTCGATATTCGTATAAAATCCAATTTCCGGATGACGTTTATGGTGGGGGACAGTCCGATATAATCCGACAATTTCATCCGTTTTCTTTTCACATAAAACAATATAATCGGCGTACTTATCGAATTCATCGCTTTCAAGTCCCGTTTTATTGTAGGGTGCTTCCCCTAGTTCATCATGGAAGACTAGGTAGCGGATTCGAAATACTCTTTTAAAATCTTCTTCGGTTTCAGCTAATCGTGCATAATATTTTGCATTGTGTGCAAGATATTTTTTCGAGGAAATTTTTTTGTTACTATGTAGGTTTGACATACTTAGAAATTTACTTAGACAATCTTCTATTTAATGTTATCTCTGTTATATACAACTTAATATAATTTCCCATTTTAAGCCCAAGCGAAAGTCCCTATTTAACTCACTAATATTTCAAATTGAAAAAAAATGCAGAAATTTAAATAGAGCAAAATTTTCGTTACTACATTATATTACAAACTGCAAAAAATAGTTTGGTGTAGTTTGACAGCGAACAGGTTGAATTATGTAACTGATTTTATGGAAACTTTCAAAGAACTAGTACTTCTTAATACTATCGAAAATCATAGCAATACTGATGGAATCACGTTTTATGATTTAACACAAATCGATCCTCATATACCTTATTCACGTATATATAGGTTTATGAATAAACTTGAAGAAACGGGTATTCTGAGAAAAAAAGAGGAAGATGTGGGAATTCCGGGAAGACCTAAACAATACTTTTCTCTTACAGAAGCGGGAAAAAGAAGACATGAGGAACTAAAACAAACTATTCGTACAATGTTTTTGATACTAAAAGAACGCTTGGAAGGAGATTTAGAAGATATTGATTTTCGACAACTCCACATGGGAAAATTCACTAGGTTTAATCCAATAGAGAAAATCCTTGAAAGTAATGATTCTAATCAAGAGAAACTTGAAAATTTGTTAGAATTAGAAGAAGATTTCAAAAATAAATTGAAAAGAATTACCGAAGCGAAAGAACAACTTTCGAGACAGGAATAGTCAAATTATCCTATGATAATATAAATTTTTAAAAGGAGATCACACAAAAATGGTTCGGATCGTAAAATATGCAAAACCCTATATAGGTATGATATTGGTTGCCATTGTATTGCTCTTTGCTCAGGTCAATTTAGATTTACTTCTACCCGATTACATGTCAAATATTGTGGATACAGGAATTCAGCAAGGAGGAGTCGAAAGTTCAGCTCCCGTAGCAATCAGCCAAACCCAGATGAATCATTCATCACTTTTCTGGGAGAATGAAACTCAATCTATGATTCTCGGATACTATACTCTTGTAGATAACAGCTCAGAAACCATTTATGAGCAATATATACAAGACTATCCGTTATTGGAAAATCAATCGATTTATGTCCTTAACGATTTGAAGCGGAAAGAAAAAACTGAACTCTATCAAAATATGACCAAAGGAATTTTGACCAGTTTTGCAATTAATCAGATTATCATGAATCCAGAAATAGCTAGTGAGATGGGTTTTGAGCTCGGTATTAATATTACCAGTTGGGATAACATAACCATATTGCCATTATCAGTCCGTTCGATGATTGCAGATGGTATCTATGATAGGCTTTCGACGTTAGGAGAGAGCTGGATTGATCAAATTACAGTTACAGCTATTCGGACAGAATATATATCTCTCGGTATAGATATGGATAAATTACAACTTAATTATATCCTTCGAGTAGGAGGATTGATGCTTTTATTCACCTTCCTATCCGTTATATGCACTGTTATAGTAGGGTATTTTGCTTCTCAAGTAGCAGCCAGAATCGCACGAGATGTAAGGCATGATGTGTTTAAAAAAGTGGAAGGATTCTCCAGCACTGAATTTGACAAGTTCTCTACGGCTTCATTAATAACTCGCTCAACAAACGATGTAACCCAACTTCAAATGGTTGTTTTCATACTAATTCGTCTAGTTGCATTTGCTCCCCTGATGGGTGTTGGGGGAATAATTAGAGCATTAGGAAAAGCGCAGTCGATGTGGTGGATTATTGCGTTAGCTGTAGTTGTATTATTAGGAATTGTTATGATTACATTTGCAGTTGGATATCCAAAATTCAAAAGTATGCAAAAATTAATCGACCGTTTGAATTTAGTGACACGTGAAAATCTGTCCGGAATAATGGTTATCCGGGCGTTTAACAGACAAGAGTTTGAAGAACAGCGTTTTGATAAAGCAAATATGGATCTTACGAAGGTCACCTTATTTACCAATCGTCTTATGGTTATCCTAATGCCTTTAATGATGCTAATTATGCAAAGTCTCACTATAGGAATAATTTGGGTAGGAGCACATGAAATTGCAGATGCAACTATGCAAGTGGGCGATATGATAGCTTTCATTCAATATGTAATGCAAATTGTAATGGCTTTTCTGATGATTTCTATAATGTTCATTATATTACCTCGAGCTTCCGTTTCCGCTTCACGTATTCGAGATGTATTAAATACCGAACCAATTATTAACGATCCACAAGAACCCAAAATATTTTCCAAACCATCAAAAGGATTGATTGAATTTCGTAATGTGTCGTTCCGGTATCCTGGAGGTGAAGAGGATGCATTGCATGACATTACTTTCACAGCAAAACCTGGAGAGACAACAGCTTTTATTGGACCAACTGGCTCCGGTAAATCGACTGTGGTCAATTTAATACCTCGGTTTTACGATGTCAATGCAGGTGCAATTCTATTAGACGGAATAGACATCCGAGAGGTGAGACAACATGATCTTCGAGAATTAATTGGGTATGTGCCTCAGAAAAATACACTTTTTTCCGGCACAATTGAATCAAACATGAAATATGCAAATGAAAATGCGGATGATGGCTTGATTCAGTCGGTGATTGAGATTGCTCAAGCAAAGTCTTTTGTTGATTCCAGTACTGAAGGGCTCTCAAGAGCAATTGCACAAGGAGGATCCAATGTATCAGGAGGGCAAAAACAGCGTCTATCAATTGCGCGAGCATTAATAAAACAATCTCCGATTCTTATCTTTGATGACAGTTTCTCTGCTCTTGATTTTAAAACGGATGCAGCTTTACGACGCGCATTAAAGAAATACACCAGAGACAGCACCGTCCTACTAGTAACCCAACGGGTTTCCACTGTCATGTATGCTGAGCAGATAATTGTTTTAGATGTAGGAAGAATTGTAGGGAAAGGTACACATAAGGAACTAATGGAAACTTGCGAAACATATCGAGAAATTGCGCTATCACAACTTAGGGAGGATGTATTACTATGATGGGACCTCCAGGGAGACGTCCCGGACCACCCGGTCATGGTTTTATGGCTATGGGAACTGACAAACCTAAAAACTTCAGAACTACCATGAAGAAATTAATTCAATACATGCGTAAGTATCGTTGGTCCCTAGTAATCGTCCTTAATTTTGCTGTTCTATCTACTATGGCAGGAATTGTGGGTCCAAAAATTCTTGGAAGAGCTACCACAACACTATTTGAGGGATTAATAGCGCAAATCTCTGGAACAGGTTCAATTGATTTTTGGGAAATTGGGAAAATATTACTTATCACGCTTGGATTATACCTTATTTCTACTCTATTTAGCTATATTATGGGGTGGATAATGGCTAATGTTTCAACTGATATATCTTATCGACTCAGAAAGGATCTCTCCGATAAAGTAGCCAAGATGCCATTAAAATATTTTGATGGTACTACTCAAGGTGAAGTTCTCTCCCATTTTACGAATGATGTTGATACGGTTAATCAAACCCTAAGTCAAAATTTAACGCAACTCATTACATCTTTAGTAACTCTAGTTGGTGTATTAGTCATGATGTTTTCCATTAGTTGGTTACTCACCGTAGTATCACTAGTAATAATTCCATTATCCGTGAGCATCCTCGGTATTATAATTAAGCGTTCCCAGAAATATTTCACACAGCAGCAAGCAAGTTTAGGGCACGTAAATGGTCATGTTGAAGAAATTTTTGGCGGATTTTCGGTAATGAAGGCATTTAATGGGGAAGAAAAAAGTTTACAGAAATTTGAGAAATATAATTCTGATCTATATGGATCCGCATGGAAATCACAATTCTATGGAGGGCTTATGATGCCAATAATGAATTTTATTGGAAACTTGGGTTATGTAGTGATTGCAGTTCTCGGGGGTATTTTAACAGCTAATGGTACGATTACTCTGGGAGATATCCAAGCATTTATACTATATGTTCGCACCTTTACACAACCTTTATCCCAAATAGCTAACGTATCTAACACATTCCAGCAAACTGCAGCTGCTGCTGAGCGAGTATTTGAATTTTTAGAAGAGGAAGAAGAAGTAGCTGACAGTAAATCTCCATTTATAAATACCTGTGTTGAAGGATTAGTTGAATTCCACAATGTAAAGTTTGGATATAAACGCGACAAGATTGTTATTAAAAATTTCTCTGCACTTGCCCAATCAGGTAAGAAAATCGCAATCGTCGGCCCTACTGGTGCTGGAAAAACTACTATGGTAAAATTACTTATGCGATTTTATGATGTGAACGATGGGGCTATTATTGTAGACGGACATGATGTCCGCGAATATTCTCGCGAGACTTTACGGAGCTGCTTTGGAATGGTTCTCCAAGACACATGGTTATTCAATGGTACTATCATGGAAAATATTCGCTATGGTCGACCAGATGCGACAGACGAGGAAGTAATTACAGCTGCAAAAATAGCTAATGCTGATCATTTTATCCGGACTCTTCCCGAAGGATACCAGATGGTAATAAACGAGGAAGTAACGAATATTTCACAAGGCCAAATGCAATTGTTGACAATAGCACGTGCCGTGTTAGCAGATCCTGCAATTTTGATCCTAGATGAAGCTACCAGTTCCGTTGATACAAGAACTGAGATATTGATCCAAAGAGCAATGGATGATCTGATGAAAAATCGAACAAGTTTTGTCATTGCGCACCGTCTTTCAACAATTCGGGATGCAGATCTAATTCTGGTAATGAATAATGGTGATATCGTGGAACAAGGGACACATAATGACTTACTTGCTAAAAATGGATTCTATGCTGAACTATATTACAGTCAATTTGTTAATCGAGAGACATCAGCTCCACCTCTGTTAAGTACGGATACATCGGAAAATCCTTAAATGTTTTAGGAAGAATATGGTTAAGCAGGTTTGTGTGAAAACATGAGTTCTCTAGGAATGATCATTAAATATTGGATGCGAAGCAAGCGGAATTTCTGGTTATCGTTCCTATTGCAAGGAACATCAGTTGTAGCATCACTAATACCACCAATTTTTATTGGAAGAATAGTGGGAGCACTCGATCCAAATATCGGTATTAAACCAACCATACCCCAATTATGGTTATATTTTGGGATCGCCGTTGTCTCCGGATTTGTTGGCTTTCTATTCGGTAGATGGGGGAGGATTTTATCGGCTGAAGTTTCCTCGCGCGCGCAATATGAATTGCGTTCAGATCTACAAACTTCCATTTATAAACAATCATTTTCTTATTTTGATACGCAAGAAACTGGTCAATTAATTTCCCGAGCAACAAGTGATGTCGAACAAACTACGCAAATATTCGGATTCGGCTTAGCTACGGGAATTCAAGCGCTATTCCAGATGGTAGGAGTAGTTATTGCTTCTCTTATTTTAGAGATTCGTCTAGCATGGGTATTTATTGGTATTCCCATTTCTCTGAGTGCTTCCTTATTCATTATGTATAAGTTAAGACCGATTTTCTTGGATACTCGTATCACGTTCGGTGATATGACAAATACCATGCAAGAAAATATTTTAGGTGCTCAAGTAGTCC
>Ga0209253_10006502_pt1 | contig 10124 bp, 6 predicted proteins | sample FrelakmetBRP12BR_FD_187145 | JGI IMG/M metagenome (GOLD analysis project Ga0209253, IMG submission 187145) | Freshwater lake sediment microbial communities from the University of Notre Dame, USA, for methane emissions studies - BRP12 BR (SPAdes)... | ecosystem: Environmental > Aquatic >...
TCTTCTTGAGGTAGTCGATCAGCCGACCGACGTGGAAGTCGAGGTTTTCCACCATGCCGGCGTAGAGTTCCATCTTCTTGCCGAAGGTCGCCCTGGCTGCCGGAGCGAGGACGATGGGATCGGGCAGGAACCACATCCGCTCGGAGAGCTGCGTGCCCGCGGGCATGATGCCAAGCTCGATTTCTTTCTTGAGCCGCTCCTGCCGCACCGCGTCATAGCCCTTGTCGTACTCGCCCGGGTGGCGGTTGCGCCATTCCTGCGGCAGGTGGAAAGGATCGTGCGGCGCCTGTTCGGAGACATAGGCAAAGAATGGCTTGCCGTCTGCGCGGCTGGCCTCGATGAACCCGATCATCTTGTCGGTATACGTCTTGGTCGCATAGTAGTCTTTGGGAAGACTTTTCAGATAACGCCCGTCCTCGGTGAAGACCGACTTCGGCGACGCGGCGGCGAAATTCGTCATGTCCCAGTAGCTGCCTGCCCCGTCGAGGAGCGAAAAATCGCGCTCGAACCCGCGCGCAGCCGGAATCTGGTCGGGCTGCTTGCCCATGTGCCACTTGCCGACCATGTAGGTGTGATAGCCGGCATCCTTGAGCATCTGTGGCAGCGTGACCACCCGGTTGTTGAGGTTGCCCTCGTAGCCATCCACGCCGCGCTGGTTCGGCGCGGTCCACTCGTCCATGTTGCCCAAGCCATTCAGGTGCGTATCGACACCGCTCAACAGAACAGACCGCGTGGGCGAACAGGTCGCGTTCGTGTAGAAGTTTGTGAAGCGCACGCCCTGCTGCGCCAGCGAGTCGAGGTTCGGCGTCTTGATCTCGCTTCCGAACGATCCCATGTCGGCGTACCCCATGTCGTCAGCGAGGATGATGACGATGTTCGGCCGGCGGGGTGCATCTGCGGCAGCGGCAGGCGCGGCGATCGTCGCGGCCAAGATGACGATTCCCAGCGTGTTCAGCAATCCGGTCAGTGCACCTTGTTTTCTGATCTGTTTCATATCCTTCGCTCCCATCCTTATAAACTGTGATCCAATCAAGCTATTTCCGCGAGCAGCCTCTCGGCATCCTTGGTGCGCAGGACACTTCTCGGCTAATATTGAATTTTCGTTTCGAATAATACTGTTTATCATAATACGTGACAATTGGATTTTAGTGCTATTCAGTAATAATGGGCCTGGTCACCTGGGGCTGAAGCGATAGTCGTTGAAACACTAAATTCTTCGCAACGCAGTAAAGAAAGGAAACAGCCATGAAGCAAACAACGCCACAACATAACGCAGCCATCACTTACTTCGCGGCGGATAATAGATCTGGCGATCTGCGCATGGCGGACTTCAATGGCATGGGAGTTTGGATATTGCGTCGTAGCGCCACGTTGATGCTGGCCTTGGTGATTGGCTTGGGATGCCCAAGTTTGGTTCAGGCGCAGAATGCCACGTCGGAGCACCGGGTTGAAACATTCGTAATCCCGCCCTTCGTTCTCAAAACCGGTGATCAGCTAACCGGCTTCAGCATCGACATTTGGGAAGCGGTCGCAGCGAGGATGAAGGTAAAGTCGAGCTATACGATAGCGGGTGACAAAGACTCGGGTATAGCGTTGCTACAATCCGGCAAGGCTGATATCGGTGTCTCCGGCATTTATTATTCAACAGAACTCGACAAGGTGATCGATTTCACCTATCCGATCTTGAACGCAGGTTTGCGAATCATGGTGCGGTATCAGGACGCAGACAATGGAGCGCAGTTTCGTCCTTTGCGTGATTGGCTCAGCCTCCTTTTCTCCCGCGCGTCTGCGCTGTGGCTCCTGGCTGCCCTGTTGATGGCCCTGATCCCGGCTCACATCGTATGGCTGCTCGACCGCGCGAACGAGGATGGTGTCAGTCCGACGAAAAAATATTTTCCGGGTATCTTTCATTCGCTGTTCTGGACAATCACTACAGTGGCAGCGCAGGCGCCGACAATCCCCAGGCAATGGATCGCCCGCATGTTCGCAGTGATCTGGATGTTTGCCGGCGTGGTTTTCATTTCGCTATACACCGCGCAACTAACTGCCCTCCTCACCATCGAGCAGATTCACGGCGCCATCCACGGCCCGGGCGACTTGCCCGGCAAGCGTGTTGGCACGGTGTCGGGCAGCACTGCCGCAACTTATCTTCGGAAGATCAGGGCGGACGTGGAAGAATTTCCATCCCTGGACGAAATGAATAAGGCCCTGCTGGAGAAAAAAGTGGATGCGGTGGTCTTGCACGCGCCGGTTCTTAATTACTATGCAGCGCATGAAGGTCTGGGGCGGGTGAAACTGGTTGGCCCGGAATTCGAGAAGAGGGATATTGGTTTTGTGGTTCCGTTGGGAAGCCCCCTTCGCAAGCGGGTCAGCAAAGAGCTGCTCGCACTGTACGAGGATGGCACTTATGATCGTATCTATGCGAAGTGGTTCGGCAGCGAATAGCAGAAGGCCGACCAAAATTCAGGTGCCATTCAACATATCCATGTTCTTCTCGTTTTGTTTGTCCCTTTCTTTGTTCAGTTGTCTTGGTGACTGACCATTTACGATTCTTGAACCGAAAAACTGATCATGAAGGAACACAATGTCCCTTCCTTCCTGATGTGTGCATGATACTTAATCCGACATCCCTTTCTTCACAGCCAGCTTCGTACGCGCCTCGTCTGCCTCCGCTTTGACCGCCTCTCCCATCGGTTTCACGTCGATGACCACTTTGAGGATTTTGCCTGTGAAGGCGTTGTCGCGTTCCTTGTAGTCGTTCGTGACCGGTGTGGCGTCATCCACCCCGACTGCTGCTGTCTCGTCCGCCGAGAAGATCGCCGGTTGCGTGCGTTCTATCCGGCCGCTGGCGACATTCGCACCGTTGACCAGAATCGTGGCCATGCCGCCCTTGGCGAGCCCGCCGCCGTCGTAGTCGAAGTTCATGCGGATGGTGGCCTTGCCCGCCGCCACTGCCTGCGTGGCCGCGACCTTGAATTCCTGCAGCCCGAGGAAGTTGTAGCAATACACCGGCTTGCCTTCCTTGAGATACAAACTCCAGCCGCCGAAGCGTCCGCCTTGGGCCAGTATCACCCCATTCGCGCCGCCCTCGGGAATCTCCACGTCCGCAGTGATCGAGAGCGACCGGTTCTTGATGTTGATGAAGACGTTCTCGCTCATCGAGTTCATGCCCGGGGAAAGCGTGAGCGACGTGCGGTCACCCATAAGGTCAGGACGCCCCGCCGTCGCCGCCACAATGCGTTCCATAAGTCGGTCATCAATGGGCAGGACGCGATACTTGATCGCCTCCTTCATGAAGACATCCTGCAGTTCCCTCAGTTTCGCCGGATTCTTGGCGGCAAGGTCGTTTGCGAGGCTGAAGTCATTGCGCGTATCGTAGAGTTCCCAGATGTCTTCCTGCAACTTCCGCCGGGGCACTCGCTCCCACGGTGCCCGGTGGATGGTGCCGGCAAACCAGCCGTCGTGATAGATGGCGCGATTGCCGAAGATCTCGAAATACTGGGTCTTGTGCGTGCTCTTTGCTTGGGCATTGTCGAAGGTGTAAACCATGCTCACGCCTTCGATCGGTTTCTGGACGGTCCCGTTGACGCTCTTGGGCTCGGGCAGGTGCGCAGCTTCGAGCACGGTAGGAGCCACGTCGATGACATGGTGCCACTGCGAGCGGATCTGGTTCACGTCCTTGATGCGCTTGGGCCACGAGACGACCATGCCGTTGCGCGTGCCGCCGTAGTTGGAGGGGATCTGCTTGGTCCACATGAACGGCGTGTCGCCGGCGACGGCCCAGCCTGCGGCCATGTGCGGATAGGTTGTCGGGCCGCCCCATTCGTCGTAGTGTTTGAGCATGTCCTGCACAGTTTCCTGAACGCCGTTGAAATACGTCATCTCGCTGAACATGCCGTTCATGCCGCCCTCGGCGCTGGTGCCGTTGTCGCCGAGGATGTAGATGATCAGCGTATTGTCGCGCTGACCGGTCTCGCCGATGGCATCAAACAAGCGGCCGATCTCGTTATCGGCGTACTCGCCAAAGCCTGCATAGACTTCCATCTGGTGCGCGAAGAGCTTTTTCTCGTCAGCGCTCAACTTGTCCCAGTCCTTGATGGCCTCGGGCTTGCTGGCCAGCTTCGTGCCCTTCGGCACCACGCCCAGCGCGATCTGGCGGGCCAGCGTCTGTTCGCGCAACTTGTCCCAGCCTTCGTCGAACTTACCCTTGTACTTGGCGATCCATTCCTTAGGCACATGATGCGGTGCGTGGGTGGCGCCCGGGGCGAAGTAGATGAAGAACGGCTTGTCCGGCGTGAGTGATTTCTGGAACTTCATCCAACCGATGGCCTGATCGGTCATGTCGGTCATGAAATTGTAGCCCTCATAGTGTGGCGTGGGAATCCGGGTCATGCCGTCATAGAGCGTGGGATTCCACTGGTCGGTTTCGCCGCCGAAGAAACCGTAGAATTTGTCGAAACCCGAACGCGTTGGCCAGCGGTCAGTCGGCCCGGAGGGACTGACTTCCCACGGTGCCGTCTCGTGGTTCTTGCCGAAGAAGGCAGTGCTGTATCCGTTCAGGCGCAGCATTTCCGCGAGCGGCGCCACGTTGTTCGGTCGCTGCCCCGTGTTGCCCGGAAACGCGGTAGCGGTTTCGGTGATGGAGCCCATGTTGTTCATGTGATGGTTGCGCCCGCTCAGCAGGGCCGTGCGCGACGGCGAGCAGAGCGCGGTGGTGTGGAACTGGTTGTAGCGGAGACCCTCGTTGGCCAGGCGATCCACGGTTGGCATGTGGATCGGCCCGCCGAACGCGCTCGGCATGCCGAAGCCCATGTCGTCAATAAGCACGATGATCACATTGGGTGCACCCACCGGAGCCTTGACCTCAAAGTGCGGCGGCGCCTTGGCGTTGCGGGCGTCGAGCACCGTGCTGTGCGGGTAGTCTGGCTCGGCAATGGGCAACCGCGTCCGGTCAGGCACTGCGGTTGCGGGCGTCGTTTCTGCTGCCTGAGTTTGGGTTCCGATCACCAGAACGGCAACGATCGCGGCGAGTGTAAATACAACGTTGGGTTTCATGCGCCTCTCCATTTTTTAGATATTTTTCTTCGCGAAAATTCGCTGAAAGTTTCTCATCTTTGCGGCTGACCAAATATGCTACTCTTTTTGGGAACAGCGTCAAATTGATATTACTGTTCTACATTCCCGTCGACCCGCTTCCCTTTAGGTCTGTCTGATCACCGGTTCATCTGCCTGACATTCAACTGGCCGATTCCCTGATGTCACAAAATGATCTATTGGACCTCTCGATATTTCCCTCGGGGACGCCGGATTTTTACTTCTCTGTCCCCATTGCCTTCAACAGCCGTTCGCGGACCAGTGTGATATGCATCCACAAGGTATAGCGCATGTTCGCGTAGATCCCCTGGGCCCGTAGACTATGCGCCTTCGCTTCGATACGGTCGAGACGGGAATTCAGTTCGTCCATCCTCTGACCCGCACCGGGAGATTCAAGATCAGTTTCCAGAAATTTCAATTCGCCATACAACTGGAATATCCGCCGCTGTACTTGCCATGCGTACATGGCCGGAAATATCCGCAACACAGGATAGAGCACGCCAACCAGGGGAATCAGCAGGACCAGCAAGCGGTCGATCAACACAGCCAGCCAGAACGGTAGATGCTGCTGCAGGTAGGGACTGCCCGACCGGTAGAACTGGCGCGCCTGATCGCTCAGCGGGAGGTCGACCGATTCTGCTGCCGGGAATTGACCGGGCTTCTGGAACATCCGCGGTCCCGAATGGATCTCCTCGGCGGCTTTGAGCAGCAGAAACTGGAGCGCCGGATGAAGGTCACCGCGCACGACGAGGTTCGCTTTCGGCGCGATCAGGAACACATCCGAAGCGGGACGATTGTTCGCGAGATCGATGACGCCTTCGGGCAACACGACCTTGTTCAAGTAAGGATACAGCGCGAGATAGGCATCGGTCCGGGGAAAATTTGCCGGCTCGATCCCCTTCGCTGCGAGGAGTTGCTGCACAATGGGAGCATCCCACGAGGTCAGCATGATCGCAGCATCGATCTCGCCAAGGATCAGCTTTTCGCCGGCTTCCTGCGGCGTGAGCGAAAGCAGTTCGGCAAAACCCTGGTCGATACCGTTCCGCTTTAACAACTTGAGCGCAAGTTCCCTGCTGCCGCTGCCATCTGCCCCGATAGAGATCTTCTTGCCCCGCAAGGCTTGTATCCCCCTTCGCAGGTATTCAGTCCTGGAGAAGAACCACAAGGGCTCATAGAATGTTGTACCCAGGGAAACGAGATCGGGCGATTCCTTCCCGCTCGTGATACCGCTCTGCAGAAAACCCACTTCCACATTCGATTGCCGATCCCTCAGCAGGGCCAGATTCTCAAGAGCTCCCGCGGTCGGGAGCAGCCGCAACTCGATCCCATCGCGCGCAAGTATCTCTTGATAACGCTTCCCGAACTCGCTGTAGGCGCCACCCTCGGGCCCGGTGGCCATGGTCAGAATGCGCGGCGGCATCGGCTGGAAGAAATCGGCGGCAAGCCACAAGGCTACTGTGGCGAGCACCACAACGGCAAGCACCGAAATCACGATCAGGAGCCGATGTGCTTGGAAGTAGTCCTTGATCATTCTGACCGCACCCTAATCTTTCAAATATTTATTATTTGCCCGGACTATTGATCGTTGCATCATTGAAGACGACATTCGAAGCGAATCAATCTGAAGATGTAAATGTGATAGATATTGGAAACGCAGTTTACTTTTCCGAAATTCATTTGGCGGGGCCACTCGCCATTTCACGACACAATCAAGATAGCTATAGATAGCCATTCTGCCAGGTCACCAAAATGCGGTGTCATAAGCCGCAGGTTAACGCTAGCCAAGTAGCAGGTCGTGTTCCGCGTCTACAAACGGCTCCCCCGAAAGGCGAGTGGCACCGAATCGAGCACCTGCGTCAGAACAGTATCGACCCGTAGAGCTGCCAGCCGCCGGTGCGCCAGTCGAGCGAAGCATTGGAATCGGGTTTGTCTTGCTTGACCGATGCGTTCAACAGACTGTAGCCCAAGCCGCCCCAGATGTTCCTGTACACGCGATACTCAGCCGCCACGCTGGCATCGACGACGTTGGCATAGATTGTATCGAATTTGAACTGGAAAACGCCAAGATTGCCCCTCATGCGCCAACGATCGTCGAGCGCCCAATCGCCGGTGATACCGATCGCCGGCAGCGGCGCGGTGAGTTCCGAGCCGGCGGTAGTGCCGGTCAGTCCAGGTCCAGGGTAAGGGAAGGAGGGTGACGTATATAAAGTGCCGCTAATTTTGGTGCCAAGCTGCACGACGTTCAAGCCGATCTTGCCTGCAATCTCCAGGGTTTCCGATTTATAAAACGAATAGCCATATCCCAAGATAAAGACTTCCCACTTCGACTCGCTTTGAATGTTGCTATTGGCTTGTATGGTCTCCATCCCATACCCCGGAATATTGATCGGACCAATGTCTTTCCCCAGTACCTTCGACCCGCTGCGGTCGAGCTTATAGTAACCAAAGTATGCCCGGTGCCGATCGGCGAAACGCCAATAACCATCGAAGCGTGCTCCGCCGAGATTGTTTTCGAGGCCAAGATCCTGTTCCGGGTTGATATTGCCGGGTGGTGTGCCTCCCGTCACGCCGACCGCCGCCGTTGTGCTGAAATTGGGGCGGTAGTAGCCGAGATTGAGCTTGAACATTTCCTTGCCGAATCCGATCATCTCGTCTGCGGCCACGGCATTATTGCCTGTCCCGATCACCACCGCAAACACTGCGGCAAATGTTACTGCAATACGCAACCTGCTCGGCAATCTCATCATGATGTCCTCCGGAAAAATTTAACGAAAGTGTAGCACCAATTTTCTGTCAAGTCTTGCCAACGCAAGCCCAATTTTATTCATTCAGCTTTACCCGCCTACGAAGATCCACAACAGGGAGCAACCTGCCAATGCCTGTGATCTCAAGTACAGTCTCCAAGAAGCTGTTCGATTTTGAATAATGATAATACTCTTACTCAAAGCAAATGATGCAAATATTTCAAAATCTGAAACTCAATTCGCGGCTAGAACTCGGCTGCCAGCGATAATATCGCGAATCGATCGGCGCTGACGTCGGGATTGAAGACATAAAGCCCGAGCGTCACCTTGCCGGGCGTAATGATCTGCGCGAAACCACCCTGCTGAATATCGCGAGCGCTGTTATAGACGCGCGTGCGCTGCCCGACGAGGCCGAAACGCAGCCACTCCAGGGGACTCAAGCCAAGCTCGCTCCACGCGTAGGTGAAGCTGTCTTCCTTGACCCCGGTGTCATACACGTGTTCGGCTTCCGTGTAAAAATCGGTGATGCCATACGCCACACTCGCCTCGAAACCCGGCGCGATACCCTGCGCCGCACCGAACACCGCGCCGATGATCGGCGTCAGCTCATAGGTCAGTGCTTCACCGCCCGAGAACTTCCAACCGACGAAAATCGAGCCGGCATCGAGCGCCTCGTAGTTGTAGCGCGCCTCAAGATGCAGCGGACCGCGCTCGGCTATGGCGACAGCGAGCAGGAAGTCGCTCTGATCGGGGAGAGCGTAGTACATGCCCGTCGCGGAATATGCCCAGCCGGGTTTATTCGCGCCGGGGTCGGGTAGCGATGTACTTCCGCCCTCCTGCGCCGCGCAGGTCAGCGCCGACATGCACAGCGCGAATGCCAAAGCGATGCCCGTCAGGCGCACTTTCAGCCTCCCAGCGCAATGGTGGCGCTCACGACCATGGCCCCGAGAATAACCATCGCACTCGCTATCGCCAACGGGTGATACCCGATCAAGCGCCCATAGGCGTAGCCCGTCATGAACATCATCACGATGGCGATGGCATTGGACACGCGCAGGGCTGGCAGTGTGGAATGCATGAAGATGAACGGGATCACCACCGGAAACGTGGAAAGGAACACCAGCAGAAATATGCCCAAGGCACCCAGCCAGTCGTTCTTGTGCCAACGCGCACGCGCGGGTGGCTCGGGTAATTGCTTCAAGCGCAGGCGCATCACTTCAAGATCTGCCGGTGTCAGAACGGACGCGACCACCGGCGGCAATTTATCCGCGATGAGTTTATGCGCCTTTTGCGGATCAGTGGTTTTGCGCACGGCGCGCAAGGTCATCAGACCCTGGCCCCTGTCGGCCAGGATTCCCATGAGATACAACATCGCATCGATCGCTCCCCACGCCAGGTTGCAACCCAGCGCGCCGATGAGCATGGTGCGGATTTCGTCGCGCCCCGCCTGGGCAACACTGAGCGTGCCGGTGAAAGTTAGGACCATGATCAAACCGAACAGCACCTCGGATACCCGGAAAATAGGATCCAGCACGCGTTTGGAGGTATCAACTGGTTCATCTGGATTGATATCGGTGAACATGGTCATGGTCCTTGTTTGGATTAACGGTTCTGTCAATTTATACGGGGTGGCAACTGGTACAGCGTCATCGCGAAGATCAGGTACACCATAATGAGAAGCACGCCGACGAACCACGCCGAACGCCCGCTGTTCGTTACCAAGGCGGCGGTCATCGTGGCGACGAGTATCATCACCACCGCGCCCGGCCAGAATTGCAGGCTCATCGGTGTCGGGCCGATCACGTAACTGAGCAGCACCAGCACCGGTGCTACGAACAGCGCGATCTGCGATGCGCTGCCCAGCGCGATGCCCACGCTCAAGTCGAGCCGGTTCTTGCGCGCGCCGGAAAACGCCGCGCCCATCTCCGCCGCGCCGCCGACCAGCGCCACGACGATGAATCCGACAAAAGCCGGTGTCATCCCGAACGCCTCCGCCGCCTTCTGCACCGACTCGACGAACACTTCGCTCACCAGCGCCACCAGCACCGTGACTCCGGCCAGCGTGGCAAGCGCCAGACCGATCGGCCACGGCGCTTCCCCGGCCTCGCCGGATTCCGCGCTGGTGAACAGCTCGCGATGAGTCTTCAGAGAAAACAACATGCTCAACCCGTAGGTCACGATGAGCAGTATGGACAGACCAACGCTCAACTTCTGGGCGAACGCCGTTGCCGTCGCGGAGTCGGCTTGCGAGACCGCCGATGGGATCAACAGCGCGATGGTAGCCAG
>Ga0209253_10006503_pt1 | contig 10123 bp, 13 predicted proteins | sample FrelakmetBRP12BR_FD_187145 | JGI IMG/M metagenome (GOLD analysis project Ga0209253, IMG submission 187145) | Freshwater lake sediment microbial communities from the University of Notre Dame, USA, for methane emissions studies - BRP12 BR (SPAdes)... | ecosystem: Environmental > Aquatic >...
ACTGCTTGCTCGGGCTGACCGTGAACGATGGCGATTTCTCGCCGTGGAAGGGGCACAGGCCGAGGAAGTTCTGGCCTGCCTTTTTCAGCTGCACGTAACGGCCCACCACGTCGACCAGATCGACGCGGGCCAGCAGATCCTGGATGAATCCCTGTGGGATCACGGCTCGTGCCCAGCGCGCTCAGTGCCTGATGCGAACCATTGTGCCCCGTCGCCACCGCGCCCGCGCGGAGTCGATCACGGCTGCCCCGGTCAGCCGAGCAGGCGCGCTTTCACCATGGTCGAGACCTGGCCGATGTCCGCCCGGCCCGCCAGGCGCGGCTTGAGCAGTCCCATGACCTTGCCCATCGCCGCAGGCCCCGTGGCGCCGACCTCGGCAACGGCAATGTCGATAGCGGCGCTCACTTCGGCCTCGCTCATCTGCTGTGGCAGGTACTCGGCCAGCACTTTCAGCTCGGCCGATTCCCTGGCAACCAGATCGGCACGCCCCCCAGCTTCGAACTGGGTGATCGAGTCCTTGCGCTGCTTGATCAGCTTTTCGACGATTGACAGCACCGTTGCGTCGTCCGCCTCGATCCGGCTATCGACCTCGCGCTGCTTGATCGCCGCCAGCAGCATCCGGATTGCAGAGAGCCGCCCGGCATCCCGCGCGCGCATTGCCGCCTTCATGTCCTCTGTGATTCGATCCTTCAGGCCCATCGTGCCCTCGCTGCCATGTAACTCAGCAAAAAGAAAACGCGCCCGGTGGGCGCGCTCTGGACAAGTCGGACCGCGACGGCCCGCCGGCATCCGCGATCAGTACATCTTCTTCGGCAGCATCTGGCTGCGCAGACGCTTGAAGTGGCGCTTGATCGCCGCGGACTTCTTGCGCTTGCGTTCGGCCGTCGGCTTCTCGTAGAACTCGCGGGCACGCAGCTCGGTGAGCAGGCCACTTTTCTCGATAGTCCGCTTGAAGCGGCGCAAGGCCACCTCGAAGGGCTCGTTTTCCTTGACGCGAACGGTAGGCATGAATTGGACGGAGAGTGCGGGCCAGAACCACTCTGGCTCTCAAAAGCGCGCAACTATAGCATGTGCAGGACGCGCCGCCGCAACCCCGTCGGCCATTCGGGCCAAGCCGCTCGCGCCGGCCGGTCGGAGACGCCCTTTGGCTAGACTGCGTCGCTCTGGCCCTGTCATTGCGTCGCTCCCGCGCGGCACTTGCCGGGCTTGCGCCCGTCGCCACCCCGTGATCATCCTCGGCCTGGAAACCTCCTGTGACGAAACCGGTGTCGCGCTGCTCGACAGCGAGCGCGGCCTGCTGGCGCACGCGCTGCACTCGCAGATCGACATGCACCGCGACTATGGCGGCGTGGTCCCCGAACTGGCTTCGCGGGACCATATCCGACGACTGCTGCCGCTGCTGCAGCAGGCCCTTGCCGAAGCCGGGCTCGATCTGCCGCAGGTCGATGCCATCGCCGTGACCGCGGGCCCGGGTCTGGCCGGTGCGCTGCTGGTCGGCACCAGCTTCGGGCATGCGCTCGGTTATGCGCTGGGCCGGCCGGTGATCGATATTCACCACATGGAGGGGCACCTGCTGTCCCCGCTGCTTGCGCAGCCGAAGCCCGACTTTCCGTTTGTTGCCCTGCTGGCCTCCGGCGGGCACACCCAGCTGATGCAGGTCGACGGTTTCGGCATGTATCGACTGCTCGGCGAAACGCAGGACGACGCCGCGGGCGAAGCGTTCGACAAGACCGCGCAACTGCTGGGGCTTGGTTATCCCGGCGGCCCTGCGGTGTCCCGGCTGGCCGAGTTCGGCGCTGCCGGCGCCTTCACTTTCCCGCGGCCCATGCTGCACAGCCGCGACCTGAACTTCAGCTTCAGCGGCCTGAAGACGGCGGTACTCACGGCCGTCCGCAACACCGGCGACCTCTGCGATCAGGTCCGCGCCGATATCGCCCGGGCGTTCGTCGACGCGGTGGTGGAGGTGCTCGTGCGCAAGTCGATGACGGCGCTGGCGCAGACAGGGTTGCGCCGTCTGGTCGTCGCCGGCGGGGTGGGAGCCAACCGGCAACTGCGTGAGGGGCTCATGCGCGAGACACAGCGCGCCGGCGCCGAACTGTTCTTCCCGCCCGCGGAACTCTGCACGGACAATGGCGCCATGATCGCGATGGCAGGACTTGCCCGGATGCAGGCCGGCGCTGCCGCGCTGACCCTCTCCTTCAGCGTCCGACCGCGCTGGCCGCTTGAAGGCACGGATTGACCAGCGGCGCCGCCTCAGCCGCGCGCGGTCTTCTCGCCAATCCGGCGTTCCTTGCCGGCGACCAGGTTGGCGATGTTCTGCCGATGGCGTGCGACCAGCAGCAGGCTCATCGCCAGGATGACCAACGACAGCCACGGTTCCCCGGTCCGCCAAAGCAAGGCCGCGGGCGCGGCCAATGCCGCACTCAGCGAAGCCAGCGACGAGTAACGGAATGCCGCTGCTACGGCCAGCCAAACCGCGCAGGCCAGCAAGCCGGCGCCGAAATCCAGCGCCAGAAAGGCACCGAGAAAGGTGGCGACGCCCTTGCCACCCTTGAAGCCGAAGAACACGGGGTAAAGGTGGCCGACAAATGCGGCCAGTGCCGCCAGCGCCACGCCCAGTTCGCCGACACCAAACAACGGTCCGATGGCGCGCACCAGCCACACCGCCATCGCCCCTTTGGCAGCGTCGCCCAGCAAAGTCAGCGCAGCGGCCGCCTTGCTGCCGGTGCGCAGCACATTCGTTGCGCCCGGATTTCCCGAGCCGTAGCTGCGCGGATCGGCCAGCCCGAACAGGCGACTGACGACTACCGCGAAGGACACCGAGCCGAGCAGGTATGCGCCGGCCACCGCCGCCGCCCATGCAAAGGTCTGCATCTGCCCGCTCGTCAGGATTCCAGCGCGCAAGCGACCGGCACCGCGCCGAGCTCATTGGCCAGCACGGAAGGCGAAATCTCCACCAGGTAGCCGCGCCGGCCGCCATTGACGAACATGCGGTCCAGATCCAGCACCGTGCGCTCGACGAAGATCGGCATCGGTTTGCGCAAGCCGAAGGGCGACGTTCCGCCGACCTGGTAGCCGGTATGTCGCTGTGCGACATCCGGCGTGCACGGCTCGATGCGCTTGCGGTCAATCTGGCGAGCCAGGTTCCTGGTCGACACCTTGCGGTCGCCGTGCATCAGCACGATCAGCGGCTTGTCGTGCTCGTCCTGCATCACCAGCGTCTTGACGATCCGATGCTCGGCAACGCCGAGCGACTGCGACGAGACCGCAGTGCCGCCATGCTCCACGTATTCGTACAGGTGCTCGACAAACGACACGCCACGCCGGCGCAGCCAGGCGGTCGCCGGTGTTTCCGATACGTGTGTCGCCTTGCCCATCGGCGCGCAGTCTAGCCGCGCGGATGGTGGCGCTGATGCAGCGCCTGCAGGCGCTCACGTGCCACGTGGGTATAGATCTGCGTGGTCGAAATGTCGGCGTGGCCAAGCAGCATCTGCACGACACGCAGGTCGGCACCATGGTTAAGCAGATGCGTGGCGAACGCGTGGCGCAGTCCATGCGGCGACAGCGGCGCGCGAATGTCCGCCTGCAGCGCATAGCGGCGAACCAGTTTCCAGAACATTTGTCGGCTCATCGGCCCGCCCTGCCGGGTGACGAACAGCGCGTCGGCGCTGCGACCCTTGAGCAGTCGTGGCCGCGCCTGCCCTGCATAGCGGTCCAGCCACAAGCGCGCCTCCTCGCCCACCGGCACCACCCGCTCCTTCTGGCCCTTGCCGGTAACCCGTACCAATCCGTCGGTGGGCGAGAACTCCACGAGCTTCAGACCAACCAGTTCCGTCACCCGCAGCCCGGTGGCATACAGCATTTCGAGCATCGCCCGGTCGCGCAGGCCGAGGTCGGTGCTGGGGTCTGGAGCAGCCAGCAGCGCCTCGACCTGTTCCTCGGTCAGCGCCTGCGGAAAACGCGGCGGCCCTTTGGCCGTTGCCAGCCGCAGGGTCGGGTCGCGATCGATCATCCCTTCGCGCAGCGCCCAGCGATAAAAGCGTCGCAAGGTGGCCAGCCGGCGGTTGGCGGTGCTGGCGCGCGAGACGGCGAATGCCGCGGCGAAGTGCTGCTGCAAGTCGACTTCGTCGGCGGCCAGCAGGTCACGCGCACCGAGCCGCGCGGACAGTTGCTGCAGGTCGCGCCGGTACGCGGCAAGGGAGTTCGCGGCCAGCCCGTCCTCGAGCCACAGCGCGTCGATGAATCGGTCGATCAGCGCAGCTTCCGTGCTCTGCGCCGCCGTTTCCCCGGCCACCTTCATGGGCGACCCTCGCGGCGCGGCCCGCGCGCGAAATGCCAACTTGCCGCCTGCAAATGACAAAGCCCGGGCAATGCCGGGCTTCGCTCGCGGCAAGTGCACACGGTCAGCCGCCGAGCAGGCCCTTCTTGAGATCAGCGTCGACCGGCTTGTCGCCGATCCAGATGCGCAGGACGGCTTCGAAGAAGCTCTCGCCGGCGATGGCGCTGCCGCGCGGCTGGCCATTGACGATGATGCGCGTGCCGCCGTCCGGAGTGAACTCGAAGTTGATCTGATCGCCCTTCTTTGCCTCGCCGACCGCCTTCAGGTTGGCATTGAGTGCTTCGATCTGCGTCTTGAAGCCGGCCATCTGCTGCTCGCTGAGGTTGGCCTTCAGCCCGTCGTTCAGCGCTCCCGCAAACGTGTCGGCGTCGACATTGCGCAGCATGCCGAGCGCCACCCGCCGCGGCCCCTTCTGCGCGAGCAGTGTCGCCGGCGAGTTCGCCTTCTGCGGCACATACAGTCCCGCCGCATAGACCTTGAAGAAGGCGCGCGTCCGCACGCCGGTGCCGTTCAGTTGCAGGGGCTGACCGCCCACCTGCACCGTGGGCTCGAACTTCACTCCCTCGACTTCGACCGCCTGCGCCTGCGCCAGGCTCGCGAAACCGGAAAAAAGCAATGCCGCCAGGATCCTTCTCATGAGTAGATCTCCTCGTTGAATCTAACGTGCGCTTCCGACTTGCTCTGTGCCCCCTGCCCGCCCGAGTCCCTTGGGCAGGGGAAAGACTACATGTTCCTCGACGCCTTCCAGCTCCCGCACGTCGGTCGCCCCCAGCGACCGCAGGCGCTCGATCAGTGCACTGATGAGAGATTCCGGCGCCGATGCGCCCGCCGTCACGCCGATCCGTTGCCTGCCCCGCAGCCATGCAGGATCCACGTCATCGGCACTGTCCACCAGGTGCGCCGGTACACCGAAGCGCTGAGCTACCTCGCGCAGCCGGTTGGAGTTCGAACTCGACTGGCTGCCGATCACGATGACGACATCCACCTGCGGCGCCATCATCTTCACCGCGTCCTGGCGGTTCTGGGTCGCGTAACAGATGTCGGCCTTCTTGGGCGCGGCGATGGACGGGAAACGCTGCCTGAGGGCCGCGACGATCTGCGCCGCGTCGTCGACCGACAGCGTGGTCTGCGTGACGTACGCCAGCTGCCCAGGGTCGCCGACCTCGAGCCGCGCCACGTCCTGCACAGACTCGACGAGGAAGATGCCGCGATCGGCCTGCCCCATCGTGCCTTCGACCTCCGGGTGGCCCCGATGACCGATCATCACGACCTCCCGGCCCTGCGCGCGCATCCGTTCGACCTCGACGTGCACCTTGGTCACCAGCGGACAGGTTGCGTCCAACACCCGCAGCCCGCGCGCCTCGGCCTCGCTGCGCACGGCTTTCGACACGCCATGCGCCGAGAACACCACGGTAGCGCCCGCCGGTACCTGCTCAAGCTCGTCAACGAACACGGCGCCCTTGGCGCGCAGATCGGCCACCACGTGCGTGTTGTGCACGATCTCGTGGCGCACGTAGATCGGCGCGCCATGCACCTGCAGCGCCCGCTCGACGATCTCGATCGCCCGGTCGACACCGGCGCAGAAGCCGCGTGGCTTCGCCAGCAGGATCTGCATCAAAGCACCCCGATCACTTGGACGGAAAAGCGCAGAGGCGTTCCGGCCAGCGGATGATTGAAATCGATCAGAACACGTCGTCCGTCGCATGCCTTGAGTACGCCGGCCAGGCGGCCGCCATCGGGCCGGTTGAACTCGACCACGTCGCCCGGCGCGTAGGCGACGCCCGCCTCCGCGTTCGCGTCAAACGCGGCACGCGACAGCGCCTGAACCAGTTCCGCACTGCGCTCGCCGAACGCTTCCGCGGGGCCCAGTTCAAACGACGCCTGGTCACCTTCGGCGAGTCCGAGCATCCGCGCCTCGAGCCCGGCGGCGAGGTGGCCGCCCCCCAGTTGCAGCGTTGCCGGGTGCCCGCCGAGCGTGCTGAAAACCTCCCGCTCGGCACCATCGACGAGCGCCGCCAGACGATAATGAAGCGTCACGTGCGAATCTGGTGCGATCCGTGCCATGGCGAACAGCAGAGGCAATCGGGCAATTGTAGCCAACGGCCCACGGTTGACGGTCCGCGATTGGCCCGAGGGCGAGCGGCCGCGCGAACGGCTCCTCATGCAAGGCCCGCACTCGCTGTCGGAAGCTGAACTGCTGGCGGTATTCCTGCGCATCGGCTTGCCCGGGCGCAGCGTGCTCGACCTGGCCCGCGAGGCAATCGAGCGCTTTGGCTCGCTGAACGGCCTGCTCGGCGCCCCGGCGGATGAGATCCAGGAGATACCCGGCTTCGGCCCGGCCAAATGCGCCCAGTTGCTGGCGGTGATGGAACTGGCGCGGCGGGCACTGAAGGAGGACATGCGCCGGGAGCACCTGCTCGACTCACCGCCAAGAGTGCGCGAATACCTGCGCCTGCGGATCGGGCACCTGCAGCATGAGGTATTCATGGCGATCTTTCTCGACGCGCAGAACCGGCTGATCGAAACCGACGAACTTTTCCATGGGACGCTGACACAGACCAGCGTTTATCCACGCGAGGTGGTCAAGCGAGCGCTGCAGCGCAATGCCGCGGCGGTGATCTTCGCGCACAACCACCCCTCCGGCCTGGCCGAGCCGAGCCGGGCAGATGAACTGCTGACCAGAACGCTGCGCGACGCCCTGGCTTTGGTGGATGTGCGGGTGCTCGATCACCTCATCGTCGCGGCGGCCTCCAGCGTCTCGTTCGCCGAGCGCGGACTGCTCTGAGGCACGCTGCCGATGCGGTGGTTGGATCGGTCCACCGCGGCACGCTATACTTTCACGCTTTCGTTCGGCCGCGGGATGGGGAAGGGCTTTTGCCGCTGCGAACACCAAGTCTCTTTTGAGGAACAAGTCATGGCACGTGTGTGTCAAGTCACCGGCAAGAAGCCGATGGTCGGCAACAACGTCTCGCACGCCAACAACCGGACGAAGCGCCGCTTCCTGCCCAATCTGCAGGACCGCCGCTTCTGGGTCGAGAGCGAGAAGGGCTGGGTACGGCTGCGCCTGACCACCGCCGGCCTGCGGACGATCGAGAAACAGGGCATCGATGCGGTGCTGGCCGACCTGCGCGGTCGCGGCGAACTCTGACATAGAACGGGAGAGCGAAGATGGCCAAAGGCGCCCGCGAGAAGATCAAGCTGGAATCGACGGCCGGTACCGGCCATTTCTACACGACGTCGAAGAACAAGCGCACGACGCCGGACAAGCTTCAGTTCATGAAGTTCGATCCGGTGGCGCGCAAACACGTCGCCTACAAGGAAACCAAGCTCAAGTAGCCCCGAAGCGCCCAACAAAAAACCGGCCATGGCCGGTTTTTTGTTGGGCGAAAATCCGTTCGATCAAGCCGGCGTTGGAGCGTAACTGCGGATGCGCAGCGCCGCCTCCTGCAGGGCGCGGATACCGCTTGCCTCGGCACGGGCGATCCAGTCCTGCAGGAGCACGAGCATCTGCTCGCGCGAAGCGCTGCCGCGTTCCCAGATCGTCGCCAGTTCGGCACGCATATCGACCAGCGTACGCATGGCCCGGCTCTGTGCCAGAAGTTCGCGCAGCGTCTGCTGCTGGGCGGCCGGAATTGCCTGCACGTCTGACTTGCGCAGCCAGCGGCGCAGCGACGCGAAGCGCTGCCGCTCGGTAGGCGGCAGGCTCAGCCGGCGCAGCTCCTCGTTCAGCGTCGAGCGCAGGCCGCGCGCATAACGCGACAGCAGGTCGTAGCGGTTGGCGATCACCGCCTGCAGGGTCTGCACGTCGACGCCGGGGCGCGGTGTGGCCACCCTGGCCACCGGGGCCAACCGCAGCACCTTCGCGAGCCCCAACGCCGACAGCACGCGGATATAGACCCAGCCGAGATCGAACTCGAACCACTTGTTCGACAGCTTGGCCGACGTCGGGTAGGTATGGTGGTTGTTGTGCAGTTCCTCGCCGCCGATCAGGATGCCCCACGGACTGATGTTGGTGGCCGCGTCCGGGCTGTCGTAGTTGCGGTAGCCCCAGTAATGGCCGATGCCGTTGATCACGCCGGCAGCAAAGAACGGAATCCAGATCATCTGCACCGCCCAAACTGCGATGCCCGCGACGCCGAACAGGACCAGGTCGGCGCCCAGCATCACTCCGCAGCCGTGCCAGGTGAAGCGCGAGTACAAGTTGCGCTCGACCCAGTCGTTCGGCGTGCCATGCCCGTAGCGGGCCAGCGTTTCGCTGTTGTTCGCTTCCGCCATGTAAAGCTCAGCGCCCTGCCACAGCACCTTTTTCAGGCCGCGCGTCTGCGGACTGTGCGGATCCTCCGGCGTCTCGCACTTGGCGTGGTGCTTGCGGTGGATCGCCACCCACTCCTTGGTCTGCATGCCGGTGGTCAGCCATAGCCAGGCGCGGAAAAAATGGCCGACGAGCGGGTGCAGGTCGAGCGCACGGTGGGCCTGCGAGCGGTGCAGGAAGATCGTCACCGCCGCGATGGTGACGTGGGTCAGCAGCAGCGTGGCCGCGATCAGTTGCCACCACGACAGGTCCAGCACGCCGCCGTTCAGGAACTCAACAAGATTCATGCATACTCCAACGCGGTCCGGCTGCGCCGGACGACAGGAAAATCAAGCGGTTGCGATTGTAAGGCGGCAGGCTCGTCGCGCCTAGCTGGCACCTGGCCGCACCGGCCGGCGTGCCAGCCGGTGCCGCCGCTTACTGCCTGCAGGCCGCTCAGGATTGCCGCTGCAGGACAGCGGCGAAGAACCCGTCGCTGGCGTGCAGGTGCGGCAGCATCACAAAATAGGGCGCGAAGCCGTCCAGGCCGGGAATGTCGATCGCCTGCGGCCGCAGGATGTCGGCGGCGGGCAGTAACACGAACTGCGGATGATCGGCGACGAATGTCTCGATGACCGCCTGGTTTTCCTCCTGAAGCAGCGAGCAGGTGGCATAGACCAACCGCCCGCCCGGCTTGACCAGGCGCGCCGCCGCACGCAGCACGTTGTGCTGCACACCGTTGACCCGCGCCAGTTCGGTCTCGTTGAAGCGCCACTTCAGGTCCGGATTGCGCCTGAGCGTGCCGCTGCCCGAGCATGGTGCATCGACCAGCACGCGATCGATCTTTCCCGACAACCGCTTGACACGCAGATCGTTCTCGCTGGCAATCGCCACGGGATGTACGTTCGACAGCCCGCTGCGTTTCAGCCGCGGCCCAAGCCCCGCCAGGCGGCGGGCGTTGATGTCGAAGGCATAAATGCGGCCGGTCGAGCGCATCAGGCTGCCGAGCGCCAGCGTCTTGCCACCGGCACCGGCGCAGAAGTCGGCCACCATCTCGCCGCGGCGCGGCGCCACCAGCCGGGCGATCAGCTGACTGCCTTCATCCTGCACCTCGATGCGGCCCTCCTGGTACAGCGGCCAACGCGTCAACCCGGGTTTTTCCAGCAGGCGTATCCCTTCCGGCGAATACGGCGTCGGTTCGGCGCGCAACGGCGCGTGCTGCCGCGCTGAGGACCGCAGCTCGGCAAGCACGTCGTCGCGGCCGGCGCGCAGCGTGTTCACGCGCAGGTCGAGCGGCGCCGCCTCGGTCAGCGCCGCGCACAGCGCGGCCGAATCGCCGTACTGGGCGGCGATGCGCTGGTACAGCCATGGCGGCAGTTCCGCCTGCACGGTGCGCGGCGCCGAGTCCATGCGCATGGCCAGCGCGTGGCGGACTGCGCGCTCGTCGTTGCGCAGCGCGCGCGCGTCGAGCGCGGCGGCGCCATGCTGGCGGG
>Ga0209253_10006504_pt1 | contig 10122 bp, 11 predicted proteins | sample FrelakmetBRP12BR_FD_187145 | JGI IMG/M metagenome (GOLD analysis project Ga0209253, IMG submission 187145) | Freshwater lake sediment microbial communities from the University of Notre Dame, USA, for methane emissions studies - BRP12 BR (SPAdes)... | ecosystem: Environmental > Aquatic >...
TCGTATCCCAAATTTCTGCAGCAGAAATCGCTGTATCGCGATTACTTCATTCGCCGTAAATGTAGAGAGGATGTGAGCAAGACGAAGCGTTTCGGGATAGCCCTGGCTGACTATGTCAGATCCCAAAAGCCTTCGAACGGATTCTATTGTACATTCGTGAGACAACTCTCGATCGACATCTAGGCGAAACGAAAACCCTTTTCGATGAAGCTTTGCAACAAATATTCGACCTAGTAGTTGAACGGGATATGAGGGAAATTGTCTTCTAATGGCGGAGTCCACTTCCACTAGGCAAGCTGAGGAGATGCTCTTTGTTAGCTGGGTTATCTCGTTTCCCATGATTCTAAGCTTCGTCGACTTTGATAATGCCAGAACAGCGTCTCCGTTTTTTCGGGCGTTTTCGAGCATTTTCTCAACAGGTTTGGATGGATTGTCTGGGGTTCCCGCTGTCAACGAACCATCCAGAAGTATCAATGAATTCGTGAAAGAGTGACATATCGAACGTTGAATCCACCTCTCCAAGGCATTCCTCAGTCTTCCCAAAACCTTGATCGCCAGAGGAGGACTGGATGGTGAGATCACGGAAGGAAACCCTAGCTTTTGAAAGACGGATGAGATCGTTGATTCGGTGAGGTGAAACGCGAGAGGTCCGCAGCGGCTGTAGTAGTATCGGTCAGGGGCCGCAGAGACAACCGCGCCACGTAGGGCGCACAACATGCCTTCGGATGTCTCACCAATTCTGATACTCGACACGTCTACGGCAACTACTGGATAGCGTTCTGTTGATGGTTCAATGAATATTGGTTTGGAAAGAAAGTCTGAAGCGTCTAATGAGATGGAGAAGTCGTCGTCACCGTTGGATTCAACTATGTTCTGGAAGAACAAGTGTTCTGATGGATCGTATCGTGTGTTCAGTTTACGATTGAGTGAGTCGTTGCTCAAACGAAGGAGAAAATCAGGAAGCAGATCAACTGTGTCGTCGAGTTTCATTTGCTGGGTAGGAAGATCAAGGACTGTCGAATTCAAACAATCAACTCCTTTTGCATCAACAATCCTGATGTGAATTCGGCTTCCCACAATTCTCGTTAGTCAACTCTACCAGTGAGTTTGAACAGTCTTCAGGAGTCAGTATTCTTCGACATCTCGTTCTGGCTCAATTCATTGGCAGCTTCCTGTACTTCCTTCATCCCGTTTGTACTGATCTTGTAGGATCCTCTCCCAGTTCTTTCAACAAGCCCTGCCTTCACCATCTCCACTAAGGTGTTACGGACGGTTTTGATCGCTTTCCCTGAGGCGCTGGAGATCTCCTCCACGGACATTTCGTCGTTCATCCGTTTTCCAAACTTGTTTGCGATGTGAGCACAGAGTAGGACGACGCCGATCGCTTGGTCTGAGGAAGGAACCAGCTCTGTGATAATTATCTCGCCGGAGGGTGAAATCTTCGCGAGTCTCGAGATGGTTTCAAGCATATTCGCGTAATCTGGTGACCACACAATACGTGATGCGATGTCGAAAGGTGGGCACACCCTCGAGATGAATTGGATCACTTCCTTGATGACTTGTTCAGAGTCGCCTTCTACTGTATGTCGCAGACCGTTCAGTTCAACTAGCACTTTCACATGATTCGTTTGGGCCAATCTCAAACGTCCTCTCGAGTAATCTTGACTTTTGACAGAACGGCTCTCAGGAAATGGTCGAGCCCGAGTGTTGTTGTTCGGTATTCGCCCTTTCCCATTCGTTCAGACAGACCCTCGGAGCAAAGTTCGCTAAGTCTTCCAGCAATGGTTCCAGCACCAGATTTTGTTCGATCTATTAGATCGCCGATGCGGACTGTATCTGTTTCAAGCTTCTTAGTCAGATATCCGAAACGTGCCTTGGCAAGGTGAAGAAGTACGAGTTCTCTATCCGAAAGAGCGTTGATATCACCGACTATCGCGATTTCTTCAGGGGTAACTGCGAAGACGCCTTCGCATGACTCTAGAAATCTTGCGCTATCGACTGTCAGAGATATGCGTGAAGCGAGGCCCATTGTTGGCAGAATGTCCGAGAAGAAAGCGTAGAGTTCTCTAAGGACTGTGTCAACATCTCCGACTACTTTCTTCTCCATGTCGCGAAACTTCACGATGACTTCGACAGTTTGGTCATCGGTCAAGGTTTTTTTGACCTCCATACCTTCCTGAGGTTGCAAGATCTTCAATCCATTTCTTTCCAGCCACAGTCAGTCTGTAGGTGTCTGCTTCCTTGTACGCAAGCCCCTCTCGCTTCAACTCGCTGATCCTGCTGGCAAAGCCGACGGACAAGAATCCGCTCAGGCTTAGGAGTCTACTCATTTCCTTGGGCTTCAACCCGGCGGGGTCCATCGCGTAAAGCAGAACGCCGACAGCTTCTTTGTCTGTGAGTCTGTCCCTTGGAACGACAATTACAGGCCCGTCCGCCGTGCTCTCAACTATTCCTTCAAGAACTTCTTTTTCTCCAACAGACGCAGACTGACTGACAACCAAGCTGTCGATGACTTCTAGCCACTCGGGGAACCCCTTCATGCTCTCCACGATCTTGTCAAAGCTTTCGTCCTCGACCTCAATATCTCCGTAGCTTCGGTGCAAGATCAATCGAACCTTCAACTGAGTCGCCATCGTCAAATAATGCTACGGCATACTTAAGATTTACGTACAAAGTATGATGTATACGTAACGTTTAACGTCAGCGTCAATCCACGAATAGCTCTTAGAATCTCTTCTGTCTCAAGACAGGGAACATTAAGGGCTTGTTTCTTGACGTATTAGGATGATATGGTAAGATGCTGCACTTTAGGTTTGTGTAAGGTGATATATGTGTCATAAGAAGTATTTTGGTTACGAAATGTACTCCATTCAATCTTTTCATTCACAAATAAGTCTTCAGAAAAAGTATTATATGAGCTTGGGTGGGTGTCAAGGGAAACTGAGGTAATTGTGAATGGTCGAAATGTTCTGTGTCAAATGTAAGAAGAAAGTCACTGTGAATGATGCTGATGTTAAGCGGGACGTTACCGTCAAAGGTCGAGCTATGCTGAGAGCGGTGTGTCCTGTTTGCGGTACGAGAATGACTAAGTTCACGAAGTAGGTTGTGAAGAGCTCATTCACAATCGCCAATTCCTTTTTTTGTTTCTTGGATTACGATGATCATCAGAGTCTTCTGCTGCAGGGTTGACAATACTGCCAGAAGCGTAGTCTTCGCAATGACTGAAGGAAACTGACCAAGGAGACAGTGTCTATTCGGGGTTGCAGGAGTGCCGGCTAATCATCGCAAGACTTATATCGTGTTCGTCAACCTTGTTGGGTAATCCGTTCTACGTGAGGCTACCTTTTTGATGGCGCCTGTGGCGCGAGGTGTGGGCGAACGTAGACTCGGTTGGGACGCTATGGGAAATATGTCCAGAAGGATCCACATGTATGACATGCAGTTGACACTTGGGTCGATGTCTCGCCGAACGAGCTTTCAAGCGGTTTCATGCTTTCATTTTTCGATGCTGGCGACTAGATCACGGGGAAGTGCGTGAAGAGTGCCGGCGAGGGAACAAGCAAAATTCAAGGAATCAGCCTCTGTCAAGATTGGTCCCAGGAAGATCACCCGGTTTGAACGGGCAAGAGTGGTTGGGGCGCGAGCTCTTCAGATATCGATGGGAGCACCTGTCTTGATTGATGCTTCTCCAGAGTTGCACTCGCCAATAGATATCGCCCTTATGGAACTTGAGCAGTTTGTTCTACCGATGAGCATTAGGCGGTCGCTTCCCGACGGCGCTTTTCAGAATATTCCTTTGAGGCTCTTGACCCAGTCAGACTGACGCATCGATCGTGTGGTTGTGGAGGATTAGGATTCCTGTTGGAGGACTCTAGGAAGGCGTGGCTCTACGCTATGGGAATTATGCTAGCTGCGTCATTGACTGTTCTGGTTCTGAGGTTAAGTTCTAGAATTTTTTTCACGTTGGACTTTGAGTTGGCGCTAGTATATGTGCCAACGGTTGTTCTGATAGGGATCTTCATCTACCTTACGAGAAAATGTGAGCGTTCGCCAAGGTAGGCTGCTCGAGCTAAGGACTGATTCTACTCAGTTAGTTTCTTACTCATAACGTAGGCGTCTGCGCCATCATGATAATAGTATTGGACTCTTCGATATGTCTCGAAGCCAAGTTGCTTGTACAACTCTATTCCAGCGTCGTTTGTAGTTCTGACTTCCAGATAGAATTCCTTCGCACCGCGCTTTGTTACAGCATCCATTGCTTCGGTCACCAGGGCACGAGCAACTCCAATCCTACGATATTCGGGAATAACTGCCAGCGAAACCAAATGCGCCTTCTTCACCATCTTCAACCGACTAATCTCAGAGAATCCATGCTCGACACGACACATCATGTAACCGATGATTCGGTCGCCCAGAACCGCCAAAAGAAATGCTTCTGGGCAACTGTGGTAGATTTCCATGAAGAAATATGAGTTGTAATTCTCGGGGAGACAGGTTCTATTGACCTCCATGACCATTGGGAGATCTTCTGGAGAGAATCTCCGTACCTCGAACTTCCCAATCGTCACCATATTCTGACCAAGACTGACCATCTTGTCAAATGAAGTATAATATGTTGTCTGATTATTTCTGAGCGCCATAGGCTTATGAAAATACTACGGGAAGGTTTTTAGCGCACACAGAATGTCGGTTATGGTCCATTCAGAGGATAGCGTAATGAGCGGAATTCCACCGAGTGGACCATATTCCTCAAGCCCGTATGGTCCAGCCTTCGTAGATCTCAAAAACGTAATCCAATCGAGATTCAACGTACTCGACGCGTTCATAGACCCGAATGGAATTCCATCATTTGTCATAGCTCCTGAAAATACGGAGAATAAGTTTAGGGTGATCGTTGAAGATTTCGCCAAGATGAATCTGGTTGCGATGCTTCGACGCCATGACGACAGGCTTCTCATCAAAGTCTTTACGAAACCTACCGCCAAGCCCAGCAGATTCAGCCTGAATCTTGTGCTCTTAGGGGCAACGCTAGCAACGATTTTTTATGCAGGGTATTCTGGTTTTTTGAGCACTCCTATTCTCCATGAAGTGCTCCAGAAAGACAAAAATCCATTTCTACAAGCTGGATTGTTCATGGTTTGTCTTTTTGGAATAATCGGCCTTCACGAGTTGGGTCATCTATTGGCTTGCAGAAAGTATGACCTAGACTTCACTCTGCCATACTTCATTCCAGGTCCGCCACCGTTTGGAACGTTTGGCGCAGTTGTGTCGCTTCGAAGCGCACCCACAAACAGAAACCAACTTTTCGACTTGGGATTTGCAGGCCCATTAGCTGGATTCCTAGCTACGGTGATAATATCAATAATCAGCTTCCAGCTCGCCATCCAAGTCACACTCCAACAGGCGATTGCTTGGGAACAACAGGAACTTGTTCAACAAGCATTTTGGCCCATGTACCCGCTTCTCTTCGATATTGTCCAACCAATCATCCGTCCAACGCTTGAAGGATACTCGCTGATACTAACCCAGGTTGAATTGGCCGCTTGGGTAGGGGCCTTGCTCACGTTTCTGAACTTACTTCCTGTATGGGAACTTGATGGTGGTCATATCTCACGTGCAGTCTTTGGAGCGAGAGGCCACAGGATTGCTTCAGCCATTGGAATACTCATACTCTTTGTAACAGGCTACTGGTTCTTTGGAATCTTCATACTATTCTGGATGTTCTCTACAAGGCGAGGTATGGCCGGAACCGATCCGCTTGATGATGTGTCGCCACTTTCAAGGTCACGCAAACTAGTGTTTCTGTTGGTCATCGTTATTACGGTGCTTTGCTTCGTTTCGCTCTATGACTTGACAAGTGTGATCAGGTAATCTAGACTAGACATCGACCAGAATATGCTTTCGGTCAGGTTTGAGCGCTTTTGTCAATCTTCTTCTTCCGAACAAACACCACAGCGCCGAGAACAGCAGCTACAACAATGACCATGGCTGCCTCCAGGTAGGAATTGGACTGGCCACCGGTCGTTGACATGGAAACTGATGCTGTTGTTGCCTGTATCGTGGCTGTAATTGCTGTGGCAATCATAGTCGATACTTCGGGCGTAGCCGTAATCACACTGACAATGGTGGCGTTTCCTCCAGATGTCGCGTTGGCTACATTTGCGAAATCATAGTTATCATGGCAGATTTTGATTTCAAAACCATTAGCTAAGTATTCTTGCATTGCGTTGGGAAGCCCAGAAGGTTGGGCGTTGACTGAAGCCAGTGAATGCTGAAACATAACAACGCTCAAAACCAGTAACAAGCAAGCCAAGGCATTTGTGCGCAAGTCTGAACCCCTTCAAGAAATATCTACACGATCATTTATTATTGACGTTCGTGGTTTCCAGTTACATGCAAGATAGGATCATCCGAACCTACCAAGCCCTAAAATAATGTTTTGACCACACTTCATTTGTTAAGACAATTGGTGTGCGAAGACTTAGGGTTGATTTATGGATTGGTTTCTCGTCAAGTTCTGCTCTCGATATTGCGTGGCACCCGTGGAGGTGCAACAGTGACATCGGATAATATTGCCGAAGTGTCCAGGACCGCAAGAAGCCTGGTTTTTGCTGACTTGGCAAATCTATCGTCGTCTGGTTTGTTGTCTTTTGTCGATGACAAAGTAAACGCTGACAGTGGACAACGAATGTCGCTTGCGGCAGAGGCATTAAGGCAGGGGGCAGACCCCGAAAGCGTTTGCAGAAAGCTCAACTGGCAAGAATTTGAAGATATCACCGTGGTAGCCCTTAATTCGAATGATTATCGCACCAGAAAGCACTTCGTGTTTAGACGTGATGAGGTGAGACATGAGATAGATGTTGTTGGCGTGAAGGGGAAGCTGGCACTCTGTGTTGATTGTAAGCATTGGATGTATGGTTGGCAGAGAGGCAGAATCATCAACGCAGTCAAGAATCAAGTTGAAAGGGCGAAGGCATTGGCAGCTGAAATTCCAAAATATCAAGAAAAACTCATGTTGGGGTCAGAGAATCAACTACTCTTGATTCCGCTACTTGTGACTCTTGCTGACGTATCTTCAAGAATGGTCCATGGCGTGCCTGTGGTTCCAATCCTCAGAATGAGGGCATTCCTAAGTGAATTGTCCGACATGACTTGTCCGCCTGTGATGAGTTTTCATGTGAGTCTGATAGATTGACGAAATCTGATCTCAATGGCGGTTCGTTTGAATCATTGTTCTGGATTGAATGGATGCCTCGATGTAATCAGGTTGTCCGTTCTGAAGACTTTTTAGCCTGATCACAGACATAAGTCACTTTGGTGTAGACCGTTGACGTATTTCATCTTCATGTTGACGAAGAACGACTTGACAATCCAGAACGCACTGGATGTCTTTGACGAAATCAAAGATACGGGAGTCCGACATATCGGGTTCAAGGATATTGGTCTCCCCATGGACAAACTGAAGATCCTAGTTCAAAGAATGAAGAAACAGGATATGAGAACCTACCTGGAAGTTGTCAGTGAAAGCGAGGAAGCGAACGTGAAATCAGTCAAGAGTGCATTAGAACTTGGTGTGGACAACTTGATCGGAGGAAGCTATGTAGAACAGACTCTGAAGTTGATGAAAGGTAAGAAACTTGGGTTCTTCCCGTACATTGGAAAGATCGTCGGTCATCCATGTTTGTTGAGAGGGAGCATAGAAGAGATAGTTGCTGACGGAAAAAAGAAGAAAGCGATGGGGATAGATGGAATAAACCTGCTCGCATACAGGTATGATGGTAACGTTGAGGAGTTGATAACCTCTGTTCAGAAAGCTGTGAAGGTTCCACTTATCGTAGCCGGCAGCATAGACAGTTTCGAGAGAGTCCGACGTATGAAGGATTTGAAAGTGGATGGGTTCACAATAGGTGGCGCAATACTCGACAAGAAATTTGCGTCGAACGGTTCCTTATCTGATCAAATGAGAGCAGTTCTGAAAGAGACGGGCGAGATAAGCTAGAAGGCTTTCATTGGCGATATGGTTCTCGATATCGCTACATTCTAAGTTCGTTCATTGTCTTTTCCGCATCACTCGCGTCAGGATGACGCTTGTGCAGTATCGTGTACCGCGTTTTCCTGTACTGCCAAGCTCCCAAGAATGCCTGTATTGAGAGTTCTCTGCTGACGCCTATCTCGGTTGGGTTTGTATATGCACCAACTTCTCTGAGAAATGACATTATGGACTCTGCTTGGTAATTCGGATGTTCTTCGGCATTCCACCAGTTTGGGTTGTGCAACTGATGATAGTTGGCCATTAGCAGAGTTCCAATTCCAACCTGTTCTCCATGTTGACCCAACTTGGTACGGTGCTCTTCCGCGTAGTGGTCAAGCCAGTGTGACCAAAGATGTTCAGACCCTGAGGCGGGTCTTGATGAACCCCATATTGACATTCCAAGTCCTTTTTTGATCAGTGCCCAAACGAGACTCTTTGTTCCATTTTCAGTTCTTGACCTGATTTGCTCTAGATTGTTCATTACTGAGTCGAGTGCAGACATCTCCCAGTCAGCAAGAGAGTCGCAGTATGGCTCTTTCTTATCGTCTCGTCCAAGTTGCCAGTCTTTTATCGCGGTCACATCGGCAGCCAAATCACCACATCCAGCCGCGATCATCCATGATGGAGCGCGTGAAATAATTGTCATGTCCACAATCACGGCGTCAGCTAGGTTGACCGGAATTGTTTCTTTCTTTCCTCCAACAATTATCGAGCAGGTCTTTGAACTCATCCCATCGTTTGCCATTCCTGTCGAGAACAAAATGTATCTTGATCCTTTCCGATATGCAGCCAGCTTAGTAACGTCAAGGACGCTTGTGCCGCCTACCCCAATAAGAAAATCCTTGTCTTGAGTTGCTGCGACTACCTTACTGACATTGGCTTCATCGGGATTGTTGACAACTACTTCTGAAACGCCACAATCATTGCTTCTCAGCAGATTCATGATTTCAAGTCCAGCGACTTTTCTCGTGTTGACATCATCAACGATTGCACAACTTCCTCCAAGATCCAGTTTGTTGACGAGGTCAGATATCCTCTGGAGAACCCCACTATCGACAATGATCTCGACTTTAGGCATGGAATGTTTTCCACACGAACATGTCCATGATCTATCAAGCAACGACAAGAAGATCATTTCCGTTTCTGACAGAACACTGAGGTAGTGCTTGTTCAAACCTATTAATGGTTTGAAATGCGACGTGAATGCACAGATTATCTTGACAAACAGGTCTAATATGGCGAATGGGCCCAAGATTCCCCGACAGACATATATCAGCAATCTGAGAGACATCCTTGATTAATGCGCATGCTCTCTACTTTCAGAGAATCTTGCTCTGCGAGCTGTTGAGGTTCTAGAGTTGGTTGATAGAAAGCTAACCTTGATAGATACTGACCTGTGCGTTGGTTGTCAGTGTTGCATGTTTGCTTGTGCCCGCCGATTTGGGAACGCGGGACTTGAGAAATCAGCGATAAGAATTAGGTCGGCGGGCGGAATGGAAAGAGGTTTCGTAGTCGTCGCTTGTAGGGCCTGCTCTAATCCTCCATGTATGAAGGTCTGTCCGACGAGAGCACTCGTTTTGAGAAGTGGTGGAGGAGTCATACTAGATCACGCAAAATGTATTGGCTGCGGAAGTTGCGTGAACGCCTGCACGATCGGCGCAATCTTCTGGGACCATTCAACTAACAAACCGATAATCTGCGTCCACTGTGGATTCTGCACAGACTTCTGCCATTACGGTGTAATAAAGCTCAAGCCGAGCGAGGAGTGGGAACATGATCGATAAAGACACACTGTCAAGAGTTCTCTTCGTGAATCTTTCATCACGAAGATATTGGGTTGAGGAGAGACAGGAACTCTTTGAAGAATACTTGGGCGGGACCGGCGTTGCGATTCAACTCCTCAAAGAGAATTGTACCAAAGGTGCTGACCCGTACGGTCCTCAGAATCCAATAGTATTCGCCGTCGGACCCTTGAATGGCGTATTCCCGATCGCTTCCAAAACGGTTGCCATGTTCAAGTCCCCGTTGACTGGAAACCTGGGAGAGAGTCATGCGGGTGGCCGAAGCGCGGTTTCAATCAGAATGGCTGG
>Ga0209253_10006505_pt1 | contig 10122 bp, 8 predicted proteins | sample FrelakmetBRP12BR_FD_187145 | JGI IMG/M metagenome (GOLD analysis project Ga0209253, IMG submission 187145) | Freshwater lake sediment microbial communities from the University of Notre Dame, USA, for methane emissions studies - BRP12 BR (SPAdes)... | ecosystem: Environmental > Aquatic >...
GGGGAAAGAGGGATCACCCTCTCCGGTGGACAGAGACAGCGGGTCGCTATCGCCAGGGCGATCCTGATGAACCCTCCCATCTTTATCCTGGACGACGCCCTCTCCTCCGTCGATATCCAGACCGAAGAAAGCATCCTCAAAGGGTTGGAGAGGTTTCTCAAGGGTAGAACGAGTTTTCTCGTGACCCACCGGATCGCCCCTCTTCGCAGGGCAGATCGCATCATCGTTCTTGACGAGGGCAGGATCGTCGAGGTGGGGGACCACGCCACCCTCCTCTCCAACGGAGGGGTCTACGCAGACCTCTATTGGCGGGAACAATTGGCGGAAGAATTGGAACGGAACGGGGTGAACCGTGTATCCTGATTTCGGATATATGGAAGAAGGCAAGTTGGGAAAGGCTTACGACCTGAGGCTCATGGCCCGGCTGGCCGTGTTTCTCAGACCCTACGCGTCCATGATCGGTCTCTCCCTGCTCCTCGTTGTCTTCATGGCTGCTTTCGATCTTTTGATCCCTTACCTGACCAAAGAAGCGATCGATCGGTATATCGTCCATTTCGCGGGGGAAGTGGTCTTCAAAGGAGAGGGATCTGAGGCGGAAGAACGCCTCTTGAGAAACTACGGGGTTCACCTCCTTCCCGAGAAAGAGCAGGGAAGGTTCTTGCTGCCTTCGGATATCTTGCGGTCGATGGACGAGAAAGAGGCAGCCCTTTTTCAAAGATCCGGACTCCTGTCCAACCAGCGATACTATCTGTTTGCCGCACAGGGACCGAAGGAAGAAAAGATCCTGAAGAGATACCCTTCTTCTTTTGAAGAACATGGCGTTGATAGGTCCATTTCATTGAATCGGATGAGGGATCTGGCCAAGGAGGACCTGCTCGCCCTGAGAAGGAAGGATGTGGCAGGAGTCTTCCGCATCGCCTGCCTCGTTGTGTTGATCCTGATCGCCAACTTCGGCTTGAATTTCTATCAGGTCTATCTGATGGAAGTGGCGGGTCAGAGGGCGATGCATGATCTTCGGATGCGACTTTTTTCGCATGTCCAGACCCTTTCGGTATCCTTTTTTGATCAGAACCCTGTCGGGAGGTTGGTGACCCGGCTCACCAACGATGTCCAGAACGTTCATGAGATGTTTACCGCTGTCCTGGTTTACCTGCTCAAGGATATCCTCCTTCTGATCGGGATCATCCTCGTGCTCCTTCACCTGCATCGGGGGTTTGCCCTGCTGTCCTTCTTGTTCCTGCCCCTGATCTTCCTCACCACGCTGCTGTTCAGCCATCGCGCCCGCGATGCTTTCCGAGAGGTTCGCCAGAGACTCGCCCAGATGAATGCCTTTTTTCAAGAGAACTTCTCAGGGATCAAGGTCGTGCAGCTCTTTGGGAGAGAAAAGGAGAATGGGAGACGATTTTCGAAGATTAATGAAGGACATTATCGGGCCAACATGAGACAGATCTCCCTCTTTGCCCTCTTCGTCCCGCTCATCGAGGTCTTGAGCACCGGGGCGGTCGCCCTCGTCCTCTGGTACGGAGGGGGGAAGGTCATCCAGGAGACCATTACGCTGGGGGTCCTGGTTGCCTTCCTGTCGTACATCAGAATGTTCTTCCAGCCCATTCGGGATCTTTCGGAGAAATATACGATTCTGCAATCGGCCATGGCCTCTCTGGAAAGGATCTTTCTTCTGCTGGATCATCGGGGGAAGCCGGTGGAGTCCGCCTCTTCGGTAAAAAGAAAGATCAGAGGATGCATTGAATTCAGAAATGTCTCTTTCTCCTATGATGGAAAAGAGCAGGTTCTGAAGGGAATCTCTTTTTCTGCCCGGGAGGGAGAAACGGTGGCGATTGTGGGGGCAACCGGAGCTGGGAAGACCTCCCTGCTTCATCTCCTCGAACGGTTCTACGAGGTGGAAGAAGGCGCCATCCTTGTCGACGGCATCGATATCAAGGAGTGGGATCTTTCGACACTCCGATCCCAACTCGGATTGGTCATGCAGGATACCTTTCTGTTGGCCGGTGATGTCGAGGAGAATATCCGACTGGGAAATTCGGAGACCGATGGATGCCGAGTCAGGAACGTGACTCAGATTGTGAACGCCGATGCTTTTATCCGAAAATTGCCTCAGGGATACCGAACCTCTATCGGAGAAGGGGGAGCGACGTTGTCGGCGGGTGAGATGCAGTTGTTGGCCTTTGCCAGGGCCCTGTACCTTGATCCCCGGGTTCTCATCCTGGATGAGGCTACCTCGCATGTCGATCCTGAGACGGAACGGTTGATTCAGGAAGGCTTGATCCGTTTGCTCAAAGGGAGGACTGCCATCGTCATCGCTCACCGCCTTTCAACCATTCAGCACGCCGACCGTATCGTCGTGCTCCATAAAGGAAAGGTGAGAGAAGAAGGAACCCATGCAGAACTCCTCGCGAAGAGGGGGCTCTACTTCAGGTTTTATCAGCTTCAGTATGGCACGGAGAAAATGTGAAATGCCAATGATGACTGACTGATGATCAATCATCAATCACTGAATGACCCATGACCTAATGATTCATCAAGGGTTGACAAAATAGAATCCTTATCCTATATAGGAAAGGGGTTCTATGGAAGAGAAGGAGGGTTTATTGCAGGAGGCTGTCCCTCCGGAGGAAAAGTTGAGGGAGGTCGACCTCAATGCTCTTTTCCCCGGAAGAGGGTACGATCTGAATCGACTCTTCCCTGACGGAGAGACAAAAAAGCTCCTGCGGGACGTCAAACGGAATAAGCGAGACCTCGAGAGGTTTGTCAAGAATCTCCAAATGGAGGAGGAGTAAATGGAATGCCCTCATTGTCACCAGCCCTTGCCTTCTCTCCTCTGTCCGCAGTGCGGAGCCAGGACACCCGAAGACAGTCTGTTTTGCTTTCAGTGTGGGAAGCCTGTCCAGAAGGAAAAAAAGGGGGACGACGAGGTGGATTTTTCACAGCGCGTCCTGTGCAGCGACGGGAACTGTATTGGTATCATCAACGAGCAGAGAGTCTGTAATATCTGTGGCAAGCCCTATACCGGTAACTCAGTTTAAGACCTCGATGGGGATCGAAGTCGCGTGCTGAGCGCAGTGCCTCAACCCCTTCCAACCAATCCTTGAAATCTTTTCACAATCGGTTCTTTCTGGTTCTGAAGTTATCAAAGAGCAAGAACACCAGGAGGATGGGCCACGTTGACAGTCGGGAGGGTAATGGTTATCTTATATTTTGTATTCGTCGAATGAGGAGGAGAGTATGGTCTTCATGCCAAGGGGCGGTGCTGACAAAGAGGAGAGGGGCAAGGACGAAAAGATTATTGTGGCTAACGAGCTCCCGATCCTTCCCTTGAGAGGGACAGTGCTTTATCCCGATCTCATTCTACCCATCATGGTGGGTAGAAAGAAATCGGTGAAGTTGATCGACGATGCGATGGATTCCGATCGCATCGTCGGGGTCATCACTCAGAAAAGGTCCGAGGTGGAGGACCCTAAAGAAGGGGACCTCTATTCTTATGGGGTGGCTGCCCTGATCCTGAGGATGATCCGAGAACTTGACGGAAGTCAGCGGGTCATCGTCCAAGGGGTGTCAAGAATACGGACCAAAGAATTCTTTCAGAAAGAGCCTTATTTCAAGGCGCACGTGGAGGTTTTCGAAGAAGGAGCTCCTCAAGGGGTAGAGGTTGAAGCCCTGATGATGAATTTGAAGAACCTCTTTCAAAGAGCCGTGGAATTGGCTCCCTATCTTACATCAGAACTGGGAGCGATGGTGGGCAACATTAAATCGCCTGCCATCCTTGCGGATCTTATCGCCTCCAACCTCAATATTGCGGCACCGGATAAGCAGACGATCCTGGAAACGATTGACGTGCGAGAGCGGCTGAGCAAGGTTCATCTGTTCCTTAATAAGGAGGTCCAGGTTCTGGAGCTCGGGAATAAGATTCAGTCCCAAGTGAAGGAGGACATGGATCGGACTCAGCGAGAGTATTATCTTCGAGAACAACTCAAGGCGATCAAGAAGGAGTTGGGCGAGCTCGACGAGCATTCCGCAGAGATTAAAGAGCTTCGGGACAAGATCAAGAAGGCGAAGTTACCTCCCGATGCGCTGGCGGCCGCCGAGAAGGAGTTAGACCGTTTGGCCAAAATCCCTTCGGCTTCAGCCGAGTACACGGTGGCGAGGACCTATCTGGACTGGCTGGCTGAACTGCCATGGTCAGAATCGACCGAGGATAATCTGAACATCGATAATGCTCATAAGATCCTGGATGAAGACCATTATGATCTCGAGAAGGTGAAGAAACGAATTCTGGAATACCTGGCCGTGAGAAAGCTGAAATCCAGTATGAAAGGGCCGATCCTTTGTTTCGTCGGACCTCCGGGCGTTGGGAAGACCTCCCTGGGAAAATCGATCGCCCGCACCATGGGACGTAAGTTCGTTCGTATCTCGCTGGGCGGCGTCCGGGATGAGGCTGAAATCCGAGGGCATCGTCGAACCTATGTCGGCGCCTTGCCCGGCCGGATCATCCAAGGGGTGAAAAAGACGGGCTCAAATAATCCGGTCTTCATGCTGGATGAGGTGGATAAGATTGGGACGGATTTCCGTGGAGATCCATCCTCGGCGCTTCTGGAAGTGCTGGATCCTGAACAGAACTACTCCTTTTCAGACCACTACATTGATGTTCCGTTCGATCTGCAAAAAGTGATGTTTATCACCACCGCGAATGTTCTCGATACCATTCCTCCCGCATTGCGGGATCGGATGGAAACCCTGGAGCTGCCGGGATACAGTGAAGATCAGAAGCTGATGATCGCCAGGGATTTTCTCATTCCGAAGCAGGTGAATGAACACGGGCTGAGCACGGAATTTATCGAATTTCAGGATGAAGCCCTGCAGGTGATCATCAATTCCTACACACGGGAGGCCGGCGTTCGGAATCTGGAAAGAGAGATCGCCTCAGCCTGTCGAGGCGTTGCCAAAGATGTCGCGCAGGGGAATACGGAGAAGGTTTGGGTGACTCCAGAAGCCCTGCACAAGCTCTTGGGACCGGTGAAATTCTTTCCCGAAGTGGCCGAAAGGACCTCTGAACCGGGCGTGGCGACGGGCCTTGCTTGGACCCCCACCGGAGGGGATATCATCTTTGTCGAGGCGACGAAGATGAGAGGAGAAAAAAGTTTGACTCTTACGGGTCAGTTGGGCGATGTGATGAAAGAGTCTGCCCAGGCGGCGCTGGCGTATGTCCGGACCAAAGCAAAGGAACTTGGGATCGAGGAGGACTTTTTTGAAAAAAATGATATCCACATCCACGTGCCCGCAGGTGCCATCCCCAAGGATGGACCTTCGGCGGGAGTGACCATGCTGGTCGCATTGACTTCACTTCTTAAGAACAAACCGGTGCGCAACGACGTGGCGATGACGGGGGAGATCACGCTCCGCGGGATGGTCCTTCCCGTAGGAGGTATCAAGGAGAAGGTCTTAGCAGCCATGCGGGCCGGGATCAGGACGATCATTCTGCCCCAGAAGAATGAAAAGGATCTTGAGGAGATTCCGGAGCGAATCCGGAAGGAGATGACCTTCATATTCATCCAGAGGATGGACGAAGCCATCGAAAAAGCTCTCAGACAATAGGTCTTCTTCACAAGGGGCGGCCGCGAGGCTTTGCCCCTTTTCTTTTTTGGGGATCGCCATTTTGGATTATCCCAGGCTCAGACCTTTGAACGTTTTCGCGGTAGAGATGTCAGGTGAAACCCGGGTCTGCCTTCAGGATCCTCAGAACATCAGCGAGAAAGCTCTCTTCTTGCCCCCTGCGCTCTATTTTATTGCCTCCCATTTTGATGGTCACCATTCGCTCCTAGATATCCAGGCGGAATATATGCGGAGATTTGGAGAGCTTCTTTTCACGGAGAAGATCCAGGAGATCATCCGCCAATTGGATGAGAACCTCTTTCTTGAGGGCGGTCGATTTCAGGAGGCGCTGAAGCAGGCAGAAGATGAGTTTAAGCAGGCTCCGGTGAGAGAAGCGACCTTTGCTGGAAAGAGTTACGAGGCAGATTCAGGACGGCTCAAGGCTCAACTGGAAGCCTATTTTGGAGGACCGGATGGACCGGGACCTCTGGGCGAAAGGAAAGGCAAGAATGGACTGAAGGGACTGGTGGCCCCCCACATCGATTTCCAAAGAGGGGGATTCTGTTACGCCCATGCTCATCGCGAATGGTGGGAAAGGGGCTCCTCCCACTGCTTTATCATTCTTGGAACCGCCCATGTTCCTATGCAGTATCCCTTCTGTCTCACCCGAAAGGATTTCAAGACCCCTCTTGGAACATTGGTCGCAGATGACGAACTGATCGACGCCATCCAATCACGATGCCCTTATGATCTCTTCCACGACGAACGTGCCCATCGCACCGAACACTCGATAGAATTCCAGTGCGTCTTTCTCCGTTATCTGATTCCAGAACCCACTCCGGTGAAGATCGTTCCAATCCTGAGTGGCTCATTTCATGAAGCCATTTCGAAAGGGATTTCACCCTTGGAGATGGAACCGGTTCGACAGTTTATCGAAGCACTGAAATCGGCCCTGCAATCGGTTGGGCGAGACGTCTGTTGGGTGGCCAGTGCAGACTTAGCCCACGTGGGTCTGCAATTTGGCGATCCGGAAGGCGTTAAACAATACGACCTGAGGATCCTGGCAGAAGAGGACCAGGAACGCTTGGGATATGTCGAGCGAATGGATGCAGAGGGTTTCTTTCAATCGATCCTGAGAGAGCAGGATCATCGGAGGATCTGCGGCCTCCCTGCGATCTACACCTTGCTCTCCGCCCTCCATGCGGGCGAGGGTAAACTGCTCAAATACGGTCAGGCATTCACCGCAGAGGCCCAGTCCATGGTCTCCTTTGCCAGCCTCGCGTTCTACTAAGAAAGTCATGCGTTCGGAGTGATGAGCGCGGAGTGGTCCATGATTTAGGAGGGTTTTTGTTTCATCCTTTCGATCGCAGGATAGAGTTCGGATAGTCTTCTCTCGACCTCCTGGGGAAGCTCGACCTGAAGGTTGAGGATCTTTTCTCTGAGAAGGGCCAAGGTTCCCAATTTTTCACTCACCTCACGGGGGGTCACGCGGCTTATTCTCTTCGAAATCTCCTTCACTTCCCCATTAAGAAACTCAACCAGTTTTAATATCTCTGAAACCTTCTTGGAGGCCATGGAGTTTCCTCACTTTCTCATCCGAAGATCGTACGATCGACGATTGAACTAGCCGTTAGGCAAAACGTCGGCTTTCCCGCGGGGGTATACGACTTGGAATTTTAGCAGGAAATGGGTTATGAAGCAAGACAAAGAGGACTGAGGTTGCACCTCTTCAGTGATGGCTGGCAACCGTACCCGGGTGGCCTTCTCCAAACCCCTACATGGCGGATTTCTAAACAGATGTTGAAGCACAATGGTGATCCTCCGATGCCGTTGAAAGGAGATTCAAATGGAACCGATTAAGGTGGTTGCTCGATATGTCGATGGCCGGCTCCTCAAGGGCTTGACACAAGACTTCTTTCCCAACAAGGATCGTTTCCATCTCTTCCCGGCGAATCAGCCTTCGGGACAGGCCATGGAGGTTACTTTGAAGGATCTGAAAGCGGTGTTCGTGGTCAAAGATTTTGCAGGGAACCCCGCGTATGTCGAGCGGAAGAGTTTTCTCGAAGGAGAAAAACCTGCGGGACGCAAAGTCGAGGTGACCTTCACAGATGGAGAAGTCCTGGTAGGGTCAACCTTAGGTTACGATCTGAACCGCCCCGGGTTCTTTTTTTTCCCGGCGGATCCTGGGAGCAACAATATGAGAGTCTTCGCGGTAAGCACCGCGGTCAAGAAAGCTCGCCCACTGTAGCAAGATCCTGTCAAGGTCGGCTGATTCTCAGTCACTCAAACTTCATCCATGCAGAAAAGGGACCCTCGTCGAAACTGGCGGAGTCCTAAGGTGGATTGATCATAAAAAAATGGTCACTGACATCGACGCCTAAAGTTCTGCCATTTGAATCCTTTAACTCCACTTTTATCTTACATTTCTTTCTTGCCCCTGTTACATCGGGCACTGTCCAAGAGTGGCTCCTCACCGTTCCTGCAAGGGGCGGCCCGATCAACTTCCATGTAGCCCCCCCATCTCTTGTTAAATAGAGCTTGATACGTTCTACAAGCCTATTAGTATAAACATCCCATGTGATCGTTACCTGTTGTCCGGGAGCAAACGTCTCCTCTTCGTCGGGAAGCGTTACTTTAATACCCTTAATGGTGAAGGGTGAGGCTGATCTATCTTCCCCAACCTTCTTTCCTTCGGCATCATAGCCAACGACCTTCACAAAACACTTCTTATTCCCGAGAAGATCTGGAATGGTCCAGTGATGGGTAGTACCCGTGATGGGACTATCGTTTATCTCTTTCCATGTGACCCCCTCATCTAAAGAATAGAAGAGGTTGAACTCCACCGCCTGGGGAAGGGATTGCCATTCAATGGTGTAGTATGAATTTGAGGAGAGAGTTTCCCCTCCATTCGGGGCCAGCAGCTTCACGATGGACTTGACAGACTTGTCAACAGCAAAATAGATGTCGAAGTCTCCACTCCTCTGGTCTCTCCAGGTGAGGTAGACATACCCGTATCGGTCCATCACCCTATCGGGCACGCTCTGAGATTTCTTCGTCACACTGTTTACTCTCCAGCTCGGACGAAAGCTAATCCCTCCGTTATCCGAACGGGCGAGGTAGACATCCCAATTCCCGTTTCTTTTATCTTCCCACGTGACACTAACATGCCCCCGACTGAAAGCTGTTACACTGGGATAGAGATATTCGAATTCTGGAGAGATGGGCAGATCGTTGACCCTGATTTCCTTCTCGAAAGTCTCCCCTCGGTCTAATGAGTGCGCCATATAAATATCTCTTGAGTTTGTCTTGTAGAGACGCCGGGCATCATTCCAGACGATATAGATTACCTCGTCATCGTCCAAAGCCATCTCTGGATAACCCTGGCTCTGCTCAGTATATTGGTTCACCCGAATATTGGGAGAGAATGAGGCCCCACCGTTAATAGACTTGGCAAAGTAGACATCGGAAATGCCCCCATTTCTTCTGTCTGTCCAGGTCACATAGACATTCCCGCTGCTGTCCACCTTGATGCTTGACTTGTATTGCCAGTCAGAACCATCGTTCACCTTCGTGCTCGGACCGAAGCTCGCGTCCCCGACCGTCAATGTTGCCATGTAAATATCATAATCATCCAATTGCAGAGTATCGTCCAGGTACTTGCGAGTCCATGAAACATAGACCTTGCCGTCTCCGTCGACGGCAAGGTCCGGTTCATACTGCGAAACCTCAGGGATAGACTCATTGACCCTGACACTTTCAGAGAATGTTTCTCCCCCATCCACCGATTTCGAGAGATAGACATCCCAACTATCTTCTCCAGCACGGTTATCATGCCAAACCACGTAAATGTTACCGCTTTCATCGGTGGCTATCCTGGGAGCATTAGCGAAGGCCGGGTCGTCATCGCTCACCGGGATGCCGGGGTCGAAACTCAGCCCTCCATTATGGGATTTCGCAAAGTAGATGTCCGTGTCGGTCTGACAGGTAGGGTCGTTTCGACAATCCACCCAGGCGATGTAGATTTGATCATCAGGCCCCAGGGCTATAGAGGGAAGATGCTGGTCGGCTAGTGTGGCGTTGTTCACCGGAACATCCGGTGACACATTCTGGGCAAACCCAAATCGTCCCTGGAATAGGAATGAGAAAACGACAAGGAGATAGACTCGATCCCTCTTTCTCATACTGACTTCCTGACTTCCGCTAAAAAAAGGGGGGCACGAACATGAGAGGCTTGTTTCCAACAGTAGAAGCTTATCTCTAAAAGTCTAAAGGGTTGGGAGAAAGAAGTCAAACCAATTAATTTACGGCAGCTTACATTTGATCTGAAGAAGGTTGGTCCCGTTAAAAAAGAGCTTGTCGATCCAATGGATGTGTATTATAATCCTATACCCTAACAGGGTCCTCGCGAGCATTCGATAGCAAAAAAAAGTCAAAGGTCACATTGGGAACGGTGTTGTGTGCCTTCTTTTCAGCTTCCTCCACGGAAAGAAGACTAGGAGAGGTCCATGAGCCCATGGG
>Ga0209253_10006506_pt1 | contig 10122 bp, 13 predicted proteins | sample FrelakmetBRP12BR_FD_187145 | JGI IMG/M metagenome (GOLD analysis project Ga0209253, IMG submission 187145) | Freshwater lake sediment microbial communities from the University of Notre Dame, USA, for methane emissions studies - BRP12 BR (SPAdes)... | ecosystem: Environmental > Aquatic >...
GGGTACGACGACTTCCGTCATGCCTTGCTGGAGGCCGGCCGTGAGGCTGTTGCACGCTGCCGCACCCTGCTGCCGGCTGAGACTCCCTCCATCAAGACGTTGTGCGAAGTCCAGCACCCGGCCGCCTTCATTCTCGACAGCGCCGCGTCAGTGAAGGCCGACGTGATCGCCGTGGGGACACACGATCACAGCCGCGTGACGGAAATGTTTACGGGCAGTATTTCACACCATATTCTGCTCCATGCCACACTCCCGACCTTGATCGTGAAAGGAAAGGCTCGACCCGTCACCCGCGTCCTCATGGCGGTGGAAGGCCGCGAGGATGCGATCCGTCTCCAAGCCTGGCTGACGGCGCACCCCTTCAGAAACCCCGTGGCCGTGACGATCCTGTCGGTCGTGCCCTCGCTCGCAATGGTCGAACCCAACTTGATGGTGGGATTTCAAAGCTGGTCCGAGGAACACAAACGGCAGTCGCAGCAGGTCGTGGACGACACGGCCAAGGCGTTGGCCAGCCCGCAGTTCAACGTCACCACCGATGTCCGCATGGGTGATCTCGTGACGACCGTATGTGAAGCGGGAAAGAACCACGACCTCATCGTGGTCGGCTCACATGGACGGAAGGGACTCGATCGGTTTTTGATGGGCAGTGTATCGCACGGGATTGTGCATCGGGCCGGCTGCTCCGTGCTCGTGGTGCGCTGACCGTCCTCAACGATTCATTCATGAAAGGATACAGGGCTATGAACATACGAGTGATATTCAGCGCGCTGGTACTGGTGATGGGATGCAGTTCCTGGGTCGCCGCACAGGCGGTGCGCGGGAACCCTCAAGCCGGCCAGGTGGTCTATGAAAAGAATTGCCTGCGTTGTCATGGCGACAAATTAGATGGCAACGGACCGGAGGGGCAGTATCTGATCGTACGCCCTGCCAACCTCCAGGCCATCGCCTCGCGATCCAAAACCGATTGGGAACTCTTGATCACGATCTCGCACGGGGCCGCCTTTACCCCCATGCATGGGTTCCGGGGGAAACTGACCGACCAGCAAGTGATGGATGTGCTGGCCTACGTGCGAATGATGGCGCCATTCGACCCCCTCAGTTGACGGCCTGCGTGGCGACGACCTCATGATCGCCCACCGGCTCTTCGGCCTGGTACTCCTGCTGACCGTGTTGGTCTGCCCGTTTGGGATCGCCATAGCCAGCCCTGTCCCGGAACAGCCGGACATCGAGGTCTTCGTTCGCCAAGGCTGCTTTCATTGCACCGAGGCCAAACAGTTTCTCGAAGGTCTTCAGCGCGACCGGCCGAGCCTTCGGATCGTGCTTCGCGATGTCGGACAGGACCCAACCGTTTTACGCCAACTGCAAGAATTGGCCGTCCGGTATGGCGTCCAGGTACTGGGTGTGCCGGCGTTTCATCTACGCGGCAACTTGATCGTTGGGTACTCCGACGCAGAATCGACCGGCACGAACATTACGGCACTCCTCGATCAGCCTCTCCCGGAGATAGCGGGGGGCTTGGCTCAAGAAGCCTGTCGGCTTGAAACCGATTCCCCGTGCATCGACAAGGCTCCTCCCCCTCCACGCCCTTCTGCTGATAGTGTTGAGACGTCCTGGTTTGGTCGTCTCAGTGCCGGCGAACTGGGGCTCCCGCTCTTCACCATCGTCATCGGACTCTTGGACGGATTCAATCCTTGCGCGATGTGGGTACTACTCTTTCTATTGTCGTTGCTCGTCAATCTTCGAGATCGACGAAAGATGGCCCTCATCGCCGGAACGTTCGTCCTCGTCAGCGGCTTAGTGTATTTCGCCTTCATGGCAGCTTGGCTCAACATGTTTCTCCTGATCGGCCTCTCGCGCCCCGTTCAGATCGGTCTCGGCGGCATCGCCCTCCTGGTGGGAGCGGTCAATGTGAAGGATTTCTTCGCGCTACATCGCGGCATCTCGCTGAGCATTCCCGAATCCGCAAAGCCGGGACTGTACGCCCGCGTCCGCCGGATACTCCAAGCCGACAACCTCGCCGGCGCCCTCGTAGGTATCGTCATCCTGGCAGGACTCGTGAACCTGGTCGAACTGCTCTGCACCGCCGGGTTCCCGGCCCTCTATACGCAGATCCTGACCCTGCAGCAGATGCCTTCATGGCAATACTATGGCTATCTCGGCCTGTACAACCTGGCCTACATCTTCGATGACAGTCTGATGGTCACGATTGCGGTGGTCACGCTGAGTCGCAGGAAACTGCAAGAACGCGCAGGGCGCTGGCTGAAGCTGACCAGTGGCCTGGTAATGGCCGGGTTAGGCGCCATCTTGCTTCTTCAACCTAAGTGGCTTATGTGAGTCATGCACGGAGAGGAACTGTCCATCTAGCCATGCCTCAACCCCTATACCGTTCCACAGTTGAGTCGCTGAAGCCATTTTTTCATCCTCGTTCCATCGCCGTCATCGGTGCGTCGCGCGAGACCTCACACATCGGCTACCGGCTGCTCGAATCGCTACAAGAAGGCCGCTTTGCCGGAACGATTATCCCGGTCAATCCCCATGCAACCGAGATTGCAGGACTTCCAGTCTTTCCCTCGCTGAGAGCGATTCCAGGCCCTGTCGATCTTGCGATCATTGCTGTGCCGCCTAGCGCAGTCCTCGATGTCATCGACGACTGCGCCGCGAAACAGGTCACGGCAGCTATCCTCATCACGGCAGGATTTGCCGAAACCGGCACATCGGGAATTTCGCTCGAACAGGAACTGCGAGAAAAAGTCCGTCAGCATGGGATACGCCTGATCGGGCCGAATTGTTTCGGGCTCATGAACCTCGATCCCGCCGTGCGTCTCAACGCGACCTATACACCGATATTCCCCCACGCCGGTCGAGTCGCCATCGCCTCGGAAAGCGGTGGCCTCGGGCTCGCCGTGGTGACGGCAGCCAACCGATTGAATCTCGGCCTGTCCAGCTTCGTCAGCGTCGGCAACCATGCGGACGTCACCGTCAACGATCTTCTGGAGTACTGGGAGCAAGACCAGGCCACCGACGTGATTCTGCTATATCTCGAAACCGTCGTCGATCCTCAGCGGTTGAGACAGATCGCCGAACGAGTAGGAAAAACAAAACCGATCGTCGTACTGAAAGCAGGCCGGACAGAGGCTGGCCAATCTGCTGCCGGATCGCACACTGCCGCGCTGGCCACGAACGACACAGCCGTTGATGCGTTGTTCACACAATGTGGGGTGATCCGGGCGACAACCTTGGAAGAGTTTCTGGCATTGGCGACCGGTCTCTCGGCTCAACGGATCCCTGCCGGTCTCCGCGTCGGCATTCTGACAAATTCAGGTGGCCCCGGAGTGCTGTGCGCCGACAGTTGTGCCGCAGAAGGACTCAGCGTGCCGGAACTCTCCGGGCTGACGAAGTCCACACTCGCATCCTTTCTTCCTCCCACAGCGGCGCTCAGAAATCCCGTCGATGTGATCGGCTTTGCCACAGAAGATCAACATGCACGAGCCGTCGAGACGATGCTCAAGGCGGACGAGATCGACGCCCTCATCATTGTGCACGTCTCAGTCAGACCGGACGATAATCCTCCCGTGGCATCTGGGATCGCCCGGGGAATCAGCGCGGCACGGCAAGCCATCGGCCGGAACAAACCGGTCTACATCTGTTGGATGGCGGAAGGAGACCTGGATCGGAAGTTCATGATTGACGGAGAAACCGTTCCCACGTACCAGCATCCTGAAATTCCCGCCTGCATCATCAGTCGTGCTGTAGCCTATGAATTCTGGCGACAGCAGCCACTTGGGCAGTTGACGAGCTACTCTGACGTCGATCTATCGAAGGCCACATCGATTTGCGCCAAGGCCTTATCAGAGCGCGGATCTGGCTGGCTCACGACTGAGGAAACTCATGCCCTCCTCGCAGCCATGAAGCTGCCGCTGGTCCAAGGAGCGGTGGCAGCCAGCGCAGAGGATGCGGTGAAACTGGCAAGCACGATCGGCTTCCCCGTAGCAGTGAAACTCGCGTCGCGTCAGATCCTGCACAAGACTGAGATCGGCGCGGTACGTTTGAATCTAGCTGATGAACAAGCCGTCCGGGATGCGTTTGAAGCGATTCGAGCTCGACTTGCGCAGGATCACAAATTGGAGGCGATGGAAGGCGTGCTCGTTCAACCGATGCTGTCAGGCGGCCAAGAAGTAATGGTCGGCATGACCCGCGATCCGCTCTTCGGTCCCCTGCTCGCCTTCGGCCTGGGCGGCATTCACGTCGAAATCCTCGACGACGTGCAGTTTAGGGTCGCACCCCTCACCGATCACGATGCAGCTCAGATGGTGCGAAAGATTAAGGGCTATCGATTGCTGCAAGGCTACCGAGGCCAACCGGCTGCCGATGTGAAAGGGATCGAAGAGATGCTGTTGCGTCTCTCTCGCCTCGTCGAAGAAATTCCCGAGATCAGCGAACTCGATCTGAATCCAATCTTCGCCCTCCAGTCAGGCCAAGGCTGCAAGATCGTGGATGCCAGAATCTATGTTGAAGCGCGATAGCCAAACTACAAGCTTTAAGACGGAACTCAAGGAGTGCGACCTCTTTATGTATTCTTTGCGCGGGCGATATCGCCAAGCGCCTTAGCGATGAAGGCTACATCGCCATCGGCCTCCTCCAGGCAAGCCTCCAAATACGCCTCCATTTCTTCGGGAGCAAGAAGGTGCTCGGCAACATCGTAAGGAGTGGTCGTGGTTTTGTTCATACTGCGCTCCCACAGATTGCGTGCAAGACGCACTGGGAGTTAAGGGGCGAGACCCATTATTTTCATCCAACGCTATCCAACTGCCCGTTTGCGAGTAATCCGGGCTGCGCGACGAGTTAGGGAATGCGGTTGTGTATCCACATACGCATCGAGAAGCCGACGGATCATCCGTTGATACTGGGTATGGTGCCGAGATGCTTCGGCTTTGAAGAACTCGATACTTTTCTTGCTCAAAGCCAATGTGACCTTGATGCCTTCTTCGCGAAAGGCCAACTCGGCTGGCGAAGGAAGAAAATCCGGAATAACTCGAATCTTGCCCAGTGGCTCATCGGTGTATTTGGTTTTCGCACTCATAGATCGCCTTTCCTTTACGCCAATAGCCAGCGCCGATAATTCGAATGACCGAAGCCCGGTAAGCGAACCGTACCGTCAGGATACCGCCATCCACCTCACCAAAACAGTAGAAGCGGTCTTCCAACTGGCTATGAGAGAGGTCCTTAGCGATGACACGACGAGGGTCGGCAAAAGCGTACTGGGCTTGATGGAACGACACCCCATGCTTTTTCAGGTTTGCGACGTCTTTGCCTGGATCCCACTCAAAGTTTGTTTCAGCCATTGGCCTGAACAAAGACTAGCACATTGCAATACATCTATCCATACATAAATATGGCACGCTATCACATCTCGCAAAAGCTTTGCCGCTTAATCAAGCGCCTCACCACTGGAAGTTATATACCATTTATCGAGCGCTCCAGCCGGACAGAAGAGTAACGCAGGCCAAACGTGTCAGTGCGTTCCTAGTTAGTCTTCGCCGTATCCTAAAACATTGCGGCACCTCGGCATCTTGCCTGTCAGAACCTTGCGGATCACGGCAGCGTCTTCAGCCAGGCCTGGATGTCGGCCATCTGTTGCTCCGTCAAGGCGTCTTGTAAATGCGGCATCACGTGTCGCCCTTCATGCACCGTTTTCCAGAAAGCCTGCTCGTTCGACAGCACTGGATTGCCCGCCAGTCGAGGACCGATGCCTCCTGTCGCTCGTGGACCATGACAGACGACGCAACTGGCGTTGTAGAGTCCCTCGCCTCGTGTGTTGTCTCCCGTGGGACGCCTCGAAGCCGTCTCGCTCGAAATATTTTTGACGGCCCCCTGTGGGCCACCGTCGCCCGCCCGAGCCGGAAGGCCGTCCACGTTGATGAAGGCGCCTATGAACAACAACAAGAGGGCACAGCAGATCAACAACTTTTGCATGGGCATGGCTCCATTTCCCTTCTTTCATCACGGAAGCGCTGAGTCATTTGCGTTTCGCGGAGCCTTCACTCCTGAGCACGGCCAGGTAGGCCAAGATGTCCGTGAGCTCCTGTGTCGACATCGTCGTGTCGGGGAACATGCCTGTACCGGGATGGCCCTCGCGGATGGCGTTGAAGCGGGCTTTGTCATTGGTTAATCGGAGCCCCTTCCGATTCCTGAGGTCGGAAGGTGGAGGATTGAGTTGCTCGATGAGCGCGGCAGTATCGGCTGCGAGCTCCGGCCGTTGGTCCTTCCTCCCATCGATGCCATGGCAGTAGTAACAGACGCCTTTCCCGTTGAAGACCGCTCGACCCCTCTCGGCATCGGCTTGAGCCGTCGCCGAACTGTTGGGCGCTTGCCGGCCGGCCTGAACGAGGTTTCCGCTACATAGTACGAGACCCGACAGGACAAGACCGGCATAGAATACTCGACTCATTGCATCCCCCTTTGCTCGCTCTGCCAGGACTGCCTCGGCGTACGGCAGTCCGTCCTCCAAACTATTTTCCCTGCTCATTGTCCTCTATCTCCATCTGTCCTGCCACATGGCATTGCAGACAATTTGCCATGCGCCCGCGATGATGTGCACCTTCCCCCTCCTCGAAAAGATGCCGCACGATTTCGTTGTCGAGTAGCGTAGGTCGAGCGGCCACGTCCGACCCGAACTCATGGCAGGCACTGCACGAACTGGTTCCGGTCGCTCGAAAGATGAATTCCCCATGCGGATTGAACATCGCGTTGGTCGTGATTTGAGCTAGCGCTCCACGATGTTCCGTATGACAAACCAAGCAGGTTTTCTGTTGAGCGATCACCTCGCGGTGAAAGTCACGCACGGCTGGTTTGGAGCGTGAGGCAAACCGCTTTTCAGAATGACAGGCCAGGCACTTGGCCGGGCTCGGGCCTTGGAACGGCTCATGGCAATCGACACAACGCGCCACGTCCGCATGATACCGGCTCAAGTCTCCGGGAGCCCAGAGCGCTTCGGGATGTCGAATCGACCCCCAGCCCAACCACGCGAGGAGGACGACGGTCGCCACCGCGACAACCGAAACTGCCGTGCGGGGCAGCGGTAGATAACGCATGCTCTACAGCCCCCCGAAATACAGGGTCCCGATGACATGCAGGGCCACCAGCACCATAAACATGAACGTCATCGGGGCATGGATGAGTTGCCACACCCGAAATGTTTCCTCTCGTGAAGCCTCGTCGTGGAGGCGTGCTTCTGCCTCGTCAGGGCTGACACCTTGCTGCAAGAATTGCCGCCGTTCCTCGTTCAGAGTTCGAAGCGCCAGATAATGCACGGCTTGTCCGATAATTCCACTCAGCGCGACAATGCCCATGGCCACCATCGCAAGGATTGGCACCAGGGCATGCAGGTGCGCCCCGGCATGTACCAGGATCAGAAGCGGGCCGACCACTCCCGCCACCATATGCACTTGGAACCATCCGCGCGGCCACGTGCGATTCCGACCAACCCGCTTCCGGATAGGGTACACGAACACGAGCAGAATGACGGCCAGGCCGATCCAGCCGGTGACATGACCTTGTCTCGTATGGCCAAACGACAAGACCGTCTCGAGGCTCAGGATGGCTTCGAAGAGGAGGGCTCCGCCAACCGCCATCGACACAAGTCCGGCCACGATGAAAACACGGCGGAACACCACCGTCATACTCCTGAACTCCTCGCTGCTTCGGCTGCCGCCACATGGCCCTCGCAAGAACCCTCAGCGGTCATGGACTCGCTCTTCTGCTCCTCCCAGCATCCTCGCCTGGCTCCCAGTTGCTTCAGCAGACATTCCGTAATAGCGAGAAGCTCCTGCACGTGACGATCGGATTTCGCACCGAAGTGGGCGCGATCGAAGATCGGAATCTGAAGAAGGACCTCGGCCCGGTTGTGCCGCTCGGGCGAGAACACCACGCGATGAGCGGGCGGATCCGGATGTTCGCAGGGCTTGAGCAGGTCTAACGATTGAAAGAACACGCGGCAGAGACGATGGAGGTCTCCCACGAGTTCATGATGCTCCGGATCATCGCCGAGCGGCAGGTGGTGAGGATCCTGAAAGGCGGCATAGAGGTTGAGTTGAAACCCGATCTGGACGATGTGACCTGTCCCATCTTTGACGTAGAAGGGGTCATGATCGAAACAGACCTTTCGATGCACAATCATCTCATGCAAGGCCTCCTTGCTTGAGAACGCGCCTTCAAGATTGAGCGGAATAGTCATCGATGTGTCTCAGCGGCTTAACCCCTAGTCTCTCTCGACGCCCCTATCTCTGCCCGGCATGTCAGGCCTTTTCCGATCAGCAACCGGTCCTGTAGCGCGCTTCCGGGATATTGTTCATAGCCTGAAACAGCGTTTCACGCTCATCCACGCTCGTCGCCCTGTCGATCGCCGCATAGAGAACCTCCTCTTCCGACATGTTGTGCCGCTCTAGCATATCCATAAATGCCTGTTCTTCCTGATCGCTCTCCGGGTTCTGCGCCTGCACTTTGCGATCAATGGCTTCCAGACATTCCATGATCTCCCGATGCTCTTGGCGCATGACGAAGGTGGGGCCTCCTTTGGTCATGCCGGTTTTTTTCTCCCACAACGGGAACAAAACGTCTTCCTCCCAGACCATATGCCGCTGGAGTCCTGCCTTGAAATCCACGAATGCCTTGTGAGCTTTGGCGAGATCCGTTCGTTTCAGCATATGAAACGACTTGAACAGCTCATCCAGCCGATCATGATCTTCATCGAACATGGTACTGATCGTGCGTTCGGGCATGAAGCGCTCCTTTCCTATGAACTTCGAAGTTTATATTCCAGATGACAGGCCACACAGGCCTTCAGCACGTTATTAAACTGCGGCAGGATCTGCTTCAGGTCTTTTGTAGGAATGATACGGGCGAGTTCTTCTGCCGCTTCGTGATGGGCCATAGCCAGGTCATGATAGGCCGGAGGAAAATTCTCGGGCTGCTGATGCGCCATCGCCTGCCGGTGCATAAAGAAACCCAAGTGCGATTCGGTCAGACCTTTCGCCAACTCATAGTCCTCTTCAACCAGCGCGTTCACGATCACCTGAATGGTTTCCAGGTGCTGCAACATCACCGCGCGATGCTCTGTCCTGGCCGATGACGAGAGTGGAATGGGATGCCTGGTATCGGAAGTCAGATAGGGGTTAGGCACCTGCTCTGTATGGCGATGATCGACCTCGCTGCAACCAGCTGATAACACAACAGAAAGAACTACCAGAGCCGCCCCTCCAAGGAGGACCTGTTTGCCTCTAGATAATAGTCGAGGCGAAATCCAAGACATGTTGAGCCCCTCTGAATAAAATCGCTCGGTTAGTCTCATCAGTCCAGATGTAAGGCCCGATGTCCCGACCTCAATCCTGTTCATTGCATCCTCGCCTTCTCACGCCCGATCAGAATAACACCCGACCTACTCCATGCGATGATGAGCAATGGGCATGCCTCAGACTGCGCGTCATCGAAACCTGTAATTGGCTTGCACAGACAACAACTTCATGGCCCGCCGCCAGCAGTGAACAGGGAGAATGGGGTCAATTGCTCCAACAGTCCGAACAGCACTGGCGCACAATGCGACAGTTGGAGGCCCAGACCCTCTCACTTGTTACTATTGTGCCGTTCCCTCGTAGGAGACGATTGTAGCCGTAATGTAATTGGACAGAAAGAGGCGGTGCTTCTTTCTATGATTTTCCAGTCGCGCAAGCGAGGTCCGGCGTACGCTGCGGCTCGACGAGATTGAGCAACCGTTCGAGGCCAATGGGCTCCTCGGCCTGCATCGGCACGAGCGCGACGCGTGTGGCATACCGGGTGCGCACCGCTTCAATCTGAGCCAGCTCGAACGCAGCCCGCTGCTTCAACAGGGGTGACGAGGTCGGCGCTGCGGACAGGCTGTTGTTGATCAGCCAGGCCCAGGGTTCAATGCCAGCGCGGCGCAGCTCTTCCTGTAAACCTGCCGCTTCCAGCACCGGAGTGGTTTCCGCCAAGGTCACAATCATCACCTTGGTGCGCTCCGGGTCTTGCAACCGCATCATCGGCGTCGTGTGATGCAGATGTGAATCGATATGGCGGGTCGCTTCGCGGTGATAGGCTCCGGTGGCATCG
>Ga0209253_10006507_pt1 | contig 10119 bp, 9 predicted proteins | sample FrelakmetBRP12BR_FD_187145 | JGI IMG/M metagenome (GOLD analysis project Ga0209253, IMG submission 187145) | Freshwater lake sediment microbial communities from the University of Notre Dame, USA, for methane emissions studies - BRP12 BR (SPAdes)... | ecosystem: Environmental > Aquatic >...
TCCATCATCACACGTTTGCCATCCGGCTGACCTCCGATGCACAGGTCTCGGCGCATACCTGCGGGGCTTTTGAACGTCATGTTCCCCTTGACTCGATTCATGGATGCTTCACCTGCTGGCAGTCCAGCCAGCGCGAATCGACGCTCGCTGAAGGTGTGTTCGCCGGATATGCCGACATCCTTGTCAGCGTTGTGTCCGAACTTCGTCTTCGCCAACCCCACTCAATCCCCTGGTTCCTCCCCGACAAACGCGGTCCTCCTGCCGTCGCGTGAGCGACGACCCTGTTCTTCACTGAAGACCTATTCACGGAGGATGCCATGCATCGACGTTTGTCTCTGTTGTTCCTGGCGTTTGTTCTGCTCTGTGTTGCCGCTGCCGCCGGTTTTGCTCAATCCATGAATCCTGATATCAGCGTTATTCCGCGGTTTATTCTTCATACAAATGACGGTGAGAAACTGGCTGAAGGGAAACGCGAATTCAGCCGTCCCGACTTTGCCTTTGAAGAGCTCGAAATCGCCATACAGGCCTATTTGAACCCGTACGCCAAGGCCGATGTGGTTCTTACCCTTCCCGGACCTGATGTCGAAGCCGGGAAACTCGGACTCGAAGAAGTCTATGCGACGATACTGCGCGGGCTTCCCCTGGACCTCAATGTGCGGTTCGGGAAATACCGCGTGGACTACGGGAAGCTGAACATGATGCATCCCCACGCCTGGCCGTTTGTCACGCAGCCGTTGTCGCAGGAACGTTTTCTCGGCGAAGAAGGGCTCAACGACCTCGGCATTTCGGCAAGCATATTGCTTCCTACAGGGGATATCTACTCGAAGCTCACAGTGGATCTGTTGCGCGGGTCGGTGATCGGTGAAGCGACCGGCATTGAAGACACCACGGGCGCGAGCCCGTACTACGCCACGTCGGCGCGGCTTATGAGTTTCTTTCCGCTCGGCGATTTCAGCGATCTGGAGGTGGGGCTCAGCGGCTACACGGGCATTCATGATCCCTACAACCGTGACCGGTTCTGGTACGGCAATCTGGACTTCAAATACAAGTACAAACCCGATGCATACACGTCGCTCGTGGTGCAGGGGGAGTTCCTGTACAATATGCGCACGGCTGCCCAGGACCGTGATTTCAATCAGTTTGTCGACGCGGATGGCAATCCGGAGAGGCGCACGATCAACTCTTCCGGCCTCTATCTGTACGCTGACTATCAGTTCCTGAAGTTGTACAGCGCGGGGGTACGGTTCGACTGGACGGAATCTCCGTACAGCACCGAGGAGAGAGCGCAGGCAATAGCGGTTTTCTTGGGCTTCTATCCCGTGGAGGAAACACTCGGGTTGCGGCTGCAGTATCAGCATACCATGACGGAAGCACCGGGGGCGTCGCAATCCGTCAACATGATTGCCCTTCAAGCGCTCTTTTCACTGGGGCCGCACAAAGCCCACCCATTCTGAAAGACTTCTCAACCTGTTCAAGGAGTGTGCATCATGAAACATCTTCTTTTTATCGTCCTCGTTGCGTGGGCCGGTATCGCGCATGGAACGATCAAGGTTGTCACATCGCTTCCCGACCTGGCGGATTTCACACGTCAGGTGGGGGGCGACAGAGTCACGGTCGACAACATTGTCCGCGGCGACCAGAATCCCCACTTTGTGGAAGTCAAACCGAGCTACATGATGAAGCTCAAAGCCGCCGACCTGTTCTTCTTGATCGGCATGGATCTGGAGATGTGGGCACCCCAGATCATCGATGGTTCGCGCAATACGAAACTGGAGGTTGTGGATCTTTCGAAGCGGATCGACAAGCTGGAGATTCCGGCAAAACTCGACGCCAGCCAGGGGGATGTTCACCGGTATGGCAACCCGCACTACTGGCTGGACCCCCGCAACATCCGGATCATCGTCGAGGACATCGTCGCAGCGCTCGCCCGGGTATCGCCGGGGGACGAGCAATTCTTCCGCGCAAATGGTGAGGCCTATCTGAAGAAGCTTGATGGAAAAATCGCACAATGGTCGGCGACGATGAAATCCTTCGCGGGCACCAGGATCATCACCTTTCATAAGAGCTGGACCTATTTTTCGCGCTGGCTTGGTCTCACGGTGGTGGAACAGGTGGAGCCAAAACCGGGGATAGCCCCGAGTCCGAGCCATACCGCCGGCCTGATGACCCTTGTGCGGCAGGCGAATATCAAAGTGATTGCTGTCGAACCGTTTTATGATCTTAGCGCTCCCGATCAAATTGCACGTTCAACGGGCGCGAAGGTGATCCGTCTTTGCACCTCTGTTGGCGGGGCCGAGGGGACGCAGGATTATATGTCGCTTATGGACTATAACATCACCACTCTTGCCGGAGCCTTGAAGTGATATCAGACGCTATGATCCTGTTCGACCGGGTGACGCTCGGGTATGGCCGGAAAGTGATTCTGCGGGATGTTTCCTTCAGCATGCAGTCCGGGGAATACTTCGGTCTGGTCGGACCGAACGGTGCGGGGAAAACCACGATTCTCCGTGCTATTCTCGGAACACTGAAACCGCAGGCGGGCACGGTCACGATGCGCGGCCCCGAAGGCCGTCCGCTCAGGTTCGGGTACGTGCCGCAACGCGACAGCATCGATTCGGTAATCCCCTATGCAGCCCGTGATGTGGTGATGATGGGGCGATACAGGGATATCGGGCTCCTTCGTTTGCCGGGAAACGCTGATCAACTCGCGGTAATGCACAGCCTGCGTCAGGTTGGTGTTGAGGATCTTGCGGGAAGTGTGTTCCGGGATCTTTCGGGCGGACAGAAACAGCGGGTGCTGATCGCCCGTGCGTTGGCGTCCAATCCCGATGTGCTGGTGCTGGACGAACCGACAAACGGGATGGATCTGGCATCGCGCGTGGCGATGCTCGATCTTATCGATACGCTGCACTCACGGGATCATCTCACCGTGATCATGGTGAGCCATCTTCTGGATGACGTGGCAAACCATGCCCGGCTGATCGCACTTGTCGAGAGCGGCTTCTTCCAGGTTGGCCCGGTGGGGGAAGTGCTCACCGGGGAGAATCTCTCTGCACTCTATCGTACTCCCGTGCAGGTCAATCAGGTGGGTGCTCGTACCGTGGTAACAGTGGGGGTGCGCAATGAACGGCACTGAGATTGTGGGCACACTCTTCCGCGAATTTCCCCTTGCCGTCTACGGCAGCATGCTTGTGGGCGTCTCCTGCGCCTTTCTCGGTGTATACATCGTGGCAAAACGTGTGGTGTTCCTGGGCGCCGTTCTGACACAGGTATCGGTGCTCGGGCTCGCGCTGACGTTTCTCCCGGTCTTCGCCGTGCCGCATACCATTGGTGCGCTGGCGGTGACGCTGGTGACGGTGGTCATTATCTCACGCATGCTGACCGGAAAGAAGACCCCCCGGGATTCGGTGCTGGGTGTGGTGTTCATCACCTCGGTGACGGCGCGTATTCTCATCATGCAGAAAACCCCAAAGGTTGAAGCGGCAGAGATTGAGAATCTGTTGCGGGGGGACATTCTGTTTGTCACGCCGGAGCTCTTCCAGCTCATGACGGGTGCGTTTGTGATTGCCATGGCCGTGCATCTTCTCTTCTATAAGGAGTTCACGTTCATTACATTCGATCCCGAAACCGCGGCAACACAGGGGTACAAGGCGCGCGCCTGGGAGATGGTGTTCTATCTGATCGCCGGGATGGTGATTTCCTTTGCGACACACATGGTCGGAGATCTCTTTGTGTTCGGGTTTCTGGTGGTGCCGCCCGTGACCGCGATGCTTCTGACACGGAATGTCAAGTTGATTTTTGCGGTGTCTGTGCTGATCGGTCTGCTGGCGCCGGCCCTGGGGTTGTTTCTTGCGTTTGTCTTCGACGTTCCGGCGTCACCGGCTATCGTCGGTGTCGCATCGCTCGTGCTGGGTTCGGCGTGGCTGTGGAGCCTGGCTGGTCGGGCGGAAAGATAGTCTCCCGGTCTCCCCGTCCGGCGGTGTTACCCGCAGACAGGGAGACCGGGAGGTGGCGGGAGGGGATTGGTTTTACACTGCGCCGACGACGGCATTGATGGCTGCTACGTTCACGATGTCGCTCACACTGCACCCGCGGGAAAGATCAAACGCCGGTTTCCGAAGGCCCTGGACGACCGGCCCGATGGCTTCTGCACCGGCCATACGCTGGGCCAGTTTGTAGCCGATGTTGCCCGCATTCAGGTCCGGGAATATCAAGACATTGGCTCTGCCCGCAAGCGGACTCCCCGGAGCTTTCGATTGTGCGACCCTGGGGACAATCGCGGTATCCAGCTGGACTTCCCCATCAACAATGATATCCGGCCGCTTCTTTTTGAACAGTGCGGTTGCCTGCTGGACTTTCTCCACCAGGGGGTGGCTCGCACTCCCCTTTGTCGAGAACGACAGCATCGCCACCCGTGGTTCCTCGCCGGTGAGACGGCGGTGATTGTCAGCCGTTGAGATGCCGATGTCCGCGAGCTGCTCTGCCGTCGGATCGGGGACCACCGCACAATCTGCGAACGAATAGATCTGCTGCGGAAAGGTCATCAGGAAAAAGCTGGAAACAATCGTGATGTTTTCGGCCAGTCCGATAACCTGGATGGCGGCCCGCAGAACATCTCCCGTTGTCGAAATCGATCCGGCAACACTTCCATTTGCCAGACCCTCTCGAACCATCATTGCTCCGAAATACAGCGGATGGGTCATCTGCTTTCGCGCTTCCGCCAATGCCAGCCCCTTGGCCTTCCGTAGCTCATAGAAGGTGTCTGCAAAGCTCTTCAGGCGATCGGACGTTGCCGGATCGATCACCTGTATGCCGGTCGGAGATGTGCCGGTTTTCTTCATCGCCGACTCAATTGCTCCCGTCTCGCCGATCAACACCGGGGTAACGAGACCCTGGTCCACCAGGATCCGTGACGCCTGAATAGCGCGCTCATCGGTTGCGTCAGGGAAGACGATCGTTCTCTTCAGCGATTTTGCTTTGGTATGGATGCCGTTCATTAGTTCAGAGGGGGTCATGTCTTTTAACCGTGGGATGTGGAGGATAGAAAACTCGGACAGAAGATACGAAAGGAGATTGGGAGATGAAACAGTGTGGTATCGTAAAATTAAGACCGGTGGCCTGACGAAATGGCACTACCCCAAAAAGATTCAGGAATGACGGGCAAAATTAAGAACAATTAATAAATTCCTAATCTTCCCAAATTGCATTTATGTCACGTTGTGGATAGATTTCAAGCTCTCTCCAACGCATCCCATGACTGACATCTCGACATACAAGCGCGTCTATATTGAGACGTACGGGTGCCAGATGAACCTTGCCGACAGCGAGCTTGTCGGGGGGATTCTCTCGGCACAGGGGTACGGCTTCACCGGTGACCTGGGGGATGCCGATGTCGTTCTCATAAACACCTGCGCCATACGCGACAATGCCGAGCAACGTATTCGCGGCCGGCTGGGACTGATCAATGCGCAGAAACGCCGGAATCCCCATTTGGTGATCGGGGTTCTCGGCTGCATGGCGGAGCGGCTTCGTGAACGGCTTGTTGAGGAAGAGCGTCTTGTGGACGTCATTGTCGGTCCGGACGAATACAGGAAGCTCCCCGGTCTCCTGAACCAGGCATTTGAAGGGGAGAAAGGGATTGCCGTCCGTCTCTCTCGCGTGGAAACCTATGAAAACATTGTTCCGTTGCGGACCGAGGGTATTTCGGCCTGGATTGCGGTGATGCGCGGATGCGACAAATTCTGCACCTTTTGTGTGGTACCGTTTACACGCGGGCGCGAACGGAGCCGCCCCGTCCCGAGCATCGTGGAAGAGGTCCGTGGTCTGGCCACGCGCGGGTTCAGGGACGTCACGCTCCTCGGACAGAATGTCAACTCATACAGCGATGACGGACATGACTTTGCCGCTCTGTTGAAAGCCGCTGCCGTGGTGGAGCGTTCGGTGCGCATTCGCTTCACGACGTCACATCCGCAGGACATGTCGGAATCGCTGATTGAGGCGATCGGTTCGACGGACAATATCTGCAAGCACATCCATCTTCCCGTCCAATCCGGTTCCGACGGCATTCTTGCCGCCATGAACCGCACCTACACCACCGATGCCTATCTGAAGCTCATCGAAAAAATCCGGCGTTTCTTGCCGGGGGTGAGCCTGACCACCGATATCATTTCCGGTTTTCCCGGTGAGACCGATGCCGATCACTGCAGGACGGTGGCGTTGATGCGGGAGGTGGAGTACGACGGTGCGTACACGTTCAAGTATTCTCCCCGGGAACACACCAAAGCGTGGGAGATGGGCGATACGGTCGCGGAAGAAATCAAGGGGGAACGGGTCACCGAGATCGTCGGGATCCAGCAGCAGATTTCGCTGGTGTTGAACCGCCGGCTGCTCGGGACGGTTCAGCGGGTGCTGGTGGAAGGTCCCAGCAGGAAATCGGAGCAGGAATGGATGGGGCGGACGGATACGAACAAGACGGTTATTTTCGCGCGCGGCACTGAACAGCCGGGAGAGTACGTGGATGTCCACATCACCCGGGCGAACTCCGCGACGCTGTTTGGTTCACGTTGTGCCGCAGAGGATGCGGCGGAGGATGCGGCATGAAACAGGGTGTTCTTGCGCTGATGCTTCTGCTGATGCCGGTCCCGGATGCCGGGGCACAGAAAGGGGAACCGGACATCCAGAAGTACGTCAACCAGATCAACGAAGGACAGGTGCAACAGGTACGCGAACAGCTGCCGGCATTGCTCAGCAAGTACCCGAACCATCCCGGCGCACTGTACGTTCAGGCCCTACTTACGCGCGAAGGCGCCGAGGCCGTGCGCATCTACCAGAGCATTGTGGACAATTTCCCGCAGAGCGAGTGGGCCGACGATGCGGTCTACAAGACGTATCAGTTTTACTACTCACTCGGGCTGTACCGCACCGCGGATCTGAAGATGAACCAGTTGAAGGCGCAGTATCCGTCTTCGCCGTATCTCCAGGAAACCGTGGAACCAGACACCCCTCCGAAGAACGACAACGAGCAGCCTGCGACCACGGTGCCGCAGCAGGCGATACCGGAGGAGCCGAAGCAGGAAGTGGAGAAACCCGTTGTTCAGCCGGAACCGATTCCGGTGCGATTCTCACTGCAGGTCGGGGCGTTTACGGTGCAGGCAAACGCCGAGGCGCAGAAGAGCCGTTTTGAACATCTGGGGTATCCTGCCGAGCTGATCAGCAAGGTCAAAGACACCCGCTCGCTTTTTACGGTTCTTGTCGGCGATTACCAGACCTATGGCGAAGCCAAAGCGGCGGGCCTCGAGATCAAACGGAAACTGGGCATCGATTCGATCGTGATCTCGAGGTGATATGCAGGCAGCGTTGACATCCCATCCGAAACGGTTTCAGGAGGAATACGGGATCCTTGGCGAGTCCGTGGAAATGCGGAAGATCGTCGAGGTGATCGAGCAGGTGGCGCCGACCGACATCACCGTGCTGATTACGGGCGAGAGCGGGGTGGGGAAGGAGATCATTGCCAAGGCATTGTACGGTGCGAGCAGGCGAAACAAGAAGCCGTTGATCACCGTCAACTGCGGTGCGATCCCGGAAGGAATTCTGGAAAGTGAGCTCTTCGGACACGAGCGGGGATCCTTTACGGGCGCCTCGGATCAGCGCAAAGGATACTTCGAGCTTGCCGACGGCGGGACCATCTTTCTGGACGAGATCGGCGAACTGCCGCTGGCGGCACAGGTGAAGTTTCTGCGCATTCTGGAAAACGGGGAGTTCCTGCGCGTCGGCTCTTCGGTGGCACGCACGGTCAATGTGCGTGTGATTGCGGCCACCAACAAGGATCTGGAAGCCGAAGTGCATGCCCGGCGTTTCCGTGCCGATCTGTTTTTCCGGCTGCGCTCGGTGAACATCGCCATTCCTCCTCTGCGGAAGCGGGTGGAGGATATTCCCGTGATGTTCCGGCATTTTGCCGCGGACGTGGCCGCGCGCAACAACATACGGTTCGCGGGCATCAGCCCCGATGCCATGCAACTGCTGGAGTCATACCACTGGCCGGGGAACGTGCGTGAATTGCGCAATGTGGTCGAGAGCATGCTCGTGCTGGAGGGGGGCAAGGAGCTTGAACCCGAGGATGTGCGCAAATATCTCAAAGCATACCGTGTGCCGTCCGAAGAGCGTCTGTTGCCTGTCCCGCTGGGCAAGTCCGTAGAACAGGCGGAGCGGGAGCTCATTCTCCGGGCGCTTCTGGACATCAAGGGAAACCTGCTGGAGCTTCGCAGTGCATTGATGGATCATTTACATGCTCAGGATGCGGGGCGGACATCGCAGGGGGAACCCGGCCCCGTTCAGGAAGGAAACGCTGCCTCAACCCTCTCGCTCGAAGAGATGGAGCACCGCATGATCGCGGAGGCGCTGGAGCGCTACAAGGGCAACCGGCGGGTGGCGGCGCGGGCACTGAATATCAGCGAACGGACGCTGTATCGCAAAATCAAGGAATACGGGTTGGAGGGAGGGCGATGAGCGGAGGTCATTGCCGGGAAGCAAACAGCCGGCGTTCTACGGGGGGCGGAATGCGCACAACGTCAGCGTTGCTGCTTGCGCCGGGTGTGCTCGCCTTCTCGTTGTTTCTCGCACAGATCCAGGGTTGCGCCTATTCGTTCACCGGCGCATCGGTTCCACCGCACCTCAAGACCATCGCCATTCCGCTGGTTGACGATCAATCGGGGTTCGGTGAGGCGGGATTGCGCGAGGATTTCACGCGTGAACTGACCAACCTGTTCATCAGCGACAACAGCATCCGGGTGGCTGACCGGAGCAATGCCGACGCCATTCTCTCCGGAGCGATTGTGAGTGTCGCCGATGCTCCCTCGATGGTGCAGCAGGGTGAACAGGTCAGCCAGCGGCGCATCACCATGTCCGTGAAATTCACGTTCCAGGATATGAAACTCCGCCGCAAAGTCTGGGACAAGTCTTTTTCCAACTGGGGGGACTACGAATCCGGCGGCGACCTTTCCCAGCGGCAGGCAGGGGTGCGGGAAGCCATCCGTAAGCTCAGTGAGGATGTGCTGCTGGAAACGGTTTCCGGTTGGTAACGCTGTTCATCATGAACATATTCACAATCTAAGGTCCTTTACACCAAAAACGGTACTATGGAAGAAATCATCCTCTTCACGTACATCGCCTCCCTGTCGATCCTGTTTGTGTTTGGATCGCACGGTTTCATCATGATCTATTACTACCTGAAGTACCGGCGCAAAAAAGCTGCCGCCGTTGAGGTCCTCTCCTCATACCCCGTTGTGACCGTGCAGCTGCCGGTCTTCAACGAGCTGTATGTGGTCGGCCGTCTCATCGACGCCGCGTGCGCCATGATCTACCCGAAAGAGAAATTGGAGATTCAGATACTGGATGATTCAACGGACGGTACCGTGGATGTCGTTGCCCAGTATGTGGCCCGGTATCGCAAACTCGGGTACGACATCAAACAGGTGCACCGCACAAACCGGGAGGGGTTCAAAGCGGGAGCCCTGAAAGAGGGCCTGACGGACGCACGCGGGGAATTTGTGGCGATTTTCGATGCGGATTTTGTGCCGCGGCCGGATTTTCTCCTGAAGACCATCCCGCACTTTGGCTCCGACCCGCGTATCGGTATGGTACAAACCCGCTGGGAGCACATCAACGCGGACTACTCGCTGCTCACACGCACCCAGGCCATGGCACTTGACGGGCACTTTGTGATCGAGCAGGCCGTTCGCAACAAGGTGGGCTTTTTCATCAACTTCAACGGAACGGCAGGTGTATGGCGGAAGGAATGTATTTTCGACGCCGGGAACTGGCAGGCCGACACGCTCACGGAAGATCTTGATCTCAGCTACCGTGCCCAGCTGCGCGGATGGAAGTTCAAATATCTCAACAACGTGACTTCGCCGGCCGAACTGCCGTCGGAAATCAATGCCCTGAAATCACAGCAATTCCGGTGGACAAAAGGCGCAATTGAAACCGCGCGCAAAATGCTGCCGGTCGTCTGGCGCTCGGCCCTGCCGCTCAAGATCAAGATCCACGCAACGTTCCATCTGACCAACAACCTCGTCTTTCCCTTTATCGTCCTGGCGGGTGTGTTGAATGTGCCGCTGGTGT
>Ga0209253_10006508_pt1 | contig 10119 bp, 12 predicted proteins | sample FrelakmetBRP12BR_FD_187145 | JGI IMG/M metagenome (GOLD analysis project Ga0209253, IMG submission 187145) | Freshwater lake sediment microbial communities from the University of Notre Dame, USA, for methane emissions studies - BRP12 BR (SPAdes)... | ecosystem: Environmental > Aquatic >...
TGTGGAAGGCGCGCCGATGGCGCGATGCGTTCTGGGACCGGCGCCATGACGTCGTCGCGTCGTTGCGCGCCGTGGCGATGGGGCACGGACTCCTCGCGAAGCTCGTCGCGCCGTTTCCGGCGATCACCGCCAAGGTGCTGGTGCTGCCGCTTTCCGCCGCTGCGCTGCCCTCGGAACCCGCTGCGCTCACGGCCGCGCTCGACGCTGCGGCAGCCGCCCTGCTCGCCGGGCGTGGCGCCACGTTCGCGCCCACGGACATGCTTCCGCTGCCTGTCGCGGCGCTGCCCGGCTGGGATTGTGGGGAACGCGGCGCGAGGCTCTTCGATGACGCTGCGGTGTTCCGCCCCCTCGTGCTACGCTGAAAACACGGGCGGGGGTCGGAAGGGCTAGCAGCCGGCAGATGCGGCGTGACCAAGCCGCGGTACGGGGGCCGCGATAAACGGGGAGGAATGCATGCATGCAGCGATCGTCACGGGAGTCTCCCGTGGCCTGGGCGAAGCGCTCGCCGTGGCAATGCTGGCGCGCGGGTTTGCGGTGCTCGGCGTGGGCAGGACGGCAAGCGCGAAGCTCGCCGGCAAGCTTTACCACCACGCTGCGTGCGACCTTGCGCAGCCGGCATTGATGGCTGCCTCGGTCACGCCGGCGCTGCGGGCGCTGGCCGCGCGAAAGCCGACGTCGGTCACGCTCATCAACAACGCGGCGGTTGCCTCGCCGACGGGGCCCGTCGGCCACCTGGACGCCGCCGAGATCGAGTCGGCGCTGCTCACCAACACGGCGGCGCCGGTCGTGATGGCCGATCTATTTTGCCGGACCTTCCCCGACGACGCCGTCGAGCGCAGGATCATCAACATTTCGTCGGGTGCGGCGCAGACGGCAATCGCCGGGAGCGCCGTATACAGCATGTCGAAGGCGGCGCTGGAAATGCTTACCCGATCGATCGCAGCCGAGCACACCACGCCGAAATTCCGGTGCATCTCGCTGCGGCCCGGAATATTCGAGACGGGAATGCAGGCCTACATGCGCAGCCGCGACCCGGCCCTTTTCCCGAGCGTCGCCCTTTTCCGCGGCTTCAAGGAGAACGGGTTGCTGAAGGATCCGGCGGACGTCGCGGCGCAGATCGTCGACAGGCTCGTTCTCGGGCCTGTGGAAAGCGGGCGAACCTACAGTCACACCGATCTCTAAGCGCCTGCCTGCGACTGTCGGACCCGCCTCCTGCCCGAAAGCCGTTCCTCCGGCCGGCGGCTAGGCGCCGGGTCTCAGCCGCACCTGGTAGTCGATCGCGGCGCCGGCTGCGCCCGCTTCCCACATCAGACAGTAGTGGTGCGCAACCGGCGGCGCGTACACGCCGGCGTCCGCGCGCGACTTCTCGCGGACCACCGGCATCACGACCGCATTGCCGTCGTGGTAGTGAATGTTGAAATCGACCGGCTCGCTGCTCTCGAACGTGTACTCGAGGCGATCGCCGGGCTTGAGTTCGACGCACTCCTCATGCAACTCGTAGGGCGGAAGAAGGTGGCCCACGACCTTTTTCGGCGCGTCCGCCATGATCAACGCCGGCGTGCAGGCGCACAACGCTATCGCGCCCAGAAGGAGAGCGCAAACCGCACGGGCCGGCAGGCTCATCGGCGTCGCTTCCGCTGCGCGCGCCAGTCTTCGACCAGCAGCGCGAGGCGGACGTGGTCCCGCCAGCGTCCGGCGATCCTGACGTAGCGGCGCGAGAATCCTTCGCGAGCGAATCCGGCGCGACGGACGAGCGCCAGTGACCGGCGGTTCGTCGGCTGCACGTTGGCCTCGACGCGGTGCAGCTTCAGCACCCGGAACGCGAAGCGCAGCGCGAGTTCGAGGCCCTCGGACATGTAGCCCGCACCCGCATACGGTGCGAACGCGTAGTAACCGATGTAGCCGCTCTGGAACAGCCCGCGGACGATCTCGCTGATGTTGAACACGCCGACGATCGCATCGTCCTCGCAGCGGCAGACCAGGAGGCCGACGTGCGTCGCCGAAAGCGGATCGCCTCCCGCGAACCGGCCGTAGCGGCGCACGAACGCCGCGAAGCGCGCGGATGTCGAAGGCGGATGCACCCAGGCGCCATGCAGCCGGCGGCTTGCCTTCGCCGCGGCGACGAACGCACGGGCGTCGGTGCCGAGCGGCGCGCGGAGATAGACGCGGAAACCCCGGCGCCGCAGGGTTGCCACGGAATCCGTCGCTCTGGAAGGCATAATCGCAATTTTACCTGCCCGGGAAGGTCGGCATGAGCAAGTGGGTGCAAGGAAGCGTGGTCGGTCACCGGCATTGGACCGATCGCCTGCATTCGCTGCAGGTCGCGGCGCCCGAGGTCACGTTCGTCGCGGGACAGTTCGGGCGTCTCGCGCTACCCGCGGCGCCGGGATCGAAGGAGGAGATGCTCGGCCGGCCCTATTCCTTCGTGAACCCTCCCGGCACGCAGCCGCACGAATTCTATTTCGTCACGGTTTCCGAAGGGCCGCTGTCCACACGCCTCGCGGCGCTCGCACCCGGCGACGCGGTCTGGCTGCTGCGCAGTGCGAACGGTTTCTTCTCGATGGGCGAGGTGCCAGACGCCGAGGTGCTCTGGTGTCTGTCCACCGGGACGGGGCTCGGTCCCTTTCTTTCGATCCTGCGGACGGCGGAGTCGTGGGCGAAATTCGGCCGTATCGTGCTCGTGCACGCCGTGCGCCACGCAAACGAACTGACCTATGGCGACGTGATCACCGGCATCGCCGGCGCGCATCCGGGCGCTTTCGTCTACATTCCGATGGTGAGCCGCGAAGCGCATCCGGGGGCCCTCGCCGGACGAATCCCGGACGCCATCCGCGAAGGACGGCTCGAGTCGTGTGCCGGACTGGTCCTGGCCGCCGAGAACTCGCATGCGATGCTCTGCGGCAATCCGGCGATGGTCGACGATACCCAGAAGGCGCTGGAAGCCCGCGGCATGCGGCGGCACCGCCGCCGCGAACCGGGGCACGTGACGGTCGAAACGTACTGGTGAGAGTCCCTCGCCGCGGGCCGCCGCGACGGTTGTTCCGTCAGCTCTTGACGTCGAGGAGCTCGACGTCGAACAGGAGCGTGGCATTGGGCGGTATGACACGGCCTGCACCGCGCTCGCCGTAGGCCTTTTGGGGGGGTATGACGAGCGTGCGCTTGCCGCCAATCTTCATACCCACGACCCCTTCGTCCCAACCCTTGATCACTTTCCCCGAGCCGAGCGGGAAGTCGAAGGGCGCGCCGCGATCGAGCGAGCTGTCGAACTTCGCGCCGTGACCGTCGGACGCTGTCGGGTCGTAGAGCCATCCCGTGTAGTGGACAACCACGACTTTTCCGGCAACCGCCTCGGCGCCGTTCCCCTGCTTCTGGTCGATCGTCTGGAGTTCTGTCACTTTGGCACCGAATTTGCTGACTGTAGTGGACGACTGTGTCGAGACTCCCGCCGGCGACGTCGTCGTGGTCTGGCCGACCGCGGGACCGGCAAAGGCGACGACCGCGGCAATGCACAAGATCCCGCGCAGGCCAGGTGGCGCAGGGTCGAGCAGGGGCGATCGACGTGATGGGAATGGCATGACGAATCCTCGTGCAGAAGACTTGACGCGAACGGGTGACGGCAAAGCCAACGGCTGTTCTCCTCACTGCACAGCGCGCGGCCCGAATTGTAACCGACACCCGTCGGGTTTTTGCGCCACTGTCGCAATTGGGCTATAAATGGACACGGCGGAAGGGCTTCTGACATCCGGATTTTCGGGCGGGGGGCGTGTGACCAGCGAATCATGCGTCGAGGCCGTGTGGCGCGCAGGTTCGCGAACATCAGGGTCGTCGAAAAGGGCTTGCGGTAGACCATGTTTCAATTCCTGACCCCCCAGGCCAAGGACGATACCGATCCGCTGCTGACGCCGAAGTCGGCGTCGTCCTGGCTTCGGCATTTGCCGACGTCGGACGTCATCGCCCGGCAGCATCACGTCATGCAGGCGTTCGACGGCATGCGGCAGGCACGCCGGCCCGTCGACCTCAACCGGGTCACGGCGATCCAGTTCCTCGACACGGCGCTGGGCGCGGACCGGCGCCTGCTGATCAAGCAGTACGTGGAGAACATCGATCGCTCCCAGCGACTCGCTGATCGCGGCTGGCAGGCGGCGCAGGAATTGAGCCAGGGGTTTGTCTATGCGTACCAGACCGCGCTGGAGCGTGCGCTGGGCGAGTCGGCGAATCCGCGTTGGAAGGCGGTGATCCCGCAGCTCTTCGCGCGCCTCCTTCATTACCACGGCACGGATGCCAAGCTGCGCGTCTTCCACCACGAGCGCTGGATCCCGGCACGGTGGATGAGTCTCCACCAGCTTTACGTGCGCGCAGTCGAACTGGGCGTCGCACATGTGGCGGTGTCGCTCCCGAGCGCGGGAGCGGGCGCGATGCAGTGGACTGCCGGGCAGGAGTACACGTACGTCCTTCTGATTCACCAGCTCAATACCGGCAACCTTTCTCCGGGCGAGCTCGATTGGGCGAGCGCACAACTTCGCGCCTGGGGTCGCAAGGTCGAGCTCGAGACCATACCGGCATCGCCCGAAGGCTTCTATGTCGACCTCACGAGCAAGCGGGGACTCCTGCGACGCACAGGGGGCGAATCCGGCACGATGATTCGCTATCTCGACACGACCCCGCTCGCCGACCAGCTCGAGCGGGCGATCCACGCGCTTCGCCAGGCCGAGATCGGCGAACCTGGCGTCACCGCGGCGGTGAACCGTCAGCGCGTCGCCATCCTCGAAAGGGTGCGCCCGGTCGTGGCGCCCAACCTGCACAGTGACCTGCGCCGATCCCCGCGCATGCCGGTCACGGTCGCGGCGAAGGTGCGCGTCGGTCTCGCGCGGATCTGCGTCGAGCTCGCTCCCAAGCAGGCCGCCGAGCCGGCCAACGATGCGGACGCCGGGGCCGAAGAAATCGAGGTATTTTCGGTCGCCGACGGCCCGCGTGTCCGGCGTCGTCTCGTCGACGAACACGATACGCTCATGGCGTCGATTTCCGCATTCAGCGATCCGGCGTGGCAGGTGAAGGATCGCAGCGTTGCCGGGTTGCGCATCGCGGCATCGGGCGGCATCGGCCAGAGCCTGGTACTGGGCGCGCTCGTCGCCGTGCGCCAGTCCGACGCCGCCGACTGGGTGCTGGGCGCCGTGCGTCGTCTGAACAAGGTTTCGAACGATGAGGTCGAAGCCGGTGTTTCGATCATCGCGGACCGGATCGTCCCGGTCACGCTCTATGCGAAGCGCGTGGCGAAGGACGACATGGGGATCGTCGTCAATGGCGTCGAGGTATCGACGGTGGGGGCGCGCTTCGACGCACTCTATCTGCCGCCGCCGTCGCGACTGGAGAAACCGCTGACGGTGAAGACCTTGATCGTGCCCACGTCCGAGTACGCCGATGGACGCAACGTCATCCTGACGACGGGCCGCTCGGTCTACACGATCGCCCTCCGCCATCTGGTCGAGCAGCGCGCCGAGTGGAGCTGGGCGGCCTTCCAGATCGTCGACAAGAAGCCGACGGAGCCCTGAGAACCGCGGTCCCGGCCAACGATACGTCGGTACGCGCCGACGCGCATCGGAAAATGCCCGAAGCCACCTCTCCCGCCGCGCACCGAATCGGTCAGTCCTGTGGGCGGAACTTCAGCGTCAGGGTCCGTTGGAAGAGATCCGGGCGTTCGGGCCGCGGCAGCGGCGAGGACTTGACGATCGCGCGCTGCACGGCGTCGTCGTAGGCGCGTACGCCGCTCGACTTCCGCAGGACCGCGTCGATGATCTCGCCGGTCGGCAGCTGAATGACGTCGAAGATCGCTTCGGGGTTGCCGGGCATGTCGGGTGGAAGGACCACGTTGCCTTTGACTTTGGCCTGGATGCGACGGATGTAGTCCGCTTCGGCGCGATTGCGTGCCGCCGTCTCGGCGTCCGCCTTCTGTTGCGCTGCGCGGGCCACCTGCTCGCGCTCCGCTTGGGCCTTGAGCGCGTCGGACTCGCGTTTCTGTCGCTCGAGCGTCTCGGCTTCGCGCTTCTGCCGCTCCCGCGCCTCGGTCAATCGCCGCTGCTCATCCAGCTTCTTCTTCTCCGCCTCGCGCTGTTCGGTCTCCTTCTTCTCGCGCTCCTTCTTTTCCCTGGCGGCCAGTTCCCGCTTCTTCCGCTCATCCTCGGCTCTTGCCTTCTGGGCGATGTCGGCGGCGCGCGTGTCGGGCTTTTCCGCGCTGGGTACCGGCTTGGGCGCGACCTTCGGGGGCGGCGGTTCGCGCGACGGTTCGGGCGCCGGTTTCGGCGGTGGCGGAGGCGTCGGCTCCGGTCTCGGCTGCGGTTGGGGTGCCGGTTCGGGAGCCGCCTGCTCGACGACCGGCGTCTTCGGCGGTGGCGCGTACAACTCGGCCATCACGGGCTCGGGCTGGCGATTCTGCCAGCGCAACGAGAAGACGAGCACCGCGATGAACGCGACATGCACGGCGATCGCCAGTGCCAGCGCCAGCCACTGGCCCGACGTGCGCCTGGGCTTCCGCGGGCGGTCCCTGGTCATCGATGCGCGTTACTGGCTCGGCGGACGCGCCAGCAACCCGACCTTCTTCGCGCCGCCTCGCTGCAGCTTGTCGAGCACGCCGAGAACATCCTCGTAACGCGCGTTCCGGTCGGCGGCGATCACGACCGGCTGGTCGGGGATCCGCGTCTGCTTCTGCCGAACGCGCTGGATGAGTTCGTCGGGCGAGACCCGTATCGCGGGTGTCGCCGCCTGTTTGTCCGCGAGCCATAGCGTCCCGTCGGTGCGCAGCGTCACTTCCATGGGCGCTGCCGGCACGGTCAGCTTGCTGCCGATCGATGGCAGTTCGATTTCGCCCGGATTGACGAGTGGTGCGGTGACCATGAAGATCACGAGCAGCACCAGCATGACGTCGATGTAGGGCACGACGTTGATCTGGTTGATGGCCTTGCGCGAGCGGCGCATCTCAGTGCCCCTCCGGGGGGCCGCGAACGATGTGGGCGCGGGGGGTGCTCATCTCACCCCTGCCGCTGCAGGATGTTCGAGAACTCCTCGATGAAGGTCTCGAAGCGGACCGACAGGCGGTCGACGTCGTGCGTGTAGCGGTTGTATGCGACGACCGCGGGGATGGCGGCGAAGAGGCCGATCGCGGTGGCGATGAGGGCCTCCGCGATGCCGGGGGCGACCTGTGCCAGCGTGGCCTGGCTGACGTTCGCAAGGCCGCGAAACGCGTTCATGATGCCCCACACGGTGCCGAACAGTCCGATGTAGGGCGAGACGGAGCCGACCGTCGCAAGCCCCGAAAGGTGGGCATCGAGGGCGTCGATTTCGCGCTGGTAGGTGGCGCGCATCGCGCGCCGCGCGCTGTCCATCGTGACCGCGGCGACGCTGCCCTGCTTCCTGTGTTTCGAATATTCGCGGAAGCCCGCGGTGAAGATGTGCTCGAGTCCGCTGCCGGTTCGCGACTGACTGGCGCTCTGGTAGAGGGCGTTCAGGTCGCCGCCTTTCCAGAACTCGTTCTCGAACGCGTCGGTGTCCCTCGCAGTTCGCTTCAGCTGGAACAACTTGAGGAATATCTGCCACCACGACCACACGGACAGTGCGACGAGCAGCAGCAGGATCGCCTGCACGACGAACGATGCCTGCGAGACGAGTGTGACGAACGACAGATCGGTGTGCACGTTCAAATGAGATTCTCCAGTCGTGCGTGGAGGTCGGCCGGAATCCGCGCGGGTCGCCAGCTCGCGCGATTCAGGCAGGCAAGCGTGACCCGCGCGTGCGTCAGTGTCTGGTGTTCGCGCCGAACATCCTGCAGCGCGATCATCCGCGCCCGATGCAGTTCGAGGAGCGTCAGCGTCGCTTCGAGGCGCTCGCCGAGGCGCGCCGGAAGGCGAAAATCGATTTCGACGCGGTGGACGACGAAGACGATGCCCAGCACGCGCTCGACGTCCGCGAGGTCGAAGCCCAGCGACGACAGCCACTCCGTGCGCGCGCGCTCCATGTACCTGAGATAGTTCGCGTAGTAGACGATGCCCGCGGCGTCGGTGTCCTCGTAATAGACGCGGACCGGGAAACGAAAGGTCTCGCCGGATATTCGCGCGGGACTCAATCCGGCCTTCCCTCGGGAAAGAGGTCGGCCGGGGCGCCTGCCCCCGGCGGGGCGAGCCCGAAGTGCCGATACGAGAGGGCGGTGGCCATCCGGCCGCGGGACGTGCGCTGCAGAAAGCCCTGCTGGATCAGGAACGGCTCGAGCACGTCCTCGATCGTGTCGCGTTCCTCGCCGATCGCAGCGGCGAGATTTTCCACGCCGACGGGCCCGCCCGCAAACTTGTCGAGAACGGTGCGCAGCAGCTTCCGATCCATCACGTCGAGACCCATGACGTCGACGTCGAGCATCGCCAGGGCGTCGTCGGCCACGGCGCGGGTGATCGACCCGCCGGCACGCACCTCGGCGAAGTCCCGCACGCGCCGCAGCAGCCGGTTGGCGATCCGCGGTGTGCCGCGCGCACGCCGCGCGAGCTCCAGCGCGCCTTCGGGATCGATCGCGATCTTCAACAGGCCGGCGGAGCGGGTGACGATCCTCGTCAGCTCCGCCGGGGAATAGAATTCGAGGCGCGCGACGATGCCGAAACGGTCGCGCAGCGGATTCGTCAGCATTCCCGCACGTGTCGTGGCACCGACCAGCGTGAATGGCGGCAGGTCCAGCTTCACGCTGCGCGCGGCCGGGCCCTCGCCGATCATGATGTCGATCTGGAAGTCCTCGAGCGCCGGGTAGAGGATTTCCTCGACGACCGGCGAGAGCCGGTGAATCTCGTCGATGAACAGCACATCGTGCGGTTCGAGATTGGTCAGCAGCGCCGCGAGGTCGCCGGCACGCTCGAGTACCGGACCCGATGTCTGGCGCAGGTTGACGCCGAGCTCGTGGGCGATGATGTGCGACAGCGTCGTCTTGCCGAGGCCCGGGGGGCCGAACAGCAGCACGTGGTCGAGCGACTCCTGCCGCTTGCGCGCGGCCTCGATGAAGATCGAGAGCTGGCCGCGGATCTTTTCCTGCCCGACGTACTCGTCGAGCATGCGCGGGCGCAGCGCGCGCTCGACGACCTCCTCCTGCGTCCCGGCCACCTTGCCGGTCACCAGGCGATTGAGCTGGTCGTTCTCGATTGTCATCGGGCGATTATGCCTTCGCGACCCGGCTTCGGACTGCGCCCTTGCGCGCCGGGCCCGCGGGCGGCATGTTCAACTTCGGGAGCAATCCCTGGCAGGCGGACGACCTGCGGCCTCGGCGGCCGTTCATTTCAGACCTTCGCCAGGAGCTTGAGCGCCTGGCGAATGCCATCGCCCACCGACAGACCGTCGGGCAGCTTCTTCACCGTGGCGACGGCCTCCTTGTCGCTGTAGCCGAGCGACAGCAGGGCGTTGAGGACATCGGAGGTCGCCGGCGCCGGCCGATGGATGCCGACCGTCGACGTCACGTCGACACCGAGCTTGTCTTTCAGCTCGAGCAGCAGTCGCTCGGCAGTCTTCTTGCCGATGCCGGGGATCTTCGTGAGCCGGCCGGCATCCTGGGTGGTCACCGCGTGCGCGAGCTCGGCAACGGACAGTCCGGAGAGCACGGACAGAGCTGTCCGCGCGCCGACACCGCTGATCTTCAGGAGTTGCCGGAACGCGCGGCGTTCGTGCTCGGAGCCGAAGCCGAAGAGCAGGTGGGCGTCTTCGCGGACCACGAGATGCGTGAACAACGCAACGCGTTCCCCGGTGGCGGGCAGGTTGTAGAACGTGCTCATCGGCACGTCGACCTCGTACGCAACGCCCTGCACGTCGAGCAGGAGCTGCGGCGGGTTCTTCTCGACGAGGATTCCGGTGAGGCGACCGATCATGGGGGTGCGTGCGCTTCGGCGGATTATCGCATGCGCGGCATTGTCCGCTGCGGGTCCCGCTTCGGTCGGATCGCCGGCGCTGCGCGCGGAACGTGCCGCGTCCGACAGGTCACATCGGCAGCGCCGCCAGGTGCTGACGCACGGCATGCAGCGTCGGCAGCACGAGCAGGTCGATCGCGAGCAGGCCCGCCGACGGGGGGAGCAGGTCCGGGACCATGATCGGCGTCATCCCTGCGGC
>Ga0209253_10006509_pt1 | contig 10116 bp, 8 predicted proteins | sample FrelakmetBRP12BR_FD_187145 | JGI IMG/M metagenome (GOLD analysis project Ga0209253, IMG submission 187145) | Freshwater lake sediment microbial communities from the University of Notre Dame, USA, for methane emissions studies - BRP12 BR (SPAdes)... | ecosystem: Environmental > Aquatic >...
AGCACACCTAGGATGATTGCCACAGACATGGCGGAACCCATCAACAGCAATGTCGCCGGAAAACGCTCCACGATGACGGTCAGGACCGGTCGGCTGGCAAAGAAAGTGATACCCCAATTGCCTCTGAAAATGTTGCTGGCCCACTTGAGATATTGGATATGAAGCGGCTTGTCTAGACCAAAATTCTTCTTGATTTGCTCTAAGTCCGCCTTTGATGCCGTGGGCTTAACGGTATAAACCGACAGTGGACCGCCCGGCGCCAGATGCATCATCCCAAAGGCGATGATGGAAATCCCGATGAGCAGAGGCAAGGCCATGAGCACTCTTCTGACGATATAGTGAAACATGAAATCACCCCCTTTCGAAAGCGGAATGAGTACCTGAAACTACTTCAGGTGGCAGGCGATCCATCGGGCCTTACCGATCTCCTTCAACTTGGGTTCTTCAATGCCACAGGCATCGAACCGCAGGGGACACCGTGGGTGGAATCTGCAACCTGCAGGTGGATGAATCGGGGAGGGCACGTCTCCCTTCAAAATAATCCTCTTTTTCTTCAGGTCCGGGTCCGGGATAGGAACCGCCGACATCAGGGCCCGGGTATACGGATGGAGCGGTTCTTCGTAAAGATCACCACTGGGCGCTAATTCAACAATCTTGGACAAATACATCACCGCAATCTCATCCGAAATATGGCGGATTACGCTCAAGTCGTGGGAAATTATGATGTAGGTCAGGTCAAACTCTCCTTGAAGATCTTGTAACAAGTTGATAATCTGGGCTCGCACCGAGACGTCCAGGGCGGAGACGGGCTCATCGCCAATGATCAATTTGGGGCCTGCAACCAAGGCCCTGGCGACGCCAATGCGCTGACGCTGACCTCCACTGAATTCATGGGGGTACCGACGCATCATCTCCGGGGGGATCCCCACTTTACGCAGGATTTCGGCGACCCTTTCCTCTTTCTCTTTCCCCTTGGCGATGTTGTGTATTTCAAGGGGTCCAGACACGATTGCCGCCACGGTCATACGCGGGTTGAGGGAGGAGTAGGGATCCTGGAAGATGATCTGCATCTCTCGCCGGAGAGGCTTCATCTCCTTTGAACTGTGACGGGTAATGTTTTTCCCCAGGTACCAGATCTCACCGCCTGTTGGCTCGAGAAGCTTAAGAATGGTCAGTCCGGTCGTAGTCTTGCCGCATCCGCTCTCGCCCACCAGACCCAGCGTTTTCCCCTTCTCGACTCGGAGGTTGATCCCGTCCACGGCATAGACATGGCCGACGGTGCGCGAAAGGATACCCTTCTTTATCGGAAAATATTTCTTGAGATCCTTGACATCAAGCATCACTTCGGCCATATCAGTTCCTCCAACATCGGACGAAATGTCCCTCCGTGAGAGGTTGCAATTCAGGGGCTTCAGCCTGACACGAATTCTTCCTTACCGGACAGCGGTCATAGAAAGAACAGCCCGGGGGTAAGTCCCACAGGTTTGGTACGGTGCCGGGGATCTCTTCCAGGCGGTATGTGCTCTTGGATTGGTCAACCCGCGGGAGGGAGCGCAGCAGTCCCTGGGTGTAAGGATGCTGCGGGTTGCGGAAAATGGTTTTGACGTCGCCCATCTCCACAATTTTCCCGGCGTACATGACCGCCACATCGTGTGCGTTCTCAGCAACCACGCCCAAATCATGGGTGATCAGTAAGACACTCGCGCCCAGCCTTTCTTGAAGATTTTTCATCAGATCTAAGATTTGAGCTTGGATGGTTACATCCAGAGCCGTTGTGGGCTCGTCTGCAATGAGGACCTTCGGATCACACGCTAATGCCATGGCGATCATGACCCGCTGTCTCATCCCACCGCTCAATTGATGTGGAAACTCCGCTATCCTGCTCTCAGGGGAGGGGATCCCCACCATTTCTAACAGCTGAATCGTCTTCTCCCGGACCGCCATTTCGTTCATGGATCGATGCGTCAAGAGCACCTCGACGATCTGAAAACCGATGGAGAGGACCGGGTTGAGTGACGTCATGGGCTCCTGGAAAACCATGGAGATCGACTGTCCCCGGATAGCCCGCATCTTTCGTTCTGGGAGTTGAATCAGGTCCTGTCCTTCGAAAAGAACCTGACCTGAACGGATCTCGGCCGGGGGTATATCGAGCAAACGGATGATCGACAAGGCCGATACCGTTTTCCCGCTCCCTGACTCTCCGACAAGCCCCAGGGTTTTCCCCTTGCGAAGGGTGTAAGAGGCTCCGTCAACAGCCTTTACCAAGCCTTCCTCCGCTCTAAAATAAACCCTAAGATCCTTGACTTCCAGTACAACTTCGTTCATTGGATACTCCGATGTCGCTCCTAGCGCGGTTTTGAGATAAAGTTCTATATTAACATCGGGCTTTCGTCAGACGAACCTGAGCCTCACATGGCCAACCCCCTTTGTGTCCAGGGAAGGCCCTTTCATTCGATTACTGAACCCGACTGGGCCTTGAATTCCTCCAAGCCCGGTTTGCCCTCAAACCGATTCCAACGCAGGCCAGTGAGATCCATAGAACTTCGGCCATCGACAATCCACTCGGCAATCATCTTGCCAACGACCGGTCCCATGCAATACCCGTGGCCTGCCCCAACAGATGCGTAAAGGTTCTCAAGGCCAGAGGCTTTATCGAGTATGGCGACTTCGTCGGGGGTGCACTGATCTACAGCACCGAATGTCCGGATCAGGTTGACGTTTCTCAGAAAGGGTAAAATCTTTTGCAGCCACCTTCCCAACTCCGCAAACTCACCTAAGATAGCATTATTGTTGATGTTCTCAGTCTCCTTGATGATATAGGGTAGTAGGTTCATGACGCCAATAAGAATGTTCCCTTCCGTGGACTGGACATACAGGATTTCTTTCATGCTGACGAACTGCTTCACGATCGGAGGCAAAGCCTCTGTGACGAAGGTCTGAGCTTTGTCGACGGTGACCGGGAGATCGAGCCCGATCGTGCGGCACAACCCACTGGACCAGGCTCCAGCCGCAACGACGAAAGTGGATGCGTAGTATTCCCCCTTGTCGGTCACGGCTGCCGTTACCCGCCCGTTCTCAGCCTTCAGACGCCTGACCGACTCGTGTTCTTTGATCTGAACGCCTTTGCGGCGCGCTGCCCTGCAAATGGCCTTCACGACCAGAAGGGGATTCGCCCAACCGTCCGATGGGCAATGCTTACCCCCAAAGATCTCCAACTCTCCCGGAATGGTGGGGGTCAACCGTCGTGTTTCCTCGGGTGAAAGAATCTCCACACCTAAACCCATCGCCTGTTCTCGTTTCAATGTGTTGCGCAAGGATTCTAACTCTTCTTCTGATCGAGCAACACGCAGGTTACCCCCACGTCGGTAACCTACATCACACTCCAATTCATCTTTCATGTTGCCCCAGATCTTGATCGACTCCATAGCCAAAGGTAACTCAGCAGGGGCTCGCATCTGTTGCCTCACACCACCGGCATTCCGTCCAGAGGCTTCTTCACCCACTCGGCCCTTATCCAACAGGATGACCTTCTGACCCTTTTGGGCCAATCGAAGAGCAACGGAGCTGCCGGCAATGCCGCCCCCGATGACAATAGTCTCCGCCATGTGATTGTTCATAGGCTCCCCTTAGTTTTTATCCATCACCTAACACTGTGATCGGTTCCCTCGGCACGAGAAGGCGTATCACTCATGCCTCAGTTACCGCATGACTGTCGATGAATCTTCCTTCTTCATCCATCACAAATGACCCGTATGAGATAGCAATTCATGCGAGCCTATTCAGCCGGATGGGCGGATATTACTTGTACCTATAAAGGATATACTCCTTCGCGACCTCAGGATCACATTCTGCCAGGTCATGAGCATGAAATGCGACGTCATTGTTCTCGCTATATTCGCAACTAATAATTTTTCTCACCGGGATATCGATGAGGGGATCGTAAGCCGAATCCTGAAAGGTGACCTCAACGCTGCCCAGATCGATTTCATAAGTCTCACCTGAATTCGATTTGCTTTCCATCTTAAGGACTTTGCAAACATCCAGACCACCGTCTCGAGTCGACGGCATAAGTTTCAGCAAGAACGTATAGCCGTCCTCTTTCGCTGTCTTCCCGGAGTCATTGACCGGGCTCACCCCTTTCTTTCCGATGACCTTGCATCTGATCTCACAGAACTTGATATCGAGTCTCGTAGCGCTTGCATACACTCTATCTTTCCAACGCTCAAACCGGAACTGGGCAATCTTCTTCGGACAGCCATGGAATTCCCTGCCGGCGATCAACTGGTCATCATATTGAGCCCACATGGCGGGGCTGTAGAATCCTGTTACCCCCTTGCATTCACAGGGTCCAACCAGGAGAATTGTTTCAAACTCCGGCCTGAACTGCCTAGCCGGCGGAGCCTCCAAGAATTCCCCTCCAGGATCATGGCTAAAGGAAATGATGGCCAGGCCCGTATCACCACCAATGAATTTGATCGGAGGGGGCGTAATGTCCTTCAGGACCATCGGATCGGTTTCATAGACCAAATCCAGAGACTTGATCCCTGTTCCACAGGCCCAGGTCTCAGGTTTTCCGTCCCTGAATCCAAAAGTGCTCATCCATTGCTCTCTCGTGTTTCTAAACCGTGTCTTGAATCCCATTGGAACCTTCCTCGGGTGCTTCAGATTTAGAGTTTCTCTTCACCAGCATTTTACCTTCGTAATCTTGGTTGAAAGAAACTTCCCTCCCCCTGGCTTTCCTCGCATCTCTCCCTTTTCGACAATGACCTTCCCTCGCTGCATAGTCAAGACCGGTTTCCCCAGGCACTTCCTTCCCTCATAGACAGTGTAGTGAACACACGAATGCTGGGTTCGAGCTTGAATCGTCACCGTCTCACTCGGGTCAAAAAGAACAAGGTCTGCGTCTGACCCCTTCTCCAGGGTTCCCTTTTTTGGGTAGAGTCCGAAAATCTTGGCGGGATTCTCGGACAGCACCTGAACGAGCTTACAGGGATGAATTCTGCCCGTGTTGACCCCTTCGTCGTAGCAGATCGTCAACATCGTCTCAGCCTGAGGTGACCCAAAGGGCGCCTCGAAGAATGGATCGTTCAGTTTCTTGTCCTTCGGAGCATGGTCGCTCGCAATGACATCGATGTGACCCTGCTGGATCGCCTTCCAGAGAGCGAAACGATCCATGTCTGTCCGGAGTGGTGGACCGATCTTCGCCAGGGGCCCGAGGCGCTGAAGGTGCGCGTCCGTCAGGCTGAGGTACTGGGGACAGGTCTCACCGTACACCAGGAGCCCCTCAGACCGCTTCTGTGCCACAACCTCTGCGCCTTTAGCTGTGCTTATGTGCACGATATAAAGGGGACAATCCATGACCGTGGAAATCGCCAGAGCCCGGTAGATGGCCTCGGCCTCCAAATCATTCGGCCTCGTCTTCAAGAAAACCACCTTCTGATCTTCTTTTCTCTTCAACGAGCGGTCCTCAAGATAGTCTGTCACCAGGCCGCTCTCCGCATGCACCATGGTCAACCCGCCACACTGTCCAGTTACATCCATGGCCCAAGTGAGATGGTAATCATCGGTCATCCATTTCAACTTGGCATACGTCATGAACATCTTGAACGAACTCACCCCGAGGTCGAAGGCTTTGGGAATCTCTTCAATTTGGGAAGCAGGGTCGAACAGGGCTCCATGTATCCCGAAGTCCACATAGGATTTCTGTATCCCCTCGTCTTTGAATTTCTTGATCGTATCGAGCAGCTTCATCCCTGGTTTGGCATAGGCGAAATGGATGAGGAACGTGGTCCCCCCGTGGGCCGCCGTTAGGGCAAGACCACCCAAGTCGTCCTCGTACACGGGATGTGCGTGGACGTCGATGATCCCAGGGAAGACGTACTTTCCTGACGCATCAACCACGTGATCGGCCTCTATTTCTTGAAGGTCCGGTCCAACAGCGACGACCTGCTCTCCTTTGATCCCAATGTCCGCCTTCCGTATCCCCGAGCCTGTGACGACAAGCCCGTTTCGGATCATAAAGTCGTAGATCATCGGTATATCTACCCCTCCCTAACTTATTCTTGAGTACAATCGAGGATTGCTTTCACAATTTGTGTGTATCCTGTGCACCGGCAGAGATTACCGCGGATATATTTTTGAACCTCTTTCTCCGAAGGGTTGGGGTTTTCATCAAGCAAGGCCTTTCCCATGACCACCATGCCCGGTGTGCAGAAACCGCACTGCACCGCTCCATGTTTCAGAAACGACTCCTGAACACGGTGCAAACGGCCATCTGATTGAGTGATGCCTTCCACGGTTACAATCTCACTCCCATCCAGACCGATCGCCAGGGTCAAACAGGCTAGCACTGGCTCCCGATCGACAAGAACGGTACAGGAGCCACATTCACCAATACCGCAGCCATACTTGGCACCCGTAAGACCAAAACGGTCTCGAAGGACATTGAGCAAAAGCTCGTTCGGTGCAACCAGAATCTCCCGTTTCATCCCATTGATGGTTAGCACGATCTGTTTCTTCAAGCCCCTCTCCTTTCTTCCTTAAGCACAAATCACAGAAGTCTCAGTCCCAGTTCTTGGCGGGTGCATTAATGCCTCCCCGCCCTCTCCCAAGCGAGGCCGATTGCATCTCGAACCAGGACCCTGGATACCGTCCTCCTATACCCATGGGTAGATCGGATGTCCGTGATCGGTTGTATCTCTTCCGAGGCCTTCTGGCAGGCCTTTTCAATCAGATCGTCTTGCAGCTCTTTCCCTCTCAGGATGGATTCAGCTTCCCTTGCCCTCATCGGCGTCTTAGCCACGGCCCCGAGGGCAATCCGACACTCCCTGCAAAAACCATTTTCCTTTTCGACATAGACAGCCCCATTCACCTTGGCAAGGTCCGCAGAAACCCGCGCCATCTTCAGAAAGGCGCTTCCCGCATTTCTTGGAGGCTCCGGTACCTGAACTTCAACAAGCAGATCCCGGGGTGAAAGGATGGTTTTTCCTGGATCGAGAAAGAAGTCCTCGAGACCGACGGTTTTCTCACCATCTCTTCGAACGAATTTGAGCGTTGCCTCCAACACAAGCAACGGAGGTGCAGAATCGGCGGCAGGCGACGCGTGACAAAGGTTCCCACCCACTGTCCCCATATTCTTGATCTGGGCCGAGCTAACCGACTGTGCCGCTTCATGAAGGGCGGTATATTTCTTTCTGATCGATTCAGATTTCTCCATCTCGCGAAATGGGGTCAATGTCCCGATCCGTAGCCCCTTTCCTTCACTGAGAAAACGAAGGGTCGGGATTCTGGCAATGTTGATCAAGTACGCAGGGTGAATCCTATCCATCTTCATCTGAACCAGAAGGTCCGTGCCTCCGGCAATGATCTTGGCCTTTTCCCCGTATGTCGCCAGGAGAAGGACGGCTTCGTCAATCGTCTTGGGCTCAAAATATTCGAATTCCTGAGAAAGGATGCGGCTATTCGTCACGGGGTTTATCCTTCAGGGCCTGAAGCACTTTCTCCGGTGTGATCGGGATCTCAGTAAAACGGACGCCGATGGCATCGTACAGGGCATTCGCCACAGCGGCCGCCACGGGATTCAAAGCCGCCTCTCCTATCCCCTTGGCTCCAAAAGGACCCGTGGGTTCGTACGTTTCTGCAAACCGAAGCTCAATCTTCTCCATCTCAGGGATGTCGTCGGACGTTAGCATTTTGAAATCGGTGATATAGCCTTTGCTGAGCAACTCACCTGTTTCCGCATGATAGGCGGTATCCTCAATCAAGGCATATCCCAACCCTCGATACAGCCCTCCGTATAGCTGTCCTTCCGCCAGGTCTGGGTTGATTACCTGTCCTACGTCTGCGTAGACCACGGCCCGTACTGGATGAATCACACCGGTCTCCGTATTCACCTCGACCTCGACAAAGTGGGCAATGAAGCAAGGGGGACAGCTCACCTGGCGGAGACTGTCTGCCGCCGAGATGGTACCCCAGCCGTTGATCTGAGCTGTTTTGGCCACCTCTCCAACAGTCACCCTCTTCTCCGGAATCCCATCCACGTAAATAACCCCTTGCCCTGCCTCCTCATCTACAGCCATCCTTAAGGCGGGCGGTGGGGCTTTCAGGATCCTTGAAGCCATCTCCAACAGCTTTTCTTTGGCTTGTCTCGTAACCTTGTGGACGGCTCCGCCTCCGCAGTAGATGCCTCGGGTGGCATGGGTACACACGTCGTAAAGTGTCGTCCGGGTGTCCACGGGCGAAATCCCCACTATGCTCAGAGGGACTTTCAATTCCTCTGCAACAATCTTCGCCAATCCCTCAAGGGTTCCTCCGCCCAGGTCCATGAGGGCGGTCATGAAATCGACGGACCCGTCCTCGTTGATCTTAACAATGGCCCCAGAATAATCGATGACCTCTCCCGGCATCGGTGAACCAGCGCCTGAGGTATGAAACCCCCGCGCCATTCCAATTCCAAGTCGGATCGAGCCTTTCACCTGGATCTTCTGGTTTCTCCTTTGCCATCCGATCAATTTTGGCCCTTCGGTCAACATCTCCTCCACACCACAACTCCGGATGATCGATCGAACCGTAGGCCCTTGTCCCCAGAACGTCTGCCCCAATCCCACATAATTCTTCAGTCGAAGCTCAATGGGATCCATCTCCAGCTTCTCTGCCAAGATATCCATCATCGATTCGACCGCAAAATTGACCTGGGGATTGCCGAATCCCTGCATGGCACAGGCCGGAACTTTGTTGGTATAGACGGCGAGCCCTTCGTACTGGAGGTTGGGAATCCGATAAAGGGATACCCACCATCCGGCCATACAGCCCAGCAGGGAGTATGCCTGGGTATTGTGGGCACCAATGTCCACGACAACCTTCATCTGACCCGAAACGAGAGTCCCATCCCTCTTGGCTCCCAATTTCAACCGGATCCAGGAGGGGTATTTGCAGTGATCATACATGTCTTCTTCCCGGGTCAGACAGATCTTCACCGGCCGTCGTGCCTTCAGAGCCAGGGCCACACCGATCGGTGTCACGGTATTCATCTGAATGCTCGATCCGAACGAGCCGCCGACCGTCACCTTCTGGACGCTCACTTTGCTCAGGGGAATCCTAAAGAGCTCACCCAAGAGCTGGCGAACATTATGAATGGTCTGGGTCGTCGTCCAGACCGTGATGCCTCCATCCGCCCCAGGTTGACACACGACCGTCTTCGTCTCCATCTGAGCGTGGTAAACACGACCGGTTTTGAACTCCTGTTCAATGATCACATCGGCTTCCTGGAAGCCTTTTTGAATATCTCCCTCGCTAATCAGTTTGGTAACGGCGATATTGTTCTCGATCTTCCTCTCTTCATCTCCTACCAGGATCGTCTCGTGAAGCACGGGAGCACCCGGTTTCATCGACTCAAAAGCATCCAGGACAACAGGACATTTCTCATATTCTACACAGATCAGCGAAAGGGCCTTCTCGGCAAGCGCCTCCGTTTCAGCAGCGACAGCAGCGATCGACTCCCCGACGTGAAGCGGGTGGTCGGTCAGGATTCTGCGATCTTTACAAGTGACCCTGGGAATATTGACGAGGCGCTCGCAATACTTGATCTTGGAGGTGTCCTTGAACGTGATGCAGATGGCCCCCAACTTTTCTGCGGCGCTCGTGTCAATACTCTTCACCCGTGCGTGCGGGAAAGGGCTTCTCAAGACTCGGCTATAAAGCATCCTAGGAAGAACGACATCGGATGCGTAGATCTCCTGACCTGTAACCTTCGCAATCCCATCCTTGCGTTCGGATATCTTACCTACGGCGTGATACTGTGGCTTCTCCATTTTCGTCACCATCTCTGATCACCACAAACGCAGACAGAACACCGAAAACAAAAAATCAGTTGTCAATTCTCAATGGTCCATTCCAGATCTTAGAAAGGCTTGGTCTTTTCACAGATGATTGGGCACTGATTATTGACCATTGAAAATTGGTTTTTCAGAAGTATCTGGAGCATCTAAAGCATTCTGGGTTCTTCGTTTCTCCTTGATCGCCTTCAGGACCTTTTCTGGCGTCAGGGGCAAATCGCGAATCCGAACTCCCACCGCATCGCACACAGCATTGGCAATGGCAGGGGCGGTTGGGACTAAG
>Ga0209253_10006511_pt1 | contig 10113 bp, 9 predicted proteins | sample FrelakmetBRP12BR_FD_187145 | JGI IMG/M metagenome (GOLD analysis project Ga0209253, IMG submission 187145) | Freshwater lake sediment microbial communities from the University of Notre Dame, USA, for methane emissions studies - BRP12 BR (SPAdes)... | ecosystem: Environmental > Aquatic >...
CCGTTTCGAGACTCAAGGGAATATGCTCGCCTCCTCCCCATTCGAGGTAAAGTCTCCTCGCCGAAGCATATTGCGATAGATCGTAGAGGAAGGCCTTGTCTGCGGCCCGTCCGGCCGGCAGGTTGACCTCTGAAAACTGGACGCCCTGGCCGCCGTTCTTTTCCACCCAGTCCACAACCTCAAAAGGGGAGAGGTTGAGGGGTTGGAGCGAGTAGCTGTCGATGCCGACCTTGAATCTTCTTTTCTTCATCTTTTTCTTCTGATAATGCTCAAGACCAGCGACAATTCTCTTATTTTCAGGATCGAGGAGGCCAGGACATAACTGCCTGCGGCTAAAAGAAAGAGGGCAAGAAGATAGAGAGCCTTGGGCAGGAAAGCGGCGGATTGCAGGCTCAAGGGCGCGGCTGCCTGAAAAACATAAAGGGCTGCCCCCATGAACGCGGAACACCCGAGCATCCTTACGAAATGAGAGAAAAGGTCGGCCAGGTCGAGAGGTCCTATCCGCCTCCGCAGGAGAGATATCAAGGTGAACATGTTGACCATGGCCGAAAGAGAAGTGGCCAGCGCCAGTCCTTTAAAGCTCAGCGGGCGCATGAAACTCAGGTTGAGGACGATGTTGACGGCCACGGCCAGGACGCTCACTTTCACCGGCGTCTTGGTATCGCCGAAAGAATAGAAGACCGGGGCGATCACCCGGATAGAGGCATAGGCGAAAAGCCCGATGGCATAAAAGATAAGAGCCTGAGATGTGGAGATCGTGTCTGCGAACGTGAATTTGCCGTGCTGATAGAGAACCGAGATAATCGGTTTCGCCGCCACAGAGAGGAAGAAGATCGACGGCAGAGTCAGGAAGAAGACTAACCTCAGCGATGAGGCGCAGGTCGAGAGCACGTTGGGGATATCTTTTTGGGCGGCAAAAGCGGCCACGACAGGCAGGGTCACTGTAGCGACAGCAACCCCGAAGACTCCCAGCGGAAAATGCATCAGCCGGAAGCTGTAATTTAAATAGGATGGGCTTCCCTGAGGCAGGAATGAGGCGATCACGGTATTGATGAAAATGTTGATCTGGGTCGAAGCCAAGCCCAGAATCGCCGGCGTCATAAGGAGGATGATCCGCCTCACGCCCGGGTCGCTAAAGGAAAAAATCGGCTGGTAGCGATACCCCTCGCGCCGGAGAGAGGGAATCTGGAAGACCCATTGGCCCAGTCCTCCGAGAAGCACACCTATGGCCATGCCAATAATCCTTTGCTCGAAGAGGGGCGAGATGAAATAGCCTGCCAGGATCATTCCGAGGTTCAGCAGCACGGGCGCAAAGGCGGGCACACCGAAGTGCCTTAACGAATTCAACATGCCCATGGCCACGGCGGCTAAAGAAATGAGAAGGAGGAATGGGAACATGATCCGCGCCAGGAGCGAGGTCAGTTCGGATTTGCCCGGTATGGAGTTGAAACCGGGAGCGATCAGGTCGACGATCAACGGCGTGAAGAGAATGCCGGCAATAACAATAATGCTGATAACGACGAGGAGCGCATTGATGACAAGGTTGCCGAGGCGGAACGCCTCTTTTTTGTCCTTGTTGACGAGATAGTCGGTGAAGACGGGGACGAAGGCCGCCGACAATGCTCCTTCAGCAAACAGGTCGCGGAGCAGATTGGGGATCCGGAAGGCCGCTACAAATGCGTCCGTCGCAAATCCGGCGCCAAAAAGAAAGGCGAAAACCTGTTCGCGGATGAGACCGAAGAGACGGGAGACAAAGGTGGCCAGGCTGACGACGGTAGTGGATTTGGCGACCTTTTCTTTCTGGTCCATTATCCGGATCTATGAGTAGGCCCGACTCTATGAAAATGAGACCACATTTCTGGCGCGTGCATCCAGAAAAAGCTTATAGCATATGATAGGCGGATGTCAAAAGTCCCTGCTTTTTCCCTGTTTTTTCCCTTGACAACCCCGCCGGTTTTTTAGATATATTGAACCCTCAGGGATAATTTTTCCGGCGTTTTGAGGAGGTGTCCATGGTCATAGAGATTCAAGAGGCCCTGCTGAAAGGCAGGAAAGAAGAGGTGGAAAAGCTGGTGGATCAAGCCCTCAGTTCCAGGATCCCTCCGGCCCAGATTCTCAATGAAGGACTGATTGCCGGCATGGACAGGCTCGGCATCATGTTCAAGAACAGCGAGGTTTTTATTCCCGAAGTCTTAGTGGCGGCGCGGGCCATGAACGCCGGCTTGGCCAAGCTCGAACCTTTATTGGTCAGAGACGGCATTCAGCCGAAGGGAGCGGTGGTCATCGGCACGGTCAAAGGCGATCTCCATGACATCGGCAAGAACCTGGTGGCGATGATGCTTCGCGGCGCGGGGTACAGGATCATCGATTTAGGCGCCGACGTCTCCCCGGAAAAATTTGCCGCCGCTGCCAAGGAGGGCAGAGCCGACATCGTGGCCCTCTCGGCCTTGCTCACCACCACCATGATCCAGATGAAAAATATCGTGGAAACTCTCCGAACGCACGGATTAAAGATCCCGGTCATCATCGGCGGTGCTCCTGTCACCCGGGAATATGCCGACCAGATTAAAGCAGAAGGGTTCGCTCCCGATGCTGCCAGCGCCGTGGAGGAAGTCGGGAAGCTTATCGCCCGTTAGACCTTTCTTCCGCCGAGGTTGCGGCGCAATTCTGACATGACTTCGAAAGAATTAGTTAAAAGATCATTGGATTTTTCCTCCCCGCTGCGCGTTCCCCGTCAGCTTTGGCTCTTGCCCTGGGCGGCCGATCATTACCCGGAGGAGCTGGCCCAGATCCAGAAAAGATTTCCCGATGACCTCATCACCTCGCCGTCATTCTACAGGGAAGCGCTGAAAAAAATGGGCGACGAATATTCGCCGGGGACGTATATCGATGAATGGGGGTGTCGGTTTGAAAACAGACAGAAGGGGGTCATCGGGGAGGTCAAAGAGCCTTTGTTAAAGGATTGGCGGGACATCGACGCGGTGAGAATCCCCAGCGAACGTTTGAGCTTGGATTCGAAAAAGGTGAATGAATTCTGCAGGAGCCAAAGTCAGTTCGTCCTGTCCAGGTCGTGCGCGCGGCCTTTCGAGCAACTTCAATTCATCAGGGCGCCCCAAAACCTCTACCTGGACCTGGCCGACCAGCCCGCTGAGCTTATCCGCCTGCTTGGACGAATCCATCGGTTTTATTGTGAAGAGATGGAGCTCTGGGCCCGCACAGAGGTCGATGCCCTGGTTTTCAGCGACGACTGGGGAGGCCAGATTTCCCCGCTGATCTCTCCTTCGCTCTGGAGAAAAATGTTCAAGCCTCTTTATCAAGACTATGTGGACATCGCCCACGGGCGGGGAAAATACATTTTCATGCACTCTGACGGCTGGATTATGGATATCATTCCCGACCTCATTGAAATCGGGGTGGACGCTTTGAACGCCCAGCTTTTCTGCATGGACATCGAAGAGTTGGGAAGACGCTTCAAAGGAAAGATGACCTTCTGGGGCGAGATCGACCGCCAGTATCTTTTATCTTATGGGACGGCCGGGGAGGTCAGGACGGCGGTTAAAAGAGTTAAAGAGTCTCTGTACCAGGACGGGGGCATCATAGCCCAGTGCGAATTTGGCGCCGGGGCCAGGCCGGAGAACGTGGCGGCAGTCTTCCTGGCCTGGGAAGAGTTCCAGGCCTCCCCTTGAAGAACGGACCATGAGATAATCTTGAATCCGCCCATTCAGGCTGTGAAAATGAAAGCTTTAGTCACCGGGGCCACAGGATTCATCGGCAGACACCTCACCGAGGAGCTCGAGCGCAGGGGAAATGAGGTGTCCTGCCTGGTGAGAAAAACGAGCCAATCAAGGGAACTGCAAAATATTGGCGTTCATCTTATCCTCGGAGACTGCCGGGATAAGACCACTCTTGAAAAGGCTGTCGAGGGCATGGATTATGTCTTCCATTTGGCGGGAGTGATTACTGCTCAAACCTGGGAGGCTTATTATCTGGCCAATACCGTGGGCACGCGGAATCTTTTGGAGGTCGTCGCGGAGAGAAATCCCACCCTGAAAAAGTTTGTCTTCGTCTCCAGCATCAGCGCCGCCGGCCCCTCGGAGAAGGGGAGAGGCCTGAATGAGGACGATCCCGCAAGGCCGATCTCAAACTACGGCCGGAGCAAGCTCTTGGCCGAAGAGGCGGTCTTGGGGCACAAAGAAAAGCTCCCCGCCGTGATCCTCCGGCCGCCCAACGTCCTAGGCCCCCGGCAAAGGGAGCTGTTCGAGTCCATCAAGTTGATCAAAAGAAGGATTTTGCCCCTTGTGGGTACCGGCGAGCCGCAGACAAGCCTCTGCTATGTTGGCGACCTGGTCGATGCCCTTATCCTGGTCGCTGAGAGCGATGAAGCCCGCGGAAAAACTTATTTTATCGCCCATCCCGAGCCCTACGCCTGGGGGGAAATAACCGGTGCGGTTGCCGAGGCGCTCGGCATCCGTCGTTTTTTTCTGAAGGTGCCTTTTTCCCTCCAGATGGTCCTGGCCTTGATTTCGGAAACATCATCCAGATTGACCCACGAGAAACCCTTTCTCACGAGAGAAAGTGTCATCGCGGCGAAGCGATACTATTGGATCTATGATGCCTCCAAGATAGAACGGGAACTGGGGTTTGTGCCCAAGGTCGCTCTAAAGGAGGCGATAGCAAAAACGGTCGCATGGTATAGAGAGCGAGGAGCGATTTAGAACCCTAGCGATTCTAAAATTTCTTTGACTTTTTCCGGGACTTGAGATATTTACTGGCATCTCTTAAATGCGAAAAACATACGCTTCGATAGGAGCTGAAACTCATCGGGAATTGTTTGGGCTCGGAATCCGCATTACGGATATCCTCCTCCTTAGCGCTGCTCTTCTCTTCATGCTCCTGATCCTTCTCTTCCCTTCGCGAACTGAAGGCGGGCTCCGGCTTGTCCTGGCAAGTGTTCTGGCTGTCCTCGTGTATGGGGCGATGAATGTCCTCGAGCAGAAATCAGGGAAACGCTTGGTCAAGTTCCTGCTGAGGACGGGTTCCGTTCAGCTTTTTTTATTTTTCCTTTACAGCGTTTCCTTGCGGTTGCAGCATGTTTTCCTCGCTTCCTGGAAAGACCAGGCGGTCATCAATTTTGAGCAATATCTTTTCGGCGGTCAGCCCACCCTCTGGATGCAGCGGTTCATCTCGCCCTGGCTGACGGAATGGATGATCTTTTGCTATGTCTTTTACGTGCCCATCTATCCCATCCTCAGCGCCATCATCTATTACCGGCGCGGGGAACAGGAAACCGAGGATTATTTTTTCTTTCTCGGACTCGCCATCATCCTTTGCGCGTTCGGCTCCCTTTTTTTCCCGGTCGCAGGCCCGATGCGCCAGATCGGCCGGCTCTATGACATTCCGCTGGGAGGCTTTTTCTTTGCTGCCATCGGGGAGTTCATCCGGAATCATGTCCATGTTCCTGGAGGCGCTTTCCCCAGCATTCACTGCGCGGCCGCGACCGTCATGTGGTGGATGGCCTACCGTTATTCCCGGACAACGTTTTACGTCCTGACGCCCGTCGTCCTGTCCCTTTATATCTCCACCGTTTACGGCCGCTTTCACTATCTCATCGATGTCATAGCCGGGATCACCGTGGCGCTCCTCACCATGGCTCTCGGTCAGGCCTTGATAAAAGAGTGGAATCGGGGTAGATTAAAAAGCTGAGCCATATCGAGAGTCATTCTTTGAAGAAAAAAATCCTTATCACCGGGGCCAACGGGTTTATCGGCTCAAACCTCTGCCGCTATTTCTTGGGCCAGGGATATGAAGTCCATGGCTTGGTCAGGCTGACCTCGGACCTTCATTTTTTAGCCGGATTGCCGGTCGAGCTTGTCTATGGAGATCTTCTCGAACCGGGGACATTCCTCCTCCCCCAGGGGGTGGATTATATCGTCCATGCGGCCTCCCTGACATCAGACCTGGCTTCAGAAAAAGAATGTGAAGCCGGGATCTATCAGGTGGCCGTCAACTTCGTCCAAAAGATAGCAGAGCTCGAGACCCGGCCTAAAAGGATCGTCTATATATCGACCGGACTGACGCTCGGATATTGCCGGGAAAATATCTCCGAGGATAATCCCGGAATATCCGCTGAATTCCTGCCCTACACCCGGGCCAAGAAAAAGACGGAAGCGTTCTTTTTCGAGGAGGTCAGGCGGAACGGCCTCCCTGTGGTCATTCTCCGGCCCGGAGATGTCTACGGCCCTAACGACCGGACGTCCTGCGGTAAGGTCATGCGTGGCTGCGAGAAGGGATACCCCCTCATTGTCGGTCGAGGAAAATGGCGCTTCGCCTTTTGCTACATCGACAACCTCTGTCAGGCCGTCCACCTGGCCTGTATGAAGGAGGGGATCGAAGGGAAAGCTTACCAGGTTACCAACAGCGAGCTTCCCTCCTGGCGGACCTTTTTCTCCGGACTGCAAAAAGGGCTTCAGAAAAAGCAGCGGATTTATCTCCCCGTTTTTGGCGCTTATCTTATTGCTGCCGCCCAGGAATTGGCTTGGCGAATCTGGCCCAGTTTCAAGCCCGAGGTCACTTTTTACCGGGTCCGAAGGATCACAACACACACGACGTATGATATCTCCAAAACGATCACCGACCTCGGCTATCAACCTGACAACGCTCTGGAAAGCCAGATCCGGGCTATTGTTTCTTGGTATCTGGAAGAAAAGAACAAAGGGTACATAAAATAGCTACTCTCCTTATCTATCTCACAGCCGCCTTTGCCCTTGCGCTCACCCTTTTTTCTTATAATCATTTTCTCAAAAAAACTGACGATCTCAGGGCTTTTTTGTCCTACTTCAGTTGCTTCTTCTTACTTTTCTTCGCCGGACCCTTGGGGCTCATCTTTATTTCTGCCCGCGAACCTGTTCTGTTTTTAAAGGAAGCGGGTTTTACCTTCGGCGGCCATGAGAAGGGACTTTTGATTGCGGCCATCGGCGCTCCCCTGGCCATACTGGCGGGGTTTTTCGGTTCAAGGGACGCCGAGCTCAGGCGCTTTTATCCCTTTTCCAAAAGGGCCTGCCGGAGCCCGCTGACCTTTCTGGCCTACGAGATGGCCTATCTTCTCCTCTACTATCTGCCCTGGGAGTTCCTCTTCCGGGGGATCTTGTTCCTGCCGTTTGTCTCGGCACTGGGTTTGATCCCCGCTCTTTCCCTTCAAACCATCCTATCCACGCTTTATCACCGCGGACATCCGGATGCAGAAGTCTTCGCTTCCCTGGGAGCGGGTTTCCTCTTCGGCGGGATCGCCTATATCACCGGCTCTTTTTTCTATACGGTTTTCCTCCACGCCCTAGCCGGCATTTCCACCGACTTTTTTATCTACCGGCGAGATTATAAAAATGTCTCCTAATTTCCGGGGATTGTTCTCCTTGAGAACCGATACCGTTTTTTTAATGCCCATAGAATGAAGATCCTTGTCACAGGAGCCACGGGCTTTGTCGGTTCTGTCCTCGTTCCGGAGCTAGTCAAAAAATTTGGGGCCGCTTCCATCTCGGCCTACGTGCTGCCCGGCGATCGAATTCCTGCGAGCTGGGAAAGCCAGAGGATAGGCATCATTCTCGGGGATATTACGGACAGAGAAGGGCTGGCCGAGGCCTGCCGCGGCCAGAGCCACGTGATCCACCTGGCGGCCTACATCTCTTACTGGCGCAGGGATTTTGACCGGTTGATCAAAATCAATTGCGAAGGTGTCCGCTCCGTTGTCGAGGGCTCCCTGCGTTCTGGCGTTCAAAGGCTTGTTCATATCTCCTCTGTGGGCGCCTTGGGTTTTGACCCTAGAGGTACCCTCACCGATGAAGAAACGCCCTTCAACTGGCCTCCCTATTTCCATTATATGACTTCTAAATGGTTGGGCCAGAGGATTGTGGAGGAGGCTGTGCAGAAGAAAGGACTCCCGGCGATCATCTTAAATCCCGCCTCTATCATGGGGCCGGGAGACCATCGCTTCGATACTCCTCACAACCAGCTTTATGCCGGCGTCTATAAGGGCAGACTTTTCGGGTCGTTTTCCGGCGGCCTGGGTGTTGTTGATGTCAGAGATATCACGGCGATAATCGTTAAATCTCTGGAGCGCGGCCGAATCGGAGAAAAATATCTTCTTGCCGGCGCCAACCTCTCTTATCCGGAGGTCTTGAGGTTGATCGGGAAGCACGCCCGCCGGCCGGTCTATCCTTTTCGGGTTCCTTCCACTTTCCTGGCAACCGCGGGTCTTACCCTGGAGTTGGCGAGTCACCTGACCCGGAAAAAGCCGTTATTGACCTTTGCCTACGGAAAGCTCAGCGGCTGGAAGACCTATTATTCCAGCGCGAAAGGCGCTAAAGAGTTCTCCCATGTTTATATCGGTATAGAGGAAACCATCAAAGATTCCTGCGCCTATTTTGAAAAAACCTTTTTATAGCGAAGGAGAAAGGGACCTCGACTACGGCCAGGAGACAAGAATCGCTCCAATTGTGGCCAGGATGACGGCGATGATCTTCCCTTTGGTGACTTTTTCACTCAAGAATATGGCGGCGAGGATGAAGATGAAAATGGTGTTGAGCTGGTTCAAAGGCGCAGCTACAGATGCCTTGGTCAGCTTCATCCCGGCGATCCAGGCGATGTTGCCGAGGAAAGCTCCCAGGATGGCCGAAGGGACCATAATCCGCCAATGGGAAAGCACAGCCAAAGGCCTGCAAATTGGGCCTCGCCTCGGATGAAACGCTAGGAAGCCGGTCAAGACGATCGTCGCCGTGCCCATCCTTAATAGGATGACCCAGAGAACGGGGGCACTGTCGAGCAGTGGTTTGATCATGACGATTCCTCCGGCCATCGTCACCATAGCCAAGGTGCCCACCCCGATTCCCAGGCTGAGATTCTTCCGGGAAGGCGTTCCATCTTCTTTTTTTTGGGAGACGAGCAGGACCGCAGAGAGGATCAGGATGACGCCGATAACCTGACGGAGGGCCATCTTTTCCCCTATGAAAAGGATGGAAAAGAGGATCACGAACGGACTGTAAAGGCAGTCGACAATGGCTGTCAGCCCCGCCCCCAAGAGGTTTAGGCAGTAAAAAAAGAGCGTGTCTGATATGGCGATGCCAATGACCCCGCTCAGCGCCACCAGGAGATAATCCTGCCAGGGTGCCTGATGAATAAGCGGATCCCCGAGGAGCAGCATGGTGATGATAATAAGGCCGGTGGCCAGAACGTTTTTGAAAAGATTCAGTCCGAGCGGATGGACCGATTTGCCGCTGACCCTGAAGAGCAAAACGGCGATGGCCCAAACGAATCCTGATCCCACCGAGAGGACTTCACCAAGAAAGCGATAGCTCTGAAGATCGTGAATGAATTCAGCCATGGTCAAGGTCAAATGTGAGAAGGCTAGAGCTTCAAAATAATCTTGGCCCTGGTCAAAGCCCAAGTGATGAGGAGAATGAGACCGGTCATGGCCGTGGCATTGAGCATGCCGGCAGGGCCGCCCTCCTCCCTAAAGGGCCAGAAAACCTGCTCCAAATTGAATTTGAAGAGAGAGGAGGCGAAGCCGATCACTCCACCCACCAGACTAGGAAGGACATAGGCCAGAAGCGGATTTTTGCCGGCCGGTTGAAGGAACGAGGCCCAACGCCGGATCTTGAAGACGTCCATCAGCCCATAAGATGCCAAAAAAAACAGGCAGCAGATTCCGGACGTTACGAGAGCGTAAGATTCCGTGGCATAAATCTTGCTAAACCCGTGGAGAGGCCTGAGCAGGTATCCGGCCAAACAGAGGCCCGTTCCGAACACGGCCATAGCGATGATTCGCTCTTTGGGCTTTTTCAGGCCCGTCCCTGACGCAAAGAGGGTCCCCACAATAATGCCGGCCGTGACGATTGCCGTGTGCGAGCCAAAATCTCTCCCGACGTCTACAATCCGATTGATAGGCGCCAGGAAATCAAGGGCGCCGTGTCTTCCGCCGATATAAAGGGCGATCATAAAACCCATCGCGCCCATGAGCGCCGCAGGACGGCCCTTGGTGAGAAGAAAAACGAGGCTGCCGGCAAAATAACAGTAGCCGATGATGCCCAGAATTCCCCACCAGGGAATCTGGAGCCAGGTTAC
>Ga0209253_10006512_pt1 | contig 10113 bp, 4 predicted proteins | sample FrelakmetBRP12BR_FD_187145 | JGI IMG/M metagenome (GOLD analysis project Ga0209253, IMG submission 187145) | Freshwater lake sediment microbial communities from the University of Notre Dame, USA, for methane emissions studies - BRP12 BR (SPAdes)... | ecosystem: Environmental > Aquatic >...
GACTCAAACATGCATGACTCTTGTACAGATCGTGGAGGAAAGCAACTTTTCTTTCCCTTATGAAGGCTTCGTTCAGCCCAGGATATCGACTTTCACATGGCGATGGCCCCGACGAATCCTATATCGTTTAAAATCAGCCAGATCGAGGGTAAAAATCTTGGTGGTGCGTAACGATTCAGCGGCGACAATGACAGAAGCATCTGCCAGATCCATTGGGTGATCCCCATACTGTTCCATCAACTCGAATGCCCTCGTCATCGATACCTGATCCAGAAACCATAGGGATACTCCGTCATCAAGGATAAAATCGCGCAGCCGATCAGCCCCCCTGCTGTTCGGGGTGAGCAGGTGAAATGCTTCGGTTAGGACTGGGATGGTCGTGAAGAGGGGGTCTCGCGTGACACGGAGGATATCTTTGCATCGGGTATGTTCGGCATCTTGAGGATCGAACAACGCGACGAAGGGACCAGTATCGACTAAGATCATCGGCGTGATTTCCGGCGCAAGGCGATCTGCATCCCACGCCGGGTCTCAGTCGAAGGGGCAATCGCATATCCTCCGGGCCCAAGGTCGAGGCGGCTGTAGATTTCGAAGGCCGACCGCGAACTGCTGCGGTCAGCCTCACTCCGAAGGGCCAGTACGCCTCGCTTGAGAGCAGTGGACACAGACCAACCAGTTTTCTTCGTGACTTGCGTCAACACCTTTTCCGTTTCGTCATCAAGACGGACAGTTCTGAGCCCCATAACATACCTCCGTTCGCTCAAATGTATACAGACTGTAATACATAGACGGCTTGGCGTCAACTCATGGTGTCGGAGTGATGCGCCGATCAGGCTGATGAGGCTCTCATCAGAGCTGTTGTAATCAGCGCCTGCGCTTCCTCTTGAATCCGCTTGAGATGGTCTTTCCCCTTGAAGCTTTCTGGCGGCAAACCAGCCTTGCTCTGTGACGACTTTCACTCCACCGATCGAGGCCGCGAGGTAGTGATTGGGATACATCAGACCGGCAGAGGGGGTGACAATGCCATGCCGGTCATTGTCAGCATCATTACCGAAGGCGACATCGAAGCGATCTTTGGAGGGTCAAATGGCCATGCAGATTGTGTAGCCCTGATACCCCATCACTGTCAACTGCACAGTAAGTGAATGCATCTCTCCGCAGCAGGCAGAGATTCTTCAGCCAAGGAGAATCATCGGGGTTAAGCCACCCTCTTCACATCGAAATGAAACCATATTGACTCGATATCGAATTGCAAGTACATTCGGAAACCATATTACTTATGAGGTCGCATGGCATCGCAGTAATTGTGGTTTCCCCTACAGTTCTTGCTCACTCATTTCAAAGTAAAGGAGTCATTCAATATGAGTGACGTCAAAGACCAGACCATCGCGGTGAATGTGCGCTTGAAGCCCGAAGCGTCTGTCTGGTTCATCTGGCCTATTTGGTTTATCTGGTTCATCGAGTTGGTCTGGTTCAACCAAATAAACGAGACAGACCAGATAGACCGAACAGACCAGATGAACAAGATAGGCTGGCGGACATTTTCAGTATCCTGTTAGACGTACTGAGGCGGTTGCATCAGCAGATTCAGCAAGTGCTGGTCGGGCTGCGCGATGCGCGGAAGCCGAAGCCAAAAGCGTAAGTATGACTGAGGTGACGAATGGTAAATCTTCAATCAGACCCTGACTCCTGGCAGTTCAGAAACTCTCTCGAAAGGAGCGCGGCATGAGCAATCGACAGGGGCTATTGCGGCTATGCAAGACAATCTGCCTGTTTCTGACTTTGGGGGTAAGCATGAATGCCTATGGATTTGGCGGGGACAGCTGGAAAGAAGAGGTGCTGCTGCACGATGGCAGCACGCTTATTGTCAATCGTTCGCAGACTTACGGTGGGCAACATGAAATCGGACAACCGCCGCCTATCAAAGAACACACCATTAGCTTCATGCTGCCCAACACAAAGAAACCCATCACATGGACCAGCGAATACGGTGAAGACATCGGGCGTACCAACTTTTACCTGCTAGCCGTGCATGTGCTGAACGGCACGCCTTATATAGTGGCCTCTCCATACCTCTGTCTGTCCTATAGCAAATGGGGGCGCCCCAACCCGCCTTACGTGTTCTTCAAATACGACGGCAAAGCCTGGCAGCGCATTCCCATTGAAGAATTTCCTGCCGAGTTCACAACCATCAATGTCGCGCTCGACATACTAGGGCGCGAGGTGAAAAATCTGATCAGCCTAGGCCTTGTCTCGTCGGAAAAAATCAAGGAATTGAATCATCATACGAGACAACCTGAATACAAAACCATTCTGCGTGAGTCGGTCAAAGGTGGAGGCATTACCAGCTGCGAGGAGATGGTTAGGGTTAAAGATGGTTGGATTTCACCGGGCGGTGCAAAAGCTCCTATTCCTATAACGCCACGCACTCCAAGTGATGTTAAGAATTGAGATTAGGCGATTCGAATTTATTGAAATTTGCAACGCTTAAGGAGAAATAAATCATGCCAAATACTATCGACTACGCATTAATGGCTGGTGCGTCTTATATTGACACTCGTGATCCAATTAATCGATTTCCAGCCCCACAAAATTGGGTTAGCTTCAATCATCAATCACGTGATAGTGGGTTTGAGGCGATCTCCTTCGCTAATGGCACCGACATCGTCATCTCCTATGCAGGGACCAACCCCAACAACCTTCTCGATCCGGACAACGCTGCGAATATCGGATTAGCCACAGGCTTTGGATCAGGCCAGCTATTGCAAGCGGCTGAATATTACCTGCAAGTAAAGGCTGCCAACCCCAATGCGACGAGCATCACCTTCACTGGTCACAGCTTAGGCGGCGGGCTGGCGGCATTGATGGGTGTATTCTTTGGCAAACAGGCAGTGACTTTTGACCAGGCCCCCTTTGCCAACTCGGCGGAGCTGAATTTACTCACTCCGGATGTCGCAGCTAATCTCAAAGCAGATCTGCTGGCCGGTGGCCAAACAGAAGCTGAGCTCTCCGGCCTGAACAATTTCTTGCAACTGCGCGACACCAATGGTGGCATCCCCAATTCGAATTTAGTCAGTACCATTCGCGTGGATGGCGAATTCACTTCATCCCTTCCGATTGGACTCTTCGACGTCATCGGTACACCTGCAACCGTACTGACCCACGGCCCATATTTTTCTCCGTCATTTGACATGCACTCCCAATCGCTGCTCACCGCCTTCTTACAAAGCGTGCTGAGCACGTCTACTGGCAACCACCCACAACAGACCTTCAACGAAGTCACCAAGAAGCTCACCGATCTGTTGGGGATGATTTTTAATGACGAGCTGTTTCAACATCCAACGAATGATCCTAACAATGAAAACTTCCTCGAACACCTTGTCCGCCATGAAGCCGGTATCGGGGCTTCGTTACCGGCAGATCGAATGGTGACCCGCTTCACCTCTGACCTGTGGAAACTCACGCAGGACGGCGGGCTGACCATGAGTGAGGGAACTACCATCTTCGGTAATCTGAACAACGTCAGCAACACCCTCATCGCCTTCGCCATGCAGAAGTATTACAACGAAACGCAAATGAGCGCGGGCTACAACATGGAGCTCTTCACCCATAAGTCCGGCGGTCTCCAATTCGATCGCGTGGACGTCGCCGCCACGCTCGGCGATGCCAAGGGCTACAGCCTCTATTTTCAGCACTACCTCGACTCAGGCGCCTTCTCTAACGCCGAACGTCAACTGATGCAATCACTGCTGCCCACACTCCGAGACTGGTACGTGCAGGCGGGGCTGGGCGGCATGAGCGTGGTAGATGCACAAAACCGTGGCGCCTTTATGCTGGGCGGCAGTGGTGCCGATCACCTGACCGGCGGGAGCCAGACCGATCTGTTGGTGGGCAATACCGGTACGGACAGGCTAACCGGCGGTAGAGGCAATGATGTTTTACTTGGCGGCGCGGGGTTCGATACCTATATCTACAACGTGGGGGATGGCACGGATCAGATTGAAGATTCGGATACGAAGGGCCAAATCATCTTTGACCAGAAGCTCTTGCAAGTTGGTATCCGACGGACGGGCGATGCGGTGGATACCTACACCAGCCTCGATGGCTCTCAGACCTACGTCCTCTCCAGTGGCCACTTGATCGTGAATGGCGTGCTCACGGTGAATGCCAACTTCCAGAGCGGGCAGTTCGGGATTCAACTGAACGATCTGTCCTCGTACCCGACGGACACCGAAGTGCCGACAGGCCCCTTTACGTTCATCGCGATCGGCGGGGAGAACATCGATCATCTCTTTGGTTCACTGGCCCCCACTGGACCGGAAGCGCTGTATGGCAATGGGGGCGACGATGCGCTCAATGCCAGCATTGCCTTCTTCGCTTCCAATGACTTGTTAGATGGAGGGTTGGGAGACGACACGCTCCTCGGGGGACCGGGGCATGATTACTTGCTCGGCGGGGAGGGGGCTGATTTTGGGTACCTGACCGATGGCGACATCTTTGTAGGAGGCAGTGGGAACGATATCGCGGTGGGTGACACCAGCATTGTCAACTTTGTCGTCACGAGTATTGGGAACGGCGCACACTACGCTGACGGCGGCGATGGAGCCGATACGCTCATGGGGGCGCTCGGTGTCGATGTGCTGCATGGAGGCACCGGGAACGATACGCTCCGTGGGGAGAACCGCCCGGCGGGATGGACCGCTCGGATCGTCGGGCTCGATGGGTTCTATCACGATGTTTCGATGGCGGCCTACTTTAGCCCGACTGGCGCAGCCGACGTGCTTTATGGCGAGGCGGGTAATGACGTGTTGGTTGGGGACGGTGGCAACGATATTCTTTCAGGTGAAGAGGGCAACGACCAGTTATTCGGCGACGACTTCGCCGACGATCAAGCGGGCTACCTGGTGGTAGCAGGCGACGATATCCTGGATGGCGGCTTGGGCGACGATCTCTTGGCCGCTGGCGATGGGGCAGACTCGTTGTCGGGAGGGGCAGGCATCGACATGCTGTTTGGGGACAAGGGTGATGACATCCTCGATGGCGGCGACGGTGCGGACACCCTGCGTGGTGGGGACGGCGCGGATCAATTGTTCGGCGGCGGTGGGAATGACCTATTATTCGGCGATGGCCTCAACAATCAGTTTGTGGCCGGGACGGTCGGTGGGGCCGATGTCTTGGATGGCGGTGACGGTGATGATGAACTGCAGGGGGGTGTAGCAGCCGACATGCTGTCCGGCGGAGCTGGCAACGATTTTCTTTTAGGGCAAGACGATGCCGACATACTCTTTGGTGATGCCGGCGCTGACACGCTACGAGGTGGGCTTGGAAATGATTTCCTCGCCGGAGATGCCGGCGAGGATGTGCTACTCGGCGATGCGGGCGATGATACCTTGATCGGCGGCGAGGGGGTCGATGTCTTAGCCGGTGGCGCCGGCGCCGATACCTATGGCTTTAACCTTGGCGATGGCATCGACACCATTCAGGATACCGCGGGGGAAGGGAACCGGCTGGTGTTCGGCGCCGGCATCGCGGCACAGGACATTACGCTCGGCATCGGCTCGTTGCTGCTTCGTGTGGGCTCGAATGGCGATGCCATTCATATTCAAGGGTTTGACCCGTCCAATCCCTCCGCCTCAACGGGTATCGACCGGTTCGAATTCTCCGACGGCACGACGTTAACCCATACGGACCTGATCGCGCGCGGATTCGACCTGGTGGGGACGAACAGTGACGATGAGTTGGATGGTGGAGAAACCTACCGCGAAATCATCGGGCTTGACGGAGACGATGTCCTCATCGGCGGATCTCTCGATAATATTCTCGATGGGGGAGGCGGCAATGATGTGCTGTTGGCGAACGAGGGCCAGGACCAGTTGTTGAGCGGAGCCGGCGATGATGTGATGCTGGGCGGCACTGGCGACGATGTCCTCGATGGGGGGACCGGAAACGATCAGCTGCTGGGCGGAGACGGGGCCGATCAGCTCAATGGCGGTGCCGGTACGGATCTGTTGAATGGAGAATCCGGGCAGGATACCTATGTCTTCGGTCGTGGCTACGGGCAAGACATGTTGCAGGATTCCCCGGTCGAACAATCCGGCCCGAATACGGTCCAACTCACCAGCGGGGTCAGTCCCAACGAGGTCCACCTGCAAGCCCGACAGTCGGAGTACGGAGTCAATGTGGTGCTCACCATCGACGGGACAGAGGACGAACTGACACTCTTTGGCGCCGCTGATGCCAGCCTGTTGCCGATTAGCCAGATGTTCTTTGCCGATGGATCGCACTGGGAGACCGTTGAGATTCTGACTCGTATTGAAGGCGTGCACCTCGCGGCGGCGCCTGCCGGCAGTTTCCTGGAAGGCACGGGGTTTCGGGATGAATTGATTGGGGCGCAAGGCAATGATGAGCTGAATGGGCTGGGTGACGCCGACCGGATGGTTGGTGGGGCCGGCGACGACCGCTACCGGGTCGATCATCCGGGCGATACCGTGGTGGAGCTCAATGGGGAAGGGACGGACACAGTGCTGAGCCAGATCGACTATGTGCTTCCCGACCATGTGGAGAATCTCCTCCTACGTACCACGGACCAACCGGCTACAGATCCGGTCCATGGTGAGGGGAATGCGGGTGACAATCTCTTGATCGGGAACTTCGTGAATAATGTGCTGATCGGTGGAGCAGGCAACGATACCTTCTGGGGTGGATTCAGCCTCGGCAGCGACTATGGACCGGGCGACGATGACTTGTACGGCGGCACAGGGAACGATACCTACGTCGTGGAGGGCCATTTCAACGGCTTCGATACGATCCATGATGTGGCATTGTCTGGAGAGGGGAATCGCCTGCAATTTGGCAACAGCATCCGCCCGGAGGATGTGCAGTTCGTTCAGGACAGCTCATCTCTCCGTATAACCAATAGTTGGGGAACGGATGGCTTGGTGTTGGCCGATTTTGACCCCAGTGGGATAACCGGATCGTTGGTGACCGAGGTCGTGGCTTTCAGCAGTGGCGTTGAGGACGTGACGGGCGGCTATGAGACCCGCCTGCTGGCATTGATGAATCCGACGTTCGGTACCGACAATGCCGATACGATGACTGGCACGTCGAGCGCTGAAGTCATTAGGGCGCAGGGCGGTGATGACGTGATGGTGGGTGGAGTGGGCAACGATGTGTTGCTTGGCGGAACCGGCAACGACACCTATCAGTTCAATCAGGGTGATGGTTTCGATTTGATCGATGACCAGTCTGAAACAGGAGACATCAATCTGGTGCAGTTTGGCGACGGCATTACGCAGGACATGCTGCGGGTATCGTATAGCGGAACCTCTAGCATAGGGGGCTTGACGGTGCGAGTTGGTACGTCGGGCGATGGACTACATTTTCTCAGCGTTTCCTCGGAAGATCCCGCTGGGCCACAGGCGGTCGACCGATTTGATTTTGCGGATGGCACGCAACTGACGTTTGCCCAACTGTTCGAGCACGAAGTCTTAGTGCTAGGAACGGGACGGAGCGATGGGGAGCTGTTCGGGACCTTCGCCGACGATCGCATGCTTGGATTGGGTGGCAATGAAACCCTCGCGTCCGAGGATGGAAACGACACGCTCATCGGAGGCATCAGCAACGATGTCCTGGACGGGGGAAGGGGCAGCGACACCTATGTGTTCAATTCCGGAGACGGCCTCGACGAGATTCGTGACGATGCGGGTGAGCAGGGCTCGTTCGATGTGAATCGTCTGCAATTTGGAGCGGGGATTACGGCGAGCGATCTGACCTTGTTCGATGCCGGTGACGGATTCACGGTGAACAGAATTCTGATTGGCACTTCCGGGGATGAGATTCTGTTGCCAAACTTTATCGATTATGCCCCGGCCCTCAGAGTCACTGAATTTGCCGATGGTGTGAGGCTCGATCTCTACGACCTCTATGCCGCGAATCTCAGGACGGATAACCAGACCATTATTGGTGGGACGGGAAACCCCGTTCTGATCGGTGGAATGGGGAACGACACCCTCCTCGCAGGACACGATACCACGACGCTCCTTGGCGGGGCCGGTCACGATACCTTGATCGGAGGAGCGGGAGCGACCCTTCTGATGGGTGGCCGCGGTAACGATCTGCTGCAGGGCGGCGATGACCATGACACCTATCTCTTCAATCTGGGTGACGGCTTCGACACGATCGAGGATGTCGCGACACCGGGCGAAGGCAATCGTATTCAATTTGGCGTCGGCATCGCGCAGGCCGATCTGGTATTCACGCAGGATCAACCGTCCCGGACGCTCACGATCCAAGTGGGCAGTAGCGGCACAGGTCAGCTGCGGCTGATCAACTTCGATCCGACCGGGGCGAATGGGTCGTTGGTGGTGGACATGTTGGCCTTTGCCGATGGGAGCATGGCAAAACTCGCCGATCTATTCTCACCCATTGTCAATCATGTGCCAACTGTGGCCAATGCAATGGTAGATCGAACCGTACAGGAAGATGCGCCGCTCAGCCTCGCCGTGCCTGCGAATACGTTTGTCGATGAAGATGCGGGTGATGAACTGAAGCTGAGCGTGAGTCTGGGTGACGGGACTGCGTTGCCGGCGTGGCTCAGTTTTGATCCTGTTACCCGTACGTTTAATGGCACACCGTTCAATATCGATGTGGGCACGCTCACCATCGCGGTGATCGCCACGGATAGCGGAAGCCTGAGCGTAACGGACACCTTTGCGCTCGCGATTCAAAACGTGAACGATGCCCCCACGTTGGCAAGTCCGCTGGCAGATCAGACCGTACCGGAGGATGCGCCGTTCAACATCCAAGCACCGGCGAATACCTTTGCCGATGACGACCTGATGTATGGCGATATCCTGACCTACAACGCCACGCTTGGCGATGGCAGCCCACTGCCGGTCTGGCTGAGTTTCAATCCGACCACCAGGACATTCAGCGGCATGCCGGACGATGCCCAGGTGGGCACACTCGACCTCCGCGTAACGGCCAGGGATACGGGCAATCTGAGCATATCCGATGTATTCACCCTCTCCGTCACAAATGTCAATGAAACCCCGACGGTGGCGGTGCCACTCGCCGATCAGCAGGCAACGCAAGGCTCGGTGTTTAACCTGGTAGTGCCGGCAACGACATTTGCCGATGTCGATCCTGGCGACAGCTTGACCTACAGCGCCAGGCTGGCCAACGGGGCGAGTTTACCGACATGGTTAAACTTCAATCCCGTAACCCATACGTTTAATGGCATCCCTCAAGGGAGCGACGTCGGCACACTCGATGTCCTCGTCACCGCGACCGACCAGGGAAGCCTCAGTGCGGAGAATGTCTTTGCCCTGACGATCACCCCGAGCGGGGGAACGACGGGAAACGATACCTTGATCGGCACGAGCGGCAACGATACGCTCGATGGACTTGGCGGGGATGATGTGCTGCGCGGTCTAGCCGGCAACGACACCTTAATTGGTGGGGCGGGGAGTGACCTGCTCAACGGTGGGACAGGGACCGATACGATGCAGGGCGGCACCGGCAACGACACCTACGTGGTGAGCACGGGCGATACGGTTGTCGAAGCAGCCAATGCCGGGATCGACACGGTATTCAGCGACGTGACCACGACGCTCAGTGCCAACGTTGAGCTCCTCGTCCTGACCGGGACCAATGCTATAAATGGCACCGGGAACAATCTCCCCAATGGAATCACGGGCAATGTAGCCGCAAACATGCTCGATGGCGGAACGGGCACGGATATCCTGGCCGGACTCGATGGCAATGACACGTATGTCGTCGACCACATCGGCGACCTCGTCATCGAATTGGCCAACAACGGGTTCGATACGGTGCAAAGCTCCGTCACGTACACCCTGCCCGTCAACGTGGAGAACCTCACCTTGACCGGCACGACCGCCATCAATGGGACGGGGAATATACTGGATAACCTCGTACTTGGGAACAGTGCCACCAATGTGCTGACCGGGGTCAACGGTAACGATACCCTCCGTGGTTTGATGGGGAACGATACGATGAACGGCGGCAGCGGCAACGACACCTTCCTGTTTGGCCGTGGCGACGGACAGGACCTGGTGCGAGACAACAGTGGGACTGCCGACAAGATCCTCTACG
>Ga0209253_10006513_pt1 | contig 10112 bp, 8 predicted proteins | sample FrelakmetBRP12BR_FD_187145 | JGI IMG/M metagenome (GOLD analysis project Ga0209253, IMG submission 187145) | Freshwater lake sediment microbial communities from the University of Notre Dame, USA, for methane emissions studies - BRP12 BR (SPAdes)... | ecosystem: Environmental > Aquatic >...
TTGGGCGCAATCTCTGTGGATATGCCATCACCCATTGTTCAAGTAGTTCCTTTTTCCTCACCAAGCGGCGAGCCCGCCCCTTCAATTTCAGGATGTACCCTGCCAGTTCGAGTGCACGGATCAGGCGATTGATCGTCCCGAGGCCTACTCCCGTCATCTCTTTGATTTGCTCGTGGGTTTTTGCTACCAGGCCCTCTTGACATAGAAAGGCAAACAGCACCTTGAGTTCAGCGGGTCGGAAAAGGTCTCCCTTTCGCGTTCCAAGGTTCCGCTCTACCCCTTGCCCCTTTATGAACACATACAGATCTTTTTGATTGATGAAAGCATTCCCTACCGTATCCAGAAAAGCGAGATTCATCGCTCGGAATTCATCAGCCTGCCTTGTCGCTATGTAGCGAGTGACAAACAACCATTCCCCTGTCCTCCCTCGAATTTGCTCCTTCACAATACCGATTGTGGTCTTGTTGATCCACGCTTTTACTTCGACATTGAAACGCCAAACCCTCGGTCCCCTCTTGATCGCAATTACAGCATCGACAGTGTTCTGTACTGTGGGCTCTACCACCGTCTCAAGTCCCGTTTGACCGCGTAGTGCGTTGAGGGCATCTCCGATCAGGGCTGCGGTATCTGTCATCGGTGTCATAGTATTTTCCATATGTTTGCATTTTCCATATTATGGAAAATAGCATTCTTTTGGAAACAGTCAAGTTGAAAAGGTGATGACTGCCAAAAACACCCGAACAATAGGCATTTTCCACTATTTTACATTTCCCATATTAAGGAATATCCACATTTCTGGAAAATCAAAATGAACCCGTGAGGGGGACAAATTCCATCTGTGGTTTAGATCACCGATATTTCACTCTGGAAAGCACATTCCCTTACTTCCAGAGCTGACGTGGTAGCCTTCTTCTCCACCCTGCTCCGCCTCTTTATTCAGGTCTTCCGGTCAAGAAGGACCATCCTCTCTGAGATCGCACTGCTCAAGAAAGAGAACGAGATCCTGCTAAGGAAGATGGGGAAGAAGAAGGTCCATTTCGGCTTCTACGACAAGCTCTTCTTGGTTGTGCTGAACAGGGCCGCCGACATCAAGCTCGAGTTGACGCTGGTCAAGCCGGATACAGTGCTCTCGTGGCAACGGAGCCTGATCAAGCGGTTTTGGACCTTTGAGCACTCCCCGGCCAAGCGGGGTCGGAAGCCTGTCAATGCCGATGTCAAGGACCTGATCTTGTCTATGAAAAACGGCAAATTGTTGTGGGGTGTGAAGCGGAGCAGGGCGAATTGTTGAAGCTCGATATCTTGCTGAGCACAAAGACTATCCGGAAGAGCTTCAGTCCTTCAGACGGAGAGGGAAGATACGGAGGTCACTAACCTGGAAGAAATTCCTGACAGCACAGAGCAGTTTATCTATGCGATGGACCTCCTGACGGTCGACACCGTGCTGGGCAAACGGTTCTATGTTTTCGCGATCATATCACATAAGACACGCGAGATTGTACGCTTTGCCATCACTGAAAATCCCACCAGGGAAGCGTCCGGCAGCAGTTGATGCTGTTGAGCGAAGCCGAAGCCGGCAAAGCATACCTGATCCATGACAATGCATTGATGTTCAATATCGACTATCTTGCATACAACCTCGTCTCCGTCAGAACCGGCGTGGAAGCCCCGAATATGAACAGTATTATGGAACGGTTGTGCGTCCAGTAAAAGCTGGCGTGTACAGTGAGATTCATTAAACTCACCGAGGTAATAGTCAGAAGCCTCGTAGCTTGAATAGCAGGAAAAGGGGGAAACCTCATTTCTGAAGCCTACTGACGAAGCCATCTTTAAGGGTGGTGAGCGAGCCATCGGGCCGTAACGAAAGTGAACGCAGAAATGGCCTCGAAAATAATAAGATCCGGAGGTCGAGCCCTTAACCGTTGGGCGAAGGCAGCATGGACCGTCGCATACTTGACTGAAGCGGCGAGCCACTCTGGCGGGGTAGTAGCGACAGCACGATGGCAAGGACACGCGAAAGCGACTGGAGAAGCCCTCCTCGTCCTGATCCCGAGAAATCGGGCAGAGCAAGGAAGCCGTATAACTGGAAACGCCAGGAAATCGGTGGAAGACGAGAGGGTCTCGGATGGGCTTAAAGTAGCGACGATGCGGGGTAATGCCCGTGGAGCGAAGAAGCCCTGCTGTATGCAAACGACTCCAACAACATGGAAGGCAAGGGTGTGATGAGAAAACCACCCATCAACTTGCAAGACCTGCGGAGGAGCCTATACGTCAAGGCGAAGGCTGAACCAACTTGGCGTTTCTGGGGATTGTACGTCCACGTCTGCAAGATGGAGACACTCTGTGCTGCGTACGAGATGGCCAAGAGCAATAATGGAGCCCCCGGTATTGATGGGGTTACCTTCGAAGCCATCGAGGAAAGCGGAGCGGAGAACTTCCTCAAGCAGATACGGGATGAACTCATGGCACAGACGTACCGGCCCATGCGGGCCCGGAGGAAGGAGATCCCCAAGGACAACGGAAAAGTCCGTGTCCTGTCGATCCCCTCGATCCGCGACCGTGTGGTCCAGGGAGCCTTGAAGCTCATACTGGAACCAATTTTCGAGGCAGACTTCCAAGACGGGTCGTTTGGCTACCGACCGAAGCGGACAGCTCATGAAGCGGTGCGTCGAGTGGCTGAGGCGATTGTCCACAACAAGACTCGAGTGATCGACATCGACCTGCGGGCGTACTTTGACACGGTGAAGCATGACATACTGTTGGCCAAAGTAGCACGGAGAGTCAATGACAACGAGGTGTTGCACTTGTTGAAGATGATGCTGAAGTCAAACGGCAAGCAAGGCGTTCCGCAAGGTGGGGTGATCTCGCCGCTCCTCAGTAACCTCTACCTCAATGAGGTAGACCGGATGCTGGAGAAGGCGAAAATCGTCACGCGCTCGGGCCAGTACACCTACATCGAATATGCACGATGGGCCGATGATCTGGTGATCCTGGTCGAAGCCCATCACCGTCACGACTGGCTGCTGAAGGGAGCTGAGCTACGACTCAGGGAAGAACTGGCCAAGCTCAAGGTCGAGGTCAACGAGGAGAAAAGCCGCATGGTGGATCTGGCGAAAGGGGAGACGTTTAGTTTTCTGGGTTTTGACTTCCGACGCATCCGGAGTCTTCGCGGGGTCTGGCGTCCGCAGTACACGCCCCAAACCAAGAAGCGGACAGCGTTGTTGTCGAAACTCAGGGACATCTTCCGGCACTTCGCCAGCCAACCTGTGAGACGGGTGATAGAGCTCATTAATCCGATTCTCCGGGGCTGGGTGGATTACTTTGCAATCGGTAACTCGGCACGGTGCTTCTCGTTCATCAAGGATTGGGTGGAGAAGAAGGTGCGGCGACATTTGATGCGTGCCCGGAAACGCAAAGGCTTCGGCTGGCAGCGGTGGAGTAAACAGTGGCTCTATGCAACGCTTGGAATGTTCAATCAGTACTTGGTCCAAAGGCGGGCGCCAATGTCGAAAGCCGTCCCAGCGCGATAGGTCTCATAAACCTTAACACGAACCATACAGGAAAGCCGTGTGCGGCAAATCCGCATGCACGGTTTGACGTGGCGGGGACTGGAAACATGGTGGATGACCGGCTTGAGGGAGACACTCGACCCGAAAGGGGAGAAACGGCTTGGCCTCACATGGTCTGTACTGCCTTGCGCCAGTCCTCGACCCTACCTTCGGGTCATTGAGAAGAGAGGGGCTGGACAATTTTCTGCTGATTGGCAGGGGTCAGATCGAGACGATTCTGGAGGAGTACGTCGCTTTCTGCAACAGCCAGCGACCACATCAGGGAATCCAGCAACAACAGATCCCGAAGCCTGGTGAGCTAGAGAAGAAGTGCGGCGCGGTTTGACGGATGGAAAAAGCCACCCGCACGGGTTTGACCGGATCGATGCCCAGAAAGGCCATATTTGTTTACATAATTCTTTGAGTATAGTTACTCATTGCTTCGAGTAATTGGACGTGTACACCTCTTGGACATGTTTCTTTGAATGTGTCCAAGAATCTTGCTTTTGTGGACACGTTTCCCTAGCATGTCCACGGCGTGGACACATAGGCTGAGTTGCCGTGAGAGCGCCGATTTCCTTCAGAGTAGCCCAATTTTGAGCCAGGAAGACCCCACAATGGATTTCAACCCAGCCATCCCATATAGCGACCTGCCTCCGCTTCCACCAAAGCCGGAGATCGAGACAAAAGCTGTACTGAAAAAGGTGGCTAAGGCCGGGCGAGCTCTCGCCGAATTGAAGGGGCTGGGCTCATCCATCCCGAATCAATCGATCTTGGTTAACTCACTGGTGCTACGTGAGGCGAAAGCAAGTTCAGAGATCGAGAACATCATAACGACGAATGATGCCTTGTACAGAGCCTTCACCGCAAGCTCCTCGGATGTGGATCCGGCAACAAAGGAGGTCTTGCGGTACAGGGCGGCGCTGTGGGAAGGCTTCACTGAGATGAAGAAGCATGGTCTCCTGACGACCAACCTGTTCATCAAGTTGGTTCAGACCATCAAGGAGAACCAGGCAGGCATCAGAGCAGTTCCGGGGACTGTCATTCAGAGTGCCAGGACAGGTGCTATTCTCTACACTCCTCCGCAAGGGGAGTCAGTAGTTCGCGAGAAGTTGAAGAATCTCGAAGATTACATACATGCGGACGACGAGACTGATCCTCTCATCAAACTGGCGTTGATTCACTATCAGTTCGAAGCGATACATCCTTTCTCAGATGGAAACGGTCGGGTCGGAAGGATCATAAACAGTCTCTTCCTTGTTGCCCAACAGCTCCTCGATGAGCCGATCCTCTATCTGAGTAAGTACATAATCGATACAAAGAGTGACTACTACAAACGCCTCCAGGCAGTTACTACGAAAGGGGACTGGGAAAGTTGGGTTCTGTACATGCTGGACGCGATTCAGACCACTGCAGGTGAGACTCGGGAGAAGGTAGTCGCTATCCGCACACTGATGGATCAGACACTTGAAAAAGGTAAGGCAAACCTGCCCGCGAAAGTCTATTCAAAGGAGGTGATTGAAGCCCTCTTCCGCCAGCCGTACACGAAAGTCCAGCATCTTGTAGAGGCCGGGATAGCAGAGCGGAAAACGGCAGCAGTGTATCTTAGAGAATTGGAAAAGGCAGGAATACTCCGCAGCCACAAGTCTGGAAGGGAAGTCCTTTTTTTGAACGTGAAGCTGTTCCAGCTGCTTTCGAAGTAGTCCTATTCAAAATATGTAGATTCGCATTTTGAAATCGGTTGACATCGGTCAAGTTCCGGAACTGGGAGGTGGAGATGTACGGTGCGAAGATCGAGGGTGCAGTCGAATTGCTGAAAGGAACAACGGCGTTCAGAATAACCCGGTCGCAGCAGACGCTGGATGACTTCCCGACGGTATTCCATGTCACAATGAAGAACACCAAAGAGAAGCAGAGAGGCGTCATCACCATCAGGAGGGTAACGTATTGATGAACACTCGTATCCCTGTCCTCCTCGTTCTCCTGCAATTCATCGCTCTCTCTTGCGGAGAATCGGTCAAAGAGGCTCCGCAGATCAAAGCGTTCTGTATCGACTTCAACTGGGGACCGGGCGGCGTCAACGCCTTTGCCGGGCCCGGTTACTGGGCCGCTGCTGATCCGGCAGAACATGTCCGGTGGTATGAGGATCTGGGCTGCAACGTCATCCAGGCATTTGCGGTGTCATGCAATGGCCATGCATGGTACAAGAACGGGTTCGTCCCGGAGCAGCCGGGGCTGAAATACGATTTCCTGACCGAAATGGTGCGCCTCGGCCACGAGAGGAAGATGAAGGTTTTCGGGTACTTCTGCGTCGGTGCGAACACGAAATGGGGACAGGAGCATCCCGAATTGAGCTATGGCTTCCCTGCCGCGCCGCATATCCCGTTTACGAATGAATACCTCGACTACCTGTCCGCTTCGATCAGCGACGCGGTCCGTAAGACCCATATGGATGGATTCATGATCGACTGGGCCTGGAACCCCGAGGGTCCGATGCGCTGGCTCGAGTGCGAGCAACGGATGTACGCGGAACTTATGGATGAGCCTTTCCCCGGAAAGGATGCCGTGACGCCGGAACGGGAGCTCCAGTTCCGCAGAAAGGCCATCGATCGCTGCTGGACGCGGATCAGGGATGCGGCAAAGGATGAAAACCCCGAATGTATTATCTGGCTCTCCTGCAACCAACTCACACATCCCGATATCGCCGGATCGGTGCTGCTCCGCGAAGTCGACTGGATCATGAATGAAGCGCCGGACACCGGTGAGCTCGAGAGCATGAAGGGGAATTTTGGAGCACATAGCCGGCTTCTCCAGTGCATGGTAGGGTGGGGCGACAGGCACAACCCGAAGAAGATTCTGTCGTCGGAAAAAGCCGGATCGATGAACATCTACGGGTTTTCCGCGCCATTGCCGAACTCACTGCTTCTGCCGGTCTCGGAATACCTCTCCAGGCCGATCGACAGTTTTGTGGGGAACGACAGGAATGTCGCGGTCCTTGCCCGATACTTCAACCAGGCCAAACTGGAAGAACTCAGGATCGAGCCGCCCTCGTTTGCGCTGATGCCGATGGCGACAGGGGACAGCATTGAAATCACGCTTCGGTCAGACACCACCGCCAAAGGAGTGCAAGTCCATTACACGCTTGACGGATCTGATCCAGACACCAATGCTCCTGTATTCACGCGCTCAATGCGGTTCGCAATTCCCCTCGAGTTCAAAGGTGGCGTCTCATACAACGGCAGCATGATGGGTGGTGATGCATCTTTTGCGGTGACGCGGGCATTCGGCTGCCCGGTTGACCTGAAGAGCGCACCGAGTCCGAAGTACCGGGGCAACGGCCCTTCAAGCCTGACTGATGGGATACTCGGAAACACGAGTTACACGAGCGGCACCTGGATCGGTTTTGAAGGTGGAGACCTCGACGCCGTTGTGGATCTCGGCGAGCCAAGGGTTATTCGGGAGATCTCGTTGGGATACATGGTCTACCCATTCGCCTGGATATTTGAACCCGTTGAAATCCAGTTTCATGTCTCTCAGGATGGCTCCCACTGGAGAACGGCGGGTGAGGTTCGGCACGAGGCCGGAGCATGGAACAGCGAGATCCGCGTCGGGAGAGATTCGGCGGCATTTCCGCCCGCGCAGGCGAAGTTTGTGAGGGTTATCGCCAAGAACAGGGGCGTCTGCCCGCCCGATCATCCGGGAAAAGGCGGGAGAGCGTGGATCTTTGTAGACGAGATTTCTGCACAGTGAAGCGTCGTGCCCGAACAAACGCCGCGACCCCGCTGGACGAGTTCTCAGATGACGTTGCCGGAGTTTCTGGCACATGCCGCACGCTTCCCGCGAAAGGACGAAATCACAGTCGATAAAGGAGGTTTTGCGATGAACAGAACGATCCGTATTGCTGCTTGTGCGGTTCTCCTGGCCGGTCTCGGAACGATCGCCCCGGCCCAGAGCGAAACGCCCGAACAACACAATGCCCGCATGCGGTGGTGGCGGGAAGCCCGGTTCGGGCTGTTCATCCACTGGGGGCTCTATTCCGTGCCGGCCGGGGAATGGAAAGGGGAAACCAGTCATGGTGAATGGATCCGGGAGACCGCCAGGATCCCGCTCCAGGAGTATGACAAGTTTCTCCCCCGGTTCAACCCGGTGAAATTCGACCCCGACGAGTGGGTCCGCATGGCCAAGAACGCGGGGATGAAATACGTCGTCATCACGTCAAAGCACCATGACGGATTCTGTCTCTTTGATTCGAAGGAATCCGACTTCGACGTGATGTCGACGCCGTTCAAGCGGGACATCATGAAGGAGCTCTCCGAGGCCTGCCGGAAAGAGGGGATCACGATCTGCTGGTACCATTCCATCATGGACTGGCATCATCCAGACTATCTGCCCCGTCGCGAATGGGAGACCGATCGTCCGACGGAGGGTGCCTCCATTGACCGGTATGTCGAACATATGAAGCGGCAGCTGGAAGAGCTCACGAGCAACTACGGCCCGATCGGCGTCCTCTGGTTTGACGGGGAGTGGGAAAAGACATGGAATGACGCCCGCGGCCGCGATCTGTATGCGTATGTACGTTCTCTCCAGCCGAGCATCATCATCAACAACCGGGTCGGAGCGGGGAGGGCGGGGATGGAAGGGCTCACGACCGAAGGAGCATTCGCCGCCGATTTCGGTACGCCGGAGCAGCAGATCCCGGCCACAGGCCTCCCGGGTGTCGATTGGGAAACCTGCATGACGATGAACGACCACTGGGGATACAACAAGAACGACAAGAACTGGAAGTCGGCAAAAGAGCTGCTGCAGATGCTTGCAGATATTGCTTCGAAAGGAGGGAACTTCCTGCTGAATATCGGCCCAACGGCGGAAGGCCTCTTCCCGCCGGAAAGCGTCGAGCGGCTGAGCGCCATCGGCGAATGGATGACGGTGAACAGTGAAGCCATCTATGGAACCCAGGCGAGTCCGTTTCGCTCGCTGAGCTGGGGGCGATGCACGCAGAAAGAGGTGAACGGCAAAACAGTACTCTATCTCCATGTCTTTGATTGGCCGGCCGATCGCACGCTCGTCATCCCCGGACTTCTGAATGAGCCTGAGAGAGCATATCTGCTCTCGGACGCGAAGCAATCAGCGCTCGCCTTGTCCATGGACGGATTCAACATGGTCATTGCCGTGCCGAGAACTCCGCCGGATCCGATCAACAGCGTAGTCGTTGTCGAGCTAGAAGACAGGGCATCCGTGCTCCAGCCGGCCGAGTTCACCAGAAGCAGCAAGGGGGGTGGTCTGGAGATCGTCCTGAAATCAGAAGTGAAAGAAAAGGAATATGTGGTTCGCTATACAGTGGATGGCTCTCTCCCGACGGTAAAATCGAGCGAATTCTCGTCACCGGTCAGATTGAAGTATCCTGCGGTTTTCAAGGCCGCGGCATTCTACAAAGACAAGCAGTTCGGCGAAGTGACCACAATGGACATCCCCTTGTCTGTTGGAAAGCGCGTGACGCTCACAACACTGCCCAGCGAGAAGTACAACGCTGAGGGGGCGTCGAGCCTGTCCGATGGCATGTTCGGGACCAACGAATACACCGATGGGAAGTGGCTCGGCTTCGAGCAGAGTGATCTGGAAGCCGTCGTCGACCTTGGCGAATCGAACGCAATACACAACATCACATTGACGTACCTGGTGCAGACAGCCGCCTGGATCTTCGGCCCCACAGAGATTGAGTATGCGGTGTCGGACGACGGGAAGACGTTTCAGAAGGTTGGCGCCGTCAAAAAAGACCCAGGCCAGTGGAAGGATGAACGGGGAGTCAATCGGTTCTCCAGAGAACTGAATCGGGTGAAGGCAAGATACGTCAGGGTGTCCGCAAAGAACATCGGTGTGTGCCCTGACGATCACGCAGGAAAAGGCGGAAAAGCCTGGCTCTTTGTTGATGAGATTTCCGTTCGGTAAGTCGTCGCGACCGACACGCGACCAGCAGCGTCTCCTTCCAAGAGCCGAAAAGATACGTCATGGTGCTGAAGAAGCTCTGTCGGAGGAGCGCAGTCGGGGTCTCGAGGATGTGCGAGCGAGTATTTCGAGCTGTTTTCGGAGGAAGATGATCTCCAGCTGAAGCTGCTCCTTGATCTGAAGAATGGGAGACAAAACGAGAGGAAGGACCTGAGCATCTGGGCTTCTGTCCGGTTGGTTGATACCGGGTGGTTGATATATATTTCAAAGTGGCGAAAGTGGTTCGGATCTGCTATTCTATGCGCGGATGGAGTTTTGGCGAGGGACAGGCTACTCTTGCTGCATGAGATCCGTAGAGACGTGGATCGAAATGAGCTGCGTCGGCAAGTCCCGATTGCAGTGCTACTATGTGGAAAGTGAGCGGAGGAGAGTCTTGCTGGATGCTCCGAGTGCGAGCAGGGATCGCACGAGAAGGTCGATCGAGACAGAGGGATCCCCGGCTTCCATTTTGGCCACACGAGAGTGACTGGATTTGAGCAAACGCGCAAGTTGTTCCCGTAGGGGGGATTTATTCCATCTGACATTTGAAGTGGCGATATTTGGCTCTGGAAAGCATGACCCACT
>Ga0209253_10006515_pt1 | contig 10105 bp, 9 predicted proteins | sample FrelakmetBRP12BR_FD_187145 | JGI IMG/M metagenome (GOLD analysis project Ga0209253, IMG submission 187145) | Freshwater lake sediment microbial communities from the University of Notre Dame, USA, for methane emissions studies - BRP12 BR (SPAdes)... | ecosystem: Environmental > Aquatic >...
CACTTCATGCACTGCCTGCCCGTGCGGCGCAACGTCGCCGTCGCGGACGAGGTTCTCGACGGGCCGCGCAGCCGCGTGGTCCAGGAAGCCGCCAACCGCATGACCGTGCAGATGGCGGTTCTGTACAGACTGCTCAAGGGGTAATAGGGATGATCGGACACAAGGGTGAACAGGCCGTGACCGTGCGCGCGCTCAGGGGGGCGGCGCCGTACATCCACATGTACAAGAGCAAGGTCTTCGTCATCAAGACCGGCGGCGGCGCATTCCGCGACGGCGCGGCCATGCGCGGCTTCATGGAGCAGGTCGCGATCCTGCACCACCTCGGCATTCGCGTGGTGCTGGTGCACGGCGGCGGCCCGCAACTGGACGAGGTGACGAAGAAGCTCGGCGTCGAGACACGCATGGTGCAGGGACGCCGCGTCACCGACGGTGGCGCGATCGACGTCGCCTGCATGGTGTTGAACGGTCTCATCAACACGCGCCTGCTCGGCCTGTGCCGCGAATTCGGCATCGATGCGATCGGCCTCTCCGGCGTGGACGCGGGACTGGTCCGGGCCCACAAGCGCCCGCCGGTCACGCTCGCGAGCGGCGAAGTCGTGGACTACGGCATGGTCGGCGACATCGACGGCGTGGACGGCTCGGTCATCACGCGGCTCCTGGACGCGGGCTTCCTGCCGGTGGTGAGCCCGCTCTCCTGCGACGCCACGGGTCACCTGCTCAACATCAACGCCGACACGGTCGCCGCGGCCATCGGCGGCGCGATGGGCGCGGAGAAGCTGATCCTCTGCACCGGCGCACCCGGCATCCTCGAGCGGCTCGACGATCCGCATTCGCTCATTTCCTACACGGACGTGGCGGGGCTGCGCCGGCTGCGGGAGGAAGGCGCGATCTCCGACGGCATGCTGCCGAAGTCCAGTGCGATCGAGGCGGCGATCCGCGGCGGCGTGAAGCGCGTCCACGTCATCTCGTATGCGGCACCGGACGCGCTGCTCGCCGAGATCTTCACGAACGAGGGCACGGGCACGCTGGTCGTGGCGGACACCAAGGCGCTCAGCGCGGCGGAGCAGGGAGCAGGCTGATGAGTCGACTCTGGGACAAAGGCGGGCCGCTCGACGAGCGAGTGCTCCGCTACACGGCGGGCGAAGATCACGCGCTCGACAATCGTCTCGTCGCCTACGACGTGCAGGCGTCGATCGCGCACGCCGAGGCGCTGCACGACTGCGGGCTCCTCGACACCCCGTCGCTCGCTGCCATCCGCGAGGGACTCATCGCAATCGGCGAGGCTCACGCGCGCGGCGAGTGGTCGGTGACGCTCGAGCTCGAGGACGGGCAGACCGCCCTCGAGACCCTGCTCACCGAGCGCGTCGGCGAGGCGGGCGCACGCCTGCACGCGGGCCGCTCGCGCAACGACCAGGTGCTGGCGGCGCTCAGGCTCTATCTGCGCGACGCGGTCGAATCGCTCGCCGCCGACGCGCGCCGGGTCGCCGAGGCACTCGAGTCGCTGGCCGCGGAACAGGGCAAGATCGTGCTGCCGGGCTACACCCACATGCAGCAGGCCATGCCGAGCTCGGTCGCGCTCTGGGCCGGCGGCTACGCGGCGGAGATCCTGGACGACGCCGACGCACTGCGCCACGCGCATCGCCGCATCCTCAAGAACCCGCTAGGGTCGGCGGCGGGCTACGGCACGCCGAACCTGCCGCTGGACCGCGCAGGCACGACGACCCGGCTCGGGTTCCCGGTAACGCAGGAGCCGGTGACGGCCGTGCAGCTCTCCCGCGGCAAGGCCGAGGCAGAGGTTCTGTTCCAGGTCGCGATCCTGATGCAGGACCTCGGTCGCCTCGCCTCGGACCTGCTGCTCTTCTACACGCGCGAGTTCGGGTTCGTCGACCTGCCCGACGCATTCACGACCGGCTCGTCGATCATGCCGCAGAAGCGCAATCCGGACGTGTTCGAGCTCGTGCGCGGCCGGACCGCCACGGCCCAGGCCTGCCTCGTCGAGGTGCTCGGGATCACGGCCAAGCTGCCCTCGGGCTACCAGCGCGACCTGCAGCTCATCAAGGCGCCGCTCTTCCGCTCGCTCGACATCTGCCACGAGTCGCTGGACATCATGGCGGCGGCCATTCCGCAGCTGCGCTTCCGGCCGGACCGGATCCGGCTGGATCCCGACATCCATGCGGCCGCGGAGGCGAACGAACTCGTGGCAAGAGAAGGCATCCCGTTCCGCGAGGCCTACCGCCGGATCGGCGCCAGGCTGCGCCGGGAGTGACCCGGGCGAGGTAACTCAGGCACTATCCGCCGCGGAGTCTTCACTCCCGGCAGCCGTAGCGAGATCGCGTGCAGGGCGCTCACCTGGACAGGATTGCAGCATGACCCCCAGGGAAATCGGCTTGATCGTCGTGGCGAGCATCTTCGGCAGTGCCCTGCTGGGGATTGGGCTGCGCAAGGTCCTGCCCGACCGTCACGTGGGCGACGACGCGAAGGATATCGTCAAGCTCGGCCTCAGCCTGATCGGCACGCTTGCGGCGCTGGTGATGGGACTGCTCATCTCGTCCGCCAGCGCGTCGTTCAGTACCGTCAGCAACGAGTTGACGACCGTGACCGTCAAGGTCCTCCAGCTTGATCATCTCCTCTATCAGTACGGGCCCGAGGCCAACGAGGTCCGCGGGCTCCTTGCAGAGAATTTCGGGGCCACGGTCGAATTCATTTTTTCCCGCGACCCGGCGCAGCACGAGGCAATGCTCAATCCGAATGCCGCCTCCAGGCAGGACCAGGTCCAGGCCGGCATCCGGCGTCTCTCGCCCGGGACTGATGAACAGCGCGAGTTGCGATCGAGGGCGCTCGATCTCGCATACGACGCGGGCGGGGAGCGCTGGTATCTCGTCCTGCAGCACGCAGGCACCATCTCGACTCCGGTGCTCGCGGTGCTGGTGTCCTGGCTGTGCGTCATCTTCTTCGGCTGGGGACTGTTTGCGCCGCGCCACGCAATGATGATGTCGGCGCTGTTCACGTTTGCCTCCTGCGCCACGCTGGCGATATTCCTCGTCCTGGAGCTGGACAGCCCGTTCGAAGGATGGGTCAGGGTCTCCGATGCGCCGATGCGCATGGCGCTGGCGCAGCTCGGCCGGTAACGGCGTCGACAGGCGGCAAGATATGACGCGCAGCGTTGACATTCGCGCCGCCGCGGTCATCCTTGCGGGCGACTGAGGTCATCAGGGGAACAAATGTCGCTCGTCGCGGAACTCAGGCGCCGTAACGTCTTTCGCGTGGCGATGTTCTATGGCGTGGCGGCCTGGGTCCTGCTCCAGGTCGGCGACCTGCTGTTCGGCGCGCTCGGCGTCCCAGCCTGGGGCTTGAAGCTCCTGCTGGGCCTGCTGCTGCTGGGCTTCCCGATGGCGCTGGTGTTCGCGTGGGTCTACGAACTCACGCCCGAGGGCCTGAAGCGGGAGCGCGAGGTCGAGCCGGGCGCGTCGGTCACGCACCAGACCGCCGGGAAGCTGAACACCTTGATCGCCGTGCTGCTCGTGGTGGCCATCGGACTCGTCGTCGCCGACCGGTTCGTCCTCCGTCGCCCGCCCGCCACGGCCACGCCTCAAGGCGCCACCGCGAGCGCATCCGCGCCCGGCGGATCGGCTGTTCCGCAGAATGTGGCCGAGGCCTCGATCGCCGTCCTCCCCTTCGTCAATATGAGCGACGACAAGGCGAACGAGTACTTCTCCGACGGCCTGACCGAGGAACTGCTGAACGTACTGGCCAACGTGCCGGGCCTGCGCGTGATCGCCCGCACCTCTTCGTTCTCCTACAAGGGCAAGGAGGTCAAGATCGCCGAGGTCGCACACGACCTGAACGTCGACCACGTGCTCGAGGGCAGCGTCCGCAAGTCCGGGAACCGCGTGCGCATCACGACGCAGCTCATACGGTCCTCGGACAGCTCGCACCTCTGGTCGCAGACATACGATCGGGACCTCAACGACATCTTCGCCGTGCAGGACGAGATCTCGAACGAAGTCGTGGACGCGCTCAAGCTCAAGCTGCTCAAGCCTGCGGCCGTGGGAGAGTCTGGCGGCACCCAGGTCCCGGCCGCCTACGAGGCCTACCTGCGTGGGAAGCACGCACGTCATGAAGGGGAAGCCGAAGCCACGCTCCGCAACGCGCTCACGGCATTCGACGAGGCGATCCGGCTCGATCCCGGCTACGCGCGTGCCTACGCGGGCAAGGCGGATGCCTTGAACGCGCTGGCTTCGAACGCCTACATGCCGTTCGACGTCGGCTTCCAGCAGGCGCGACAGGCGTCGGAACGCGCGCTCGAACTCGCGCCCGACCTGCCGGATGCGCTGCTGACACTCGGGTTTGTCCAGTTCAACGTGGACCTGGACCCGGCCGCGGCGAAAGCCTCCGCCGAACGCGCGCTCGGCCTGAGCCCGGGCAGCTACGACGTGCAGCTCGCCTATTCCGGTTTCGAGTACAGCCTGGGCGAGAGCGAGCGCGCTATCGCGTCCGCGCGCAAGGCCGTCGAACTCGATCCGATCGCGCCCAGCGCACATGTAAACCTGTCGAATGCGCTCTACTTTGCGCGGCAATACGATGAGTCCGCGCGCGCGATCCGCCACGCGATGTCACTCGCCCCCGGGCGCCCCGCGTCGCACTACTACCTTGGCCTGGTCATGCTCCAGCAGGGTCGCAACGACGAGGCGCTGGCGGAGTTCGACCTGGAGACCATTTCCTGGCAGCGAATGTTCGGGCGCGCGCTCACCTTCGCACGCAAGGACAAGCCCGACCTCGCCCGCGCGGAGATGGCGGCCATGCACAAGGCCTTCGGCGACGCAGCGTCCTATCAGTACGCGCAGATCCACGCGGCGCTGGGCAACCGTGACGAAGCTTTCGGCTCGCTCGCCGCCGCGCGGCGGGTGCACGATCCGGGACTGATGGGGCAGGTGTACGTCGATCCATCGCTCGACAACCTGCGCTCCGACCCGCGGTTCGACGTGCTAATGCGCGAGCTCGGTTTTACGGGCAAGACGTAGAACCCTTTTTTGGCCGGTTCCCCGGGTCCAGCCGGACCCGACTCCCGAACCGACGGGCAGCGCGGCCTGGCCACGCAGCAACGGCCGTTGCCAGGTCACTCCGCGTCCGGTTGGCGCTCCGGCCGCGCGGCGTCAAACGCCGGCAGCGCCTCGAGATGCGCCGCCACCGCTTTGATTCTCCGGTAAGGCGCGAAGTCGAGTTCCACGCGCCGCGCGTTGAACACCTGCGGCAGCAGGAACACGTCGGCCAGCGTCACGCCCGATCCGTGGCAGTGGAGGCCGTCCGCCGAGTGGCGTCCGATCCACTGCTCCAGCGCCTCGAAGCCGCGGCCGATCCAGTGGCGCGCCCAGCGATTGACGGCTTCGTCCTCCTGGCGGAGTTCGCCGCGCAGGTACTGCAGCACCCGCAGGTTGTTCAGCGGATGGATGTCGCAGGCGACTGCGAGCGCCATCGCCCGGATCTGCGCGCGTGCGGCCGCGTCGCCGGGCAGCAGGCGCGGCTCCGGCCTGATCTCCTCGAGGTACTCGCAGATTGCGAGCGACTGCGTGACAAGCCGGCCGTCGTGGTCGAGCGCAGGGACGAGTCCCTGTGGGTTGAGCGCGAGGTATTCGCGGCTTCGCTGCTCGCCGCCGTCGCGCATCAGGTGCCTGGGCACGGACTCGTAAGCGAGCCCCTTGAGGTTCAGCGCGATGCGCACGCGGAACGCCGCAGAACTCCGCCAGTAGGTGTAGAGCTTGAGGGCCATGATTTATTCCACGCGGTCAGACGATCGTCGTGCGCAGCGTGTCGAGCCCGTCGATGCCACCGACCAGGCTGTCGCCGCGGACCACCGGACCCACGCCCGCCGGCGTGCCTGTGAAAATGAGGTCGCCCGGCATGAGCTCGAAGAGCGCAGAGAGTTCGCTCACGATCTCCGGGACGTTCCAGATCATTTCGCAGAGATCGGCCCTCTGCCGCGTCTCTCCGTTCACCTCGATCCAGATCGCCCCGCGCGCGAGGTGCCCGACGTCCGCGACGCGGCGGATCGCGGTCACGGGTGCCGAGTGGTCGAAGCCCTTGGAGACGTCCCAGGGCTGGCCCTTCTCGCGCGCGGCGAACTGCAGGTCGCGGCGCGTGAGATCGTTGCCGACCGCGTAACCGAACACGTGCGCGAGCGCGTTCGCGACCGGGATGTCGCGGCCGCCCTCGCCGATCGCGACCACGAGCTCGATCTCGTGGTGCAGGTTCGACGTGCGCGGCGGGTACGGAACGCCCGCGCCGTTGGCGGTGACCGCATCGGCTGGCTTGGAGAAAAAGAACGGCGGTTCGCGCTCCGGATCCATGCCCATCTCGCGCGCGTGGGCGGCATAGTTGCGGCCGACGCAGTAGATCCGATGCACGGGAAAGCGCGCGGTGGTGCCCGCGATCTCGATGGTCGGCGCCATCGGCGGCGCGAATTCATAGTTCATGCAGTACTCCCCGGCCGGCTCGACGTCCGGCCGTCAACGCAAAGCGCCGGCAGGAAAACCTCCTGGACCAGGATCGGCGCCTCGGACAGGTGATACACGGCGCGGCGCGCCCATGCCGGCGTCACGAGGCCGCCGACGGCGACCGCGAGTTCGTCATTCACCGCGAGTTCGCGGTACTCGAGCGGCTGCCGACTCACGTCCGGCCGGCCCAGCAGCGACTCGCCGAGCGTGACGTTGCCGAGCTCCGCCAGCCACGGATGCTGTTCGACGGTGGAATCCGGGAACACGGACTGCGCGAAGATCCAGCGCGTGTCGCCGCAGGCGAACTCGATCTCGCGGAGCACGCAGCCCGTGTCCGCCACGCCCATGCGCCGCGCGAGCGCCGGAGCGAGCGGCGCCCGTCCGACGCGCAGCAGGCGAAACCTCGTGTCGCCATCGCAGGTCCGGCGCACCAGGGCCGTCAGCAGGCCCGGCTCGGCGAGCCACGGATGCAGTCCCGGCGGCGCGCGATCCAGGCAATCGTCCAGGCGCACCCAGGGATCGCCCGCGTCAGCCACGGGTACGTGCGCCGGACCCTGGGCGCGGCCGGTCATCGCCCCGTCAGAAGGCGTCCGCGGCAAGTGCCATGGTCGAACGGCTGCCCGATTGAATCGCCGCAGCGTAGCCCGTGCACCTCGGCAGTACCTGCTCGGCATAGAACCGGGCCATCACCACCTGCGTCTCGAGGAAGGCCTTGTCGCCGCCCGCCCCGAGCTGCTGGTGTGCGACGAGCGCGCCGCGTGCGAGCTGCCAGCCGCCGATGATCGTGCCGAGCAGCATCAGGTAGTTGAACGCCGCGGATCCGGTGAGTTCGGGGTCGCGTTTCTCGTTGGTCAGGATGTAGGTCGAGCACTGGACGAGTTCGTCGAGCGAGCGAGCAAGCGCGCTGCGCACGACGGCGAATTCGTCACCCGCGTTCGCGAGCGGCGCGTCGACCTCACGCATGTCGGAGACGAATGCGGACACGGTGGCGCCGCCGTCGCGCACCAGCTTGCGGCCGACGAGGTCGATCGCCTGGATCGCGTTCGTGCCTTCGTAGATCGGCGCGATGCGCGCGTCCCGGTAGTACTGGGCCGCGCCGGTCTCCTCGACGTAGCCCATGCCGCCGTGGACCTGGATGCCGTTCGAGGTGGCCTCGAGCGAGGCCTCCGTCGTCCAGGCCTTGGCGATCGGCGTGAGCAGGTCGGCACGGGCCTGGTGGAATGCCACGGACTCCGGGTCCGTACCGTGCGCCGCGCGGTCGAGGCACGAAGCCGTGTAGTAGCAGATCGCGCGGCTCGCCTGCGTGAGCGCGCGCATCGTGAGCAGCATGCGTCGCACGTCCGGGTGGCGGATGATGGCGACCCTGCCCTTCTCGCCCGGCGCGCGGCCCTGCACGCGCTCGCGCGAGTAGGCGACCGCCGCCTGGTACGAGCGGTCGGAGAGGCCGACGCCCTGCACGCCCACGCCGAGGCGCATGTAGTTCATCATCGTGAACATCGCGGCCAGGCCCTCGTTCGGCTTGCCGACCAGGAAACCCTCGGCCCCGCCCTTGTCGCCGAAGGACAGGACACAGGTCGGGCTCGCGTGGATGCCCATCTTGTGCTCGACGGAGACGCAGAAGTTGTCGTTGCGCGGGCCCAGGCTGCCGTCGTCGTTCACCTTGTACTTCGGCACGACGAAGAGCGAGATGCCCTTCGTTCCCGGCGGCGCGTCCGGCAGGCGCGCCAGCACGAGGTGCACGATGTTCTCCGCCATGGGGTGGTCGCCCCAGGTGATGAAGATCTTCTGGCCGGTGATGAGGTAACGGTCACCCTTCGGTTCGGCGCGGCTTGTAAGGCTCGACAGGTCGGATCCCGCCTGCGCCTCCGTCAGGCACATCGAGCCGGCCCACTGGCCGGAGACCATCTTCTCGAGGAACATGGCCTTGATGTCGTCCGCGCCATGGCGGTCCATGGCAAGGATCGCGCCCTGCGAGAGTTCCGGGCAAAGCGCGAACGCGACGTTCGACGCCGCCCACATCTCGTCGCAGGCGACCGCGAGGGTCTTCGGCAGCCCCTGGCCGCCGAACTCGGGATTGCTCGCGATGCCCGGCCAGCCGCCTTCGCAGAACCTGGCGTAGGCGTCGGTGAATTCCGCGGGCACCTCCACGCCGTCGCCGACGACCCTCACGCCCTGGCGATCCCCGATGACGTTGGTGGGGGCCAGCACGCCGCTCGCGAACTTCGCGGCCTCCTCGAGCACTGCCTCGATCGTGTCAGCATCGACCGACGCGAAGTCCGCAAGTGCGCTCACCTCCGCGAAGTCGGCGAGGTGCTCGAGCGTGAACTTCATCTGCTTGAGGGGGGCCTGGTAATCGGTCATCGGAATGCTCCGGAACTGGCTTTTGCTATGCAGGAATTCTGCTCTATCGGCGCTCCCGTGGCCAATAGAAGCTCCGCGCGGTCCCGGGCGAGGCGACGGGTACAATCCCGGTCCGGACCCGCCTTGGCCCTCCCTTTCCCGACCTGGACGACCCTGGAATGAGCATCTGGTTTCAGCCCTTCACCCTGGAGGATATCCAGGGGTACTCACGCGGCAGCATGGTCGAGCACCTCGACCTGCGCTTCACGGAAATCGGCGCGGATTTCCTGCGGGCCACGCTGCCCGTGGACTCGCGCACCATCCAGCCGTTCGGACTGCTGCACGGTGGAGCTTCCGCCGTGCTGGCGGAGACGCTCGGGAGCGTCGCGGCAACGCATTGCGTGGACATGAGCCGCTACTACTGCGTCGGGCTCGAGATCAACCTGAACCACGTCCGGTCGGCACGCAGCGGACGGGTCACCGGCACGGCGCGACCGATCCACGTAGGGAATCGCTCCCAGGTCTGGGAGATACGCATCGAGGACGACAAGGGGCGGCTGACATGCATCTCACGCCTGACGGTCATGGTGCTGGAAGGCTCGTCCCAGGCGCGCGCCGGCGGTGCACGCGCATGACGCCCCGGACCTGCGCGGCCGTAGCGATGCTGGGAGCCCTGCTTGCGGGCTGCGGGTACAAGGGCCCGCTCACGCTGCCCGAGGACACGGGCCCCGTGATCATCCGGCCGGCGCCGCAGCCCGTCGAATCTCCGACTCCGGCATCGCAGCAGCCGTCGACGCAATCACCGGCAACTGCACCGCCGACTCCCCAGGCGACGACTCCCCAATCGACGGCACCTCAGCCGAAAAAGCCGCCTGCGCCTGCGCCCGAAGGAACCCCTCCGGGTGGCTGAATCGCCAACACTGGTACTGGTGGATGGCTCCTCGTATCTCTACCGGGCCTTCCACGCACTGCCGCCGCTCTCGAATTCGAAGGGCGAGCCGACCGGGGCCGTGCTCGGCGTGCTCAACATGCTGGCCAAGCTCGAGAAGGAGCTCCCGTCGGCGCTGATCGCGGTCGTTTTCGACGCCCCCGGACGCACCTTCCGCGACGAGATCTTCGCCGAGTACAAGGCGCATCGTCCGCCCATGCCGGACGACCTTCGCGCGCAGGTCGCGCCGCTGATCGATGCGGTGCAGGCGCTCGGCCTGCCCTTGCTGCGGATCGAGGGCGTGGAGGCCGACGACGTCATCGGCACGCTCGCCCGCCGCGCGGCG
>Ga0209253_10006516_pt1 | contig 10102 bp, 7 predicted proteins | sample FrelakmetBRP12BR_FD_187145 | JGI IMG/M metagenome (GOLD analysis project Ga0209253, IMG submission 187145) | Freshwater lake sediment microbial communities from the University of Notre Dame, USA, for methane emissions studies - BRP12 BR (SPAdes)... | ecosystem: Environmental > Aquatic >...
CCAGCCAGAAGTCCGGTCGCGATATTTCCCACATAACCTTCAACACCGGTTATTTGGCCAGCAAAGAAAATATCTCCCCGCGTCCTCAATTGAAGCGTTGGCGATAAAAGCGCCGGAGAGAAAATGAATGTGTTACGATGCATTTGACCAAAACGCACAAACTCGGCATGTTCCAATCCGGGGATCATCCGAAATACTCGGGACTGTTCTGATTGCTTGAGATTGGTTTGAAAGCCAACCAGGTTGAACAATGAACCGGCGACGTTATCCTGACGAAGCTGAACAATAGCATATGGCCTGCCGGCACTGGTCAAGTGATGTGTCAAACCTACTGGGCGCATCGGTCCATAGGTTAACGCATCTGGATCTCTACGAGCAAGGATCTCGACCGGCAAACAACCCTCAAAGAATCCGTGCGCTCCGGCGTTCACCCCACGCTGAACGTCTGACTCAAACCCCCTTAGATCGATGCACTCGCCAGAGAGCAGAGCGTCGACAAAATTACAGTATTGCTGCTTCGTAAATGGACAATTAATATAGTCGCCTTCTGCCAAATTACCTCGATCATAGCGAGAACCTCGAAAAGCGATGCTCATATCGATCGAGTCTGCCATGACAATAGGCGCTATCGCGTCATAAAAGAACAGATGGTCTCGACCTGTAAGTCTGGCAATCGCAGTGGATAAACGAGGCGACGTCAACGGACCGGAAGCAATGATGGCTGGCTGATCTGGGAGCTCGGTCACTTCCCGACGAACAATTTGGATATTCGGGTGACCCGAGATTTTGTTGGTTACTAATCTGGCAAATGCTTCTCGATCAACAGCTAAAGCCCCACCCGCCGGGATCGCTGTATCCTCGGCACATTTTAACAGTAATGAACCCAGGACGCGAATTTCCTCCTTCAATAATCCCGATGCCCGGTCTAGCAAAATTGATCCAAATGAATTTGAACAGACCAGCTCGGCCAAAAACGAACTCGTATGCGCGCCTGTAAACATATTTGGCCGCATTTCGTAAAGAACGATCTTATGTCCGCGCTGCGCAGCTTGCCAGGCTGCTTCACACCCCGACAGACCGCCTCCGATAATGATCAGACTCTCCATATTCTTACTCTATTGTACCAAGAAAGAGTAGTATAATCTCAAGCGGTTGATCAAAATGACCCGAATCGAACACTGGTTCGTATCGGGATTGAATATTATTTGAGAAAGATGATGAAATGGAGAACAAGCCATGCGTATAGGACCAGTAGGACTGCCTGAACTGCTCATCCTTTTGGTGATCGTGCTGATTTTATTCGGGGTAGGCCGCATCGGTAAGATAGCCGGTGAACTGGGAAGCGGGATTAAAGCTTTTAAAGATGGATTACGTGGCCCAGACGAGCCCAAGACCGATGAACCAAACCCATCAAATGAAAGCGATAAAACAGAATAGAAGCTTCCTAAATTAGCACCATTGATGGAGATACAACCGCCTCCTTAACTGGAGGCGGTTCTTTATTGGCGAACTTTGTTCATGGAACGAGACGCCTTGGAGAGTATTATGAGAAAACGACGTATCATTTTGACATTATTGAGTATAGCCCTTATCGCCAACATGATTCCGACTTCCCTGGGGTACAGTCAAAATCCGGTCGTCCACGCTGTTCTATTCTATTCACCTACTTGCCCGAATTGTCACATCGTGATCGACCAGGTGCTTCCCCCCCTGGTGGAACAGTATCCCGATCAATTAGATATCGTTGGCATCGATGTGGATCATCCGCTTGGCAGCAAACTATATCAAGCTGCAATTGCCCAATTTAACATTCCTTCTGATCGGCTTGGTGTACCAACCTTGATTGTAGGTCAAAATATATTGGTAGGGTCAGTCGAGATTCCGGAAAAATTACCAGCCATTATCGAGGCAGGGCTTGCAGCTGGAGGAATCGATTGGCCTGCCTTGCCCGATTTACAGATAATTTTGGCTGCGCAGAAAAGCGCACAACCTATCACATCCGCCTCGACCAGTGGTCAGACTCTGGCACAAAATGGAAAACCGGAATTCGTAAATCGATTTCTTAAAGACCCCCTAGCAAATTCCATCGCGGTTGTTGTGCTCATAGGCATGCTGCTGAGCTGCTTGTTCGTTTTGATCAACTACTTGCAGGGTTCAGAACAGCGATTCATTTCGGCCCCCGTTTGGGTATTACCAGTCCTCGCAATTTTTGGATTATCGGTCGCTTTTTACCTTTCCTATGTGGAAATCTCCAATACCAAAGCAGTTTGTGGACCAGTGGGTAACTGCAATAGCGTACAAGAAAGCCCCTATGCACACCTTTTTGGTTTGATCCCCATCGGTGCGTTGGGCGTTGTCGGTTATACCGCTATACTGGTTAGCTGGATTATGCAAATGTTCGGCCCACGACAAACGCGCAAGTTATTCACCGTCGCGATATGGGGCATGGCCTGGATTGGGATATTCTTTTCAATTTACCTTACATTCCTGGAGCCCTTCGTCATTGGCGCAACTTGCGCCTGGTGTATTACTAGCGCTCTGATAATGACAGCCATTTTTCTATTATCAACGCAGCCTGCCAAGCAAGCCATGCAAGTTTCAATTGATGCCGGAGATGATGTTGAGGCAGATCAGGAGCATGAAGATACTTAGCCAAGGCTCTGGAAGCCGTCGACTTTATCAATAACAACCCACATAATATGGTTTTCTTGGACAAGCCGGGTCCTGGCTTGTGGGTAAGGAAATAAGTTCTGAATCGCACTGGCGGTTAAAAAATGGCTGCGCATCAACAACAATTTCTCGGCTAACGAAACCAGCTTGACTGCAAATTTACGAATATCCGGTTCTTCGATAACAATCTTCCCGCCTACTTTCAGGACTCGCCATAATTCGCCAGCAGTCTGGCGACTATCCATAACGTGATGTAAGGCATCTACCATCACAATACGATCGAAGAAACCATTTTTAAAAGGCAATCTTTCTGTGTAAGTACAAACCGGTTCCAGGGAACCTTTGTGATGTGCCTGCTTGAGCATTCCAATCGATATGTCAGCCACAATAAACGATGCAGCCGTTCCCAGTAACAATTGTGAAACCCGACCAGTTCCTCCGCCTGCATCCAATATCATTCCGGAAACAGGCAAATCCAAGTTCGAGCGCAGGTTTTCCAGCCCAGTAGACTGAAACCAGCCATCATAATAGGGGGCGATCAGGTTAAAGTGATCCAGGAATGGCATAATCTCCAAACCGGTTGTGAAAGATCACAGGATTGTCAATATCACTTTCTGATGGCAGGGAAATATACTGGATTGAGCAAGGGGATTTCAATAATATTCACCAGCAGTAAGTTGTGGGAACAATCTCCATAAGTGGTTAGCGGGATGGGGGCAGATTTCTCTACACCGGTAATTTCCAAAACCTGTAAAGTTGCGGTATTCTTGGAGGCGACCAGATGATCAGTAAGCTCTATTAAAAAACCACCCGGTCCAAATTGTAATGAACCACCTGTGACAGCGTAATAGAGAATATTTTGACCTTCTAACTTACCAGCAAGTTTTATTACCAATCCTGTAATCGGCGTCCCAGATTTACTGAATACCTGACCCCCAATACCACTCCAATTACAGCCTTTATCTAATTGAACAAAGTTTGGTATCCCGATTGGCGTGCCTTTTTGAGGCAAGAAGAAAGTGGTTCCAACTTGGGCGGACCCAGTTTGGGTAAACAGACCCAGTCCCGCCACTAACTGAAGGAAAAGTATACTAAGCGATCGGACCAACCGTGATGAGGGGACCATAATTAATATTCTTCATCATCATCTAACCAGAGCTCGTCATCCTCCTCATCTGTTTCAATATCTTCCCATTCATCCACCTCCTCTTCTTCATCTTCCCATTCATCCTCAACATCCAGATCATCCGCCCTTGAAAATGTCATACAACCCGCATCTGGATCTATTTCCACCGCAGCAGCCCCGCAATATCCATCGTCGAGAAAAACACAGTCGATGTAGTGGCATCGAATACGCGGCATGATATCCTCCTAAGAAATTAGTATCCTGGTCATCAAGCTCACCAGACTGCATAATTCCACCTAAGTGCCAGCCGGTACCGAATAAGCCTCAGGTGGATCAGAATTATCTGAGTGTCCTTTGCCATCCGGCGCAGAATTATACCATTATGCCCGGTTTGGTCAATGAATATTTCCAATTTATTCAATTATCCCGGTCTCACACGTCTGGCTTCCATGACATTGGGTAGATTTTCAAGACGGTCCAACAACCGGCTAAGCTGAATAATATCGCGCACTTCAACCACCAGATCAAAGATAGCCAGATTGCGATTCGTTTCTACTTTCACCCTCGGCATATTCACTCCTTCGTCTGCAATGAGCGTGGATACATCGCGCATCAAACCATCTCGATCGAAAGCCCGGATACGAATTGGAACCGGATAGGTCGCCTTGGGTTCTCCCCAACTCACCCTGACAAGCCGCTCTCGGTCTCCAATTCTCAAGACGTTTGGACAGTCTTTGCGGTGGATCGTCGCGCCGCGTCCTCTAGTAATGTAACCTACAATCTCATCTCCCGGCGCCGGATTGCAACAGCGTGCAAAATTTGATAGCAGCCCTTTCAATCCAAGCACGGTTACTGCTTCATCGGTGGGTGCAACACTCGGTTTAGAGGTCGGGAGTAGCTCCTCGATAGTCTCTTCTTTATCAGTTAGAGTAAGGTGTTTGACGATTCTCGAAATTGGGAGGTCACCAGTACCGATCGCAAAATATAGATCGTCTACGGACCGTTGCTCGAATTCACGTGCCAACCGGTCCAGATTCGTCTCAATAAGACCTAAACGCCGCAACTCTTTTTCTAGAGTGGCTTTTCCCGAAGCCATATTCTGTTCACGTGCCTGGCGTTTGAACCATTGGCGGATCTTCCCTCGGGTTCGTTGGGCTTTTGCCAGACCCAGATTCGGGTTCAGCCAATCCAAGCTCGGTCCGCCTCGCTTGGCGGTCAGCACCTCAACTTTATCACCAGTGTGCAACTGGTAATCCAGCGGGACCAGCTTCCCGTTTATCTTGGCACCGCGACAACGGTGACCGATATCGGTATGCACCTGGTAGGCAAAATCGATCGGAGTCGATCCAATCGGTAGATCGATTATGTCGCCTTTTGGTGTGAACACGTATACCCGGTCTTCAAAGACCTCGTTCTTCATGCTGTCGACAAACTCGCCAGCGTCTTCAACGTCTTGTCGCCACTCCATCAAAGACCGTAACCAGATAATGCGGCGTTCGTAATCATCATCAAGTTGCGCGCCTTCTTTATAGCGCCAGTGCGCTGCAATGCCGAACTCGGCGTTTTGGTCCATCTCTTGAGTACGGATTTGAATTTCTATGGTTTTTCCATCCGTATAATTTACTGCTGTGTGTAGGGAACGGTAGAAATTATCCTTCGGGGCAGCGATATAGTCATCAAATTCACCGGGGATCGGTCGCCAATGAGTATGGATCAATCCAAGCGATGTGTAACAAGCCGTTAGATCGGGGACAATAACCCGCACGCCGCGGATATCGTGCACCATGTCGAACGGGATGCCTTTCCGCGCCATTTTTCTATAGATCGAGTAGATATGTTTTGGGCGTGCAGAGATGTCTGCCTGGATACCAGCTTGTTTCAGGATAGCCTGAAGCTCATTCTTGATCTTCTCCATCTCCTGCTCGCGCTCTGATCGTTTGCCCGCAATCGCATCGGTTATTTCGCTATATTTTTCAGGATTTACATAGCGAAAACCCAGGTCCTCTAATTCCCACTTAATTTGCCAGATACCCAAGCGGTTGGCCAGAGGTGCAAAAATATCCAGTGTTTCTTGCGCAATACGACTTCTTTTGTTTTCTGGCATATGGTAAAGTGTACGCATATTGTGCAGGCGATCAGCTAACTTTACCAAGACTACCCGCACATCCTCGCCCATAGCCAAGAACGTCTTTCTTAGCGTCTCCGAAGCCAGGTCTCGTTTTCGGCTGCGCAACATTTGTTCAACAATTTCTTCTGGATCGATCTCCCCCCGCCTCTCAGCGATCTCCCGCTGTTCTCTTTCTTTGAGGTCTTCATTTGCATGTTGATCCGCCCTGGAGACACGCGGAAGCTGGGTTAACTTAGTAACACCATCCACCAGACGTGCGATTTCCTCACCAAAATCTCTACGCAGGAAATTCAACGTGATATCTGTGTCTTCGACGGTGTCATGCAATAGACCCGCCGCAACAACAGAAGGCGGCACGCGCATCTCGGACAGGATAGACGCGACCGCCAGGCAGTGGTTGATATAGGGTTCTCCGGAGGCGCGCTTCTGACCTTCATGAGCGCGCTCTGCCACTTTATAGGCACGCAGCACAAGTTCTTTATCAGCAGGGGTATAAGTTTCGGGTAAATCTTGGATTAGTTTATCTATGTGCATAGAAACGCGCCTGATAGCGCAGTAGTATACCCATTGGTTCGTTTCCCAACAAGGGGATTTTTCACCTGTTTAATGAAAAATTTTACTGAATTTATCCACCAGTTTTACAGCCGCGCATTGTATTCACAACCACATATTTACCTTCAATATTCATCCCAAATAATGCTACCTATTGAAACCTATACGCACAGACCAGAAAGAAAAAAACAGCCCCCATTCATCATCCTGCGAATGGGGGCTGTTCTTTATGGGTTCAGATTTGACTGAGGGGTTTCGGTATAAGTGACAATCGGCGTGGGTGAACGGGTCACGTCAAAGTTCGCCTCCCAGCGATATACCTTCAAAGGTCTACCGAAGAAATAGAGCTCGACAACTCTACGGAAGATTGGAGCTGCTATCTCCGAACCCTCACCGGCATTTTCGGCAATGACTACAATCGCAATATCGGGCTTATCTTCTTTTTCGGCGTAGGTATAACCAGCGAACCAGGCATGTGGTTTGCCTGCTGCAGATGTAGCGGTACCGGTTTTCCCAGCAACAGGTATTTCCAATCCTCTCATCGGTAAATATCCTGTACCAAGCGGCTTCTGACTGGTCACCACTCCTTTCATCGCTTCCTGGATAAATAATAAGTTCTCCGGTTTCAGAGGCAAAGTTCCTTGAGCATCTTTCTTAAAGGTACTGGTGACTTCACCCGAACGCGAGACAATCTTTTCAATTACCTGGGGCCGGTATAAAGTGCCGCCATTTCCTAATGCTGCCACAAATCTGGCAACCTGCAACGGTGTCACTTGCAGGTCTCCTTGACCGATGGCAAGGTTTATCGCGTCGACCTGACCGGCAGGATCAGGTATTTTTCCAGCTTCTTCATCGATCCCCTCAATGCCGGTCTTACTCCCCAAACCAAACTGGCGCGCCATGTTGGATATCGCCGTGGTCAAGCCAACATTATAGAGATCCAAACCGATGTGCCAGAATAGTGGGTTGCACGACCGGATCAGTCCCTGAGATAAAGTTAACATTCCACTGGGTTGGGTTACGCCATCTTCCTGGAAGTGATCGTAAGTCCAGTCATACCGAGTAAAACCAGGCAGTTCATCGAATGTATAACCACAATCGAAATTAGTCGCTTGCGTGTATCTGTCCGTCTCCAGCGCTGCCGAGAGCGTTACAAGTTTAAAAACTGACCCGAGCGGATATTGACCTTGAGCCGCCCGGTTAAACTGCGGCAAATCCGGATCATTTGTTATTTGGGATAATAGTGTGTTCCAGTTATAGTTATCTGTCTCATAAGCATTCGGGTCATAACCTGGTGACGAAGCCATTGCCAGCACTCGTCCGGTATCTTTTTCCAATACCACGATGGCGCCTTTGAAGACAGACATCGCTTTCTGTACACCATATTGGAAATCCCTGTCAATGGTGGTATTTATATCCCTACCAGGCTCGCTAGGAGCTGAAGCTAGCTCTTTGATTGGCTTACCCTCTGGATTGAACAAGTACAATGATCCGCCCGGTTTTCCAGTCAATATCTGCTCACCCCAATATTCCAAACCTTTCCGCCCTACCCGATCATCGCTGAGGTAGCCTTTCCGGCGATAGGTACTCATCTCATCTTGCTGGATGGCGCTGACATATCCCACAACCTGGGGTGCAACTCCATCCTCGTAATACAAGCGACGGCTGTAACGCGAGGAAATGGCAGATCCCCAGGTCGACAGAAGCTCTAGCTTACGTGGATCTTTATCTGCTGCAACTTCTCCAAGCGGAATATAGGCTCCTGGTAAAGCGTTCTCAATGAGATTGACGATTGTATCAGAACGATAAGTTGTCAAGCTAGTAAGTAAAGAAATCAATCCCTTCGACTCGGTCAAATCCACATAATCCGGCCAGACACCGATCGCAACGGCTTCTGTTTGCGCTGCCAGGGGATTCCCATTGCGATCGAAGATCGTAGCTCTGCCGGAGGTCTGCCGGTCCAGGCCCAGGTAATTTCCGCCAGCCAGGTCGGGAAGGATTGCGGTGTCATCCCATTGTACTTTCCACTCCCCCTGCTCTAGATGAAGCTTCATTTTGGAGTCACGTTGGATATCTCCGAAAATGGCCGTATGTAACGTCAGCCGGTAGCCGATATCAGCGCTATCCGGATTGGTAGGAGCGGAGTTGATCTGGTATTCCAAACCAACAATGGTGGCTTCATTCATTACATTGGTATATTTTTCCGCGAATTTCTCAGCTGTGATGTTCCCCTGGCTTTCAGCCGTCAGCTGTCCATACATGGACTGGAAATCAGTTTTTTCCCAGCTATCCAGAAAAGCTTGCGCAGCCAGATGCGCGGAAGGTGCCCGCGTTACCCGCGTGTCGGGCGGGGGAAGCGGCACGGTTGAGGTCGGGGTGACAATTTTGGTTGGAGAATTACATGCAGAAACTGATACAGCCATGGCAAATACGATCAGCAAAAGCCGTATCAGAGGCAGCCATTTCTGTTTATTCAACGGGACATTTCCTCATCGATCTTTTACAACGTTTTGCTTGTTTTGCGTTACGCCATGCAGGTCAAAAATCAATTTTTTCAACGGATAAGTTTACCATTCCTTTAGCATTCTTAGATCAGAAAAATCTAATTAAACCTCATCTTCGAGCCCAATTAACTATACAATATATTGACACTATTTGTACATTATGGTAATATTCTGCCCAGTAATTATCGAGGAGAGCGTGCATGTCATTTTACTTGGCTTTCAAGGAAGTATGGCGCAACCGGGGACGGTTTTTCCTGTTTTCGCTGGTGATCGCCCTGATCACCACCCTGGTACTATTTATCGCTGCATTATCAGAAGGTCTGGCAACTGCCAATAAGCAATTCCTGGTTAAACTGGGTGTACAATCACTGGTATTTCAGAAGAATGTGGACCTATCGGCTAATACCAGCCGGATCGCATTATCCAAACGGAACGATATTACTCGCGTCGAGGGAGTTGATTCCGTCGGTGCAATTGGCTTGAGCAACGCTGCGATCGTTTCTCCATCCGGGGAGAAGGATTTGAATGTCTCGCTTATCGGCGTGGAATCCGGAAGGCCGGGCGAGCCACCTGTTCTAAGTGGCAGGAACCTGTTGACCGATCGGGGCAGTGAAGTGATCGTTGATCAAAATGTAGCAGACCAAACCGGGGTGAAGGTTGGCGACCGGCTCCGGATCAAGTCCATCCAGGGCTCAAAAGAAGAATTTTACGACCTGGATATCGTTGGAATAACCGACAGCCGGCAGTATCTCTTCCAGCCATCCATTTTCATTCCTTACAATACTTGGGACCAGGTGCGACCTCAGGCTGCGGCTGGCTCTAAGCTAATGGAAACGGTGTCGAATATCATTGCAGTCAAAATGAAACCGGAATCTGACGCTACGGAGGTCGGCAAACAGATCGAGGACCAGGTCAAAGATGTGGAAGTCACCGATATCAAGACTGCTTACGAATCAGCGCCAGGCTACCAAGCCCAGCAGAGCACACTCAACACAATACGCGTTTTTACCCTTCTGATCGGTATCCTGGTGATTGGCGGCTTCTTCCAGATTCAGATGCTTCAAAAAATTCCTCTGATCGGCGTGATGAAAGCCATCGGTACATCGAACTCAATAGTGGCAG
>Ga0209253_10006517_pt1 | contig 10102 bp, 7 predicted proteins | sample FrelakmetBRP12BR_FD_187145 | JGI IMG/M metagenome (GOLD analysis project Ga0209253, IMG submission 187145) | Freshwater lake sediment microbial communities from the University of Notre Dame, USA, for methane emissions studies - BRP12 BR (SPAdes)... | ecosystem: Environmental > Aquatic >...
TCGAAGAATTTGTTGTGCAACGCCGCCGCACCCAGCCTCCCGGAGCGAGCATGGGTTCCATGTTCAAAAATCCACCGGGTGATTATGCCGGGCGTTTGATCGAAGCTGCTGGCTTGAAAGGCTATCGCTCCGGTAATGCACAGATCAGCGCATTGCATGCGAATTTTTTTATCAACCTGGAACAAGCCAGTGCAGCAGATGTGTATCACCTGATCCAGGTTGCAAGAAAAGCAGTGTCAGAGAAATTCGGTGTGGAATTAGAGCTAGAGATAGAGTTGATCGGAGATTGGAAAACGACGTGAATTTACCAACCAGCAAGCTCCGTGTGGGTGTCCTGTTTGGAGGACGGTCCGGTGAGCATGAGGTCTCGCTGATGTCTGCGCGCTCCGTTCTGCGGGCACTGGATAAAGATAAATATGACGTCATACAGATCGGCATTACCCATGAAGGAGTATGGCTGGTAGGTGAGGACTTGTTGGACAGGATGATCGCTGGTAATCTGTCAGGCTTGAAGAGGGTAACCTTGCTGCCTGACCCTACCCGGCAGGGGTTGTACTCCTTCCGAAGCGATGATCACCAGGAGATTCTGGAAAGCCTCTCCGGCCTGGATGTGATCTATCCCGTTCTGCACGGCACGTTTGGCGAAGATGGCACCTTGCAAGGTTTTCTTGAGATGGGTGAATTTGCATATGTCGGCTCAGGTGTGCTGGGCTCGTCGCTGGGTATGGATAAGGCTGTCTTTAAAGACGTAATGCGCTCCAACAATGTGCCGGTCGTAGAATCGGTGGTCCTCCTGCGGAGTGAGATCGCCAGGGATATGGATGGGGTTTTGCAGCGCGCCGAGAGGGTTGCGCCCTATCCGCTGTTTGTAAAGCCGGCGAACCTGGGATCATCTGTGGGTATCAGCAAGTGCCACAGCCGGTCTGACTTGATCGAAGGCATCATGGACGCAGCGCGTTATGATCGCAGGGTGCTGGTGGAGCGCGGGGTGAACGCCCGGGAGATCGAAGTTAGCGTGCTGGGCAACGATCGCCCGCAGGCATCGGTACCGGGGGAGATCATCCCGGCGGCTGAGTTTTACACCTACGATGCCAAGTACCATGATGACCGCTCGCAGCTGTTGATCCCCGCGCCATTGAGTGATGATATGGTAGCTCTAGCCCAGTCGCTCGCCGTGCGTGCCTATGCTGCCAGCGATTGTGCGGGTATGGCCCGGGTGGATTTCTTGTTGGATAAGCAGGATAACCAGCTGTATGTGAATGAGCTCAATACTATACCCGGTTTCACCCATATCAGCATGTATCCAAAGCTATGGGAAGCCAGTGGTTTAGCATATCCACAGCTGGTAGACCGGTTGATCGAGCTGGCATTGGAGCGGAAAGCCGACCGCGATCAAACTGAACGAAGGTACCACCGTTAAGGAGATGTGGTTAATGGTTAGCGTCAGGCGAAGGTCAGGTACACAGGATACAGTTCGAGAGAAGCGCACCAGCCCCAGGAAAGAGCCACGGGTGCAATCGCGCAAGCCGCTCCGTCCGGTACGGCAGAGCGATGACCATATCGAGGATCGCGCTATGCCGCCAGTCATGGTGCGAGGGGTGGAGACCACGGAATTGCCATGGGGAAAGAGCCAGCGTGGTAAATCTAAACCGCGCCGCCGGTATGACGTGGCACTCAACATGCCCGGCGTGGAGATGCGGCTCCCAGCCATCCCGCAGGTGTCATTCGGCTGGCGATTCGCCTCGTTCCTGCTGGTTGCTGCTTTGGGTACCCTTCTATACCACTTATGGAGCTCGCCTATGTATCGTGTCCAGGCTGCCCAGGTCTCTGGTTTGCAGCGGCTGAACACTGCGGATGTCAATGCGGTGATAGACGTGCGCGATGAGCCGATATTCACCATTGATCCGGGACAGCTCCGTGACAAGCTCCAGCAGGCTTTTCCAGAGTTTTCTTCCGTTGATGTGCAGGTTGTCCTGCCCGGTGAGGTTATCGTGACCGTCGAAGAACGCCAGCCGATCCTGGCCTGGCAGCAGGACGGTCGTACGGAACTGGTGGATGCGAATGGGGTATCTTTCCCTGTGCGAGAGCAGAACCCGGTCATGCCGGCCCTGGTCGTAGAAGCGCATGGGGCTCCACAGCTAGCTGACCAAATTGTGGATGAGAAAGCCCTCCAGCAGTTTATGCCCGTCGAGATGGTTTCTGCCATCGTTTCGATGTCCGGGCAGGCACCCAAAGGTACTCCCTTGATGTACGACCCCCAGCGCGGCCTTGGCTGGCGAGACGCGCAGGGCTGGGAAGTGTATTTTGGCGATACAAAGAATATGGATTTGAAGCTAAAGGTGTACAAGGCAATCTCCGATAAGCTGAATAAGGATGGCATCCAGCCGGCCTTGATCAGCGTGGAGCATGTGCACCTGCCTTATTATCGTTTAGAGCGATAAAGCTCGCGGAGCGTGCCTTAGATGGATCAACCGATTGTCGTCGGGATAGATGTTGGCACAACAAAGATTTGCACCCTGGTCGCCCGTGAGGAAGGGCCTGGACAGATCCGCATTCTTGGTGTGGGCATTGAACCCTCCCAGGGTATACGCAAGGGTGTAGTCGTCGACCTGGGAGCCGCCTCACAGGCTGTGGCAAGGTCGATCGAGAAAGCCGAGCGCACTTCCGGCTTTGAGATCACCTCAGCCCTGGTCAGCCTGGCAGGCTCGCAGGTTTCCTCGGTCAACAGCCGTGGGGTGGTGGGTGTCACCGGTCGTATGATCGACCAGGATGATATTGCCCGGGCTGTGGATGCGGCCCGCGCTGTTGCGATCCCTCATAACCGTGAGATCATCCATGTGATCCAACGTGGCTTCGACGTGGATGGGCAGGAAGGCATCCGCATGCCGGTCGGCATGCACGGGTACCGGCTGGAAGTAGAGACGCATATCATTACCGCTTCAGCCGCTTCTGTTGAGAACCTGCGCCAGTGCGTGGGTGCATCCGGGGTGGAAGTATCCCAATTTGTTCTCAACCCGCTGGCCTCCGCTGAAGTAGGGCTCACCGAGACCGAACGCCAGATGGGGGTGGTGATCTGCGATATCGGCGGCGGTACGACGGATATGGCGATCTATATCGACGGCGATGTCTGGCATACTTCGGTGCTTGCAGTAGGGGGCAACCATATTACCTCGGATATCGCTCACGGCTTGCGCCTGCCGATGAGCCAGGCAGAGGAGATCAAAGTGCAGCATGGGCACGCCCTGCAATCGGAGGTCGGCTCCCAAGAGTTTTTCAACGTCCGGCCGTTCGGTGAGGAGCAGGCCGTGCAGGTAAACCGCCAGGAATTGGCGTTGATTATCGAAGCCCGCGTTGAAGAGATATTCGGTATGGTGCTGCAGGAGATCAAGCGATCTGGCTATGATGGCTTGTTGCCGGCTGGCATGGTGCTCACGGGCGGCTCGAGCTTGCTGCCCAGCATCAAGAACGTGGCGAACCGCATGCTCGGTGTCCCCGTGCGGATTGCGAAACCGGAGAACCTGATCGGCATGGTAGACCGGCTGGATTCACCAGCATTTTCAACCAGTGTTGGCCTGCTGCGCTGGGCGTTCCAGTACAGCGAGTATTCACCCCAGGAGGGCATCCGCCGGCCGCGTTTCCAAACGCAGTCGGATAGCCCCCAACTGGATAAAGTCAAGAGCTGGCTAAAGCGCCTGCTCCCATAGATCAATCTGTTTTCGAGGAGGATATTCAAAAATGTCAAAAGATGTCAATTTACCCAACCAGCTCGAGTCCTTCGCCAAGATTAAAGTGGTCGGCGTGGGCGGCGGTGGCTGCAACGCCGTGGACCGCATGATCCAGGAGGGCTTACAGGGCGTCGAGTTCGTGGCTGTGAACACCGACGCCCAGGCCTTGATGCTCTCGAAGGCGTCGGTGCGTGTGCGCGTGGGTGAGAAGCTCACTCGCGGCCTCGGTTCCGGGGGCGATCCGGAGACCGGGCGTAAGGCATGCGAAGAATCCGCTGAGGACGTGTATGAGGTGCTCAAAGGCTCCGATATGGTGTTCATCACTGCCGGTATGGGGGGAGGCACCGGCACGGGTGGCGCACCGATCGTAGCCCAGATCGCTAAAGAGGTCGGCTCACTGACGATCGGCGTCGTCACACGACCGTTCACGTTCGAAGGTTCCCGGCGCATCCAGTCAGCCGAGACGGGCATATCCAAGCTCAAGGAGCAGTCCGACACACTCATCGTCATCCCGAACGACCGGCTCCTGCAGATTGTGGATAAACGCGCCACGATGCACTCCGCCTTCCGCATGGCAGATGATGTGCTGCGCCAGGGCGTGCAGGGTATTTCGGAGCTCATCACGGTTCCCGGTCTGATCAACCTGGACTTCGCTGACGTGCGCACCATTATGTCCGAGGGTGGAGCTGCGCTGATGGCAGTAGGTGTGGGCAAGGGCGAAGAAGGCGCCCGCCAGGCAGCCGAAGCCGCCATCTCCAGCCAGTTATTGGACATCACCATCGATGGCGCCCGCGGTATTCTCTTTAATGTCACCGGCGGTCCGGAGCTGACCCTGTTCGAGGTCAACCAGGCTGCAGCGATCATCAAAGAGACCGCTCATCCTGACGTCAACCTGATCTTTGGAGCAGTGATCGATCCGACCATGAAGGATGAAGTGCGCATCACCGTGATCGCCACGGGTTTTGAGCGCACCGGAGTGCCGCGGCGCATCGTTGAACAGCCTGCTGCTGATTCTCGAAGGAGCAATGCCGAAGTAAGCGTGAGTGTCCCAGCCAACCCACCGGCGCGCGATTTCCAGCCGCGGGCTTTCAATACCGAAGATCTGGACATTCCGACCTTCTTACGAAACCGTGGCCGCTAGCCCGATATGGGCTGTGATTGGCTGTGACGTAGTCAGACTGTAGAGGTACGCCGGGTAAATACCCGGTATGGAAACTTGCCGCTGAATGGATGTGAGTTATGCGGCCTCCAAACCGTTTTAATCGCTGGTTAGACAGGCGCGGCTGTTGGCGTGGGATTCATGCGTGCCATCAACCTGCGGCCCGCACATTAGCCGGTTGGCGCCGGTCCTCCTCCCGGTCGCTCTCGGCGAACGGTTTGGAGCCGCCAATCCACGGGCTGCTCTCCCCAAGGTTGCCTTCGCCTGGGGAGAGCAGCCCACCCCCATTAAAACTCTAATCTAGGAAAGTACATTTTGACCTTGCCAACCAAAACCAAGTGTGCTAAAATTTTGCCTGTTTCCACCCCAGATATAGGCATAAACCAGAGATTGACCCCTGTCTATGGGGGTTACATTTGTTCTATCAATATATAAGGGCTGTATGCGCTGTCCGTACTGCAAGCACGACGAGTCGAAAGTGATTGACACCAGCCATGATGCACGCGGGGGTGTCCGCCGCCGAAGGGAGTGCGAGAACTGCGGGCAGCGATTCAGCACCTACGAACGGCCTATACTGGCAACACCTTTGATTATCAAGCAAGATGGCACACGTGAAGAATTTGACCGTGAGAAATTGATCCGTGGTATCCGCATTTCCTGCGCCAAACGACCGGTTTCGGCAGCAGATATCGACCGTCTGGTTGGAGAGATCGAGTCGGCGCTGCAGGCGATGGGACGAGCGGAGGTTTCCTCACGTGTCGTGGGGGACATGGTCATCGCCGGTCTGAAAGGATTGGACCAGATAGCCTATATTCGCTATGCTATTGTCTATCTGGGTCTGGATGATCTGAAGTCTATCCGCAGCGAAATCGACCGCCTTCTCGAAGGCTGATCCGTATAGGCGCCCCGCCGAAAAAGGGGAATTGACCTACCGGAATTTGAGAACGTATGATCTTCTTACAGGAGATGTTTACATGTATCGAGAGTCCCCACCCAAAGAACAAGAGCACGGCCTTTTACCTACCCCGCCGCTGCCAGAAGATCTCCGTGAAGTTGATTTAACCGAAAATGCACGCACTGTGCTGACTCGCCGTTATGTGCGACGGAGCAAAGAAGGTCACCCGGCGGAGACGGTGGAAGAGATGTTCTGGAGGGTGGCGTACCATGTCGCTAAAGTAGAGGAGACATGGGGCAATGATGTCACATCACGCGCCCGCGAGTATTATCACCTGCTGACGACCAAGTGCTTTTTCCCCAACTCACCGACCTTCACCGGAGCAGGCACACCCCTGGGACAGCTCGCTGCCTGCTTCGTACTGCCGATTACCGACGATATGGGGCGCGATTCCGCCGGTATTTTCCAAACCTTGAGAGATGCTGCCTTGATCCAACAAACCGGCGGCGGCAACGGCTTTTCATTCTCGCGCCTGCGCCCAAAGGCGGCCCTGGTCAAGTCATCTGCAGGGCAGGCTACCGGTCCGGTTGGATTCCTGCGCGTCTATGACAAAGCCTTTGGGGAGATTGCGCAGGGCGGTACCCGGCGGGGCGCCAATATGGCGGTGCTGCGTGTTGATCACCCGGATGTGGAGGATTTCATCACCTGCAAGACCGATGAGAATGCGATCACCAATTTCAATATCTCGGTTGGGATCACTGATGCCTTCATGGAAGCCGTGCGCAATGACGAGCTGTGGGATCTGCGCTTCCCAGATGTGAGCGCCCGGGAGTACCACGAATTCCATGGAACGCTGGAGCAGGCAGAAGCGGCGGGAGTGCCGATTAAGGTGTTTAAAAGCGTGCCGGCGCGCCAGCTTTTCGATAAGATCATCACCCAGGCGCACCACAACGGCGAGCCAGGTGTGCTCTTCCTGGATGCATCCAACCGCTCTAACCCGGTGCCGCACCTGTATCAATTGGAAGCAACAAATCCTTGTGTTACAGGTGAAACCTTGGTGGCAACACCCACTGGCTGGCGGCGGGCCGATACCGTACAAGAGGGGGATGAGATTTGCACGGTATTGGGTACAGGTCGGGTCGCGACGGTAGACATCAACTACCAGATGCCGGTTTATGATCTTCACCTTTCTGATGGGGCGGCGGTTCGTGTGACAGGATCGCATCAATTTCATGTACGTAAATCACGCACGAAGTTTTTCGAACCACGTTCATTGAATGAAATGCAGGTCGGGGACTGGGTGCGAGTTTATAAGGCATCCATGCCAGATAATCGAGTTCCGGCAACAACAACCGGTTTATCCGATCGTAACTATGGTTTACTTGTTGGTGTACTTGTTGGAGATGGTTGCTATACCCCACACGCCCTTTCAAAGAATGTTGTCCGGATCAGTACCCACGCCGATGATGAAGAATGGAATGCTATTCTGCGAGAATCCTTCGCCAGGGTTGGTGTTGAAAAGATGTACTCATATGTGAATAAAGGTAGCCGTTCCATGATGATAGACCCTAAACCAGGGCGTCTAATCGCAGATTGGGTCAGATCCTTGCCATTAGAACCAGCACGTGGACCTGAAAAACGCCTACCCGATGTCTACGTAAACAGTAACCGAGAATTTCTTACAGGGTTGTTGGATGGTTTATTTTCAACGGACGGAAGTGTGGATTTGCAGAGTAACCACCCCTTATTGCGGTTCCATACATCTAGTCTCGAGTTAGCTCAGCAAGTGCGCCGCATCTTATTGATGTTTGGTATCTATGCCCGTATTTCCACGTCAGTGCGTAAGCGACACGATATCAATGATCGTACTCTCCGGTATGACCGGCCAAAATATGACGTCACAATCTCCGGAGACAGCCTCGGTCGTTTCTTCGAGCAAGTGAATCTCAGCCATCCCGGAAAACGCATGCGTCTGGAAGAAGCAGCCCTGCATTCTAACTTTACCGGAGGTAACTGGGCTGCAAAAGTAGTCAAGATCGAGCCAGCTGGTGTGGCAACTGTGTATGATTTATATGAACCGAGAAGCGATACTTGGATTACTGAAGGTTTCGTTTCCAGGGGATGCGGCGAACAGTGGCTCGGGCCTTACGAGAACTGCTGCTTGGGCTCGGTCAACCTTGCCGAGCACAGCGCCCCGGACGGCAAGGTGGATTGGGAGAAGCTGCGGCAGAGTGTAGAGCTCTCCACGATTTTCCTGGACGACGTGGTGGAAGCCAATGCCTATGTCCCTGCGGTTCCCCAGCTCAAGGAAGCTGCCCACCGCGCCAGGCGCATCGGCCTTGGGATCATGGGCCTGGGCGACCTGATGTATCATGCTGGGATCCGCTATGGGTCAGAAGAAGGACAGGAATTCAGCGCTCAGGTGATGGAGTTCGTGCGCTACCATGCCATGCGCACCAGCATCGCCCTGGCTGAGGCGCGTGGACCCTTCCAGGCAATCAAGGATAGCATTTACGACCCCGAGCATATCACCTGGCAGCCGCCCCAGCCGCTGCAGCCATACCAGCGCAACTTCAGAAGGCCGGTCCTGGATTGGAATGCAATCGTGGATGGCATCCGGCGCCACGGCATTCGCAATGCTGCGCAGACGACCGTCGCGCCGACCGGCACCATCGCCACGGTAGCCGGATGCGAGGGCTATGGCTGTGAGCCGGTCTTCGCCCTGGCTTATATTCGCCATGTGAATGACAACGGCAGCGATCTCCAGCTCACTTATACCAGCCCGGCATTCGAGAATGCCCTGGTAGAGGCCGGTCTGGATCAAGAATCGCGCCAGAGGATCGTTGAGGAAGTTCTGGAGGTGGGTACCTGCCAGGGGTTGGCAGAGGTCCCGGAGCGGATCCAGCACACCTTCGTCGTCTCCGGCGATACCAGCGCCGAGGAGCACGTACGCATGCAGGCGGCTCTACAGGCCTTCGTGGATAACAGCCTGAGCAAGACGGTAAACTTTCCGGCTGATGCTACCGAGGAAGAGGTTGCCACCGCTTATATGCTGGCTTGGGAGCTGGGATGCAAGGGGATCACCGTCTATGTGACCGGCTCGCGCCAGAAAGTGGTGCTGGAGACCAAGGCGACTGCCCGGCAGAAGCAGGCTGGCAGCGAGTTCCCTGCCCCCGAAGCTACTCCCATCCCGGCGGCGCCTGCGGTCCAGCAGCCAGAGCAGCTGGCGATGTGGCATGATAAGAAAAAACCGCGCCCCAAGAGCCTGCGCGGCTTCACCTATACGATCAGCACCCCGTTGGGCAAGGCATTCGTCACGATCAACGAGAACGGTGGAAACCAGCCTTTCGAGGTCTTTATTAATACTGCGAAAGCCGGCTCGGATACGGCTGCTGTCTCAGAAGCCATCGGGCGTCTGATTTCCTATATCCTGCGCCTGGGCTCGCCAATCCCACCGCGCGAGCGCCTGAAAGAGGTCTGGAGGCAGCTCTCCGGCATCGGCGGCGGGCGCTCACTGGGCTTTGGTCCCAACCGGGTGCGCTCCCTGCCGGATGGCGTAGCCCAGGTGGTGGCGAACTACCTGGACGAGACAGATCCTGACGCCCAGGATGCCATGGAAGAGGACGAAGAACCGGCATTGGGGAACAACGGGCACTACCTGCGCAGTGAATCTGCCCTTTCAGAGAGCGCCTCCCACGGCCTGCAGGTCGAGCAGGCACCGCTCAAGTTCGGCGACCTGTGCCCAGAGTGCGGGCAGGCAGCGGTTGTCAATGAAGAGGGCTGCCGCAAGTGCTATGCCTGCGGGTATAGTGAGTGCTAACGGTTCTGGTCGGCATACTTCCACCAGAGATACGTTGCGCTCATGCCCGCCAGACTGGTAAAAACCACGATCCAATAGCTAACCGGTGTCAGGGAGCTTTTTCCCTGCGCATATAACCCCGGCACGGCCCACGGAAAGTATTCACCGTACCCCACGACGACCACCAGGTTGGCCATGATCAGCGCGAGAATCGCCACTCCCATTGGCAACAGATAACCTCGCCCCATGCTGGCAAAGAGCGCGAATGGCAGAATCACCGCAATAACGAGACAGGCTGTAATCGCCACGAGGGCACTGCCTTGGAGAATCACGCCGATTGAGCCTCCCGGGAGTTGGATGAGCGCCCCCATGACAAGGCCGGCGATGAGAACAGCGATACTCATGGCCACAGACCAGATGGCTACCACAATAAATTTCGCTAGCAGTATGCTTGAGCGTTGAACCGGCACGGCCAGCATATCTTTCAGGGTGCCATCGGCAAATTCGCGGCCAAATACCCAGCT
>Ga0209253_10006518_pt1 | contig 10101 bp, 8 predicted proteins | sample FrelakmetBRP12BR_FD_187145 | JGI IMG/M metagenome (GOLD analysis project Ga0209253, IMG submission 187145) | Freshwater lake sediment microbial communities from the University of Notre Dame, USA, for methane emissions studies - BRP12 BR (SPAdes)... | ecosystem: Environmental > Aquatic >...
GAATTCAAGGGTCTCTGCACGGCCATGGGTAAGCCGGAACTGGCGAATGACTCCAGATTTCAAGATCATGCGACACGGCTTAAAGATGAAAACGCCCTGGCCATCCTCAAAATCATCGCCGACTGGGCAGTTACCAAATCAGCCGACCAGATCGAAAAGCTGGGCAAAAAACATGGTTTTGCCGCAAGCAGGCTTCATACCGCGAAGGATGAATTTGAAGATTCCCATCGCAGGGCTCGCGGCTTCATCAAAGAGATTGACGACCCCATGTACGGAAAGTACGTGGATCATGAGTTTCCTGTGATGATGTCCAAAACACCACCGAAACACCGCTGGAGTGTAAGGCCTGTCGGTTTTGATAACGATTACATCATGACCAAGATTCTGGGGCGGAGCCAGACACAGCTCAACGAGCTCTATGCTCACGGGGTTTTGGGAAAATGGAAGGACCAGCAGGGACGCAGGCCGCCCTCAGACTGGGACGGTCAATCCGGTGCGATATTAAGGAGGTGATATGCCATGACAGATTATAAGAGAGCAAAATGGGCGGACTGGGCTGACCACGTCAGGTCATTGGATGATCCGGCAAAGACCTTCGAGAAACCGGAAGCCCTGGATGACCTCGTGGTAATCGATATTAGTTCACGGAGCATGGCAGGATGTTACTGCTCCTCATTGCTCGCCGAACTCGGCGCAGAAACGATTCGCGTTGAGCCTCCGGGAGGCGATCTGGTCAGAACCTATTCCCCGAACGGGATTATGGTGAAAGATACCGGCCTTGCCTATCTCCAGGAAGGGCGAAACAAGTACCACATTACGCTGAACATAGAGACAAAAGAAGGAAAGGATATACTTAAATCCCTGGTAGGCCAGGCGGACATCCTGATTGAGACCTATCCGGCAGGAACGATGGATAAGTGGGGAATCGGCTATGAGGTACTCTCAGAAATCAATCCCCGCCTTATCTTTACATCAATTTCCACCTTCGGCCAGTTCGGCCCGGAGAGTTCACGAAAACAGTATGACTATGATAATGTTTCCCAGGCCCGCTCCAGCATACAGTATGCGACGGGAGAAGTGCTGCCCGAAGGGAAAACCGTAGAGGAAATGCCATATGCCATTCCCACAAAAGCGGGACCGTGGATTGCATGGTCTGTCTCCGGTACCTTCGCGGCTATGGGAATTCTCGCGGCCCTCTATTATCGAGACATCACCGGCGAGGGACAGGCCATCGATGTGGCCACACCGGAGGCCTATGGTCGCCTGAATGATTACCAGCTCATGTGGTACGGCGAAGCCGGCGTCGTCAATGAACGCTTTGGAAACCTTGATACGGCTTTATGGCTCTATGGTTTCTATCCCACCAGGGATGGCGGTGTGTTCCTTGGCGGCCTCCGTTTAGAGATGTGGAAGGCCTTTGTGGATATGATGGGGAAATACGATGAGTGGAAAGCTGAGGAATGGACAACCCTGGCGCCTTTCATGAAAAAAGACTGGCAGCTCAAATACCAGTCCATGATTAATCCATTAACGTCACAACACACAAGCGAGGAACTCACAAAAAAATCGGTCGAATATGCCAAGAGCGGTCGGTTGGCGCCCATCACTCCCGTCGTGGCAGAAATCATGTCGCCCTGGAAAGCGATGCACGATGAGAACTGGCTTGATCGTGGTATGTTCACACCGGTTCAAGATCCTGTTTACGGTTCTGTGCTGTGTGCCCAGGCGCAATGGAAGGCAACAGAAACGCCCCCCCGTACGAAGTGGGTATGCCGACCCGTGGGTTACGATAACGGATTTATCTACCTCAAGTATCTCGGCTATGGACCAGTAACACTGAAAGAGCTGGAAAACAATGGGATTATCTAACATGACACATCCCAAATTGGTGGAAGCAATGAGCCACCCGGATTTTTACCCACATCAGCCGGAACAGGTTGAATTGATCCAGACGCACATCTCCTATATTTTCATTGCCGGGAACTATGTGTATAAGGTTAAAAAACCTGTTGACTTCGGATTTTTGGATTTCACCACCCTTGATAAAAGAAAGTTTTATTGCCGGGAAGAGCTTAGACTGAACAGAAGGCTTGCCCCGACTGTGTATCTTGAGATTGTGGAAATCGGTGAGGATGCGGGTGGCAACATCGCGTTAGGAGTAACAGATCGGATTGTGGAATATGCCGTGAAGATGGTCAAAATTCCCCAGAGCGGAATGCTGAAGATCCTGCTCCAGCAGGGAAAAGTTGATCGTTCCATCATGAATGTTATTGCCAGAAAACTTGTTCACTTCCATAGGGACGCGGTAACAGGCGGCGCCATCGATGAGATCGGAGGTGTCGAAACAATTCGCCGGAACCATGATGAGAATTTCGCGCAGACAGAACATTACATAAATATTACCATTCCTGAGCGCCAGTGCCATTTTGTGAAAGCATACATATACAGTTTCATTGATGAGCATCACGATTTGCTTACCGGAAGGGTTGCGGATCACAGAATCAGAGACTGCCACGGAGATCTGCACCTGGAGCATATCTGCATAATGGACTCCGGAGACGTTCCCCATAATGAGTATAATCCGGACGACATTGTCATATTCGATTGCATCGAATTCAACGAGAGATTCCGGTACGAAGATGTCGCCGCTGAAGTGGCCTTCTTGGCCATGGATCTCGATTACAACGGCTACCCGGAGTATGCGGATACTTTTGTAGATGCCTACATCAAACATTCCGGTGATTGTGAAATCGGAAGAATCCTTAATTTTTACAAATGTTACTATGCCTACGTAAGAGGCAAAGTGGTGGGTTTCAGAATTCATGACAACTCCATCAGGCTGGAAGAGCGGGAGGAAGCGGCACACACAGCATCCAGATATTTCGATCTGGCCTATACGTACGCAGCAAGACCGGAAAAGCCAACGTTGATCCTCATGGCTGGACTCATGGGAACAGGCAAAAGTGTCCGGGCTCAATTCATCGCCCCCCGCTTAGGGGCCGATATCATTCAGACCGATGTGCTGCGCAAAGAAGTCCTCAATATTGTACCCACCGAACAACATTATGAAGATTTCGGTAAGGGAATTTACGGAGACGAGTTCACACGAAAGACTTACGACAGAGCACTTACGTTCGCGTCAGAAAAACTGAGAGAAGGCAAATCGGTCATAATCGATGCCTCATATAAAAATCGCAGGAATCGTCAGGAAGCATCAGAGACCGCAAAAAACCTTCAGGCAGATTTTTTCGTCATTGAGTGCATTTGTCCGGATGATCTAATCAGGAAACGGCTCGATGCAAGGATGTCCAATAAGAAGGAAGCGTCCGATGGGCGATGGGAAATTTATCAGGCACAGAAAGAATCCTTCGAAGAAATTAATGAAATTCCCGACGGCTCGCACATTGTTCTCGACACTTCTCTGACGCCGGAGGAATGTACATATCAGGCTCTTCAGAAAATGAAGGATTTTACATTACATCATCCAACACTTCTCGGATCTTCTGTGATAAAGACATCACAGTAAAAGGTTTCTGGATGAAGGCATAACAACCCTTTTCCATAATCTTGACCGCCTGACCGCTTAAGCTGTATCCGCTGGAGAGAATTACCTTCACATCGGGATTGATTTCCTTGAGATGGTCAAAGGTCTCACCGCCACCTATCTCCGGCATAATCATGTCCAGGATGACAAGAGCTATCTTTTCCCACGTGGCCTTATATATTTCAATGGCCTCACGGCCGCTCCTGGCGGCAAGAACGTTATAGCCAAGACTTTCCAAAATTTCCCCGGTAACCGCAGCAATCACTTCTTCGTCATCAACTAAAAGAATGGTCTCATGTCCCTTCAGGATGCTTTCCGGAACTTTTCTCTCCTGCGTCACCTTTTTTTCTGAGGCGGGGAGATAGATAGTGAAAGTGGTTCCATGCCCCCTTTCACTATACACATTAATAATCCCTTGATGACCCTTGATAATGCCATAGACCGTCGCCAGACCGAGGCCTGTGCCTCTGCCCATCTTTTTCGTGGTAAAGAAGGGCTCAAAAATCCTCTGCTGCGTCTTTTCATCCATGCCGATACCGCTATCCGTTACAGATATCTTCACGTACCTTCCGGGAACCACAGAAAAGTGCTTCATGTAGTTTTCATCCAGAATGATATTATCAGTCTCCAGATAAAGATCTCCGCCTTTCAACATGGCTTGCCAGGCATTGACATAAAGATTCAAAAGCACCTGTTCAATCTGCCCCTGGTCCACTTCCACAGGCCAGAGATCTTCCCTCAATTTCTCATGGATCAATATTTCCTTCTTCGTCCTTCCGAACATATTTGAGGTGCTTTTAATCAAGGCATTTAAGTCCGTGGGTGTGATCTCATATCTACCCCCCCGGGCAAATCCCAGGAGTTGTGCCGTAAGATCTGCCCCACTTTCCACCTGTTCTTCAATTCTTTTGAGCTTATTATAATTGGGGTGGTTTCCATCAGTCGTTAAAAGCATTAAAGAGGTATATCCCTGTATACCCATGAGGAGGTTGTTAAAATCATGGGCAATACCGCCTGCCAGCGTACCAACTGCTTCCATCTTCTGGGCTTGGAGGAGCACCTTCTCCAGTTTTTCTTTTTCCTCCTCGGCGCTTTTGCGGTCGGTAATATCGTGGTTAGTGCCCCGATATCCGATTGCTCTTCCTTCTTCATCGAGCAACGGCACACCGGTAGATTCCACGAAAACCTGGTGCCCATCACGATGAACCCTTCTATTGACGACGCGGAAAAAGAAATCCTTCCGATCAAAAAACCCTTTGAACGTATGTCTAAGCAGTTCTTTCTCTTCCGGAACATAAAAATCGTAGTAATGTTTCCCGATTATTTCTTCAGGCTCGTAACCAAGGATGTGCTTCACCGCCATGCTCGAATAGGTGTACAGCCCGTCCCTGTCTGTCTCCCAGATCCAATCCTGGGAACTTTGCGCCACCTGCTCAAAACGCTCCTCAGACCTGCGCATGACCTCTGCAGATTTGATGGTTTGATACATCATAGCAAATGGTATTGTAATGAGAAGACACACGATTAGTGTTAAAATTACACCGACTGACTTATATATTGTGACCCTGTCCGTCTTGGTCATGAGCACCAAAGACCATCCCTCAGGATTAATAACTTTACGTGAAGTAAGGTATGTATTCCCGCGCAGGAGCACTTCCGTCCTGTCCTTCGCCTCGTTCTGCATGACCGCATCAAAAGGCCTTTCACCGAACTGCTTTGACGTGAGCAACTCTTTCTCGGTCGCCTGAGCTACGGGCCATAAACTCTTCATAACCAACTCTGGATCGCTGGAGAGGAAAATAATACCGTGTTGATTTACAAAAAAGCAGTAGGCGTAATTCCTTAATTGAAGCTCCATCCCGTCGAGATCTCTTTTCATCACAACAACGCCGATGATTGCGCCCTCATAATCCCCTACGGGAAAACTCGCGTAAAAGCCCCTCTTCAACGAAGTAATGCCGAGGGCAAAGTAACGGCTGGGATTGCCGGTTACTGCCTGGGTAAAATAAGGACGAAACTGGTAGGATTTTCCGACGAAGCTGTCCGGATCGTTGCGGTTGGAAGAGGCGATGGTAATGCCATGAACATCCATGAGATAACTGACGGAGACATCCAAGGCTGAATTATATCTGTCTAACGCTGAGTTTGCATGTGCGATATCCTCACCCTCGCGGGAAATCAACGCCGAGATGATCCAGGGAGACCCTGCCATAGCTTTGACAGCTCCTTCAATCGTTTTCAGCTCATCAGTAAGGTGCGTGGTCAGGAGTAATGTTGTCGCTTCATTTTCTTCAAGGATCTCGCGCCTGGCCCTGTCGCCTAAATAACCCGTTACAAACCATCCGGCAATAACAACAGCAACAAGAAGAACCAGGTGGACTGCCATCCACCGATAATGTGGACGCCTCCTTTTGTGAGACATGAGGCGCATTATTTTTTGTTCCTTTTCGCTTCTTCCTCGGCAAGCCGTTTCTTTGTTACACTGATAAAGTAATTCACCTTGTAATCCAGACCAAGGTTTGCATAATTCCTCATGACTGTTTCAAACCTCTTCAGAGCGGCTTTATACTGCTTTCGCTTGAAATAGAAATGCCCTACGTAAAATTCCTGCTCTCCTAAATTCTGTTTGCACTCTCTTACCATCTTCTCCGCCATTAAAGAAAACTTACTCGTGGGAAACCGGGCAATCAGTCTCTCGAATTCTTTTATGGCTTTCATTGTCTCGGTTTGATCACGGTCAATGCTGTACATCTGCTTGTAGTGACACATTCCAAGCTGATATATGGCGTAGGGGACATTTTCATTCGTCGGATGGAGGTTTACAAAATCATTATACGCTATTTCAGCTTCACCGTAATTTTCGTCACTGTATTGAGAATCCGCAATACCCATTTCCGCGATAATGGCGAGATTGTGCAGAGGAAACTCATCTCTCAGTCTTTGAAAATGTTCAATTGCCTTCTTATACCAACCATCCTGATATGCCTCATATCCTTGCTGGTAAATTATCTCAGGAGTCCTTTTCGCCTTATCTGTACGCTCCCATAAGTGTTGCCACCAGCCACATCCGGACAGTGAAAATATGGCAAAAACAACAAAAATGAATCCTGATTTTCGCCCACGCATTCCTTTGGCCATTGATTACAGACCTTTTTTGATTAAGTCCTCAAGACGATCCTTCGGCACGAGACCTACGAGTTTCTCCAAAATACTCCCCCCTTTAAACAGAACAAGAGTCGGAATGCTCATCACACCATACACAGTCGCCGTTTTAGGGTTTTCATCAATATTGATCTTTGCAACTTTGACACGGTCTCTGTATGCTGCCGCTAATTCTTCCACCATTGGACCGATTGCCCTGCAGGGACCGCACCAGGGTGCCCAGAAATCGACGAGGACAGGTTTTTCCGATTTAAGAACCTCCTCATCAAAATTGCTGTCCGTCAAGTGAATCAAGGATTCCTCGTTCGCCATACATAATCCTCCTTCCCGCTATTATATGGTGCTATATGGCATAGAGAAATAAACAATGTCAAACGCTATTTAACAATGACCCTGTTCTTTTGACAGACGCACTCGAATCTGATATAAGAACACTTACCAATTACAGGAGTCTTAAGGGATCATCTCATGGAACCTCTGGGCATCATATCAGGAATAATTCTTCTGCAGGACAAGGGTGTTTTAGGCAATCTTGTAGAAAAGGAAATAGCAACTGAATTTGGTAAGGCATTTGTTTTTCATTCCGATTCCATTGCCTTTATACCACGGCACGGCAAGGACCCTAAGAATCACATCCTCCCCCATCTCATCAATAATCAGGCCAATCTCAAGGCATTGAAGGATATTGGTGTTAAAGAAGTCATCAGCGTCAACTCCACCGGATCCCTGAAGAAAAAATTTAAACCGGGAACGATTGTGGTCCCAGATGACTTCATCATGTTCCCCGGAACACCAACCACGCTTTCTACAAAAGCCGTCCACATTACTCCAAAGCTAAGTGATGAAGTTCGGAAAAAATGGATTGAGGCGGCCCATGAGTGCGGAATCAAAGTTGCAGACGGTGGGGTATACTGGCAAACCACAGGCCCCCGGCTGGAGACCAAGGCGGAAATCATGATGATGTCCCGATTTGCCGATCTTGTCGGGATGACCATGGCGAGCGAAGCGGTCATTGCCCAGGAGGTGGGCTTACACTATGCGGCTCTCTGTTCCGTTGATAACTACGGACACGGACTGGGGGAAAAAGAATTGACTATCGAGGAAATACTCCAGCATGCCCGGAGAAACACAGATGTCATTATAAAAATTGTCAGACGCTACATTGAAAGGAGAAAGGGATGAAATTTTCCATAAAAGGAGATGCGGGGGAAACAAGTTTGTTGGGGGGGCAAAGAGTTCCAAAATACGACGCGAGACCGGAAACCTATGGAACCTTAGACGAGGCGAGTTCTGCTCTCGGGGTGGCCAGAGCTGCAACAAAAAATCAGAAGATTAAAGGTATTATCCTCAGCGTTCAGAAAGACCTCCTCACCATGGGGGCCGAGCTTTCCAGCCTGCCTGAAGATATTCAAAAGCTTACCCGCAGAATTCAGGGAAAAGATGTGGCGCGTATAGAAATAATAATTGACGATCTTCAGGAAAATATCACATTAAAAAACGAATTTATCTACCCGGGGGAAACAGTTATATCAGCCCAGATCGATGTGGGGAGGACAATCATAAGAAGGGCTGAAAGAAGAGCCGCCGGGCTTAAAGATGAAGGTCTTCTCCACAATGCCGACATTCATAAATATCTCAACAGACTAGCGGATATGCTCTTTGTGCTCGCGCGCTACGAAGAGCAAAAGGGGTAACGTCAGAACGCCCCCAACTGACATGGCTTAACTTTTATTTTTAAAGCCTCGCAGGCGGCTGAAACCTCCATTTTGGGAATGCCGGATTTTGCCGCAATATTCCAGGCAGCCGCGCAGGGGAGACGGTCATTCACCAGGGTTTCCCGAATAGACCTTTCCAATGATCCGGGAACACTGTCCGCAGGATTTACAATCATCTTCTCAGGACTATAACCAAATAGTCCCAACTGACATTTGCTGATCCGAATTTCCATCAGATCAACAGCAACTCCGACATCCTGCATCGTCACCTCTAACGTGCCGGCAATTATCTCGGCATCAGCACACGTAATTATTCCATCGATAGTTTTTTTCTCTATGGCCCGGGCAATTTGTTCATTGATTTTAACATCGGATGGATGTTTCGCTTTATAATTTCCTGCATCACTATGAGTCATCGTATATTTTCAACCTCCTGCTTATATTTATTCTTTTCTGTTATCGATTACCCTGAGGGCTTTCCCCTCGGTGCTGGGGAGGCTTCCCGGCCCGACAAGTTCCACTTTCGGCGTAACCAAAATGTCTGCCCTCAGCTCATCAACAATTCTTTTTCTCAAACTCTCTCGCTTTTTTACATCACCTGCAAAAAACTCATTCTGCACTTCGGCTTTGACAATCATTATGTCATCATACCCTTCCCTTTCCAGGATGATGACAAAGTTCGTCCCCACACCGGGTATCTCCATCAATTTCTTTTCGATCTGGATGGGAAAGATATTGACTCCCTTGACAATCATCATATCATCGGTTCTCCCTTTGATACGATCGATCCTCCTGTGCGTTCTCCCGCATGCACACTGACCGGGAATAATACGGGTCAGGTCCTTTGTGCGGTATCTGAGAATGGGCATCCCCTCTCTCATCAGCGTTGTCAGGACGAGTTCACCCTCTTCACCTTCAGACACAGGCTTCAGCGTATTCGGATCGATGATTTCCACGAAATAATGATCCTCCCAGATATGCATCCCATTTTGATAAGGGCACTCAAAAGATACCCCCGGCCCGTTCATCTCTGAAAGCCCGTAGGAATTAAACGCCTTTATGCCGTAAATGTCCTCGATTTTTCTTCTCATCCTTTCTGAATGAGGTTCAGCGCCGATAAAAGCGATCCTGAGCTTAGTGTCTTTCCGGGGATCTATCTTTAATTCTTCAAAAACCCGGGAGAGATGCAGGGCATAACTCGGAATGATATGGATGACCGTCGTTTCGAAATCGCGCATAAGTTGAATCTGCCGCTTACTGTTGCCCGCCCCTGCCGGTATGACCAGAGCCCCTACTTTTTCGGCGGCATAGTGAAAGCCAAGCCCTCCCGTAAAAAGGCCATATGACATCATGTTCTGAAACACGTCCCCTTTTCTTATGCCCGCCATATATATAGAGCGGGCCAGGACATTTGTCCACCTTTCAATATCTTTTGCGGTATGGAATATCACCGTGGCTCTTCCCGTCGTTCCGGAAGAGGCGTGCATACGGATCAACGTATCCTTCGGAACAGCAAGAAGTCCGTACGGCCAGCTCTCCCGTAAATCGTCTTTCGTAGTAAAAGGAATGTTCTTGATACTATCCAAAGAGCCTATTCCGTCTGCATCAAGACCAATATCAAGAAATAGCTTGTGATAGTAGGGCGATTTTCGCGCGATCTTCACTATCTCCTTGAATCTT
>Ga0209253_10006519_pt1 | contig 10100 bp, 7 predicted proteins | sample FrelakmetBRP12BR_FD_187145 | JGI IMG/M metagenome (GOLD analysis project Ga0209253, IMG submission 187145) | Freshwater lake sediment microbial communities from the University of Notre Dame, USA, for methane emissions studies - BRP12 BR (SPAdes)... | ecosystem: Environmental > Aquatic >...
CTAAGTGCTTGATTTTATCTGGAGCCGGCGCTCGGACTTGAACCGAGGACCTGCTGATTACGAATCAGCTGCTCTACCACTGAGCTACGCCGGCCCATTTCGCATAATTTTAAGGAAATTATTCTACCATGATACCGGAAGGATGCCAAGCCTCTTTATAAATAGGAAAAGAAAGCCCTCTTGATAAATTCAAAGTTTCTTTTTACGTCCTGTTTCCCCTGGACAATTTCATTGTGCCCGGGAAGGAGGTATTCCACATCAAGCGCCGACAGCAGCTCAATGCTCTGCTTCATCGCCTCTCCGCTGCAGCCGGGAAAGTCAGTCCTGCCGATGCTCTGGCTGAAGACCACGTCACCTGAAACGAGCGCCTTCTGCTCCGGCCAGTAGAGACAAATCGAGCCGGGAGAGTGGCCGGGCGTGAGCAGAACCTCAAGCTCTATATCATTGAGCTTGAAGGGACCCTCGGTAAGGCTGATGTCAATCTGGCCGCTGGGCTCCTCCAGGCCGAACATCCTGAAAAAGTCCTTTCCGGTTGACCTGAGAAATTTATCTTCCTCTTCAGAGAGCGCTATTTTAATAGAGCGCTCCAGAAAATAGGCATTGCCGTCCAGATGATCGGGGTGTCCGTGGGTATTGATGACCAGGCTGACAGCATCCTGCTTGATGCCGTCCTGCTCAACCGATATGAGCAGCGCCGGCACATAGCGCTTGAGCCCGGGGTCAATCAGGATAACGGTCTCATTTTTTTTCAGTATATAGCTGTTGCAGTTGTTCTCCCACATATTGGTCCATGGGTAGCAGTAGATTCCGTCGTTTAGCTTCATCGGTCCTCTCCTTTTTTTAAACCAGTACACAGAGGAATATTTATTTCAAAACAGAGTTAAAAAAGAAACAAACTATTCTTCATTGTTCACCTGGGAACGCTTAGTGATTATCGTGTCGCAGCTTTTTTATCTTTTCGTTTATCTTAAGGATTACATGTAAGAAAGAGTACACAGAGAATTTCTCTGCGGACCCGGTGCTTTTAATTTTACCGTAGGGATAAACTGGTAATTGTGATAAAAGGTCTTGGAATGATTTACCTTATCGAGTTAAAAAGTGCAAGAGTGAAATCAGCTCTATCAACCAGGCGCACCGTATGCGTTTTTCAAAAACAGATACCGTTACCCTTGAGGAAATTTTTAGTGAACAGGGACTGTTAGCTGCAGCCCTGCCGCAGTTTGAACTGCGTCCCGGCCAGCTTAACTTTGCCCGTGCCGTACAGCAGGCAATAGAGCGCCGGCATTTTCTGCTCGCGGAGGCAGGCACTGGAACAGGAAAGACCCTTGCCTATCTTATCCCGGCACTGCTGAGCAGAAAGAAAGTGGTGGTGTCCACCGGCACCAAAACGCTTCAGGAACAGGTGTTCTATAAAGATATCCGGTTTCTGAAAGATCTGCTCCCGGTCGCGTTCACTGCCGCGCTCATGAAGGGCAAAGCAAACTATCTCTGCCTGCGAAAGTTCAGGCAGTTTCAGAAACAGCCGCTGTTTGATTTCGTGGACGAGGCAAAATTCTTTGAGCAGATAGCAGCATGGGCGCATACGACGACGACCGGTGACCGCGCTGAAATCAGCGGCCTTCCTGATGCCTGTCCGCCGTGGGACCGGATAGCGTCACACCGGGATACCTGCTCGGGCCCGAAATGCCCGCTGTACAAGGAGTGCTTTGTCACGCTGATGCGGCAGCGTGCGGCCAAAGCTGACATCATTGTGGTCAACCATCACCTGTTCATGACTGATGTCATTATCCGCAGCGCCGGCTTCGGCGAGATAGTGCCTGAATATGACGTCATCATTTTTGATGAAGCCCACCAGCTCGAAGCAGTTGCTACCCAGCACCTGGGGCTCACCGTTTCCCATTACCGCATTGAAGAGCTGGTCAGGGACACCCAGCGGGAGCTGGCCTCTGCCGGAGCAGAGATAGCTAAGTCGCTCGCTAAATTCATGACCGTGCTGCTGGCATGCTCGCAGGAATTCTTCAACCGTTTCTGCCGGGGGCTCGAGAGTTATAGAATACGCGAAGAGCATCTTGCACCACCGGTATGGGATGCGTGTGAGACCTTGAAAGACAACCTGGGCATCCTGGGCAGCCGCATTGACAGCCTGCCGAAGAAGACCGATGAGCTTGAAACCTGCCGCTCCCGGGCGCAGCTCATCATTGGGGAGCTGGCAGCAGTTCTCGAGCAGAAAAATCCGGCGCGCGTTTCCTGGTGTGAAATTCGCGGCAGGGCCGTGTTCCTTCACTCCTCTCCGGTTGAGGTGGGGGCGGAATTTGAGCAGCTGATCTACCCGTACGTTAACACCGTGATATGTACCTCTGCCACGCTTTCCACGGGAGGGAACTTCTCTTATTTTAAGCGGCGGCTGGGCCTGGACCGGATAGCACCGCCGGAGGAGATCATAGAGCCGTCCCATTTTGATTTTTCCTCCCAGGCGCTCCTCTACCTGCCGGATACCATCCCGGCCCCGGACAGCGCCGAGTTTATTGCCCGCGCTGCCGGTCACGTGGAGACCCTGGTAACCCTCAGCAGAGGACGGGCATTTGTTCTATTTACCAGCTACCGGAACATGGAAGAGGCTTTTGCGCTGCTTCAGGAGCGGCTGCCCTTTACCGTGCTGCTGCAGGGAACAAAACCGCGTTCAGAGCTGCTGCTGCAGTTTAAAGAGGATCTGTCGTCGGTGCTGTTTGCCACCAGCAGCTTCTGGGAAGGGGTGGACGTGGTGGGAGAAGCGCTCTCCTGCGTGATTATCGATAAGCTGCCCTTTGCCTCACCAAATGATCCCCTGGTTGAGGCGCGCATTGAGAGACTTACCGCGGCAGGGGAAAACCCTTTCTTGAGCTATCAGGTGCCGCAGGCGATTATCGCCTTGCGCCAGGGGTTTGGCCGGCTCATCCGCAGCAGGAATGACCGGGGCATTCTCTGCATCCTGGACCGGCGCATCCATACCCGCAGTTATGGAAAGCTCTTTTTGCAGAGCCTCCCCCCCTGTCCGGTTACTAAAAGCATCGCTGCGGTGAAGCAGTTTATAGAGCAGGAAAACTGTGCCGCTGAATGCTGATGGCGGTATCAATGGAAACGGGCCGGCATCCGGCAGCGCATACAAAACTGCAGGACGTTCCCCAAAATTAAGGCATAGAAAACAGGCAAACGGCATGACCGCAGTTAAAGCATAGGATAGAGAAGTGGAGCATGAGCGCAGGGGGGGTTTTAACGCCACAACAATATTCTCAGTGGCTTGCGTCACGACCCCGGCGGCTTGCGTATCATACACGGGGCAGGCAGATTCCAGAGGCTTCGACGGAGGGGAATGCAATGGGGTCTGGCAGGAGAGAATTCGCAAGGCACCTAGCTGTTCCACGAAGATCAAGCGGTTGTGTTGTGGCTAAAAACCCCCCGTGCGCTCAACAATAATGAGAGCACTATAAATTTTGGGGAAAGTCCTTATACAAAACTGCTCTTGACCGTGAAGAAAAAATATTATATCAATTAGTTTATCTACCAGCAAATGATGTGATACAGCCTTTCAGAAAGAGAGAACCAGTTATGGTATTTAGTGCCGAAAAAGACCCCATCGAGATCCCCAATGTCCTGCCGCTTCTGCCGGTGCGGGATATCGTGGTCTACTCATATATGTTTCTGCCGCTCTTTGTGGGCAGGGAATCCTCCATCATGGCGGTAGACGAGGCGATGAAAAAGAACCGCCTGATACTGCTTGCCACCCAGAAAAACCCGGCTGAAGATAATCCCACACCCAATGACATCTATCCGGTGGGCACCGTGGCGATGATCATGCGCAAGCTGAAGCTCCCGGACAACCGCATCAAAATACTTATCCAGGGGCTGGTCAAGGCCCGCATCAAGAAGTACACCCAGGAATCGCCGGTATACATGGTCGAGATCGAGAAGATGATTGAACCGGTGTTCGGGGACGTAAGCGTTGAGATAGAGGCGCTGATGCGCAATGTCAAAGAGCAGTGTGAAAAGATTCTGTCCCTCAAAGGGCTGATATCGTCGGAGATACTGGAGATACTGGAAAATGTGAACGACCCGGGGAGGCTTGCGGACCTGGTCGCCTCCAACCTGAAGTTGAACATCGAGGAGTCACAGCGCATCCTTGAGATCGTTGATCCGGTGGTGCGGCTGAAAAAAGTGCATGAACATCTCACCAAAGAGCTTGAGCTCTCCACCATGCAGGCCAAAATCCAGTCTCAGGCCAAGGAGGAGATGTCCAAGACCCAGCGCGATTATTTTCTCCGCGAGCAGCTGCGCGCCATTAAGTCAGAGCTCGGGGACCTGGATGACAAGGCCCAGGAGATAAACGAGTTCTCGCAGAAGATTGAAAAGGCAAAGATGCCGCCTGATGCGGAAAAAGAGTCGCGCAAGCAGCTGAGCCGACTGGAGCAGATGCACCCTGATTCTGCTGAAGCATCCATTGTGCGCACCTATCTTGACTGGATGATTGACGTGCCCTGGAGCATTTCCACCAAAGATAATCTTGATATCAAAAAAGCCAAGCGCGTGCTTGATGAAGACCACTACGACCTGGACAAAGTGAAAGAGCGCATCCTGGAATACCTGTCGGTGAGGAAACTGAAAAAGAAGATGAAGGGGCCCATCCTCTGTTTTGTGGGACCTCCGGGGGTGGGAAAGACCTCGCTGGGCAAATCCATTGCCCGGGCGCTGGGGCGCAAGTTTGTGCGCATATCGCTCGGCGGCATCCGCGATGAAGCGGAAATCAGGGGCCACCGCCGCACCTACATTGGCGCGCTCCCCGGGAGAATTATACAGGGCCTTAAGCAGGCGGGAACCAACAACCCGATCTTCATGATGGATGAGATTGACAAGGTCGGTACTGATTTCCGCGGCGACCCTTCTGCAGCGCTGCTTGAAGTGCTTGACCCGGAACAGAATTTTGCGTTCAGCGACCATTATTTAAATATTGCCGTTGATCTCTCCAATGTCCTGTTCATCACCACCGCAAACCTGGCTGACCCGATTCTGCCGGCGCTGAAAGACCGCATGGAGACGATCGAGCTTTCGGGGTACACTGATGAAGAGAAGCTGAAAATCACCCGGCAGTTCATATTTCCGCGGCAGCTGGAGGAAAACGGTATCACGCCAAAGGACCTGGATATATCCGACGAGGCGATACTTGCGGTCATCAACCAGTACACGATGGAGGCCGGGCTGCGCAATCTGGAGCGGGAGATCGGCAGTATCTGCCGCAAAACCGCCCGCAGCATCGCCGAAGGCAAAACGGAAAAAACAAAAATTTCGCGCAGCAGCCTGCATAAATTCCTGGGTGCGCCCAAGCGCCTGCCCGAGGAGGGACAGGAGACCCATGAAGTGGGCATCGCAACCGGCCTTGCCTGGACGCAGGCCGGGGGAGATATTCTCTACATCGAGGCGACCATTTTGATCGGCAAGGGCGGTCTGGTCCTTACCGGATCGCTGGGCGACGTGATGAAAGAGTCCGCGCAAGCCGCCCTTTCCTACACGCGCTCCCGGGCAAAGAGTCTCGGCATCAATGCCAACTTTTTTGAAAAGCATGACATCCATGTTCATGTACCGGCCGGCGCCATACCCAAAGACGGGCCATCTGCCGGCGTAACCATGGCAGTGGCATTAATATCAGCGCTGACCAGGCTTCCGGTAAGCAAGGATGTGGCCATGACCGGCGAGATTACGCTGCGCGGCAGGGTGCTGCCGGTGGGAGGACTCAAGGAAAAGTCTCTTGCCGCCCTGCGCCAGAATATTAAAACCATTATCATCCCCGAGCGCAACCGCAAAGACCTTGAGGACATTCCCCAGACCATCCGCAACAAGGTCAACTATGTTTTTGCCCGTCACATGGATGATATACTCGACATAGCGCTGCTGAAAAAGAAACGCCCCACATTGAAAAAAAATCAGGACCAGCGTGGAGTTAAAAAAGCTAGGTGAGTTTGGCCTCATTGATAGAATTGCCCGTCTGGCCCCCGTCGCCCCCGCTGACATCCTCAAGGGTATTGGCGATGATGCAGCCGTCATCTCTATAGATAAAAGCAGGCGCCTGCTGTGCACCACCGATACCCTCGTCGAAGGCATCCATTTTGAAACCTCCTTTACCCCGCCCTATCTGCTGGGGAAAAAATGCCTGGCGGTAAACTTAAGTGATATTGCGGCCATGGGCGGCACGCCGCGCTGCTTTGTTGTTTCCCTGTCCATCCCGCCGGGCATTTCCTACGAGTTCATTAAAAAACTCTATGCCGGGATCTACGCGCAAGCGAAAAAATTTGGCGTCAGCCTGGTTGGCGGAGATACCACTGCTGCGCCTGATAAGCTGGTCATAACTATTGCCCTGCTGGGCATGGCCCGCAGCAGTGCGGTCGTCTATCGCCATGGTGCCCGCAGCGGAGATGCCATTTATGTGACCGGGTTTCTCGGCGACTCAGCGATGGGTCTTGCACTGCTCAAGGAACATAAGGCGGGGTCGCCAGGGAATTTTCTGCTCAAACAGCATCTTGACCCTGAGCCGCGGGTGGCGGAAGGAAAAGAAATAGCACGGCGCAAGGCTGCCAGCAGCATGATTGATGTCAGTGACGGCCTGCTTGCCGACCTGCGGCACATCCTTCAAGAGAGTGGTGTCGGCGCGCGGCTGTGGCTTGAGCAGCTGCCGCTCTCCCCCCGCTACCGGAAAAGCGCGCGGCCCAGTTCAGCCGATTACTATGCAGCGGCGCTGTGCGGCGGCGAAGACTATGAACTGCTGTTTACCGTGCCTCCGGAGAAAGAAAAAACCATTACCGCGCTGCGGAAAATGTTCAGTGTTCCGCTGACCCGGATCGGAGAAGTGACAGGAAACAGGGGCGAGCTGAAAATTCTTGATGAAAGCGGCCGGGAAGTTTCGTATAAAAAAGAGGGGTTTACGCACTTTTAAAAATAAGTGCGAGAGAAATTCATCAGCGGTTTATGCCATGCAGGAAACAGACATTAAAAAAGTTTTGCAGCAGGTACAGAACGGCAGGCTGACGGTTGATAAAGCGGTTGAGCGCCTGCGCGACCTGCCGTTTGAAGACCTCGGGTTTGCCCACATAGACCATCACCGGCCGCTGCGGCAGGGATTTCCCGAGGTGATCTGGGGTGAAGGTAAATCAGCCGGGCAGATTACAGCGATTATAAAAAACATGTATGCAAAAAAATACCCGATCCTTGCTACCCGCATTGATCCAAAGAAAGCTGCGCAGATAAAAAAAGCTTTCCCCAAGGCCACCTACTATCCGCAATCGCGGGTGCTGACTGTAGTTCAGGGAACGATTACAGAAAAGGGCAGGGGCCTGATTCTGGTTATTTCTGCCGGCACCTCGGATATCCCGGTGGCTGAAGAAGCGTTCCTAACCGCACGCATTATGGGCAATCGAGTTGAGTACCTCTATGATGTCGGCGTTGCCGGCCTTCACCGGCTCATGAGCCGGAAGGATAAACTGTTCAGCGCCAATGTCCTCATCGTGGTGGCAGGCATGGAGGGAGCGCTGCCGAGCGTCGTGGGCGGCCTGGTGTCGCGCCCGGTCATAGCTGTCCCCACCAGCATCGGCTATGGCTCAAGCTTTGGCGGCATTACCGCGCTGCTGGGCATGCTTAACTCGTGCGCGTCAGGGGTTGCCGTGGTGAACATTGACAACGGCTTTGGCGCCGGCTATGTGGCAAGCCTTATCAACCGGGGTGAATAAATGAAATGTCTTTATTTTGACTGCTTTGCCGGCATCAGCGGCGATATGACCCTTGGCGCGCTTCTTGACCTCGGGGTTCCGCTCTCCTATCTCACGGAGCAGCTGGGCAGGCTTGCTCTTTCCGACTACCGCATACGGGTATCGCGCGCGCTGAAGATGGGCATAGGCGGGAAAAAAGTGATTGTGCAGTGCGCCGTCCATGGCCATCATCATGAGCATCGCTCATACCGCACTATTGAGGCACTCATTAACAAAAGCGCCTTGAAAAAGAGCGTTAAAGAGGTAAGCCTTAATATTTTTTTATGCCTGGCCCGGGCAGAGGCGCACATCCACCGGAAAAAGGTGGCGGATGTCCATTTTCATGAGGTGGGCGCGGTTGATTCTATTGTGGACATTGTCGGCTCGGCCATAGGCGTGGACTATCTCGGGATTGACGCCTGTTTTTCCTCAGCGCTGCCCCTTGGTTCCGGTTTTGTGCAGTGCCAGCATGGCACCCTGCCGGTGCCGGCACCTGCCACCCTGGAGCTGTTAACCGGGGTTCCGGTCTATCAGAGCGATGTTAACGCTGAACTGGTCACGCCGACCGGTGCGGCAATTCTTACCACGCTGGTGAAGAGCTTTGGCGCGCTTCCGCCCCTGAACATCATTAAGGTTGGTTACGGGGCCGGGAGCAATGACTTTCCTCAATTGCCGAACATGCTGCGCCTTATTCTGGGTGAGGCGCAAGCAGCATCTACAGATGAGCAGGTGTGGGTGCTTGAGGCAAACATCGATGACATGAACCCCGAGTGGGCCGGCTTTCTCATGGAGCAGCTGCTCAGCGCCGGAGCACTCGATGTTGCCTTCATTCCTCTGTATATGAAAAAAAACCGGCCCGGCACCATGCTCCAGGTAATCTGCACTGAGAGCCTTCAGCCGCACCTTCTCAAGCTTATTTTCCATGAATCAACCACTGCCGGGATCCGCTACTACCGGGCTGCCCGCGCCGTATTACAGCGCAGCCAGGGCACATTAAAAACTAAATTCGGCACCCTGAAGGTTAAAATTTTACAGGGCATGGGGAATGCTGTTACACCGGAATTTGAGGAATGCAGGCGCATAGCTTTGCAGAAGGGTGTGCCGTTAAAAGAGGTATATGCGGAAGTGATTGCTGCCGGAAAACGTGGCAGAAGATCTTTGCCCTGAAGCACTTGCCAGGGGGCCGCGTTTAATCCATAATTATAATATAGAGTGAAGATGAATTTTAAATAGAAAGGGCGTCAGAGATGCCTATTTATGAATTTCATTGCAGCGGGTGCCAGCATGACTTTGAAGACCTGGTTTTCGGCAACAAATTGCCTGAACAGTGTCCCCAGTGCGGGGGCAGTGCCATAGAAAAGCTTTTGTCTGCTTTCAGCTTCAAGAGCGCCGGGGGAGATGGAGGTGCTGTAAGCTCAGCAAGCTCCGGCGGCTGTGGCTCCTGCGCTTCCAAGAACTGCAGTTCCTGCCGGTAGATTTATTATAATCCTGCACATCAGAGGATCGTAAAATTAAGCTTCGTGCAGTTTGCCTCTTAACCTTTTAGCCTCTTTACCTTGTATCCTCTTTACGGCCGGGCACTGTTTCCGGCAATCCCTTCGCCAGAGCCTCTGCCGCCGCAGCAATAACTTTCAGGCCCGCCTGAACATGCCAGCGGAAGCGCATAAGCCTTAACAGGTCGCGCGGCTCCCGCACAAAGTGGAGCCCCACGGGAATCTTAGGGACGTTGTTATTGTTACTTACGTTGCAATATAGCTCAGCTCTCCAGTTTTACAATCGCCCACGTCATGCTTGATGTGGCTACACCAAGACGCCGTGCAATCTCAGCCGCTGAAAGCCCTATCTTTTCCGTGTCTCGTCATGCGATCTGGGCACGCAGGTAAGAAGCTTCCTCATGACGGCTGATATGCCGCTTTCTCCGCTTCGGAACAGAATATGAACATGGTTGTCCATGAAACCCCAGTCTTAGACGGAACATTTTGCGTCCTGAATGTTTTGTCCAAGGCGTTCAAGTAACTGTGCTTTATCCTTTGTGTCGCTGAAGATATTTGATGTGTCGAATCTCCGGACCATGATATGGTGGAGGGCACCGGGAACATCTAAACGGGCGTGGCGCGGTTCGATCTGCTAATTTTTTGCAGCGCTGTCAAATGTAATGCAACGTAAGTAACAACGTTATATATCAATAACGATAGAGGCTATACCCCCGAGGGAAACACAGAAAATAATAAAATATCAGACTACCAAAAAAAGAAACCTCCTGTTAAGAAAAGGGCTACGCAAAACACAAACCCAAACAAAACAGGAGGTTTCTATGAAGACAGAAGATATCAG
>Ga0209253_10006520_pt1 | contig 10100 bp, 6 predicted proteins | sample FrelakmetBRP12BR_FD_187145 | JGI IMG/M metagenome (GOLD analysis project Ga0209253, IMG submission 187145) | Freshwater lake sediment microbial communities from the University of Notre Dame, USA, for methane emissions studies - BRP12 BR (SPAdes)... | ecosystem: Environmental > Aquatic >...
ATACCTTAAAAGCCAAGTTCACATATAAAAATATCTTGACTGGAATAAACAAGGAAGGAGGTGAAAATCTGCCTCAGCCCATCACAGATGTTTAGTTTGAGTGATATTCATCATTTTTTGTTGTGAACCGAACCTCTCTCTTTGCAGGTGCAAGAAACGTTTTTGCCTTTTGGGGGACCCAAACTAATTTTGCTCAGCCACTTCATCCTAATGTGCATGTCGATGGATCTAAATAAAATGATGATTCGCAAATGTGTATTCAAGTCAAAAATTGACAAATGGAGTTAATATAACTAATGTATAACAAAGAGGATATCGTTATCAAATGGAGGTGTGTTATGAAAACTTTTCAGCACAATGTCAGATATGTGTTAAGTTTTATTGTCCTTTTCTGGTTGTTTTCCTTCATTCAATGGACAGAGAATAGTGTATCATTCGGACCGGTTACAGCTGAAGCGAAAATCACCCAGGAAATAAGATCTTCTGAAGAAAATGCAGTCCTTGATGAACACAACCCCCGGGTCAAAAAGGCTCTGGATACACAGAAGCGTCATACCGCAAAACTGATGGAGATAAACGACGTGATCGGAACAGCTACGGGTATCGCTTCAGACAACAGTCCGTCCATTGTGGTATTTACAAAAAAGAACATGGAGCCGGGAATAATACCGGAGTCTTTGGAAGGCGTACCAGTCAGGATAGAAGTGACAGGCGAAATCTTCGCACAACCTAAGACACTTAAACCCGGGGATCCAACTTCAATATTAAAACTGCCCGTGCCGATCGGTGTTTCGACAGGTAATATTGGTGAATGTTCGGCCGGAACCATCGGCGCCTGTCTGAAAGGTACTGCTGGAAAAGTTTATGCTCTAAGCAACAACCATGTATATGCGCTCGAAAATAATGCTCCCCCAGGTAGCGCTATTCTTCAACCCGGACTATACGATACTCGATGTGTATCAGGTCAAAGTAACGTTATCGGTACCCTTTCCGCATTTGTGCAAATTAATTTTGCCGGAGTGAATAACACGGTGGATGCAGCAATCGCCGAATCCTCAGCGGCTCAACTGAAAAACTCTACACCTTCGGACGGTTACGGGACACCCAACTCCAAAACATATACTCAAGCAACCGGTAAAACCCCTTATATCGGTCAGCGAGTAAAAAAGTATGGGAGGACGACAAGATTAACTACTGGGACTATCACAGGGCTTGATGCAACCATTAAAGTTTGCTATGACTCTTCATGTTCACTGATAGCCACCTTTGTCAACCAGATTGTTATCGGTCGTGGCGGTTTTTCGGGTGCAGGTGATTCCGGTTCGCTGATAGTAACCAATGATTCTAATGCATACCCTGTCGGGTTGCTTTTCGCCGGGGGTAGCGGGGTCACCATTGCCAATCCAATAGACGTAGTGCTAAATAGCTTTAATAGCTTTAATGTGAGCATAGACGGCAAGTAAGTTTGAAGGTATTTGCGATGGGGAAGAGCATTATTTCAATAATTGCTTCTTCCCCGTTATTTTCTTAAGCGACTATAGTCGGGTCAAATAAAGATAGTTCTTTGAAGGTGTTCTCGTATGATTTCTGTCAAAATAGCCACGGTCATTATAATCATTGCGATAAGTTTTATGGCTTGCGTAGAAAATAATGTTGACAGTCGAAGAGAAAGTAAGATGCCCAAAAAGACGCTTGAAGAAGTACTAAAAGAAAGTAACAATAAATTGTTGTCCATACCTGGAGTGGTTGGGACGGCTCAAGGACTTTGTGACCGCAAAACGTGCATAAAGGTATATGTCATAAAAAAATCACCTGAACTTGCCCGGCAAATTCCTTTCAGTATAGACGGATACGCTGTTGTTATTGAAGAAACAGGAGATATCCATACGCTTCCTGGGAATTGAGATAAAGAAGAAAAATGATGCCAAGAAACATTTGTTTTTTGCTTCTATGTGACGGTGACGGGGTCTTGTCAGGCTGTTGATATATAAGTAAGCGATAAGTACTCTACTTGATGAGTTCCCACAATTTGTCTATATCTTCAGATTCTTTCTGCTGCGGTTTTGCTGCACCACTGAAATAAGAAATTGCAGAAATGCCGAATGATCCTTTAAAATCATTTATGCGAGAGTGGCGGAACTGGCAGACGCGCTGGCCTTAGGAGCCAGTGGGTGACCGTAGGGGTTCAACTCCCCTCTCTCGCACCATCAAGAGACACGAGATCAATATGACAAGTCCGATCCTGGAAAAGGATACAGAGATTCATTTCCCGCATTTTATGATCCTGAAGGCGTCTGCAGGTTCGGGGAAAACACATACCCTCACAGAACGGTTTGTGCAGTTTATCCTGTCAGAGAAAATCCCGCGTAACAGTTTGCGGAATATCCTTGCTGTTACATTCTCAAATAATGCAGCAAAGGAGATGAAGGAGAGGATCCTCTTCTGGTTGAAATCTGTCTTTTTCGATGATGCAGAACTTATGGCAGAACTCTTGCAAATTGTATCTTTCGACAGGGAAAAAATGAGAGGAAAGGCAGGAGAGTTAATAGAAGAGATCCTTAATAATTACTCTGACTTTCAGGTAAAGACCATAGACAGTTTCATGACAACTGTATTCAAAACATCTGCGATAGATTTCGGATATAATCCGGAATTCGAGATCCTTTTAAGCATTGATTCCCTCATGGAGTATTCTTTTGACCGTTTCCTGAGAAATGTACGTGAAGGATCAGCAGAGGCAGAGCTTTTTGAACGGATTATCCGGATAATACTCGATCAAAAACTTGAAAGCTCTGCCTTTCCATGGGATCCTTCAAAGCCCCTTCTTGAAGAGGTAAAAAAGATCTACAGAAAACTCGCCTCAACCGGCGGAGAAATAAGGATACAGGATTTTTCATCAGACTTGCAGCTTTCGAAGGAAAGAATCAGGATGGCAATGTATGGAATAGAGGATATGATACTTCAATCAGGATTGGAACGGAATGCGAAATCTTCATTTGCAGGCATCCTCACTATGGTTGCAGAAGATAGATTTGCTGATATTATCGGCAAAGGAATTAAAACCCCGCCGGTGAAGAAACTGCGAAGCAGTCAAACTGCACTAAAAGTTTCCTTTGACAGGATAGCAGACCAGTGGGCAGAGGTCGGCAACCTTATCAGGGAATATACCGCTTTCTATTCACGCTCTTATTATCAGCCGTACCTTAAAGTCTATGAGGAATTCCGCGAAGCTATTGAGAAGGTGAAGAAACAGCAGGGGAAGATATTTATTGAAGATATCAACAGGTATCTTGCCGAATATCTGAGCAAGGAGATCGTACCTGAAGTCTACTTCAGGATAGGTGAAACCATCTTTCATTTCCTTATCGATGAATTTCAGGATACTTCACCTATTCAATGGATAAACCTCTCGCCGCTCCTTGAGAATTCTCTCTCACAGGGCGGAAGTCTTTTTGTCGTGGGAGATACCAAACAGGCTATTTACGGATTCCGTGACGCAGACTATACCATCATGAAGGAGACCGAGACCTTGAATCCGTTCCCCTCTGCGGAACACATGGTCAGGGAACTCGGCACGAACTACCGGAGCCTTCAAAAGATACTCGACTTCAGTGAAAAGGTATTCAAAGGGATTGTTCCGGCAAATGATAAATACAGGGAAGCAGGGGACAAGAGTGGTCTAACCGATTATGTCCAGAAAGTTAAAGAGGGTCGAAAGAACACAGGATATGCAGAGGTGGTCATATATGAAAGGGATAATGAAAACCCTGTTGAGCGTCAAAAGATACAGGATCTTGTTCAGGAATTTCGGACAAGAGGGTTCAATTATGGGGATATCGCTGTTCTGATACAGAAGAATGAAGACGCTGTCAGAGTCACCACATGGCTGAACGAGAAGGATATCCATTTTATCTCATACAGCAACCTCGATATACGAAGGAGGAAGATCACAGGTGAGATAGTCGCTCTGCTGAACTTTCTCGATTCACCTCCTGATGACCTCTCCTTTGCAACCTTTATCCTCGGCGATATCTTCGGGAGCATACTCAGGAAAGATTCCGCAGGAATTGATACAGAGGAACTGAGGCTATTCTGTTTCATACAGAAAGACAGACCGCCTCTGTATAAATCTTTCCAGAAGGAATATGACAGTCTCTGGATCAAATATTTTGCAGGACTTTTCAGGTCATCAGGCTATTTCCCTTTGTATGACCTTGTTACAGAGGTATTCAGTGTTTTCAGGGTTTTTGAGACGATGGAGGATGAAGAGGCTGCATTGGTTAAGATACTTGAGGCGGTCAAGGAGTTTGAAGGCGCTGGATATAACAGCCTCAGGGATTTCCTCGATTTTGCATCTGATGGCGACAGTGGTGAATCTGAGTGGAACATGGATGTGCCAAAGGATGTGAACGCTGTAAAGGTCATGACCATCCATAAGTCCAAGGGCCTGGGATTCCCTGTTGTCATAGTCCTGCTTTATGAAGACCGGAACAGGGGGTTCGATTATTTTTTAGAGGAAGATGAAGACCATATCCGTCTGCTGAAGATTACACAAAAAATACTGATCAGTAATCCTGAGTTTGAACCTCTTTACAGCGAAGAGGTATTAAAGGATAAGGTCAACAGGCTCAACAGCCTGTATGTTGGTTTTACCCGCGCAGAGGAAGAGCTCTATGTCATAGGCGTTAAAGGAAACAGGGAAAGCTATCCTCTGGATATTCTTCCGGAAAACTATTTTCCTCCATCAGCCAGACCTGAAAGGCAGGAAGTTGCCGGTACGGAAATTCATGAAACATTGCCTGTCCTGCATCTTCACCGGCAGGTAGAAATTCAGATCCGCTCTGATGAGATGATGAGTATCGCAGAAAAGCGCAGAGGTGAGTTCATCCACAGGGTGCTCTATTTTGTTGAATATATAGCGGATGGATTTGAAAAGGAACTTGAGGAGATCATCAGACGGGTGAAGGCAGAGACAGGTGCAGACTATTCTGCTGATGAGATAAAGGATACCATTCTTGCATTTCTCAATCATAAAGAGGTAAGAGGATATTTCAGCAGGCAGGCAGGCAGGACAGTCCATAGGGAACAGGAGTTTTCTGACGGGGAGGGCAGTCTGTTCAGAATGGACAGGGTTATCATCGATAATGACAGAATCACAGTTATTGACTTTAAAACAGGAAAAGATAAGGAAGCAGAAGAAAAATACAGGGTTCAGATGAAGACCTATCTGAAAATCCTGAGGGAACTATATGACGGGAGAAATGTCGAAGGGATAATCGCCTATGTGGATATTAAGGCGATGAGGAGAATCAACTGAACACTATTATTATTAAACCTGAACAGAATCTGATTGATGAAGTCATTTCTCATCTGAAATATACGGGTAAGGATTACTCTTCAACCCTCGTTGTCTTTCCAGGCAAGAGGCCTTCTCATTTTCTCCGGAAGGCTATTGCCGGAAAGATAAAAGGCAGTTTCATTCCTCCGTCTATCTTTTCAATGGATGAATTTGTGGATTCTGCGTATGAAGAGATGCATTCAAAAAGGAAACTGGAGACTATTGATGCGGTTGCCATTCTCCATGAAATTAACAAAAAGGCATTCAGACCGATCGGAGGCGATACATTTCTTCCGCTCGACAGCTTCTTCCCGATAGGTCTGAAGATCTACCGGGACGTCGAGGAACTCTCAATAGAAGGTATTAAGCCGGTTATGGTAAAACAGATCGAGCCCTTCACAGGTGAAGTTATACCGGAACATACACTTAAAAGACTGCAGTCATTATCCTTCCTCTATGAAGAATTCTATAAGCTCATTGAAGAGAGGGGAAGATCAACAAGATCGGTGAGATATAGAGCAGTATCAGAGGACATTGCTCAATCAGGATTAGATTCATATGAGAGGATAATCTTTGCAGGATTCTATGCCCTCACAAAATATGAAAAGGTCCTGTTCAGAAAACTGCTCGAAAAGGAGAAAGCCCTTTTGATCTTTCAGGATGGCACGGGTTTAGAGGAGAAGCTGAAAGATTTGGGTATAACCTTTGAATCAACTGAAACAGACGCAGCAGTACCGGAGATTCACTTTTACAGCAGCCCTGATACTCATGGACAGGTGTTTGCGCTGAACAGGGTAATTGAGGAGAAGGAAGGGGAAAAAGAGTTTCTCAGTGAAAAGACGACGATAGTCCTTCCCTCTTCCGAGACCCTTTTCCCTTTGCTGCGGCAAGTGCTCCCGGTTTTCAGCGAAGACAGCTACAATATCTCGCTTGGTTACCCCCTGCAACGCACTCCGATCTTCGGTTTCATCAATAATCTTATGGAACTTATAACCTCTATGGATGAAGGACGTATCTACATCCCTGATTATCTGAAATTTGTTTTACATCCGTACACAAAGAACATCTACTTTAAAGACAATGCAGAAGTAACCAGGATTATGTTCCATGCCATAGAAGAGGAGATTACGAAGTACAGGACAAGAACATTTGTAAACCTGACAGAGATAGAAGAGGACAATGACCTGCTGGATCAGGTCATGAAAAAGATGCCTGCCGGAGAAAAAGGCATATCCAAAGGCCGTATAAAAGAGCATTTAAAGACGATCCATCTGAACACCATAGAGACATTCCTCTCTTTCGAAAATATAGGAGATTTCGCAGGGAAATGCACTGCACTGCTCACATATATTTATAACCACAGCACTGCAAGGATGCATCCGCTCTTCTATCCCTTCTCCGAGTCCTTCCTGAGACTGATGGATACTCTCGCGGTATCGGAAATGAAAACCCTTGCCTTCACGGAAACAGGCAGTTATTTTACATTTTTCAGGAAATATATCATGACGGGTTATACACCTTTTGAGGGGACTCCGCTCCGTGGACTGCAGGTCCTTGGTTTTCTTGAGACGAGGAATATAAAATTTGACACGGTTTTTGTTCTGGATTCGAATGAAGAGACAATTCCTGATACCAGGAAAGACGATACATTGCTGCCATTCAAGGCGCGCCAGATACTTGGACTTCCAACGTATGTGGATCGCGATAAACTTGCTGCATACTATTTCGAGACCCTTCTGAAAGGCGCCAAAGAAGTACACCTCTTTTTCATAGAAAATGATAAAAAGGAAAAATCAAGGTTCGTCGAACATCTTCTATGGGAAAAGCAGAAAAAGGATAAGACAGCTGATGCAAAAAAGTATCTCCGGTCTATCCAGTATAAGGTCAAACTCGATAATCCGGCGCCGCAGAAAATCTCAAAAACTGAGGATATCCTTATCTATCTGAAAAACTTACGATACAGTGCAACCGCGCTCGACAGATACCTTAACTGTCAGCTTCAGTTTTATTATTCATATGTTCTCAGGCTTGACAGGAAGGAAGAGGTATCCAGTGACATTGAAAGGGTTGATATAGGAAAATTTGTACACAAATCCATCTCGGAATATTTCTCACGGAGAAAAAGACACCGCTTGCGATTGAAAGACATTAATACAGAAGAGATGGATCTGCTTATAGATAAACTGTTTGAATCAGAATATGGTAAAAATCCATCTGGTGCACTCTATCTCTTAAAGCTCCAGATCAGAGATCATTTGAAGGGATTCCTTGAAAGATATTACCTGCCTTTAATAAAAGAAGAGCATGTAACTATTCTTGATGTTGAGAAGGATATCGAGATTTCAGCAGACTCCTTCAGGCTCAAAGGACGCCTCGACAGCATAGAAAAACGCGGAGGGAAAACTTATATTATTGACTATAAAACCGGTTCAAATCCGAACCGTCTGAAAATCAATCTCAACAAACTTGACCTTGGCAACCGGGACTCCTGGAATGAGGCTATCGGCAGCCTCCAGCTGCCGTTCTATATAATGCTCTATTCAGAAAAGACCGGTGTGCAAATAAAGGACCTGAACGGTCTGTTCCTGCTCCTCGGAAGGACAGTTATAAATAAGGAGATTGAGCTTCGACTGTTTGAGGATGGAGATGAAGAACAAACCTTTGAGACGCTTAAAACAGTTATCCTTCGTTTACTGAAGGAGATCGTTGACCCTGTCCATCCGTTCAAACCAGCTCAGGATAAAAAAGCCTCCTGCCCTGACTGTAACTTCAAATACATCTGCGGGACGCAGTGGGTGGTGAAATGATTAGAACCGAATATAATCTCCGACATTAATTCCGTATCTGTCACAAAAACCGGCATTCACCTCAACAGTGTAGAGTGTGTTCTTGTGCGTAGGAATCTTCCCTTCAGACATTGGTATCGTATTTTTCTCTATCTTTACTATCTTCATGTTTTCATCAACAAAAATCATATCAAGCGGAATATAGGTATTTTTCATCCAGAAGAATCTTGCCTTAGCTTTTTTAAAAACAAATAACATCCCCTCTGTATCAGACATCGTTCGTCTGTACATTAACCCTGCTTCTGATTCCTCGGGAGTATCAGCTATCTCAATATCAATGGTTTTAATCTTTTTCCTGCTATCCTTGCTGATAAACGCTAACTCACCCTCTCTGTGGAATTTTATTTCGTTGAGAGAATCAGCAGATATTGAGGAGGTTGTACTGCGCTTTTCTTTTTCACAAGCACACATATATGACAAGACGAATACACATATTCCCAGTACATGCAGAAACAAAAACAGTTTTTTGTTCACCGTAACACTCTCCATAAAGATGATTAATTATAATCTACACCACTTTGTAAAGATTCAGCAACCACTCTTTCTTCACCCTCTTTCTTCAGTCCTGCTGCTGGTATTTGTCATCAAGGACGAAGAACACCTGATAAGCGCATTAAAAATCGGAACTATTGCGGGTTCAAGTTTGTAACTTGAACCCGCAAGGATGTGAATTTATGCTCTTCATGTTATTGAATTATCCCGTTAGGAATCAACGTCCCCTTTTTGCCTTGCCCGGCGGGTAGGGCGCATATTCGCCCTCATCCCACAACCTGTTTCTCTCTTCCGGCCGGCATCGCAGAAGACCCTTACTGCAAAGAACCTCCTGCCATTCATACTTTATTAATATTTTTTCCCATGGAACGCCTTCAGGTTCAAACTTGACTTTTATGACAGGAGAGTACTTCTCATCTCCAAAACCTGTACCTGCGGTATCGTTTTCATATCTCCCCGATGCACCCTTTTCAGACGATTGAGGAGATGCCGGCGCTTTCTCTTTATGCAATTGTCTTTCGTAAAGAATCCTTGGCCTTTCCTTCTCCCGGAATACGGCGACCGCAATAACTCCCATTGCCGAGGTATCGCCAAACGTCCTTACTGCGTAAGAATCCCGTATATCGGTAAAATAGAACCGATGCACCGTATCCTCGTCCGTTCTCCAACCTTCGAGCCTTGTATAGCCATAAGGTTCCACGATGTACATCATCTCACTATTTTTGAGAAATGATTTCTTGCCGGTGATTATGTTCCTTCCGTCAACAGCGATGACCACCCCAATCCTTTCAGGCATATTGTTTCTTATGCCAATGCTGTAGTTCTCGCCTTTTCTTGCCTCCAGGTATTTTTTGATTACGTGCGTACAGCCTGTTTCAAAGTCTTTGAAAGGTATGATCGAGAATTCATTCCCCCTATCAGAGATGATCTCGATGTCCACATTGCCTCTTCCATAAGAAAAGGCCGGTGCTGCCGACAATGTAAGTACTGCTGCAAGTAATGTGACTATTACGTAACGCATGGTCTTTCTCCTTTCCTTTTGATCTTTAATCATTTAGACAAACAGATGAAATAATTTGTTCCAGAAAATATGGGCATGGAAGTTAAATAATAAAGAAATCGAAGTTTTATTCTGGACTGTTATGAAAGGATTCTGACGTATACTTGTATCTAATATGAAAAGACAAACCTCTTGCGTCTAAATTTCAATAATTTCCAACCGCTCTTTTTAATAATTGCAAAGGATTATTCAGGCTACTTCTTTGTTTAGCACCTACAACTGAACACTGCTGAAACAATCTAAAGAGTGAGGATTACTGGTAAAAACGCACTCCCATGATGTAATAAAACAGATGCTCGATATCTAACGTTGAAAGAAGTTTAAAGCAAAGAAGGGATTCAGTATACGCTGAATCCCTTCCAGT